>Ga0136633_1001168_pt1 | contig 19564 bp, 22 predicted proteins | sample AntDrymeUQ832206_2_FD_105494 | JGI IMG/M metagenome (GOLD analysis project Ga0136633, IMG submission 105494) | Polar desert sand microbial communities from Dry Valleys, Antarctica - metaG UQ83 (22.06) | ecosystem: Environmental > Terrestrial > Soil > Desert | place: Antarctica: Dry Valley...
AGCAGCGACGAGGTGATCAGGAAGATCATCCCGATGAGCCACACCGTTTGACCCGAGCCCGCCAGGTTGGAGAGCGGCGCGTAGGACGTCCAGCCCGACTGCGCCGCCCCACCCGGCACGAGGAAGCTGAAGAGCATGATCATGCCGCCGACGAAGAAGAACCAGTAGCTCGCCATGTTGAGCCGCGGAAACGCCATGTCCGGGGCTCCGATCTGGAGCGGCAGCACGAAGTTGCCAAACCCGCCCACCGCGAGCGGCACCACACCGAGAAACACCATGATGGTGCCGTGCATGGCGCCGAGCTCGTTGTAGAACTCGGGCAGGATCGTGCCGCCGGGCATCCTCGACTCGCCGATGATCGCGCCGAGCGTTGGCAGCGGCGAATCCGGGTAGGCCAGCTGCCAGCGCATCAGCATCATCAGCGTGAAGCCGAAGAGCAGGAACAGCAGACCGGTGATCGCGTACTGGATGCCGATGACCTTGTGGTCGACCGAGAAGACGTACTGGCGCCAGAATCCCAGGCTCTCGTGGTCGCCGTGATGAACGTCGGCCGCGTGCGCGGCGCGCGGCGGCGGTGCGGTGACAGCTCCTGGCTGAGTCATGGGGCTGTTCCGACTACTTCGCGCCGCCGACCGCGAACTTGAAGTTCTGGGCCTTGGTGTCGGTGCCCGCCACGGTCACCGAGGCGGTCTGCGTTCCCAACTTCTCGTGCCAGGCGGTGATCTCGTAGGTCCCGGCGTCGAGGCCGGCGATGCTGAACTTGCCGTCGGTGCCCGTGACCGAGAAGAACGGATGCGTGTAGACGGCCACGTACGCGCTCATCCACGGGTGGACGTCGCACTTGATGTGAAACACCGCCTCGGGCTTGGTAAATGTGGTCGAGGTCTCCTTGAGTGAGGCCGGCATCCCCTTGTTGAAGGCCGGATTCACCTTGGGCAGGGTGTGGATGTTGTGGAGCACGCCATCGGAGTTGAGAATCCGATACGCCTGGCCGACCATGATTCCCATGACGTGCGGCTTGTACTGGCAGCCGTTCTGATCGAGGACGACCGGCGTCTTGGGCACCGGCCAGGACTTGCCGGCCGGCAGGCCCTTGGAGACCCACACCAGGATGTTGCCCATGGTGTTGCCCTTGCCAAGGGCCAGCATCTCGTTGGCGACAGGCCCGGTGTGCTTCTTGGCGCAGGCAGGGTCGGCGTCCATCGACAGCGCCCTCAGCGTCGGCGCCTTGCCTTCGAAGGTGATGGTCCCGTTGATGGTCGAGGCCGCACTCGCGACCGCCGGACACAACGACACCGCGGCCAGCACGGCTGCCAGTCGGAACGTGTTTTCCAATACCCGCATGGTCTGCTCCTTGGTCATCGGCACTCCTCTGCCGCCATCGGCAGCACTCGCGTCAGTCGGTATTGGCCAGTTGCGCCAGGATGGCGTCGATGGGCGCCTTGGTGCAGGCAAACATCGGCGTGTCCCGGTGCGTGAAGAGGCTGGCCTCCGTGTACCGCAGCCGTCCGACCAGATCGACGAACTCCTGCGGGTAATCCGAGTCGAACGCCACGACGAAATCCTGGTCGTCGATGCCGTAGCTGTAACTGGTGTTCAGATGCACGCCCTTGAAGGGCGCAGACGCCGCGATGTGCTCATCCATCATGCCCTGTCGCGCATGGGGCGACAGGCGATACCAGGCGCGCGTCTTGGTGAAGGGGTAGACAAACAGATACTTGCCTTCACCCGGCAACAACTCGACGCCCTCGCCGGCACCTTTCATCTTGTTGACGTACGGCGATCGCCGCTGCATCGACAGGAAGCTGTACACCGGCGACAGGTAGGCACCCAACCGCGACCGCCTGAGCGCTGCCTCCATCGTCTGGAAGCACAGCGGGTCGAACGCAATACGCCAGAGCATGAAGTCCACGTCCGCTCGCAGGCCCACGAGTGAGTACGTGCGGAGGATCACATCATCGATCAGCTCCCAGCTCCGCACCAGTTCGATGAAGGCGTGTGCGGCCTCGCGCTGCTCCTGGTCAGGTAGCCGGCGAAACACCGGATCGAGCCGGTAGAACGCGTAGTTCAGGAACTGCCGCCGCTGCCGGTCGGGACTCTTGCCCGCGACGATACCGTTCGGGTCGAGATCGACCGAGGGGCCGCGGCGGGGCGGCGCGCCCGTCGCCCCGGGAGCATGCTCCATGCTCATCGCTGACCTCTGCGGTCTGGCCGCCCGCGCTCGCACGCGTTTTCAGGATGAGGGCACATCTTCAACGCTCCACGCACCCCAGTAGTGAATCTCGTGCGCGTGCAGGGCCTTGAGCACGCCCAGCGCGCGGTTCTTCTCGTCGTTCTGGCGCTCGAACAAGACGACGTGCACGCGGCCCTCGGCGTCGTGGTCCAGCAGCGGCCGCTTGTGCAGCTTGACGCAGACCAGCGACTCTCCTCTGCGCAGGGCCTCGTCGATCCGCTGGCTGGTCTCGCCCATGTCGCTGACCGCGTCCTCGATCGACCGCAGCAGCCGGACGGCCCGGCCATGCCCGCGCCCCGACAGGTCGAGGCACTGCGCGCCCAACTCGCCAACGAAGACGTCGATGTCCTCGGTCAAGACCCCAGCCTCTTCGAGCGCCCGCACTGAAGACATCGCTTCAGCCTCGGTGTCGAACAGGCATGTGACTCGGTTGACGAGCACGAAGAGATGCCCGCCCTCGTAGGGGTCGCAGTTGATTCGGGCCATGGTGTCCCCCCTCGTGAAGGCGGCAACCGGAAGCGTACCCGGGTGTTTTATCTGGTCGAACGGATGGGACCTTATATACCAACTCTGCAGACCGGAGAAAATAATTCTTTGCGTGCCGGCGCGCCGCGAACCCCGTCGCCCGCATCGCTGCGTGCTACCCGCGACGTCGGGGGTGCAGGTCGGACCGGTGAATGGAATTGCATCAACTGACGGCGTTCTTACGCCAGCCAGACGGCCACGCCGCCGATGCCTGTGCGCACGCGCCACCTCTCCGCCACATCCGAGGCGGTCTGCTGCTGGCACGGCTGTTGCTGGCTTCGAGCCGCAAGGGGAATCTTACGTGAGCCATCTCGAGAACCGGACTTCCTGCACCCGTGCTGCCGGCATGCTGGCCGTGGTGCTGCTGCTCGCTGATTCAGGGGTCGGCCCTGCAGCCGCCGGTGCCGTCACGCTCCACGGCAGACAACGCGCGGCCAATGCCGACGCCACCACGATGGCCGGGTTCGCGGAACGGACCAGGCACTACGGTGCGCTGCACCAGAAGGTGGCTGGCTCGCTGCCGGCGCTGGCGACCTCTTCACGCCGGCCACGCCGTCCCTGATCCGACGCCTGCTCGCGCGCCTGTTCCGCGATCGGCAGGCCCGGAGACGTCTGCGGGAGTCACTCATGGACGACAACCCGAGCGGCAGCGTCCGGCTGGCCGTCAACGCGCCCTATCCCGACGTGGTGCCCCTGAGCACCATGCCGCCCGACGTGCTCAAGCAGCTCCCTGCGTTGCCACCGGAGCTGGAGTACCGCTTCGTCGGCGAAACGCTGATCCTGCTCGATCCCGACGCGCACATCGTCGTCGACTACCTTGCGCGGGCTCTCCCGAGGTGATGCCTTCGTGAACGTCGTGCCCTTCCGCCTACTCCTGCTCTCCCTGGCTGCTGCGGCCGCCACCGCGGCCAGTCTCGTCGCTACCTCGCCGGCACCTGGCCTCACCCGCACCCACGCCCCGCTCGCGGCGCCGGCCCCGACACAACCCGCCCCGGCCGCAGCCGGCCCGCGTCTGGAACTACCCAACGCCAAGGACTCGCTCAAGTTCGTCGTCCTCGGCGATTTCGGGACAGGCAGCAGCGACCAGTACCGACTCGCCGAGCGGATGGCCACCGTGCACGGGCGATTCCCCTTCGAGCTCGTCGTCCTGGTCGGCGACAACATCTATGGATCGGACCGGCCGCAGGATTTCAAGCGCAAGTTCGAGGATCCGTACAAGCCACTGCTCGACGCCGGCGTCAAGTTCTACGCAGCGCTTGGCAACCACGATGCGCGCGAACAACGGTTCTACAAGCTGTTCAACATGGACGGGCATCTCTTCTACTCGTTCAAGGCTCCGAAACAGGACGTGCGCTTCTTCGCGCTTGAAAGCACCTACATGGAGCCCAAGCAACTGGACTGGCTCGGCAAGCAGCTCGAGAACACGCGCGAACGGTGGAAGATCGTGTTCCAGCACCACCCGCTCTACTCCTCCGGCCGGACGCACGGATCCGATGAGGGACTGCGCAAGACCCTGGAGCCAATGTTTACCGCCCATGGCGTGGACCTGGTGCTGACTGGTCACGACCACATCTACGAGCGGATGAAGCCGCAACACGGGATCCTGCACTTCGTGGCCGGCTCCGGTGGCAAGCTGCGGAAAGGCGGCGCTCGATCCGGGCTGCCGTTCTCGGCCCGCATCGTCGACGACACCAACGTCTTTCTGGCCATCGAGATCCTCGACGACCGCCTGCTCTTCAATGCCATCGCCACCGATGGAAAGATCGTCGACGCGGGCCAGTTCGCGCGCGTCGAGACCTCAGGGCAGCCCGCGCCGTCGGCTGGAGCCGTGCCTTGAACCGGTGGCGTCGCATCCGCGGGCCAGGCCGCCGCATGGTCGGCAGCCTGCTGCTCGGCATGGCGGTGTCTCTGGCCGCCGCCTGCGCACTGCGGTCCACGCACGCCCCCGAGGCCGCCGAACTGGTCGTCCGGCGCACGGCCATCGCCAGTGCCCGGGTGTGGTCGCGAACCGACGTCGGATCGATGGACCTGCGCCGCGGCCCCGGAGGGCGGCACGCCCCGGCTCCAGAAGCCCTGCTCGACTGCACCTATCGTCCGGACCGCCTGGGCGGCAACACCCCGAAGTTCCTCTGCACCCTGAGCAGCGGCGAGACGGTGAAAGTGAAGTACGGACGGGACAACGGCGAGGTGTTCGCCGAAGTGGCCGCATCGCGCCCGCTGTGGGCCTTGGGGTTTGGCGCCGACCGTGTGTATCCGGTGCGCGTGCGCTGCCGCGGCTGCCCCGATGAGCGCGGGCACGCCGCAACGGCGAGCACTGTCCGGCTCTTCGAGGTCGCCACGATTGAGCGGCGCCGTCCTGGGCATGCACCTGGGGCGGCCGGCGACGGGTGGAGCTGGCAGGAACTCGACGACGTGGATCCCGCGAAGGGCGGCGCATCGCGCGCCGAGCGCGACGCCCTGACGCTGCTCGCGGTCATGCTGCAGCACACCGACAGCAAATCCGATCAGCAGCGCCTGGTCTGTGACGGCCGCCCGACGCGAGGCCGGCCGTGCCCGCGGCCGTTCATGTTCATCGACGACGCCGGACGGACGTTCGGCGTGGCCAATGCCCTCAATCGCGATGGCCCTGGCAGCGTCAATCTGGACGCGTGGTCGCGTGCCCGCATCTGGGCCGACCCATCGGGGTGTCGTGCCAACATGCCTCGATCGCTCACGGGAACGCTGGACAACCCGGTCATCTCAGAGGAGGGGCGCCAGTTCCTTTCGCGTCTCCTGCATCGGCTCACCGACCGGCAGCTGCAACAGCTGTTCACCGTGGCCCGGTTCCCTGCGCGCGTCGGGACGACGGGGCCCGAGCAGTCCCGCGTCGTCGAGGGGTGGGTCCGCGCCTTCAAGGACAAGGTCGAGCAGATCGACGCACGAACGTGCCCGGCCGGCGTCGCGGTCAAGCGACCGTGATCGCCGCGCCGGGCCAGGCGCGCCTCCTCGAGGCGCTAGGTGATGACGCCGAGCAGCAGGTAAATCACGATGGCGCCGATGATCCCGAATCCCAACAACTTGGCAAGCGCGTACGCACCCAACATCTTGAGCATGTCGGGGAGTATGTGTCCTGATGCGCGACGCGTCAAATCGATGCTGAGACGACGCGCGGACCTCGTCGCGCTCTAGTCGCGGTTCGGCTTCGGTGCCGCAGGATCAGGGGCGTCGTCGCCTCGCTCGGAGGCGACCTGCTCCTCGAGCTTCTCGAAGATCGACGCGGCGTTCACGGTGGGATCGGTGGGCCGGTCCGCGTCGGGCGGTGGCGGGGCCGGTTGCCCTTCGCCCTCCATCGTGGCCTGCTGGTCGCGTAGCGTGCCCTGCGGCTTACCCGCCGGGTTCTTCGGGTCGTCTGGTTGTGGATTGCTCATGCCGTGAGTAGAGCACGAAGTGGCCGACGGCATGGCGCCGGTGCGCGGGGTCCGCGTGGTCCAGGCTGCATGAGTAGAATCTGCAGCCATGCGTCTCCCCGTGCTCGCTCTTGCCCTCGCGACGATGCTCATGCAGCCCGTTGCCCCCGCCGGGATTCGTCTGATCGTCAAGGGCGACGACATGGGCGCGGCGCACGGCGTCAACGTCGGCACCATTGCCGCCTACAGGGACGGCATCCTTCGCACGACCAACGTGATCGTCGCCGGGCCATGGTTCCTCGAAGCCGCCAGGCTGCTGGCCGACAATCCCGGGCTGGACGTCGGTGTCCACCTGGCGATCACCAGCGAGTGGGACCAGGTGAAGTGGCGACCGCTGACGTATGCGGCCTCGATCGTCGACGCCGACGGCTACTTCTTTCCGACCGTGGTCCCGCGGCCAGGCTACGCGGCCCGCACCAGCATCAAGGAAGCGCCGTGGAAACTGCACGAGATCGAGCGGGAACTGCGCGCGCAGCTCGACGCGGCCAGAAAGCATCTGCCGCAGGCCACCTACACCTGGTACCACATGGGTTTCACGGTGCTCGCACCTGAGGTGCGTGACCTGGCCGCGAAGTTGACCGCCGAGTACGGATTGGTCCAGCCGATGGACCTCGGCGTCAAGAACATCGGTCGCGTCTACGACAGCACCGACAGCGGCGCGGTCAAGGCCGACAAGCTTGCGGCACGCCTGGAGACGCTGGAGCCCGGGCTCTGGCTGCAGATCGACCACGGTTCCACCAACGACCCCGAGATGCAGGCCATCGGTCACCGGGGCTACGAGCATGTGGCCGCAGACCGCAGTGCCAACGTCGAGATGTGGACCAGCCCGAAGGTCCGCGCCGTGATCGAGCGACGCGGCATCAGCCTGACCAACTACCGGGAGCTGACTCGGAAGTAGCGACGACAAGGGGCCTGGCGCTCTGGGGTCACGGCTCCGTCCGCCCCGGGACCAGGCCCGGGGCCACGCGCTCTCCGGTCAAGGCCGAGTAACGCAGCGCCGCAGCGACCGCCGCCGACTGTAGTCGGTGGACCGCGGCCACTCGTGTGTGCCTGATGAGCTCGCCGTTGTCGCGGACCACCGTCCACGCCTGGCCCTGTTTCACAACATCGATCACGCCTGCGTCTCCGGAACCATGGGGACAGGCGGATCTCGCCCATCGCTAGGAAGCGCTACGAAGGGGGCCGCAGATTGGATGTCTCGCGGCTCACGCCAGCGACGCTCGACAGGAGCACATATGCAAATGGCCCAGCCGAAGCTGGGCCATTTGCATCACCTTCGACGGTCTGACGCTAGACGCTGGCGATGGTGCCGTTGACGCCGTTGGGGAAAAAGCCCCCAGACCGCGTCCCCGCTTTGCTGGACGCGTACGCCACGGCCAGCACCTGCGACGGCGTGCGCACCGTCGACAGGCCCGCGCCATCGACCTGGAACAGCCGGCCATTGGGCGACGCCAACGGCGGCACGTCGAGGGCGTCCACCATGGGCACCGCGACGCCGGCGTCGCTGATGAGCAGACGGAGGATGCCGGCGTGCTGTGCCTCGGTCAATGCGATGCGCGTGGCCGCCGTCAGGATGGCGCGGCTGCTGATGGCCGCCGCCGCGCCGCCGTACGCGCTGACACCCAGGTCCTCGAACGCGCGACCCAAGGTCAGGAATTCGTTGGTGTTGTTGAAACCCACGCCGAGGGCCGCGAGATTGATCGCCGGCTTGGCGACGGCAGCGGCGCCGAGCGCCTGGCGCAGGAAGGCCACGTGGGCGCGTTCATCGAGGGCGATCTGCATGGCGATCGTCATGTTGCGATCGTTGAGCGCCACGCGACTGCCGCCGACCGTCTCACCGGCGCGGCCCGAACCAGTGATGCCGATACCGACATCGTTGATGCGCTGCCCGGTCGTTGCCACGGTGTAGAACTCGGCCTCGAGGTACTCGAGGTTGAGCGCGAAGTTCAGGATGTCGACGTCGGTCAGGCTCTGCGCCTGCGTCTCCTGCTGCCAGGGCGTCATGGCGACGCCCGCCGCCGCGGCGCTGCCAAGGGCCATGAATCGGGCGAATCGCCGGCGCGACACACTGTTGTTGACGAGATCCTGTACGGCTTCAGTTCGATTCATGCAGTCCACTCCACTTTCTTACTGGTCTTCGGGTCTGCGGCAGGCGCCGGAATGCGCATGCACTGACTCCGCCACTCGGGCCTCGTCTTTGCAGACCTGATGCCAACCCATCACCACTACGCGTCCCTGCTGATCGCGGGAGCGTGCATGCAGTGGAGCAGAACACCCGCAGCTTCGCTCCATCCGAAGGGGCGGCGTGCTGTGGCTCCTCGGCATGGCGCTGGCCGGGCGATGGAACACCGCTGAACGGGGCGAGTCTTCGACCAGCTGGACAGCTGTCGCCCCTCTATCAGGTATGACCCTGGGTACGCCGAACTTCCAGCGACACCGACTTCACCAGCGCGTGGATCGAACGCCCGGGCGCAATGCCCAGACGGGCGATGGCGTCGCGGGTGACTTCCGCGAGGACGACACCGCTGCCGAGACCGACCTGGACCGCGACGGTGCCGGTGGCCTCGTCATCCACAGAGCCGAGCACGGTGCCGGCCATGACGTTGTGCAGACTCAGTCCGGACGGCGCCTCACTGGCCAGGATGACCTCCCGCGCCGGGATCCGGACACGCACGGCCATGCCCGCGACGAGCGAACCGGACGGAGCGACGAGCGTGCCCACGGCGCTTGCGAGCGTGGCCAGGCCGCGCGTGGCGTCAACCGCGTGCACGACGGCATCGATCACGCTGCCAAGCCCTACCTGATCGCGCAGCCAGGGCAGGTCGGCGCGGCTGGCGAGCGCGTGTAACGGCCCGCTGGCGACGGCACGGCCCTCGTGCAGCAGCAGCAGGTGCGAGGCCAGTCGCACGACATCGCCGAAGTCGTGGGTGACCAGTACCACCGGGATGGACAGCGAGGCCCGGATATCGTCGATCTCGTCCTGCAACTGCCGGCGGAGCTTGCGATCAAGTGCGGCGAAGGGCTCGTCGAGCAACAACACCTGCGGATCGCGAGCCAGCGCCCTGGCCACGGCGACGCGCTGACGCTCGCCCCCCGACAGATCGGCAATCGGGCGCTCGGCCCGATCGGCCAGGCGCAGTGTATCGAGCAGGGCGTCGGCCCGCGCGCGGCGCTCGGCGCGCGGCCGGTGCCAGAGCGCGATCATCACGTTTTGCCGGACGTCGAGGTGAGGAAAGAGCGCGTACTCCTGAAAGACGACGCCGACCGCGCGGCGATGCGGGGGCAGGTCGATGCCCGACGTCGTGTCGAGCCATGTGGTGCCGTCCACTCGCACGTGGCCGGCGGCGACCGTGGCCAGCCCGGCGATGGCGCGCAGGATCGACGTCTTGCCGCTGCCCGAGGGACCGAAGATCGCCAGGACTTCGCCTGCCGCGCAGTGGACCTCGACATCGAGTGGCACTGGCGTCAGTTGGCGCAGCCGTACGTGCAGGCCGGCCTCAGCCACGACGCGCCCGTCCGGGTGCGAGCAGCGAGGTCAGGACGAGCGTCGTCACGGCCACCGCCAGCAGCACCGCCGCCATCGTCGCCGCCCCGCGGTCGTCGAATGCCTGCATGCGGTCGTAGATCGCGATGCTCAGCGTGCGGGTCCGCCCAGGCAGGTTGCCGCCCACCATCAGCACCACGCCGAACTCGCCGAGCGTGTGCGCGAAGGTGAGAATGGCAGCGGTCAGGACGGCCGGCCACGCCAGCGGCAGGTCCACCAGGCGGAAGCGCTGCCACGGCGACAGCCCGCAACAGGCAGCCGCTTCGCGTACCTCAGGCGGCACCGCTTCGAAACCACGCTGGATCGGCTGCACCACAAACGGGATGTTGGCGATCGCCGAGGCCACGACGAGCCCGGCAAACGAGAACGGCAACGCCTGCCCGACCAGACGTTCAAAGGCCGCTCCCAGTGGCGAGCGTGCCCCGAACAGGGTGAGCAGGTAGTAGCCGAGCACGGTGGGCGGCAGGATCAGCGGCACCGCCACGAGTGCCTCGACGAGCGCCTGTCCACGGAAGCGGTGGGTCGCCAGCCAATGGCCGGCCGCGATCCCGGCCGGCAGCAGCAGCACGACGGTACACACACCGAGTGACAACGAGACCTGCAGCGCTGACCAGTCCATGACGTCAGCGCGGCAGCGCGAACCCGGAACGCTCGAATACGGCGCGGGCGTGCGGCCCCTGCAGGTAGCGGTAGAAGCGCTCGGCGACCGGCCCGGCGCGGGCGAGCCGCACCATCCGTTGGCGGAGCGCAGGGTGACCGGTGTCGGGCACCAGGGCGAACGTGCCTCGATCGCGCAGCCCGGGCGCGAGCGCAAGCGAGTAGGCGATCAGTCCGCCAACGGCATTGCCGGTCACGGCAAACTGGGCCGCCTGCGACACGTTTTCGCCGAGCACGATCGACGGCTGCAGTTGCGCCCACAGGCCGCGCCCTCGCAGCACGGCCTCGGCGGCGCGTCCGTAGGGCGCGTGCGTCGGGTTGGCCATGGCAAAGCGCGTGAGGCGGCGCTCGGTCAGCAGGCGACGCAGGTCGTCCACGCCACGCGAGGGGACCAGCGGCGACCCGGTCGGGGCAAACAGCACCAACCGGCCGATGGCGTAGAGCACCCCGCCGTCACGCGTCAGGCCCGCGCTGGCCAGGTCGGCCACGTAGGTCTCGTCGGCAGACAGGTAGAGCTCGAAGGGCGCGCCGTCACGTACCTGCCTGGCCAGGGTGCCCGACGAACCGAACACGAATTGGACTCGGTCCCCGGTCTCGCGGGTGAACTGCGCGGCGATTTCGGGCAGCGCGGTACTGAGGTCGGAGGCAGCCGCGACCACCGGCGCCGGGGGTTGCGCCTGGGCCATGGCGACAGCGACGGCCAGTGCGGCACCCACAAGTGAGCCGCAGCGCCAGCGCTGGCTTGAGCGGCGCCCGCCGCCCTCATCGCCGCGCACGGGTGGTCCTGTGTCGCACCGGTGCGGCATCGGCCACTCTGGTCCCGATCATCACTTCGGTGGACTTCACGATCGCCACGGCGTCATCGCCACGCCGGAGGCCGAGGGCGCGCACTGCGTCGGCGGTGATGACGGCGGTCAGCGATTGATCGCCCACGCGCATGCGGATCTGCGCCAGCAGGCCATCGACGCGCACCTCTTCGATGTAGCCATGCAGCCGGTTGCGGGCACTCAGGGCGCCGAGCGCCTCATCGACAGGCGGACGAGGCCGGGTCGGCCCGACTGGGCCGCGACGGGCCAGCAGGCGCTCGACCTCGGACTCGGCAATGCGGTGATGGCCGCCATCGGTGCGTGTCGTGCGAACCCGGCCCGACAGGATCCACCGCTTCAGGGTGGAGTACCCGATCCCGAGCCGATCCGCCGCCGTCCTCACCGTGAGCCGTGTCATGTCGATCGAGGGCGCGGCGATTGCCGGCCGAGGCGCCTGGGTTGGCATTGTAAACGATTCGAATCGACTCGTGGAGTCGACTCATTCAATACTGAACATGCCGTGAGTCTGGCATGCGCGGATTCGGACCGACGTGCTCGGTCGCGGCCGGGCCGACAACGGGCACGGGTCTGCCGATAAGATGACGAGATGAGGAGGGGACCTTCGCTGCGCTTCTGGCTGACCCTTGGAGGAGCAGCGCTGGCCTTGGCCGCGCAAGCCATACCGGAGCCGTCTCGAGACCGGTCATGGCTGGGCCCGGTGCGCACACTGGCGGCGCCATCCGGGCCATCCAGCGGGCAGCCCGAGTTGCGGTCGACAGCGCGGGGCACAGTGCTGAGCTGGGTGGAGCGCGCAGGGGCGACGGCGCATCTCAAGTTCGCGTCCTACGGGCCGAGGGGCTGGAGCGTCGCGCAGACCGTCGCATCCGGGGACGACTGGTTCGTCAACTGGGCTGACGTGCCGTCGGTGCTGCGCCTCGACGATGGGTCGTGGGCCGCGCACTGGTTGCAGAGGAGCGGCGGTGACAAGTACGCCTACGACGTACGTCTCAGCCATTCGTCCGACGACGGACGCACCTGGGCGCCGGCGTTCACGCCTCACCACGATGGCACCAAGACCGAGCACGGATTCGCCTCGCTGCTGCAGATGCCCGGCGCTGGACTCGGCATCGTCTGGCTCGACGGCCGCCAGACCAAGGCGGCCACTGCACATGCGGACGGGCACGCGGCGGGCGGCGGCGCGATGACCCTGCGCTTCGGCGCCTACGACCGAGCCTGGCGACAGGTGGCCGATACCCCGATCGACCTGCGCGTCTGCGACTGCTGCCCTACCACTGCCGCCATCACCAGCGAAGGGCCGATCGTCGCCTTCCGTGACCGCAGCGCTGACGAGGTGCGTGACATCCACGTGTCGCGTCTCGAGAACGGACGCTGGAGCGAGCCCACCGCCGTCCACGCCGACGGCTGGAAGATTGCCGCGTGCCCCGTGAACGGCCCGATGCTCGGCGCGCGCGGCCGCGAGGTGGTGGTGGCATGGTTCACGGCCGTCGACGACGTCGGCCACGTGTACGTGGCGTTTTCACGGGACGCCGGCCGCACGTTCGCCGAGCCGGTGCGGGTCGACGAGGCGGCCTCGCTCGGACGAGTGGACGTGGAGATGTTGGACGATGGCACCGCCGTCGTGACGTGGATCGAACTGAGCGATCCGGGCGCGTCGCTGATGGTGCGCCGCATCGGGCCGAAAGATGGCCGATGGCCGTCGGTGCGCGTCGCGACGCTGGAGGGCTCGAGGACGAGCGGCTACCCGCGCATGACGCGGCAGGGCGCAGAGCTCTTGTTTGCGTGGACCGACGCGGGTGCGCACGTGGTGCGCACGGCGGCCGCAACCCTGGCCGCTGGCCACTGAGCGACGCCGGGCGCGCGCCAACTCTCCCGTTGCGCCAGCCGCGACGCTGCGACACGATGTGCGCCATGCCAGCGCCACGAGCATCCGCCTCCCCCTTGAACCGTCGCCGCTTTCTGCAGGTGGCCACGGCGGCCGGCGCCGTGCCCCTGGTGACGGGCCACGCCGCAGCGGTCGGCGCCACGCTCGGACAACCCCCGGCTGGCGCTGCCCGGGCCGCCGCGGCAACGGGCGCCGATGTCGGATCGCTCTTCCCGTTCATCAAGACGCAGGCGATCCAGGGCACCTTCCCGCTGTCGTTCCTGCAACCGCGATTCGGGACGCTCGACGACTGGACGATGGCTGCCCGCACCAAGGTGCTGGACCTGCTTCACTACGCGCCGCCGCCATGCGCGCCGGCGGCCGAGACCAGCGAGCGTGTCGACTGCGGCACCTACGTGCGCGAAAAGGTGAGCTTCAACACGACACCTGACGTGCGTGTCTCTGCGTACGTCCTGGTGCCCAAATCCGCCTCGGCCACCAGACGCGCCCCGGCCATCGTCGCCCTGCACGATCACGGCGGCTTCTACCTGTGGGGCAAGGAGAAGCTCGTCGCCATCGATGGCGAGCATCCAATCCTGGCGGGCTTCCGCCATCGGTACTACGGCGGACAGAGCATCGCCATCGAACTGGTCACGCGCGGGTATGTCGTGGTGGTGACCGACATGTTCTATTGGGGCGACCGCCGCATGCTGCTCGACGACGACCCGGCCGACTGGCGCGATCGACCACCGACAATGCCGGAGGCGCGCGTCGACGCGTTCAATGCCCGCGCCAGCCAGAATGAGCCACTGGTTGGCCGGACCATCTACTCGGCCGGCTTCACGTGGCCGGGCGTGATGTTCTGGGATGACATCCGCACCGTCGATTACCTGCTGTCGCGCGCCGATGTCGATCCCGCGCGGATCGGCTGCGTCGGCCTGTCGGTGGGTGCCGTCCGCTCGGCCCATCTCGCCGCGCTCGACGAGCGCATCAAAGCTGCCGTGGTCGTCTGCTGGATGACGTCGTTCCCGCCTCAGCTGCGAAAACACATCCGCAACACCATCGGGCTCACCAAGGTGGTGCCGGGCCTGCAACGGCATCTCGACTACCCCGACGTCGCGTCGATCGCGATGCCGAGGCCGGTGTTGTACATGAGCGGCAGCCAGGACGGCCTGTTCAACCTCGATGCGGTCAAGGCCAGCTTCGCCACCCTCAACGCGTGCTACGCCAAGGCCGGCGTTCCCGAGCGGTGCCGCACGCGGCTGTACGACAGCCCGCACCAGTTCAACCTCGAGATGCAGGCCGAGGCGTGGGCCTGGCTGCAGCGCTTCATCTGAGGCAGACCGGTCCGGCTCGGGCCGCCAATCAGGCAGTCGCGCTGACGCCCATCAAGTACTGTAATTTGGCCGTGTCCGCGTACTGCTGAAACGCCACGACGCGGCCGTCGCGGAAGCGCCAGACGTGACAGGCTTGCGTGTCGGTGCCGGCACCCCTGCCGGTCGCCCTGAAGGTCCCGGTGTAGCGCACCTCGACGACCACCGTGTCGCCGGCGTCGTGGTAGGTCTTCGGGTGGACGGCAAAGCCGTCCCACTCGCTACCCAGCCGCATGAACAGCTGGCTGACGATGGCGTCGGGGCCCACGAAGGGATCCCCACTCGGCATATACGGATTGCTCTCGGCCTCACGCCATTCGATGGCGGGGTCCATCCCGCCGAGGACCGTGCCCATGTCGCCACGCCCGAATGCCTCGTACAGGTGCTTCACGACTTGCGCGTTGCTCATCTCACACTCCCGGATCCGGTCCGCGGTTCATGTGCCGACACCGGCACGCCACACGCTGGCAGCTCGACGCTGACAGCTGGCGCATCGTAGTCGAGCTCCGAACTGCCGGCAAGCGCATGCACCTACTGCGACTTGCCGCGCGCCGTGATGGCGATGACTCGCTCCACGCGCTCCTTCCGGATGCCGTACATGACGTCGTAGAGATTCACGACGGGGTCGCAGTGCGGCACGATCATCTCGATGCGGTCGCCGATCGCGTACGAGCGGGCTGGGCCACTCCTGAAGCTGATGACGCCGAACTCGTCGGACCCGGCGTTGTAATCGGCGTCCGGCTCGCCGACGACGCCGGCGCGCGGCACGTTGAGGGTCAACGCCTTGGCGCCGGCATCGGTAGTCAGCTTGCCCGGAAACCGATTGTTCAGGACCGTGCCGACCACCGTGAGCGACGAGGCGAAGTCGTCGAACACCGGACGGCCATCCTCGCGGCCGATTGCCAGGTACTGCATGTCCATGAACACGTAACTGCCGACCTGCACGTCGGTGAAACCCTGCACGTGATGCTGGATGTTGTAGGTGCCGGTGCCGCCGCCGCTGAAGATCTCGGTGCTGAGGCCGGCCTTCTTCATGGCGGCACACGTGTCGGCGTTGGCCGCGATGTTGGCCAGCGTGCGCTGCTTGCGGGTGGCGAACCCGGCGATGTGCTGGGCGCCGCCGTCGTAGGACAGCAGGCCCCGCAGCGTCAGTCCTGGCAGCGTGTCCACGAGCCTGGCCAGTTGCAGGGCGTCGTCGCCGGCCGGGATGCCGCTGCGCGTGCCCACCGCCACGTCGATGACCACGTCGGCCACCACCCCGGCTTCACGGGCCGCGTCGGAGAGGTCGCGGGCATTGCGTGCGTCATCGACAGCCTGGACGAAGCCGGGCAGACGCGTGCGCAGCTGCATGGCGCGGCGGATCTTGGCTGGCGACAGGTTGCCCGTGGTCATGCAGATCCGGTCGATGCCGTGCGGCGCCAGGGCTTCGGCCTCGCCAAGCTTGGCGCAGCAGATCCCGATGGCGCCGGCGGCCATCTGCAGCTTCGCGATGTCGGCGCTCCGATGCGTCTTGGCGTGTGGCCGCGTGGCCAGTCCGAAACGGCGGACTGCGGCCTGCATGGTGGCGATGTTGGCTTCGAGCCGATCCAGGTCGACACAGAGGGCGGGAGTGTCCAGGTCCCATTTCGAGAGGCCGACGTCGGCCTGGCTGTCGGCGAGGCGGCTGGTAACCTCGTCGCTGGTGTAACCCTTGACCGGCCGCGGCACCCAGACGTGCGCGCTCAGGGCGGTCGCCGTAGCGAGAAAGGCTCGACGGGCGGCGAATGGCGATGTCGGCATGCGCACACTCTAAACCCACCGGCCGGCATCGGCACCGCCACGGCCGGTCACCGACCTGCGCGTGGCGTGGGAGATCGGGTCCGGACGGGTGCGGTAGAGTCGCGCGATGAAGCCTGCGGGACTCGCGGCCCTTGCCGCGGCGGTGACGCTGACGGCCACGCTTACCCAACCGCCGTCGATGCAGTGGCAGCCGCTCGATAGCGGCGTGACGGTCCGTCTGCGCGGCGTCAGTGCGGTCACGGCCGACGTCGTGTGGGCCAGTGGCGAGCGCGGCACCGTGCTGCGCACCGGCGATGGCGGCCCGACGTGGCAACCGCAGGCGATTCCCGGGGCCGAGGCGCTCGACTTCCGGGACATCGATGCCGTGGACGCACATACGGCCACCGTGTTGAGCATCGGCCCCGGGGAGGCATCGCGCATCTACCGCACCGTCGATGCCGGTACGCGTTGGACGTTGCAGTTTGTCAACGACGACCCGAAAGCGTTTCTTGACGCGATGGCCTTCGCCGACCCGGCGCGGGGCGTGGCCGTCAGCGACTCGGTGGATGGGCGGTTCGTCGTGCTCCTGACCGCCGACGGCGGGCGCACGTGGACCCGCGTGCCGGCAGAGCGCCTGCCCCCGGCCCGACCGGGCGAGGGGGCATTCGCGGCCAGCGGCACCAACATCGCCGTGCACGGCAGGCACATCTGGATCGGCACCACGGCGTCACGGGTGCTGCAGTCGCCCGACGCAGGCAGGACGTGGCGCGTCGTCGACACGCCGGTGGCGACCGGAGAGGCGACGGGCATCTTCTCGATCGCCTTCAGGAACGCCCGTCACGGCGTCGTCGTTGGCGGCACTCATACCAGGGAACATGAGGCCCTCGACAACGTGGCCTCCACCATTGACGGCGGCGCGACCTGGACGCGCGCCGATCGGGTGGACGGCGGTCTCGGGCGGGCCCGCGGGGGGCTCTCCGGGTACCGATCGGCGGTGGCGTCGATGGGCGCCCTGGGCGGCGCGGGCTGGTTGGCGGTCGGGCCGTCCGGGGCAGACCTCTCGACCAGCGACGGATACTCCTGGACGCCCGCAGGCGGTGAGGGCTACGACGCGCTCAGCGTCGCCCCTGGCGGGCGGGTGGGCTTTGCCACCGGCAGCCGCGGACGCATCGCCCGCGTGACGATGCGGTAAGGCCCGCCTGCGCGCCGAGTCGCCGTACACTGGCGCCGTGAGAACGCACCGCATCGCGCTGTATCCGGGGGATGGCATCGGACCGGAGGTGGTGGCCGCCACCGTGCCGGTCCTGGACGCCGCGGCGGCCGTGGCCGGCGAGTTTTGCCTGGCCTACGAGTCCTTCGACTGGGGCATGGACCATCACCAGCGCTGCGGCCGCGTCGCTCCGGAGGATTTTCTCGATCAGCTGCGCGGCTTCGACGCGATCTTCCTCGGCGCTGTCGGCTGGCCGGCGCGCCTGCCCGATCACGTCACGCTGGCCCCCCTGATCGGCATGCGCCAAGCCTTCGATCTCTACGCGTGCGTGCGACCGGCGCGCACCTACCCCGGCGTCACGGGTCCACTTCGGCGCACCGATCCGATCGACGTCATCGTCGTCCGCGAGAACTCCGAGGGCGAGTACATCGACAACGGTGGCAGCTTCGGGGTCGGCACCAGCCACGAAGTGGCGGTGCAGACGGCCCTGCACACGCGCCGCGGTGTGGAGCGGATCCTGCGGTTCTCGTTCGCGCTCGCCCGGACCCGGCGCCGGGCGCTGACGATGATCACCAAGTCGAACGCGCAACGGTACGCCTACGTGCTGTGGGACCGGGTGCTGACCGAGCTGGTGCCCGAGTTCCCGGACGTCACGACCGACAAGCTGCATATCGACGCGGCCACACTCGAACTCGTGCGCCGCCCGCACACCTTCGACGTGATCGTCGGTTCCAACCTGTTTGGCGACATCCTCAGCGACCTGACCGGCGGGGTGACCGGCAGCCTCGGTTTGAACCCGTCGGCCAACCTCAATCCCGCCCGCACGACCCCATCGCTGTTCGAGCCCGTGCACGGCTCCGCGCCGGATATCGCGGGCAAGGGCATCGCCAACCCCACTGGAGCGCTGCTGAGCGGCGCAATGATGCTCGACTGGCTGGGAGAGGAGGCTGCGGCCCGGTCGGTGCGCGACGCGGTCGAGCGCACCCTGGCCGCGGGCGTGGCCACACCCGACATCGGCGGGCAGGCGAGCACGACGGGGTTCACCGACGCGGTGCTGGACCGACTCTCACGCCGATGATCTGGAGGGCCGCGGTGCCGATCGCCACCGGGGTGGCCGTGGCCCTGCTGCCGGTGCCGGCCGGACTCGAGCAGTCGGCCTGGTACTACGTCGCGATCTTCACGGCGGTGATCGCCGGCCTGATCACCGAGCCGCTGCCGCCGTCGGCGGTGGCCTTCATCGGGGTGACCATCGCCGCCGCGGCCGGGCTGCCGTTCTCGGCCGCGCAGCGCCTGGCGCCTGGCTTCCGTCTGCCGGCCGAGGCGGTGCGGTGGGCACTCTCGGGCTTCTCCAACAGCACGGTCTGGCTGATCTTCGCGGCTTTCGTGTTCGCGATGGGTTACGAGAAGACCGGACTCGGACGCCGAGTCGCGCTGCTGATGGTCGCGCGCCTCGGGCACCGGGCGCTCGGCCTCGGCTACGCCGTGGCCTTCTCCGACGTGCTGCTGTCACCATTCACGCCGTCCAACACGGCCCGCAGCGCCGGGATGGTCTACCCGGTGATTCGCAACATCCCCGAGCTGTACGACGCGGGCAGCGGTCCGGGCGCACGCCCCATCGGCACGGCCCTGATGTGGACCGCGTTTGCCACCACCTGCGTCACCAGCTCGATGTTCATGACGGCCCTGGCGCCCAATCTGTTCCTGGTCGAACTGGCCCGGACCACGACCGGCGTCGAGATCACCTGGGTGGACTGGATGGTCGGTTTCCTGCCGATCGGCGTGGTGCTCCTGCTTCTCGTGCCCTGGCTCACCTTCCGACTGCATCCGGCCGACACGCCGGCCAGCAGCACGGTGCCGCGGTGGGCAGCCGGTGCGCTCGTGGCCATGGGGCCGGTGAGCCGGCGCGAGATCGGCATGGCTGTACTGGCCCTCCTGTCGCTCACCTTGTGGATTGTTGCCGGTTCGGTGCTCGATCCGACGTTGGTGGCGATGGTGGCGGTGTCGCTGATGCTGCTGACGCGAATCGTGACGTGGGATGACGTGTTGGGCCACACGCAAGCCTGGAACGTCCTCGCCTGGTTTGCCACACTGGTCGTACTGGCAGACGGCCTGAACCGCGTCGGGTTCGTG
>Ga0136633_1001169_pt1 | contig 19564 bp, 13 predicted proteins | sample AntDrymeUQ832206_2_FD_105494 | JGI IMG/M metagenome (GOLD analysis project Ga0136633, IMG submission 105494) | Polar desert sand microbial communities from Dry Valleys, Antarctica - metaG UQ83 (22.06) | ecosystem: Environmental > Terrestrial > Soil > Desert | place: Antarctica: Dry Valley...
AGCTCGAGCAGGAGCGCAATCATGGCGTCCTGGGCCAGGTCACCGGCCAGGTCCGGACGCCCGGTCCGGGCCAGGCACAACACCCGCATCCTCGGACCGAACCTGCGTGCCAGTTCGCTCTCGGCTTCCGCGTCTCCGGCACGGACCTGCGCCACCAGCGTGGCGTCGTCAAATTCGGGAGCGGTCACGGCAAACGCGCTGGACATGGTGGGACCGACACGGCTCCCCTTCCACAACGCATCCGGCCGGCCACCTGAACACCATATCCTTGGTTAGTGGCTGGCGCCGACCGGCCCAGGTGGTCGAGCGCGGCCCGGGTCAGCGGCGGACGCCGAAGTTGTACGCGGTGCTTTCCTTGTAGGTCTCGCCCGGCTGCAGGATGGTCGATGGAAATTGCGGCTTGTTGGGCGAGTCCGGGAAGTGTTGCGTCTCCAGGCAGAACCCGGACCGTTTGCCGTAGACCTTGCCGCCCTTGCCGGTGATCGTGCCGTCGAGGAAGTTGCCGGTGTAGAACTGCGTGCCCGGCTGGGTCGTCGAGACGTCCATGGTCCGACCCGTGCTCGGCTCGTACACGGAGACGACGCGTTGCAGTCCGGCACCCGTGCGCGTGAACACCATGTTGTGGTCGTAGCCGCCGCCAAGCGCGATCTGCACGTGGTCGGCGTCGATACGTGCCCCGATCGGAGTGGCGCTGCGGAAGTCGAAGGGCGTGCCCTCGACGCTGGCCAGTTCGCCGGTCGGGATCAACCCCTTGTCCACCGGCGTGTAGCGATCGGCGCGGATCTGAATCTCGTGCCCGAGGACATCGCCGCTGCCCGCCCCGGCCAGGTTGAAGTACGTGTGCTGCGTCAGGTTGACCGGCGTGGCCTTGTCGGTCGTCGCCTGGTAGTCGAAGCGCAGCGTGTTGTCGTTGGTCAGCGTGTAGGTGACCTCGGCCTGCAGCGTCCCCGGGTAGCCCATGTCGCCGTCGGGGCTGGTCAGCGTGAACACCACCCCCACCGCGTCGGCGCGCTCGAACGGCGTCGCGCTCCACACCTGCTTGTCGAAGCCCTGCGGCCCGCCATGGAGGTGGTTCTCGCCGTTGTTGGTCGGCAGGCTGTACGTTGTGCCGTCCAGCGTGAAGCGCCCCTTGCCGATGCGGTTGCCGTAGCGGCCGACGATGGTGCCAAAGAACGGGGACTTGTCGAGGTAGCCCTGCAGTGAGTCGTAGCCGAGCACCACGTCGCCCACCTGGCCAGACGCGTCAGGCACCTTCAGCGCCGTGATGATCCCGCCGAGGGTGATGGCCTTCACTTCCATGCCAGCGGCATTGGTCAGCGTGAAGGCCTCGACGGCTCGGCCGTCAGGCAGCGTTCCAAATGGCGATCGAGTCATCGAGAGGGGGCGGCCGGCCTGTGCTGTGGAAGGTGCCGGGGGGGGACCCGGCGATTGTGAGCGACTGTCAGGCGAGCCACAGGCCCCTCCGAAGGTGGCCGCCAGCAGCAGCGGCAGCAAGGCGAACGCACGGCGTCGAGCAGCATGTCGCATGTGGGCTCCTGAAACGGGCCGAACGGTACCACATTGGACAACCGGTATAATTTCCCAATCCGTGATGCTCACGCCACGATGCCTCCGCGGGCTGGCTGCCCCTGTCTTCATCCTCGCTGCGGCGTTCGGCCCGTGGCGGCCGGACTGGCTCGCCAGCACGGCCGTCACGTCCGCGCAGACGCCAGCGATCGACTTCGCCACGCAGATCGAGCCGATTCTCCAGGCGCAGTGCTACGAGTGCCACGGTGAGAAAAAGGCGCGGGGCAAGCTGCGCCTGCACAGTCGGGATCTTGCCCTCAAGGGCGGCGCGACGGGGCCCCTGCTGGTGCCGGGCGACAGTGCCAAGAGCTATCTGATCCAGCGCATCCTCGGCGAAGGCGGGGAGGATCAGATGCCCCTGGACGAGGATCCGCTGCCGCCCGAGCAGATCGCGCTGCTCCGGGCGTGGGTCGACCAGGGCGCCGCGTGGCCCGCCCCCTCCGGCTCCAGCGGCACCGAGACCGTGCAGGAGCACTGGTCGTATGTGACGCCGACGCGCGCGACGCCGCCCCCCGTGTCCAACCAGGCCTGGACGCGCACGCCGGTGGACCGATTCGTCCTGGCCCGACTGGACGTCGAGAAGTTGATGCCGTCGCACGAGGCGCCGCGTGCAGCCATCCTGCGCCGCGTGTCACTGGACCTCACGGGCCTGCCGCCAACGGTGGCCGAACTCGACGCCTTTCTCGCCGACGCCCGTCCGGATGCCTATGAGCGGGTCGTCGACCGCCTGCTCGCGTCCCCGCACTTCGGTGAACGCTGGGCACGGCTCTGGCTGGACCTGGCGCGCTACGCCGACAGCAACGGCTTTGAAGCCGACCGGCTGCGCTCGATGTGGCCGTACCGCGACTGGGTCATCAATGCCCTGAATACGGACATGCCGTTCGACCGCTTCACGGTGGAGCAGATTGCCGGCGACATGCTGCCGGCCGCGACGCGCGATCAGCGGATTGCCAGTGGCTTCCATCGCAATGCGATGACCAACGAGGAAGGTGGCGTCGACCCCGACGAAGCGCTGTACGACGTGCAGGTGGATCGGGTGAACACGACGGCCACCGTCTGGCTCGGCAGCACCGTCGCGTGCGCGCAGTGCCACAACCACAAGTACGACCCGTTCAGCCAGAAGGACTACTTCAAGATGATGGCGTTTTTCGCCAATCCGTCCTTCAAGGTCGAGAAGCATGGCGCCGGGTCCAAGTACGTGGAGGCCCAGGTCGACCTGGCCACACCCGAGCAGGATGCGGCTCGCTCTGCGCTGCGCGCGCAGCTGGAAGCGTCCGAGGCGGCCATGACCGCCAGCGCACCCGAGCGCGTTGCCGCGCAGGTGCGATGGGAATCCGATGTCCGGGCGGCGGCGCAGGCGTGGACGGCGCTGGTGCCGCAGACAGCCGTGGCGACCAATGGCGTGCTGTTGACGGTGCGTGACGATGCCAGCGTCGTGGCCAGCGGCCCCAATCCTCAGCTCACCACTTACACGATCGACGCAACCGCCGACGCCGCGTCGATCACCGGTCTGCGCCTCGAAGCGCTCCTGGATGGGTCACTGCCCAAGCAGGGTCCCGGGCGGGATGCCTATGGGCACTTCCGGGTGACGTCGGTGCGGGTGTTCGCGGCTCCGGCCGACGATCCGGCCAGCAGGACGCGCGTCGCCTTTGCCGCCCTCAAGGGCGATGGCAACGTCTCGCGCGGCGACCTGCTGGAGCTGACCACCGACGCGCCGGTCACCTACTCCCGGCTCGGCAGGGCCTGGGTCGTCGATGCGGTGCGAGACGGCTGGCGTGTGCCGTTCCAGCTCGTACTGCTGCCCAAGACACCGATCGCCCATCCAGGCGGGACCCGCCTCACCGTGGAGATTGGCCACGAGGACGGCACGCTCGGGCAGGGGCTCGGGCGCTTCCGGCTCTCCACCACCACCGCCACGACGCCGCTGGACGTGGTGGCGGTCAGCGCCCGTACCCGCGCCGCGATCGATGTGCCGCGTGCCGCGCGCACCGCCGTGCAGGAGAGCGACCTCGCCACGCAGTTCCGTGAGCAGTCGCCCCTGTTCGCGGCAGACCGCAAGGAGGTGGCACGGCTCAAGAAGGCCATCGACGACCTGAAACTCCCGACCACGCTGGTGATGGCCGACACGCCGACCTTCGAGCGGCCCTCGACGTTCCTGCGCGAGCGCGGCGCCTTCACGTCACCGGGAGAGCGCGTCCCGGCCAACACCCTGTCGGCCCTGCCGCCGATGGCCGAGGACCTGCCGCCCAACCGGCTCGGCCTGGCGCGCTGGCTGGTGAGCCGCGACAACCCGCTCACCGCGCGCGTGATGGCCAACCGGCTGTGGGAAGCGCTCTATGGACGCGGGCTCGTGGAAACCAGCGAAGACTTCGGCACGATGGGTTCTCCGCCGTCGCATCCCGAGCTGCTCGACTGGCTGGCCGTGGAGTTGATGGACAAGGGATGGAGCGTCAAGACGCTGCTCAAGACGATGGTGCTGTCGGCCACCTATCGGCAGGACTCGACGGTGTCGGCCGCGCTGCAGGCGCGCGACCCGTACAACCGCCTGCTGGCGCGCGGTCCCCGCTTCCGGATGGAAGCCGAGATGGTGCGCGACGTGGCCCTGGCGGCGAGCGGCCAGCTGCGCCCGCGCATCGGCGGCCCCAGCGTCTTTCCGTCGCAGCCGCCCAACATCTGGGACAACCCGTACGACAACTCCCGCTGGATCGAGAGCACCGGCGAGGACCGCTATCGCCGCAGCCTGTACACCTTCCACCGCCGGACCGCGCCGTACCCGATGTTCACCACCTTCGACGCCACCAGCCGCGAGCTGTGCACCGTGCGCCGGGTTCGCACCAACACGCCCCTGCAGGCGCTGGCCACGCTGAACGACGAGGGCTTCTTCGAGTTCGCTCGCGCGCTCGCGGTGCGTCTGCGCACGGAGGCCGCGCCGGCCACCGTCGATGCCAGGCTCTCGTACGGCTTCCGCCTCGTGACCAGCCGCCTGCCGACGGCCACTGAACTGACCCGCCTGCGCGCCTACTACGCCGAGACGCGCAAGCGCTACGCGGCGACCCCGGCCGCCGCCGCCGAGGCGCTGGGGCGCCCCACGGGCACCGCGACGACCGCGGACGACATCGATCTGGCCGCCTGGACGATGGTCGGCAACGTGTTGCTGAACCTCGACGAGACGGTCACCAAGGGATAGGCACATGAGCGATCCACGGCGACTGCAAGCGACGACGCGAAGGCATTTCTTCCAGACGGCGGGTTTTGGCCTGGGTGGGGCGGCACTGGCCTCGCTGATGCAGGACCGTCTCTTCGCACACGCCGCCAGCCAGGTCGTGCCGCAGATGGCACCGCGGGCCAAACAGGTGATCTTCCTGTTCATGGCCGGCGCGCCGTCGCAGCTCGATCTGTTCGACAACAAGCCGGCCCTGCGCAAGTACGACGGCCAGGACATCCCGGCCGAGATCGTCAAGGGCGAGCGCTTCGCCTTCATCAAGGGCACGCCCAAGCTGCTGGGATCGCCCTACGATTTCCGTCGCTACGGCAAGTCGGGCCAGGAGATCTCCGACCTCCTCCCCCACATCGGTTCCATCGCCGACGACATCGCCATCGTCAAGTCGATGGCGACCACGCAGTTCAACCACGCGCCGGCACAGATCTTCATGAACACCGGTCACCAGGTGATCGGGCGACCGAGCATGGGCTCGTGGCTGTCCTATGGCCTCGGCGCCGAGACCAAGGACCTGCCGGCATTTGTCGTGCTGCTGTCGGGCGAGAACAACCCCGACGGCGGCAAATCCTGCTGGGGATCGGGCTTCCTGCCGACCACACACCAGGGCGTGGAGTTCCGCGGGGGCGCCGACCCGGTGCTGTTCGTGTCCAATCCCGGCGGCGTCGATGGGCCCTTGCGGCGCGCCTCGCTCGATGCCCTCAAGGACCTCAACGGCATGCGCCAGGTCAGCGTCGGCGACCCGGAAATCGAGACCCGCATCAACGCGTACGAACTCGCCTACCGGATGCAGACCAGCGTGCCGGACCTGACCGACATCACCGACGAACCGCAGACGGTCCACGACCTGTACGGCACCCAGCCCGGGCAGACCTCGTTTGCCAACAACTGCCTGCTGGCGCGCCGCCTGGTCGAGCGCGGCGTCCGCTTCGTGCAGCTGTATCACCGTGGCTGGGACACGCACGGCGCGAGCTTCGGCGACGACGTCATCGAAAAGCTGCCACACCTGTGCCGCCAGACCGACCAGGCGGCAGCCGCCCTGGTCAAGGACCTGAAGCAGCGAGGGCTGCTCGATTCGACGCTCGTGGTGTGGGGCGGCGAGTTCGGCCGGACGCCGATGAACGAGGCACGCAACGGGTCGAAGTTCCTCGGCCGGGACCACCATCCCCGCGCCTTCACCATGTGGATGGCCGGTGGCGGTATCAAGCCGGGAATCACCTACGGCGAGACAGACGAACTCGGCTACAACATCACCAAGGACCCGGTCGAAGTGCATGATCTGCACGCGACCATGCTCCACCTGCTCGGCGTCAACCACGAGAAGCTCATCTACCGCTTCCAGGGACGCGACTTCCGCCTGACCGACGTCAGTGGCAAGGTCGTGCAGGGGTTGCTGGCCTAGAGATGGTGGCGCGTCAGACGCCCCGCGCGCGCGGTCGATGACCCTGTTAGAGTCTGCGGATGCAACCCACCGGCCCCGCGCACAGCCATCCGACGGCCGCCAGTGCCGGCACGCCGCTGAAGGACATTCGCAAGTCACTGCCACTGCGAGTGCTCTCAGCGGCTGACTGGCAGCACTGGACGACGCAGGGCTACGTCATCGTCCAACAGGCCGTCCCGGCCGAGAAGGTGGCGCGGATGGTCGACCTGCTCTGGCGGTTCGACGAGAAGGACCCGGGCGATCCGACCACGTGGCAGGTCCCGCAGCGACGCGATCACGCGATGCTCGAGTTGAACCACACCGGGATGCTCGAGATCTACAACCACCAGTACATGTGGGACACGCGCAGCGAGCCGCGTGTCTACGATGCCTTCGTCGACATCTGGGATCGCGAGGATCTCTGGGTGACGATCGACCGCGCCAACCTGAACCTGCCCAGGAACCAGCCGGGACGTCCCGACGGCTTCATTCACTGGGACGTCGACACCAGCCAGCGCCCGCTGCCGATTGGCGTGCAGGGCGTGCTCAGTCTCGCGCGCCAGGACGCGGAGGTCGGCGGCTTCCAGTGCGTGCCCGCGCTGTTCCGGGACTTCGACGCATGGGAGCGGACCCAGCCTGCCGAACGCGATCCGATGCACCCCGACACCAGCGGCCTGGAGATCGTCAACGTGCAGATGGAGGCGGGCGACCTGCTGATCTTCAACTCGCTGCTTGCCCACGGTGTGCGCCCGAACCACTCCACGTCGCGCCCCCGCATCGCGCAGTACATCGCCATGCAGCCGGCCGAGTGGGACGACACCGCCGCACGGGAGGAGCGGATCCGCCTGTGGCGCGAGCGCGATCATCCGCAGCGACCGGCATTCCCCGGCGATCCACGTGCGTGGGAAAAGCAGCACGACGAGGTGGCGACGCTGACGCCGCTCGGCAAGAGACTGCTGGGATTGACGCCCTGGACAACTGCCGGCCCACGCAGCACGACCGACGCCGAGGACTGAGCGTTGCGCGCGCGGGCCCTGCTGGAGTCTCGGTGATGCGGCGCGGTCTGCTGGCGGTGCTGGTGGGGACGGCGCTCTCGTGTGCCCGTCCGGCGCCGCAGACGCCGCCGGCCACCGCCACGGCGATGACCATCTCGGTTGTCGCCACCACCGACCTGCACGGCCATGTGGAGAGCCTGCCGTGGCTGTCGGGACACGTGCGGAACCTGCGCGCCGCGCGACGCGCGGCCGGCGGCGACGTCCTGCTGGTGGATGCCGGCGACATGTGGCAGGGGACCCTCGAGTCCAACCTCGGCGAAGGGGCCTCGGTGGTGCGCGCGTACAACGCGCTCGGCTACCACGCCGTGACCATTGGCAACCACGAATTCGATTTCGGACCGCTGGGTCCCAAGATCGTGCCCCGCGGCCCTGGCGACAACCCCACGGGCAACATCGAAGCCCGCGCCCGTCAGGCCCGTTTCCCGTTTCTCGCCGCCAATCTGCTCACCAAGGCCGGTGCGCCCTGGACGCCGCGCAACATCCGCCCATCGACGGTCGTGACCGTGGCGGGGGTACGGATTGGGGTGATCGGGGTGACGAGCGTGGCCACGCCCAGCAGTACCGACCCGCGCAATCTCGTGCAACTGCAGGTCGCCCCGTTGCGCGGCGTGATCGAGCGGGAGGCGGCCCGCCTGCGGTCGGACGGAGCCACGGTCATCGTGGTGCTGGCGCACGCCGGCGGCGGCTGCACCGCGTTCGGCGATCCCGACGATCTCTCGGTCTGCCGGCCACAGGGCGAAATCTTCCAGTTGGCGCGCGCGCTGACGCCGGGAACCGTCGACGTCATCGCTGCCGGGCACGCACACTTCGGCATCGCTCATCGCGTCAACGGCATCGCCGTGGTGGAGGCGTTCGAGCAGGGACGGGCATTCAGCCGAGTCGACCTGCACCTCGATCGGGCGGGACGACCCAACGCTGTTGACATCCACGCGCCCCAGTTCCTGTGCGACGGCAAGACCGCGCGGGACGTCGGCTCGTGGCGGCGCGACGCCTGTGCGCCGCCACCATATGAGGGGCGGCCCGTCCAGTACGACACGGCGATGGTCGCGGTCCTGCGCGACGACATCGCGGCGGCGACGCGCAAGCGGGAGCAGCGGCTCGGCGTGGACGCACCGCACGTCTACCCGCATTCGACGCGCGACGAGTCGCCGGCCAGTCACTTGGTGGTGGACCTGCTGCGCGCGTCGCAGCCGCGCGCCGACCTGGCGATCTACAACGCCACGGGCACGCGTGCGCCGCTGCCGGCCGGGCCGATCACCTACGGACGCCTTTACGCCCTGCTGCCGTTTGACAGCGTCATCGCGACGGGCATGATCCCTGCCGCCCGCGTCGCCGCTGCCATCCTGCACGGCGTGACCCGCGGACCGATCCCCGTCGTCTCCGGCATCGAGGCCGACGTCACCTGTGATGGCGCCACGGCCCGCGTCGCCCTCTGGCGCGACGGCCAGGCGCTGGTCCCGGAGGTGATGGTCCGTGTGGTCACCAGCGAGTTCCTCTCCTCGGGTGGCGCGGGCTACTTCCCGGACATGGAGTCGCTCTTCGCACTGCGACTCGATACGCCGATGCGCGAGGCGGTGGGGGCGGCCCTCACGCAGGAGGCCGAGGGCATCCGTTCGGGCCGCATCGGCGGCTACGACCCGGCCCGCAGGCGGATTCGTGTGCCCAACGGTACCTACCCGGTCAGGTGCGAGACCACGCCGTCCTGACCGCGTCGCCGCGTCGCGGCGCAGCAGTCCCGTGCGACCGGTACCCGAGCAGGCGCAGGGCGTTGGCGATCACCACGAGCGTGCTGCCTTCGTGCAGCACGACGGCCGGGCCGATGCCGAGCACGCCGGTGGTGGTGGCCACGATCAGGATGGCGATCACCGCCAACGCGATGATGAGGTTCTGCACGATGATCCGGCGCGTCTGTCGGGCCAGACCCACCGCGAACGGCACCTGCGCGATGTCATCGCTCATCAACGCCACATCGGCGGCTTCAAGCGCTGCGGCAGTGCCGGCGGCTCCCATCGCGATGCCGACGTCGGCGCGCGCCAGAGCCGGCGCGTCGTTGACGCCATCGCCGATCATCGCAATGCGGCCGTGCAGGCGGCCGAGACGCTCGATGGCCGCGGCCTTGTCCTCAGGCAACAGCGCGGCAAAGACCTCGTCGACGCCAGCCTCGCGGCCGATCGCTTCGGCGACCTGGAGGTTGTCGCCGGTGAGCATCACGATCGGCCGGACGCCGAGCTGTCGCAGCGCCGCAAGCGCAGACGGGGCGGCCGCACGCGTGGTGTCAGCCAGTCCGAACACGCCCAGCCAGCGCTGACCGTGCCGCACCACCATGGTGCTGCGGGCGCGCGCCTGCAGCGCCGCCACCGCTGCCTCGACATGCGCCGGAACGCCGCCCGGCACGTCAGCCCACAGACGCACGCTGCCGATCTCCACGACCTCGCCGTCGACCACGGCGCGGACGCCGCGGGCAGTGACGCTTTCCAGCGGACCCGCCTCCATGACCGCCACGCCATCGCGGTCGGCGCGGCGGACGATGGCTTCGGCCAGGGGGTGCTGCGACTGCCGCTCCACGGCGCCGGCCACCGCGAGAAGCATGGCGTCGGTCGCGTCCAGCGCCACCACGTCGGTCACCTCCGGGCGGCCCATTGTGAGCGTGCCGGTCTTGTCCACGGCCAACGCGCGGATCATGCCGAGCGCTTCGAGCTGGGCGCCACCCTTCACCAGCACGCCGTTGCGCGCCGCCTGCGCGATGCCAGCCAGGATGGCGGCTGGCGTGCCGAGCGCGAGCGCGCACGGGGACGCGGCCACCAGCAACGCCATCCCGCGATAGATGCTGGTGCTCCACGACCAGCCCCCGAGCAGCGGTGGGACGACGATCAGGGCGGTGGCGCTGACCAGCACGACCGGCACGAAGATGCGCTCGAAGCGCGAGGTGATCTGCTCGGTCTGCGCCTTGCTGGCCTGGGCCGCGGCAACCAGCGCGATGATCCGATCGAGGGTCCGTTCGCCAGCCGCCCCCGTCGTCTCCACCTGCAGGGCGCCATCGCCGTTGACGGTGCCGGCAAAGACCTGCTCGCCCGGCCCCTTGTCCACCGGCACCGACTCGCCGGTGATGGGGGCCTGATCGACAGCCGACCGGCCGCTGCGCACCACGCCGTCCACCGGCATGCGCTCCGAGGGGCGCACCAGCACGATGGCTCCGCGCGTCACCTGCGCGATCGGCACCACCTCGTCGTGTCCGTCTGGGAACACCAGTCGCGCCGTCGGTGGCGTGAGTTCGCCGAGGGCGCGGATGGCGCCAGTGGCCCGGCCCATGGCGTAGCGCTCTGCAGCATGCGCCAACGAGAACAGGAACAACAGGAATGTGCCCTCGACCCATTCACCGAGCGCCGCCGCGCCGAGCGCCGCGAGCAGCATCAACAGGTCGATGTCGGCACGATAGCGCCCACGGCGCAGGACGGCGACGTTGGCGCGGACCAGTTCCCACGCGCCGAAGACGCCCGAGGCGACGTAGAGCGCGATCGCCCAGCGGTGCGGCAGGCCGAGCCAGGTCTCCCCGACCCACGCGGTCAGCAGCAGGAGACCGCACGTCAGGCTGAGGGTGAGCAGTCCGGCGGCGTCGTCCGGCCGCTGTGGCGTGGCGGGGGCGTCCGACATCGCGTCAGGCCAGCGGCACGCGCAGTGCGCGCAGTGCCTGCTCCCACTTGGCGATCTCGTCGAGCATCAGCGCCGCCGCCGCGTCCATCTGCTTGTCCGACGAGAACACGCCGGCGGCATCGATCCGTGACGTGAACAGCGGAATGGCTACCGACTCGACCATCGGCACCATCTTCAGCCCGCTCAGCACCGGCTTGAGCGACTGCACACCGCGCAGGCCGCCGGAGATGCCGCCGTAGCTGACCAACCCGACCGGCTTGTAGGCCCACTCGAGCACGAGGTAGTCGATGGCGTTGAGCAGGCTCGGTGGTGTCGCGTGGTTGTACTCGGGAGTGACCAGGACGTAGGCATCGCCGCGCTCCACGATCTCGCTCCAGGCACGGGTATGGGCGTGCCTGTACTTGCGCAGCCGGGGATGCTCCGGCTCGTCAAACAGCGGCAACGCCACGGCGGCAAGGTCCACGACCTCGACGTCGAACGTCCGGTGGCCGCGCGCCTGCTGCTCGAACCATGCGGCGACGGCGGGACCTTTTCGGCCGGGACGGGTACTGGCGATGATGATCTGGAGGCAAGCCATCGCCAATAAGTATGACGCCTCAGTGGCGCGGGCCGGGCTCGGCGACCTTGACCAGCCACGCCTCGTGCAGCCGTGAGTGCTGCCGCCAGTTCCTGTCGCTCTCGTCGATGTCGTCAAAGGTGAGCACCACCCGACGCGAACGCACGACAGCGGCCGGCACGTCGTACTCGCGCGGCTCGCCGAGCGCGGTGCCGGCACGTCGCGCGGAGACTGACATCCCGTTCATCCTGAGACCAATCTCGCCGTTGCCGTTCAGCCGGACCACGTAGCGGGCGGCCGGGTCGATCTGCTCGTACACGAGCGCGATCGGCCAGCGCAGGCTCACCTGCCACGAGAGCCGCTTGCGGCTGCGCCCATCGTCCTCCCACGTGAAGTGGGGTGACGGCCCGTCCTCGAGCTCCGGGGGGTTGGCGCCACTGATCCGGGCCTTCTGCACGTGCGGCGACCGACCGACGTTGCCGATGTCGTCGTAGAAGCTGCCCTGGCCCGGGGTGTCCCAGGTGGCGATGGCCTCGAGGCGGGCGACGCGTGCCGGCTCGTCGGCAAGGGCGGCCGCCCGCGACGCCTCGTCCTCGATCCACCAGCGGTCGTTCAGCGGATAGCCGAGGAAGTCGAGCACGGCACCCCTCTCGGGGCCGCTCGCCTTGTAGGTCGCGGTATCGAGCTGCATGCCGATCGAGTCGAACAGCTGGCCGCCCAGCTCGATGATCCGGTCCCGCCAGGCATCATGCGGACCAGCCGTGTCGGCCTCGGCCAGGATGGCGCGCGCGTGGCCGATGGCCGCGGCGGCGCCGGCCGTTGGTGCATCGAGCAGGGCGTGGTTGGCGCGGCGGCCGATCTCGGCCTCACGCAGAAAGCGATGCCGCGTGTACGCGTCGACGTAGGCGCGCAACAGCGCCTGCTGCCACCGCCAGGTGTCGCGCAGCGCCGGGGTCTCGGACTCGAGCCGTTGCCAGGTGGCGAGCGTGCCGTCGATCGACCCGTTGCTGGCCAGCGGCCCTTCCCAGTTCTTCTCGAGTGCGAGCAGCCCGTCAGCCGCGCGTTCTGCGGCGACATCGCCAAAAAAGAGGCGGGCGTACTCCAGCAGGATGTCGCGAGCGCTGGACTCGGGCGCCCACGCTTTTCGACTCCAGATCGCCTTGTTCACATCGTCGTTGACGCCATCCGAGTAGCTGATGAAGCCATCGGTGTGCGAGGCGAGCCGGTCATGGAGGGTGGCGTAGAAGACCGGCCGCGGGTTGATCGGCTCGCGGCCGAGAGTGACGTTGAACGCCGGGTCCCAGTCGGGCACCACGTACTGCGCACGCACCGTATGCGTGATGTCGGGATAGTCGCGGAGCCGATAGCGCGGGTGGAGCCTGGCCCGGGTCGAGGCCAGCGATGGGCTGCTCGGTCCGGCCACGAGCCCGCCAAGCCACGTGAGCGCCGTGGCGTTGACCTGCTCGTAGATCCAATCGACCTGAGACGGCGGAAACCACTGCAGCGAGAGCCACACCCTGGCGCGCGGGTGATGTTTCTGCAGGCGCGAGGCGAGCTCCTGCAGGTATGGCAGGACCAGTTGCGCCGCATTGTGGCCAGGGTCGCCGCCGGGAACAAAGATCGCATCCAGTCTCGGCATGGTGGCGAACATGGCCTCGAGCGTGTCCAGTGCCCGGGCGCGTCGGCTCGCATCGGCCAGGTCGAAGTCGGCCGGCACCCAGATCCAGTAGTCGAGGTCGTACCTGTCGCACGCGCGGCTGATCGCGACGTTCATCTGGTCGCGAGGCAGTCGGAAATGCGGACTGACGCGCGTGTCCTGCAGCGGGATGTTCTCGATGCTGTTGGCGCCGAACAAGGCCAGCTCCCGAATGTAGCGGTCGTAGCGCGCCTCATCCCACGCGTCGTACGTGTTGGAGTGCTGCCGGTAACCCAGCTGATGCCCGCGAATGGCGTACGCCGGTGTCGACACGACAGAAAGCGAGGCGGGTACACCTTGCGGCTGGGTCGCTCGGGCACCTGGCGTCCAGCGGAGTTGTCGCAGCAGCTGGCCCACGCCGAACAGCGCGCCGCGGCCGTCGGCTCCCAGTATCCACACCACCTGGCGGCCGCCCGCGCTGGACACCTCGAGATGAAAGCCCTCCGGGCCTGGCGCGCCCCGCGGGCTCGGTGGCACTGCTGGTCCGCCCGGCCAGGGCGACGGCGCGCCTGGCCGCAGACCGGCCGCGACCACGATGGTGACCGGCGCCCTGCTGGGCCACGCCGTGCTGATCGGCAGCCGCACGCCGAGGCGGGCCTCCACTTCCTCCTGCAGCACCTGACTGGCGGCGCGCTCGCCGGCCTCGCGGGGTTCGGCCCGCACGACGATGGTGGCTGACGCCAGATCGACCAGGTCGGCCGGCGCGGCCGACAGTGGCATGCACGTCAGCGCGAACAGGAGCAGGCACAGCCACAGGGAGATGCCGGTCATCGCGGCTCGATCTCGCCGGCGAGGAAGGCACGCGCGACGTCAGCCGGCGGCTGGCGCAGCGCTTCGACGCGGTGGTTCATCTCGCGCATGTGCGCGGCCGTGATACGCCCGCCGAGCCCTTCCAGCGCCCGTCGCATGGCCGGGTGCCGACGCAGGCTCTCCGAGCGTGCCACCGGCACGGCATCGTAGGGCGGAAAGTAGCCGCGCGTGTCCTCGAGCGCCACCAGGTCGAGGGCACGGATCAGCCCTGACGTGGCATCGCCGGCAATCAGGTCCACCTGCCCCGAGGCGAGCGCCCGGTAGGTCAGCGAGAGGTCCATCGACGTCGGCGGCTCGGCCAGGCGGATGCCATAGGCCTTGGCCAGACCGGCGTAGCCGTCAGGTCGATCGAGGAACTCGTACCCGAAGGCCGCGCGCCAGCCGGGAGACTCGCGTGCCGCGTCGTCGATCGTCTGCAACCCGCGGGCTCGCGCGTCGGCGCCGCGCACGAGCATCGCGAAGGTGTTGTCAAAGCCGAGGGGCGGCAGCAGGGTGCGGCCGCTTCGTGCATAGAGTTCGCGCACGGTCCCGGTCACCTGCGCTCGCGAGGTCCCGAGCGGCTGACCGAAGACGGCGGTCAGGGCCGTCCCGGTGTACTCGACGTAGACGTCGATATCGCCGGCCAGCAAGGCGCGGTCACAGATCAGGGTGCCGCCGAGGTTCAGTCGTCGATCGACGCGCATCCCCGCATCCCGCTCGAGTGTCTGCGCGACGATCTCCGCGAGCACCAGCTGTTCGGCGAAGTTCTTGGATCCCACCACGACGACGTCGGTGGCGCGCCAGGAGAGGACCGCCCACGCAGTGAGCAGAAGTGCACCGCAGGTCCCCGCGATGGCAAGCGGGACGCGCAGGCTGCTGCTGCCGTGGCGGCGGGTCGTCCGACGCTGGGCCCACCACAGCGCGAGGTCGACGAGCAGGGCGAGCGCCGCGGCCGGGATGGCACCAGCCAGGATCACGGTGGTGTCCACCATCGCCAGCCCGCGATAGATGTACTCGCCGAGTCCGCCGGCGCCGACGGCCGCGGCAATCGTGGCCGAGCCGACCGCCACGACAGCGGCGATCCGCATGCCCGAGACGATGCTCGGGATGGCCAGGGGGATCTCGACCTGCCAGAGTAGCTGGCGCGGGGTCATGCCGAGCGCAATGCCGGCGTCGCGGACCGAGCGATCGATGCCGGTGATCCCGGTGATGGTGGTCCTCAGGATGGGGAGCAGGGCGTACAGCGTGAGTGCGACGATCGCTGTCCGGGAGCCAATGCCACCGAGCAGCGGCAGCGGCAGCAGGAACCCGAACATGGCCAGGCTCGGCACGGTCTGCACGGCGTTGGCCAGGCCGACCAGCGGCGCGCTGAGGCGTGGGCGGTGAGCGGCCGAGATACCGAGAGGCACGGCAATGGCGGCAGCCACCAGCGTCGACAGGCCAGCGAGCAACATGTGCTGGCCGAGCAGGGCGAGCACCTCGGCGCGATGATCGAGCCAGAACCGGATGACGTCCATCACGTCAGCGCGTCCTGTCGCGCAGCCGCGCATCGCGCAGTGCGGTGATCACCGGGTCGTCGGCCTTGTCAAAGGCGGTGGCGGCTACACACGCCTGCAGCTTCCCATCCTCGATGATGCAGATCCGGTCGCTGAGCAGCAGCGCCTCCTCCACGTCGTGTGTGACCAGCAGGATCGTCTTGCCGAGGCGCTGCTGCAGTTGCGCGGTCTCCTGCTGCAGTTCCGCGCGCGTCATCGGATCGAGGGCGCCGAACGGTTCGTCCATCAGCAGCACCGGGGGATCGGCGGCCAGTGCCCTCGCCACGCCCACCCGTTGCCGCTGGCCTCCGGACAGTTCCTCGGGCCAGCGCGATGCGAACCGCTCCGGCGGCAGACCGACCAGGCCGAGCAGTTCGCGGACGCGCGCGTCCACATCGGCCTGCAGCCAGCCTTCGAGGCGCGGCACCAGGCCGACGTTGTCGGCCACCGACAGGTGCGGGAACAGCCCGCCGTCCTGCAGGACGTATCCGATGCGCCGGCGCAGCATGATGGGATCCCAGCTCCGCGTGTCGCGGCCGTCCACCATCACGCTGCCGCCGGTGGGCAGCAGCATGCGATTGACCAGGCGGAGGGCGGTGGACTTGCCGGCGCCGCTGCGTCCGAGCAACGCCACCACTTCGCCGGGGGCGATGGTCAGGGTCAGCCCGTCGAGGACGGGGGTACCGTCTGCATGGCGAAACGACACGCCCCGGAAGTCGACGGCCGCGGCGGTCACGGTCAGTTCGGCCTAGTTGGACTGGCGGGCGATCGCGCCAGCGTGCTTCTGGATCTTGCGCACGGCCTCGCCGATGTGGTCCATGTCTTCGCGCGGACCGAGCAGCATGGTTTGCGTGAGCCAGACGGCTTCCTCGCACAGCCGGTCGTTTTGCGGCGTGCGGCTGCGTTCTGTGGCCGACTCGAGCGCTTTGGCCCCGTAGATGCGCTGGTAGCCGGTCGAGGCGAAGGTCCTGGCCAGCAACGGCTCCGTGTTGAGCGGTGAGTACCCGCTGCTGGCCGGGATGCCCTCGGCCCGCAGCGCCTTCAGGAACGCCGCGCGTGGCAGCCCGGCAAACGACGTCGCGTCGTACCGGAACATGTAGAGGTGGTAGGCGTTGCGGGTCACGCCGGGATACATCTTCGCGGGCGCGATGCCTGGGATCTGCGCAAGCTGTTGGCTCAGATAGGCAGCGTTGGTCTCACGCCGCGTCGCCTGCGATTGCAGCCGGGTCATCTGCGCCAACAGCAAGGCCGCCTGGAACTCGGTGAGGCGGAGGTTCAGGCCGGTGGTTCGATAGGCGAAGTCGGCGCCCGAGGCGGGGCGGCCGTTGTTGTGAAACGCGTACGCCTTGTCGAGCAGCGCCTTGTCGCTCGTGATGATCGCGCCGCCCTCGCCGCTGTTGAGGTTCTTGCTCGCCTGGAACGAGAAGCACCCGGCCTTGCCGATGGAGCCGACGTGACGGCCCCGCCACTGCGCGAGGTGCGACTGACAGGCGTCCTCCAGCACGGGGATGTCCCGTGCTGTCGCGGTCGCCATGATCGTGTCCATGTCGGCCACCGACCCACCGAGATGCACGGGCAGGATCAGCCGGGTCTGCGGCGTGATGGCCGCCGCGATCTTGCGGGCGTCGATCTGGAAGGTCTCGATGTCGGTGTCCACAAACACCGGCAGGGCCTGCAGCATCAGCACCGCGTTGATCGTGGCCACGAACGTGTACGGCGGAACGATCACTTCGTCGCCAGCGCCGATGTCCATGGCCGCCAGCGCGGTGAGCAGCGCCGAGGTGCCGTTGGCGGTGGCCAGGCAGTGCGGCGTGCCGGTCACCGCGGCGTATCGCTGCTCGAACGTGGTCACCTGCTCGCCGCCGCCGCGGCCCCAGCGGCCGCTCTTCAGCACCCCGACCAGGGCCTGCGTCTCTCGGTCGTCCTGCACCGGCCAGCTCGGGAACGCTGCCGTCCGCACCGGCGTGCCGCCAAGGACGGCTGGGCCGACAGCCGCAATCGGCGTGGTCCTGACCGCGGGCACCTGCGGCATGGCGCCTGCCTGACGGTGGGCGACGATCGACGCGCCGCCGGCGGCGACGCTGCCAAGGAAGTGGCGGCGTGAACGGTTGATCGTCATCGAGTGCTCCTCATCAGTCGGCCGAGCGCGGCAAAGATCCGGTCCTCGACCGTCCCGTCGAACGGGCCGGGACGCCCGTAGTACAACAGCGCACCGCCGCCTTCGTAGCCGCCTTCGTCCAGCACCCGCCGGGACGGCACGTAGCCGAAGACGTCGTTGGCGTACCCGACCGGCCACACGTTGGCGTCGGGGAAGTCGCGGCGCAGTCGCAGCGCGTAGTCCACCACGACTTCCCCGCCCAGGGCCACGAGCGTGAGGGCGTTGCCCAGTCGCCACACCTGGACAGGCATCGGTTGCGACCGGGGCAGGGCGCCGTCACGGCTCCGGATCTGGTCCATCAGCCGGGCGTGCCGCGAGACGTAGGGGTCGGCCAGGCCGAAGCGCTGCTGCCATTCGGCCGGCGTCAGCGCCGCGGCAAACGGCAGGGCGACCATTTCCATCGCCGCGCCGGTGCGGCCGCTGATCGGGGTCAGCGTGCGCATGGCGTCGCCGACCGCAGCCGCAAGCGCCGCGCCGTGCCGATTGACGTCGGCCATCGTCCCGCGCGGCATCGGGTTGGCGTCGGCACCGCACCCGGTCATGAACAGCGCGGTGACGCCGGGGTGGGCTGCCTCGATTGCCGCCTGCGCTACGCCGGCGTAGTCGCCGTGCCACTCCACGTTGGCGGCCGACAGCGTGGTGTTATGGCACGCGTAGCTGAAGAGGATGGCCCGCGGCGCGCCGCCGATGTCCACGCGCAGCATCGGGACGCGATGGTCGACCGGCCCGTCGGCCGCGTACTGCACGCGACGATTGACGGCAAAGGTCGCCGTGGTGTGCCCGCTGTGCAGCGTGGCCGGCGCGAGCGCGCGCAGGGCCCGGCCGACCACCTCGACCACCTGTGCCTCGAGCGCAGCGGTGTACACCTCCACGTCGCGCACCTGTTGCGGCGTGACGTCGTAGGCCACCATCAGCTGCGTGTCGACGACCGGACCGCTGTGGGTGTGGCTGGAGGCGAGCAACAGCCGCTGACGCGGCACCCGGTGCTGCCTGGCGACCGCCGCGCCGATGCGGTCGGACATGCCGGCGGTGACGCCGAGCAGATCGAGCGTCACGACCACGAGTCGTTCGCGCCGCTGGTCCTCGATGGCCAGCGCCTTGGCGTGCAGCGGCTGAGAGGTGCCCTGCGAGGGCTGGGTCCGCGCCGCGAACCCCGCCATCCAGAGGGAGGTACGCGGCGTGATGTCGATGGTGGCCACCCCGGCGCGCCAGCCCGCCGCGTGCAGGGGCGAAGGGCTGACGGCAGCCAGGGCCGTGGCAGTCAGGAAAGCTCGGCGGTCCAATGTCACGGTGTCAGGCGGATTCTACGTCAGCGGCCGGCCAGCGGATCCCCAGCGCGTCGCAGGGCTCACGGCACAAGCCTGGGTGGACTGTCTCAAGGGCAAGACAGCGCTCGGCAGTGGTCGGCACGTGCATCCCCAAGTCTCGCCGCGCTGGCTGATTGCCGGCGCATGTGACCCCGTGGGCGTTCGGCGCTCTACTGTGCCCTTCCCCGCTACTTCTGCGCTCGTCGGCGCGCTGGGGGTGCAGTCAGCGACCGGGCGGTCGGGCCGAAGACGATGAAGCCGCGGTCGCGAAGCTCGTCGGCCAGAGCGGGCTCGCATGCGACCGCGTCAGCATAGGTCATCGGCGGGATGTCGTCGAACCACTCGAAGGCCAGCGCCATGCCGTACGCCCGCACCACTCGTGCCGCCTGGACGCCAGCCTTGTGGTTCTCGAGGCGCTGCTGCGGCAGCAGACCCGTCATTCCGACGTAATAGCAGTCGCGCACACCTGGGTGCCGCGGATGCGCTAGCCTGACCACGTACACGCGATGGTGGAGCGCCTCGGGTCGCTCGCCGCGCGGTGCTTCGACGGGCCGTGAGCGGGTGGGTCTCGCGCTGCCATTGCGCCGCTTGCGCATGCGGGCATTCTAGTTCCC
>Ga0136633_1001170_pt1 | contig 19559 bp, 11 predicted proteins | sample AntDrymeUQ832206_2_FD_105494 | JGI IMG/M metagenome (GOLD analysis project Ga0136633, IMG submission 105494) | Polar desert sand microbial communities from Dry Valleys, Antarctica - metaG UQ83 (22.06) | ecosystem: Environmental > Terrestrial > Soil > Desert | place: Antarctica: Dry Valley...
CACGAGTTCCTGATCACGCGGCGCGGGACGGCGCTCGCCACGATGTACAAGGCCGTCGGTGGGCAGGACCTGACCGCGTTCGGCGGCAGCGCCAACGGCAGCGTGTGGGACAACGCGATCCACGAGTACGACCTCAAGACCGGCAAGCTCGTGTACGAGTGGACCATGCTCGGCCGGCTTCCGCTGAGCGACTCCAAGACCCGTCCAGGCGGTCCCGACCCCTGGGACGCCTACCACATCAACTCGATCGACGAGGACGCCGGCGGAGACTTTCTGATCTCCAACCGCAGCACGTGGGCGATCCACAAGATCGACCGCCAGACCAACTCCGTGCAATGGACGTTGGGCGGCAAGTCCAGCAGCTTCGCGCAGGACGTCAACGCGCAGTTCGCCTTTCAGCACGACGCTCGCTTCGGCGCTGACGATCAGATCACCCTGTTCGACAACCAGTGCTGCGGTTTCAAGCCCGACGGCACGCCCGCGCCGCCGGTCTACCAGCAGGGCTCGCGCGGCCTGATCCTGCGCCTGAACCACGCGGCCAGGAGCGCGAACATGGTGCGCGAGTACAAGTCGGCGGGCCGCATCTCCGGGACCCAGTCCAACGCACAGGTCCATTCCAACGGCAACGTGACCGTGGGGTGGGGGCAGCAGCCGTTCGTGTCGGAGTTCGACGAAACCGGCAACCTGCTCTTCGAGGCCCGCTTCCCGGGCACGCAGATCTCCTATCGGGCCCTGCGCCAACGTTGGACGGGTCGGCCGAAAGCCCGCCCGAGTGTGGCGCTCAGGCGGTCCGGCAGCCGGACGAAGGTCTACGTCAGCTGGAACGGGGCCACCGGCGTCGCCGCCTGGCGGATCAAGGCCGGGCGGTCCGCGAAGAACCTGTCGGTGGTCAGCCGGCGCGTGCGACGGACCGGCTTCGAGACAAGGGCCACGGTGCGCAGCCGCGGTCGCCTGTTCCAGGTCCAGGCGCTCAGCAGCAGGGGGCGCGTGCTCGGCACTTCCTCGGTCGTCCGTGACCTGAGCACGGGCAACCGCTTTCGGGCGACTCCGGACTATTAGGGGCTGCTGCTAGCGGATGCAGACCCTCTTGGCGGGATGAACAACTGCCGCCGGGTGGGGTGAGGCGGATCTATGTGCAGGGGAAGGGTTCGAGGACCCCAATAACGCAGCAATCTTGGGGGGCGTCTGGTGTACGTGCTGCGTTGTGCCGCTCATAGCCCCAACAACGCAGCAGTTGGCGGCCTCAGGCCCGAGACTTCGACGTTGTTGGGGCCCTAACGCAGCAATTGCGGGCGGGTCGCGGTCATTGCTGCGAAACCTGCCCTCCAGGGGCGATAACGCAGCACGCCCACGACTCGCGCCCACGACTGCTGCGTTACCGCCCCTCAGCCGGCCAGCACGGCAGAAGCTCAGCTCCCTTTCAAGCCGGCCGACGGGCAAGGCGCCTAAGCCTGGATTCAGGCTAAGCGCTCGCTGCTGCCGTTTCTTCCCTCAACGAACGAATCGAATAGGTCCATTCCAACCGCAACGTGACCGGGGGGCCGCGACGGGGCCATAATCGTCTGCATGCCCGCGCCGCTGATCGAGTTCCCCGCTGACGACGTCGGCCGGGCCCGCGGCTTCTGGAGCGGCGTGCTCGGCGTGGACCTCTCGCCGCGGTCCGAAGGAGCCGGCTCCGGTTGGGAGACCGCCACGGACGGCCTCCGCCTCGGCGTCCACGAACGCGGACGCGGCCCCGGCGACACCGGTTCCCTGCCGTACTTCACCGTTGAGGACCTGGCCTCGACGGTGGAGCGGGTCCGCGAGTTCGGTGGGACGGTCATTCACCCCGGCGAGCGCTGGGTCATCTGCCGGGATTCCGAGGGCAGTCCCTTCGCGCTGGCCGGCCCGCCCGTCGGATAGCGCCACCGAGCGAGCACGAAAAGGGCCGCTCGCGGCGGCCCTTTTGCAGACGGTCGACCGGGAGGGCGACTCAGCGTGGATTCAGGCTCCTCAGCCGCAGCCGGTGTTGTTCCCGCAGCTCGGGCAGGTGTAGCACGAGCCCGTGCGCTGCATGATGCCGCCGCACTGGTTGCAGGCCGGTCCCAGGTCCAGGCCCGAGAGCTTGGCCGGGACCACCGGCGGCGTGTCCGTGAACGCGGCGGCTGCCGGCTGGGACGTCGTACCGGCCTGGACGGTCGGCACCGTGGCGCCGCCGTTGGAGGGCCCGTTCGAGCCGCCGTTGGCCGGGCGCGACGAACCGCCGGAGGCGCCGATCGCGGTCTCCTCGCCGGCCTTGCGGGCGCGCACCCCGGCCGTGAGGATGCCCAGCTCCTCCTGGGCGTCCACGTCGAGGAAGCGCGAAGCGAGCCAGCGCATGATGTAGTCGGGCATCGACTTCGCGAACGGGATCTCCGGGTTCTGCGTGATCCCTTCCGGCTCGAAGCGCATGTAGCAGAACTTGCGCACGAGGGTCTCGAGCGGGACGCCGTACTGCAGCGCGATAGAGATCGCCGTGGCGAACGAGTTCATCATGCCGCGGAGGGTCGAGCCCTCTTTGCCGATGTCGGTGAGGAAGATCTCGCCGATCGTGCCGTCCTCGTACTGGCCGGCCGTGATGTAGCCCTCGTGGCCGCCGATCGAGAACTTGTGCGTGATCGACTGGCGCTCGCGCGGCATCCGGCGGCGCGCCGGGCCGGCCGAGGCCTTCGCCTTCGCGACGGCCTCCGACACGGCTTCTTCGACGCGCGCGACGATGATCGCCTCCATCTGCTCCTCGGTCCACAGGCCCTCGGCCGAGTCCGCGGTCAGGTCCTTCTGCGCGTCCGTGCGCAGCGCCTGCGCGGTCTTGGAACCGTCGCGGTAGATCGCCAGCGCCTTGACGCCGAGCCGCCAGGCCTGCACGTATGCGTCGGCGATGTCCTCGACCGACGCCGTCTCGGGCAGGTTGACGGTCTTGGAGATCGCGCCCGAGATGAACGGCTGCACGGCGCCCATCATCTTGATGTGGCCCATGTGGGAGATCGCCCGCTCGCCGACGGCGACGTCGAAGACCGGCAGATGCTCGGCCTTCAAGCCGGGTGCGCCGACGATCGAGCCGTGCTCGTTGATGTGGGCGAGGATCTGGCCCGACTCGGCCTCGGAGTAGCCGAGCTCCGAGAGCGCCAGCGGCACCGTGCCGTTGACGATCGTCATCTGACCGCCGCCGACGAGCTCCTTGTACTTGATCAGTGAGAAGTCGGGCTCGATGCCGGTCGTGTCGCAGTCCATCAGGAACGAGATCGTCCCCGTGGGCGCGAGCACGGTTGCCTGCGCGTTGCGGTAGCCGTAGAGCTCGCCGACGGCCACCGCTTCGTTCCAGGACTCGCGCGCCGCGGCCAGCAGCGAGCGGTCGGCGGTCGTGGAGTCCGGGATCGCGTAGGAGGCATCGCGGTGCATCCGCATGACGTTGTTGTGGGCCTCGCGGTTCTCGGCGTACTTCTCGTACGGGCCGATCGCCGCGGCCACCTTGGCCGACTGCAGGTACGCCCGCCCGGTCATCAGTGCGGTGATGGCTGCGGCGGTGCCGCGGCCGGCGTCCGAGTCGTAAGGCATGCCGTTGGCCATCAGGTAGGCGCCGAGGTTCGCGTAGCCCAGGCCGAGCTGGCGGAACGCGCGGGCGTTGACGCCGATCTTCTCCGTCGGGTAGCTCGACGGGCTCACCACGATCTCCTGCGCGAGCAGGACGACGTCGACGGCGTGGTTGAACTCGTCGACCTTGAACGTCCCGTCCGGGCGGCGGAACTTCAAGAGGTTCAGCGAGGCGAGGTTGCAGGCCGAGTCGTCGACGTGCATGTACTCGGAACACGGATTCGACGCGTTGATGCGACCCGAGTTCGGCGACGTGTGCCACTGGTTGATCGTCGTGTCGTATTGGACGCCGGGGTCCGCGCAGCGGTAGGCCGCCTCGGCGATCTCGCGCATCAGCTCGCGGGCAGGGATCGGCTCCCCGATCGGCTCGCCCGTCGCGCGGGCGATCAGGTGCCAGTCGAGGTCGTGCTCGACGGCGTGCATGAACTCGTCGGTGACGCGGACCGAGTTGTTGGCGTTCTGGTACTGGATCGACTTGAAGCCGTCGCCGTCGATCGACATGTCGAAGCCGGCCTTGGCCAGGGCGAGCGCCTTGTCCTCCTCCTTGGCCTTGCACCAGATGAACTCACGGATGTCCGGGTGATCGATGTCCAGCACGACCATCTTCGCGGCACGGCGCGTCTTGCCGCCGGACTTGATCGTGCCCGCCCACGAATCCGCACCGCGCATGAAGGAGACCGGACCGGAGGCGGTGCCGCCCTTCGAGAGCGGCTCCATCGACCCGCGGATGTTCGAGAGGTTGATCCCGGAGCCGGAGCCGCCGCGGAAGATCTTGCCCTCCTTGGTGTTCCAGTCGAGGATCGACTCGATCGTGTCGTCGACGCTGAGGATGAAGCAAGCACTCGCTTGTGGGTGCTCCTCGAAGCCCACGTTGAACCAGACGGGCGAGTTGAACGCCGCCATCTGGTGGAGCAGGATGTAGGTCAGCTCACCCTCGAAGGCGTCGCCGTCGTCGGCGGTGGCGAAGTAGCCGCGCTCGCGCCCCCAGTCGGCGATCGTGCCGGCGACGCGGCCGATCATCTGGCGCACCGAACGTTCGCGGGTGGGGGAGTCCAGCTGCCCGCGGAAGTACTTCTGGGCGACGATGTTCGTCGCGTTTTGGGACCAGGTCGAGGGGAACTCGACGCCGGGCTGCTCGAAGGCGACCTTGTCGCCGTGACCGATGCGCGCGTCGCGCGTCTCCCACTCGACCGTGTCGAACGCGTCCTGCCCCGGCGAGGTGAAGAAACGACGGATCGTCAGGGCTTCCCCGGCGTTGGGCGCGCTACTGAGGGCGGTCTGAGTTGGCTCCATCGGTGACTCCTTTTCCTGCACGTTAGCCGCCGTTTTCCGTGAGCTCGGCGACCATGAAGGCTGTGTTGTGGGGGAGCCAGGATGGGGGGTCGCCCGGACGGAATGCACGGGTCATCCCGCTAATGCCGGAAAGCCGTTGCAGAGCCGGCGCAGAGCTTCCGCTAACTGCGGAGAAATGTCTGAAAGCGATACGGGCGCGGAGCCGGCGGGACCGCTCAGCGACCCAGCTTCAGCCAGTCGCGGAAATCGCCCCACATGCCCTCGGCGCGCCAGCTCGCCTCGCGCCAGGCGTGGCGGGCGGGAGCCAGCCGATCGTCGCCCAAGCCCAGACGGCGCATCGTGGCCAGGAAGAGCGCGGCGGTCGCCAGCACAGCAGCGAGCGCGAGCAGCAAGACGAACGGCGCCGGGGCGTCGTTGTCGGGCGTGAAGGCACTGACCTGCTCGAGCCGGACATCCTCGGGAGCGGTCTGCGTCGCCGACGGCGTGGAGACAGGAGCAATCAAAGGAGCGGGAGGCTCGGGCACCACGGTCTTCGTCGGGATCGCCGTCGGCACGGGCGTGGGGATCGGCGTCGGCACGACCACCACGGGGGGCGGCACGACAACGGCCGGCGGCGGGGTCTTCTTGCCGTCGCAGTCCCCGCGGGCGCGAGCGGCGATGGCCGCCTTGATCGCGTTCGGGTAGTCCGAGCCGTACTGCTCGATGTCGGACGTGACCTCGCCGAGCGCGGCGCGCAGCGTGGCCGACGAGTGCTTGCAGGGGTCGATCCGGCCACCGCTGGCGACGTAGTCGCCGACGACGGCGTCCGTCGCCCCTTGGGCCCCTGCGGGCCCGGCGACGGTCATGGCGAGCACCCCTGCCAGGGCGGCCGCGCGAATGAAGGAGCGCGAGTACACCGACACAGATGGTAGCTTGGATCTCAGAGAATTCATGGGAGTTGCGACGTCGCATGCATCACGGGCGGCGTCCGCCGTCCCGCCGGGAGTCCGCCGCTTCGCGCGCGCTCCCTGGATCCTCGTATCGGCATTGCTGGGGTGTGTCCTTTACGGGGCGTTCGCCGGCGGCGCCACGCGCCTGCCGAGTGAGAGCTGGATCCAGCTCACCCTGATCGCCGCCGCGGGCGTCGCGTGCGCGGTCTGGCTCTACGGCGACGGGCGGCTCGCCCTGCGCGCATCGCCGGTCGCCTGGGCCGGTGCGGGACTGCTGGCCGCGTTTGCCGTCTGGACGGGCCTGACCGTGCTCTGGAGCGTCGCCCCCGACCGCACCTGGATCGAGCTCAACCGAGGGATCGCCTACGCCCTGATGGTCGTCCTGGGCATCACCGTGGGCTCGTCGATGCCGTCCGCGCCGCGCCGCGTGGCCGCCGGCTGGGCGCTCGTCGCGGTGCCCGTCGCGCTCTATGCCGCCGGGGGGAAGACGCTGCCGGGGCTGCACATCGACGGGCTGTTCTCGCTCGACCATGCGCGCTCGTTCAACCGCCTGCGCGGCTCGCTCGGCTACTGGAACGCGCTCGCGCTGTTCTGCGTGCTCGCGCTGCCCGCGACGCTGCGGCTGGCCGCCGACCCCGCCCGCCGCGCGGCCGCGCGGCTGACCTCGCTGTCGGGCGTGTACCTGCTGATCTTCGTGATCGGCCTCACCTACTCGCGCGGCGGGGTGCTCGCGCTGACGGCGGCGATGACGGCGTTCATCGCCCTGACCACGGAGCGGCTGCGGACGTTCTCGCTGTTCGTCGTCGCCTGGTTGGGCTCCGCCGTGCCACTCACGTTCGCGCTCGTCTCCCCGGACCTGCGCAGCGACCTCGTCCCGCTCGCGCGCCGCCAGGACGACGCGCTGGTCGTGCTGATCGTCGGCCTCGTCGTCCTCGCGGTCGTGCTGGGGGTCGGCTTCGCGCTGATCCGGGCCGAGCGCGCGCGCTGGTACTCGACCGCGCGCGGGCGGATCGTCGGCCGGGTCCTGGCCGGCGTCGGCGCCGCCGTGCTGGCTCTTGGAGTGGCAGGCGCGGCGAGCACCGGCGTCTTCTCGACGCTGGCCACGTCGTTCACCGACACCACCCAGGCTGCCGACCAGACCGATCCGAACCGCCTGCTCTCGGCGAACTCCGGCAACCGCTGGACGTGGTGGAAGGAGGCGCTCGGCGCCTGGTCGGACAAGCCCGTGGCGGGCTGGGGCGCCGGCTCGTTCCCGGTCACCCACCTGCTCTACCGGACCGAGCCGATCGGGGTCAAGCAGCCGCATTCGGTCCCGCTGCAGTGGATGGCGGAGACGGGCGCGGTGGGCGCGGGGCTCGCGCTCGGGGCGCTGCTGGCGCTGCTGGCCGCGGCGATCGCGCGCACGCGATCGTGGACCGGCTCCCAGCGCGGCTACGCGGCGGCGCTGACGGCGGCGCCGATCGCCTGGCTGGCCCACTGTTTCTACGACTGGGACTGGGACATCCCCGCCGTCACGCTGCCGATGCTGCTGGCGGCCGGCGTCGTCGTCGGGCGGCCCGGCGCCGGGGCCGCTCGGGCAGCGATCGGGCCGACACCGGGCCTGCGGGCGGTGGGGTTCGGCCTCGCGGTCGCGCTGCTGCTGGCCGCCGCGCTCAGCGCCGCGCTGCCGGCGCTCGCGCAGACACGCACGAGCAGCGTGTCCGTCGGGCTCGACCGGCGGCTCGGCGAGCCGCAACTGGCCGAAGCCGCCGCCGATGCCGAGGTGGCCGCGTCACTGAACCCTCTGTCGGCCGAGCCGCTGCGGCTCGCCGCGGTGATCGCCCAGCGCCGGGGCCGGCTCGAGGAGGCGAGAGGGCTGATCGTGAGGGCGATCGAACGCCAGCCCACGGACGTCGGATCGTGGCTCGCCCTTGCCGACATCGACGCGGCCCGCCTGGACCGCGCCGGCGTGCGCCGCGCGACGCTGCGCGCGCTCGAGCTCGATCCGATCAATCCGGCGACGCTCGCGCTCGCCCGCACCGCACAGCGCGCATCGGTGCCGGCCAACGAGTCGGCCACCGCGACCGGCGCCCCACTGCCCAAGCAGGTGCCGGTGACCGAGCCCGACCCGGTGCCTACTGGAAGGTGAGCCAGTCGGCCGCGCGGTCGAGCAGCAGGTAGAGCGCGACGAGCACGATCAGCACGAGCACGCCGGCGACCACGCGCTCGGACGGCAGCCAGACGCCGGTGCGCTTGCCACGACGGGCGGTCGTCGACGGGGTGCGCTTGGCCGGTGAGCGTGACGCGGTGGTCGCCGCCGCCGCCGCGGCGCGCGCCGGCGGCTTGACCGGCTTCGTGCCGGCCTTGGCCTGGCCCTTCGTCGCGCCGGTCTTGGGCGGCTTGGCGGGAGTGGCCTTGGCGGCGGGTGGCTTGACCGCGGCCACCTCGGTGGTCGCCCGTTTGGCGTGGGAGGCGTGGGCGCGCTGCTCCTGCTTGCGCTTGCGGCCCCGGTTGCGGGAGCGGGTCGGCGGTTCCTCGGAGCGACGAGGCGACGAAGCCTCGGGGGCCTCCGGGTCCGGAGCCGGCTCGGGGGCCTGCCGCCGCGACTCGCGCTCGAGGCGCCGACGCTCGCGTTCCGCGCGCTCGGCCTCAGGACCGGGCGCGGGTGCGACCGGGGCGACCTCGGCGATCGGCTCGGGCTCGGCGATGGGCTCGGGGTCAGGAATCGGCTCAGGGTCGGCGATCGGCTCGGGCTCGGGAATCGGCTCGGGCTCGGGAATCGGCTCGGGCTCGGGAATCGGCTCGGGGTCGGGAATCGGTTCGGGGTCGGGCTCGGGGGCGGCGATGGGCTCGGGCTCTGCCACCGGCTCGGGCTCGGCCACCACGACGTCGTCCACCGGCGCGCCGGCGATCGATCGGGCCTCCGCGTCATCGCGATCGCGCTCGAGCGCCGTCATCGCGGTCCGCAGCTCCGAACGGGCCTGCTGTTCGGCTGCAGCCAGGCGGGCGGCCTCGTCGCGGACGACTTCGAGTTCCGTGCGCAGAGCGGCGGACTCCTCCGAGCGCCGGCGCACTTCCTCGGCCATCTGCTCGACCGCGCCCTGGTCCTCGCGATGGATCGCCTCTGCGGTTCCGGCCTCGGCTTCGGCCAAGCGGGCCTCGACCCCGGCGCGGTGCTCGCGCTCCTCGGCCAGCCGGACCTGCAGATCGTCGACCTCGCGCTCGAGCTCGACGAGCCGGCGCTGGTCCTCGGCGCCCTTGGCCGCGGCGGCTTCGAGCTGGGCGATGCGTTCGACCGGGGTCTCGTCGCTCGCCCGCGCCGCGCCCTCGACCGCGTCGAGCCGCCGCTGGAGGTCGCGCTGCTCGGTTTCGGCGAGATCGAGCCGCGCGGCGAGCGTGTCGCGCTCCTCCTCGAGGCCCGCGGCGCGCGATTCGGCGAGGTCGCGAGCGCGCGTCTCCTCCTGGTAGCGGACGCCGGCGTTGTCGGCTTCGCGATGTGCCTCTGCGAGCTCGGCCGATGCGACCTCGACGGCCGACTGCAGCTCGTCGACGCGCGCGCGCAGGACGTCGCGCTCTGCCGCGGCCGGCTCGGTGTCGGCGAGCTGGAGCTGGGCGAGGCGCGCCCGCTCGAGCGCCTCCTGGGCGTGGGCCTCGAGCTCACCGATGCGCGCCTGGGCGGCTGCGAAGCGTCGTTCGGCTTCCGAGGCACGTCGTCCGAGTTCTTCGGCCTCGGTGCCGGCCGCGTCGGCCTGCGTCGACGCATCCCGGCCCTGGGCCTCGGCGTCCGCGAGCCGGACCGAGGCGGCTTCGAGCTCGCGCATGCGCACAAGCAGCTCGTCGCGTTCCGTCACGACCGGTTCGAGCTCGGCGATCCGGGCTTTGAGCTGCTCGGCGTGCCCGCGCAGCTCGTCGCGTTCCGTCACGACCGGTTCGAGCTCGGCGATGCGGGCGTTGAGCTGCTCGGCCTGCCCGCGCAGCTCGTCGCGCTCAGCGGTCAGCGGCGTCAATCCGATCAGACGCGCGTCCAGCGCGTGGACCTGGTCGCGCAGCTCGTCGCGCTCGACGACCGCCGGCTCGAGCTCGGCGATGCGGGCCTCGAGCGCGCGGATCCGGTCGCCGGACTCCGTCGCGCCTTGCTCGATCTCGGCGAGCTTGGCGCGGGCGGTCTCGAGCTCGCGCTCGGCCGTGGACTGGCCCTCGATGGCTTCCGTGAGGTCGTGGACCGCGCGCGCGCCCTGCTCGCGGAGGCGTTCGATGCGCTCCTCGCGCTCGGCGAGTTCAGTGCGCAGGGTCTGGAGCTGCTCGGAGTCCTCCACGCGAGCGGACTCGAGCTTCGCGCGAAGCTCGTCGGCCTCCGTGCGCGCGCCGGCCAGTTCGCGGCGAACCTCGTCGACTTCAGCGCGCGCAGCATTCCGATCGCGCTCGAGTTCATCGATGCGTCCCTGAGCCGCATCGCGCGCTTCGGTGAGGGCGACCACTTCGACGAGCGACTGCTCAGCAGCGCGCCCGATCTCGGTCTGGAGCTCGGCGGCACGCTGCTCGATCGCCTGCCGATCGGATTGGAGCTCGGAGACACGGGCCAGTGCACCGTCCCGCGCTTCGGCCAACGCGCTCGCGCGCTCGACCGCGGCGTCGCGCTCTACCCGGAGCTCGTCGAGCGCGGACTGCGACGCTTCCGCTGCGGCCCGGAGCTCGTCGAGCGCGGACTGCGACGCTTCCGCTGCGGCCCGGAGCGACGCGACCTGCCCGAGCAGCGTCTCGCGCTCCCGGCGCGCGGAGGCGAGCTCGCTGTTGAGCTCCTCGACCTGCGCGCGCGCCGCCTCCCGCTCGCGATCGGCTCCGTCGAGCTGGGACCGCATGGCTGCGAGCTCGTCCGTGACGTCCGCCAGGCGGGCCTCGAGCTCGGGCACCTTCCCCTTGAGCACCTCGCGCTCGGTGCGCGCCAGTTCGACGGCCGCCGCGCGGGCGCCGGCTTCGGCGACCGCGGAACGCAGCTCGGCGCGCACGTCGGTGAGCACCTGCTCGATCTTCGCCCGAGCTTCGACGGCGGCCGACAGGTCGGCTTCCAGGTCCGCCGACCGGGTCTCGAGCCCCGCCGCTCGCGCCTCGGCCTGCTCCACCGTGGCCAGGAGCTCCTCTACGCGCTCGCGGGCCTCGCCCCGCGCGGCCTCGAGCTCCTCGACGCGCTCGCCGGCCTCGCCCCGCGCGGCCTCGAGCTCTGCGGTCAGGGCGCTCAGCTGTTCGCCATCGGAGGCGGCCTTCGCCGACAGGCCGCGCTCGAGTTCGGCGATGCGCTCGTCCTGGGTCCGGCGCGCCTCGGCCACGCGTTGCTCGAGTGACTCGCGCTGCTCGCGGGCAGCGACGAGCCGTCGCTCTGCGTCTTCGAGGCGGGCGCGGACCGACGCGACGTCCGCCGCCTGCGCGCCGGCTTCGGCCTGCGCGGCGGCCAGCTCCTCGGCGCGGCTTCTGGACTCCTCGCGCGCCGCCTCGAGCGCGACGGCCAGTGCCGCCGCTCGCTCCTCGGCCTCACGGCGCCGCTCGGCGAGGTCGGCCGCGCCGCTCTCGGAGGCATCGCGCTGCTGAGCGAGCTCGGCTTCGAGCGCGGACACGATCGAGCGCGCGGCTTCGAGTTCGGTCGTGCGGGCTTTCAAGTCCGAGCGGGTGACGCCGAGCTGCTCGAGCGCTTGCGCCGCGTCGGTCTTCGCCTGCTCGAGGTCCGCCCGCAGGCCGGTCACCGTGGCCTCGGCGCGCCGCGCGAGTGTCTGCGCGTCGGTCACCTCGGCGTCGGCGGTCGCGATCCTGCGGGCGAGCTCGTCGCGCTCGGCCTTCAGCCGGGAGAGCCGGCCGGACTCCCCTTCGATGGTCGACTTCGCGCGCTCGAGCTCCGCGGCCAGGCGTTGCGCGCGCTGCCGCTCCTGGGAGGCATCGGCCGCTCGTGCCTCCGCGGCACGGCGGGCCTCGTCGGCCGCTGCGGCGCGGCTTTCCGCGAGCCGCTGGGCTTCCGCACGCTCGCGGGCCTCGCCGACCGCGGCGTCGCGCTCGAGTTCTGCGACCTCGCGTTCGGCGGCGGCTGCCTGTGCGGCTTCGGCAGCCTCTCGCGCCGATGCCTCCGCCGCATGCACCCGGCCGGCGGCGTCGGCCAGCTCACGTCCGGCGGCCTCCACCCGGGCCGCCGACTCGGCGAGCGCGGCCTGCGCCTGCGTCCGGCCCTCCTCGATTCCGGTCAGCTGCGCGGCCAGGGTGTCCCGCGCGGCCTGGGCGGCTGCGGCCTGGGCATGCGCTTTGAGCGCTCCCGCCTCGGCGGCCTCCACTGCCGTGAGCGCCGCTACCGTCGCCTGATCGGCTTCGGTCCGGGCGCCCTCGGCAGCTTCGGCGCGCGCCACGGCTGTCGCCTCGCCCTCGCGCGCGCTGGCGAGCTCCTCGAGCACCCTCGCCTCTGAACGCTCCCGGGCCACCCGCTCACGCTCGGCCAGCGCCTCCATCTCCTTGCGCGCCGCCTCCTCGGTCGCGCCCGCTCGCCGCAGTGCCGATTCCGCGCGCTCGGTGGCGGCGGCGACGTCGGCCTGCAGGCGCGCTTCGGTCTCCTTGAGGGCCTTGCGCGCCGCCTCCTCCTGCGTTGCGGCCGCCTTTGCCAGCTCGCGCAGGCGCTCGACGTCGCGCATGGCCCGGTTCAATTCGGCTTCGGTGGCCCGGATCAGCTCGCCGGACTCCGCGACGCGGCCGCGCGACCCATCTCGCTCCTCGCGCGCGGCGGCCGTTTCGGATTCTGCGGCGCGGGCACGCTCGGCGGCCCGACGGGCTTCGGTTCGCAGTGACTCGAGCTGGACGCGAGCCTCGCGGGCTTCGGTCTCGAAGGCGGTCGCCCGAGCGAGCGACGCGCGCTCGCGCTCGAGTGCGCCTTCGGTGTCCTTGCGGGTCTGGACTTCCAGGGCGGTCGCGCGCTCGAGCGCGGCCCGCTCGCGGACGAGCGCCGCTTCGACCTCGCGGCGCGCTTCGCCGAGGCGCTCGCCGGCGCTCGCCGCGTCGCGCTCGGCGGCGACGCGGCCCTGCACGGCCTGCTCGAGGCGCCCGCGCAGCGCTGTTCCGGCATCGGTGGCGCGTGCGGTATCGCGTTCGGCCTCGCGCCGCGCAGCGATCTCCGCGCTCAGCCGGGCCTGGAGCTCCGAGCGGGCCTGGCGCTCGTCGGCGAGCCGGCGCTCGAGCTCGACGGAAGCATCCCGGCGGCGGGTGGCCAGCCGGTCGGCTTCGGCCGCGGCGTGTTCGACGATGCGCCGGCGCGGCGCGGGGGCGGACGGTGTGGGAACGACACCCGGACGGCGGGGACGAGGCGGCGCCGCAGATCCCCCGCGCGGGCGCGGCAGGTCGACGACGCCGGCGCCGCCGGCCGACAGCGCGAAGGCGACGCGACCGGAATCCAGCAGCTCGCGAGGCACGGGAAACGCGGCCCGCCACTCGCGGCCGCCGGGCGCGGCTCCCGGGTTGGCGCCGGCAGGATCGGGAAGCGGCGCGACACGGTGGGCGCGCTTGCCGTCGTCAACGATCAGCTCAGGCGGACCGAGCGCGACCGGGGTTTCCGAGGACCAGGCCCCGGCCAGGCGCAGCAGCGCCGTGCCGGCGGACGCGTCGACACGTTCGAAGCGATCGACGCTGAAATCGACCGTCGTGCTCACGCGCGCTCGCGCATCAGGGGGGTCATGCGATCGGACAGTCTAGGTTTTGCGTCCACATGAAGCTCCTGGTCACCGGCGGCGCCGGATACATCGGCAGCGTCGTGGCCAAGCAACTGCTGGGAGCGGGCCATGACGTGACGGTGCTGGACTCGCTCGAGCGCGGCCACCGGACCGCCGTTCCCGACGGCGCGGCCTTCGTGGAAACCAACCTCCTCGATCCCGAGGCGCTCGATCGAGCGCTCGCCGAGGGCTTCGACGGCGTGCTGCATTTCGCCGCACTCGCGCTGGTCGCCGAGTCGGTCGCCCACCCCGAGCGCTACTACCGCGGCAACGTCGTCGCCAGCCTCAACCTGCTCGACGCGATGCGCGCCCACGGGATCGGCCGGCTGGTCTTCTCGAGCACCTGCGCGGTCTACGGCGAGCCGGAAGAAGTCCCGATCCACGAGCGGGTGCCGCCGAAGCCGGTGAACGCCTACGGGGCGTCCAAACTCGCCGTGGACGGGATGATCGCCGACGAGTGCCGCGCTCACGGCCTCGCCGCGGTGTCGCTGCGCTACTTCAACGTGGCCGGCGCCAGCGGCGGCTGCGGGGAGGATCACGAGCCCGAGACGCACCTGATCCCGCTGGTGCTGCGCGCGGCGGCCGGAAGGCGCGAGAGCGTCTCCATCTTCGGCACCGACTACCCGACTCCCGACGGGACCGCCGTCCGCGACTACATCCACATCGAGGACCTCGGGCGCGCTCACGCGCTGGCGCTCGCCGGCGCGCGCGAGGGAGAGCACCGCGTCTTCAACCTCGGCAACGGCACCGGCTTCTCCGTGCGAGAGGTCATCGAGGCGGCCCGCGCCGTTACCGGCCGGGAGATCCGCGCGATCGAGGAGGACCGCCGGCCGGGCGATCCACCGCAGCTCGTCGCCGCCTCGCAGAAGATCCGCGACGAGCTCGGCTGGGCGCCCGAGAAGCCCGACCTGCGTGAGATCGTCGCCGACGCCTGGGCCTGGCACCAGGCGCACCCTGACGGCTACGCCTCGTAGCCCAGCGCGCGCAGCGCGTCGGCCAGGACGTCGGCGGGCGGTTGACCGGCGTCGATGAAGCGGGCGTGCACCGGCTGGTCGTAGGCCACGAGCGACTCGTAGGCCGCCGCGACGCGCCCGAAGAAGCCTTCGTCCATCTGCTCGAGGCGATCGGCGGACTCGCCGCGTCCGGCGAGCCGCTCCCTGCGCAGCTGCGGGTCGATGCGCAGGTACAGCGTCATGTCCGCGTACAGGGTCCGGGTGGCGAACGCATTGATCGCCGCGACCGCGCCGACCCCCAGCTCGCGCCCACCGCCCTGGTAGGCCATCGAGGAGTAGGTGAAGCGATCGAGCAGGACGTCGCGCCCGGCGTCCAGCAGGGGACGCACGCGCTCTTCGACCATCTGCGCGCGAGCGGCGGCGAACAGCAGCGCCTCGGCACGGGCACCGACGGTCAGCGCAGGATCCTTGACCAGCACGCGGATGCGCTCGGACAACTCGACGCCGCCAGGCTCGCGCAAGACCTCGACGTCGCGCCCGCGCTCGCGCAGGGCCGGGGCGAGCGCTTCCACGAGCGTCGACTTGCCGGCTCCGTCGAGCCCTTCGACCACGATCAGCATGTGCCGCGGAACCTAGACTGCCGACCCGATGCTGGAGGCTCTCGAAGCGCACCCACACGCCGCCGCCGTGCTCGGCGCCGCGCTCGCCGCCGGTCCCTCGCACGCGTATCTCTTTCAGGGTCCGGCCGGGTCGGGCAAGCGCGCCGCCGCGCGTGAATTCGCCGCCGCGCTGCTCTCGGCAGGGGCTCCGGATCCCGCCAACGCGGCGGCCCGGGTGCGTCACGGCGTCCATCCTGACCTGACCTGGGTCACCCCGAGCGGCGCGCACGAGATGGTCAAGGACGACGTCAAGGACGCCGTTGTCAGCGCCGCTGCTCACACGCCGTTCGAGGCCTCGCGGCGGGTCTTCGTGCTCGAGCGCGTCGACACGATGAACGACGAGACGGCCAACCGGCTGCTGAAGACGCTCGAGGAGCCGCCGTCCTACGTCGTCCTGATCCTGATCAGCGACCGGGCCGACCAGGTGATGGCCACGATCGTGTCGCGCTGCCAGCCCGTCCGCTTCGACGCGCTGCCCCCGGCGGCGCTCGCCGCCGCGCTCGTCTCCGAGGGGGTCGAGACCGGCCTGGCGCGTGCCTGCGCCGCGCTCGCGCTGGGCGACGGCGTGCGCGCCCGCTTCCTGGCCAACGAGGAGGGCTCCGCCCTGCGCGCCGCCGCGGAGGCGTTCGCGCGCGACGCGCTCTCGGGCGATGCGGCGGTCTCCAAGCCCTGGCACGGGGTGCTGGGAATCGCCGGCGTGCAGGCGGCGAACGCCCGCGAGGCGCTCGAATCCGCCCGCGACCGCGAGCTTGAGCTGGTGCCGAAGAAGGAGCAGCGGCGCAAGACGACCGAGTACGAGGAGCGCATCAAGCGGTCCGAGCGGCGTGCGCGGCGACACGCGCTCGACCACGCCCTGCAGCTGGCCGGGCTGTGGCTGCGCGACCTGTCGTGCGTGGCGTCCGGGTCTCCGGACCTCGTCCACAACGCCGACCGCGTCGAGCGGCTCACCCGGGAGGCTCAGGGCCGTGACCCCGCCGCGTTGCGCGAGGGCATCGGGCTCGTCGAGGACACCCGCGCCCGTCTGGCCCTCAACGTCAATGAGGAGCTCGCACTCGAGGCGCTGGCCTTCCGCCTCGAGCGCCTCGCTCCAGTGCCCGCTTGAGCGACCCGGAGGTCCGCGTCCGGGGTGCCGTGGCCGAGCTGCGCGGGCAGGGCTGGACCGACGAGGTCGCCGTCGAGGAGCCACTCGAGATCCGCGTCGACGGCCGCGCGCTGGCGGTGACGATGCGCACGCCCGGGCACGACGAGGAGCTCGCGCTGGGCTTCCTGCTCGGCGAGGGGCTGATCGACCGCGCCCATCCGGCCGGTCCCGCGCGCGACCTCGCGGTCAACACGGTCGACGTCACCGGGCCGTTGATCGGGGCACCGGCGGAGCGCTCCTTCTTCACGACGTCTTCCTGCGGGGTCTGCGGCAAGGGCGCGCTCGAGCAGGTCGCCGTCCACTCCGCGGTCCTGCCGGACGGCCCGCGATTCGACCGGGCGACGCTCGCGGCGCTTCCAGAGCGCCTGGTCCAGCCGGGATTCGAGCGCACGGGCGGATTGCACGCCGCCGGGCTGTTCGATTCCGAGGGCCGCCTGCGGTTCGCGCGCGAGGACGTGGGACGCCACAACGCGCTCGACAAGGTGCTCGGGCGCGCCCTGCTCGACGGCCTCGTCCCGCTGCACGGGTTCGCGGTCGCGGTGTCGGGACGCCTGGCGTTCGAGCTGGTGCAGAAATGCGCGGTCGCCGGTGTCCCGGTGCTGGTCGGTGCCGGCGCCCCGACCTCGCTCGCCGTCCAGCTGGCCGCCGACCGCCGGATGACGCTCTGCGGCTTCGCCCGCGACGGACGGGTGAACGTCTACACGGCGCCCGAGCGCGCGCCGATCGGCCCGAGCACCGGCTCGAGCCCGTAGAGCGCGAAGGCCCGGAACGCGTCGAAGTGCTCGTGGTCGGGGGCGTGGAAGTCAGCTGAGCCGGTGGCCAGCAGCCCGCGCTGCAGGCACTGTGCGTGCAGCAGCGTCGTCTGCTCGCGGGTGTGGCTCGCGTAGAAGCACTCGACCCCGTCCAAGCCGAGCCCCGCGTAGCGCCCGAGCGTCTCCAGCACCTCGCCGGCGTCCTCGAGATCCCAGAACGGATGCGCCCAGACCGCGACGCCGCCCGCCGATCGGATCAAGTCGATCGCTTCGCCGACGGTCGGCCGTCGACGGCCGACGAAGCCCGGTGCGCCGGGGACCAGATAGGCGGGGAAGAGGGCGCCCCGTCTCCCGATGCCCTCCGCGGCCAGTCGCGCTCGATTGTCCGGGTGCGCGAGCACCGCGTCGGCCAGATGCGGACGCCCGAGCGGTTGGCCCGCAGCGATGCGCTCCCGCAGGCGGGCCTCGTCGAGCGCGAACCCGAGCTCGCGCATCCGGTTCGCCATCTCGACGATGCGGGTCGCGCGGTCGCTGCGGTAGTCCTCGAGCGCGGCGTGCAGGGCCGCGTCGGCGATGTCGAGCTCGTAACCGAGGATGTGCACGTCCTCGTGGGAGCCGTCGACCGCCGACAGCTCGGCCGCGGGGCTCAACGCGATCCCGTGCGCCCGAGCGGCGGCTGCGGCCTCCGCGACGCCGTCGATCGTGTCGTGATCGGTCAGTGCCAGCAGCTCGACGCCCGCGGCGGCGGCGTGCGCGACCACCGCGGCGGGTGCGAGCGCGCCGTCGGAGCAGGTCGAGTGCGACTGGAGGTCGAAGGTGGGACTGGGCATTCGTTCGATTCTTGATTGTCCGCGACGGAGAGGGGCATACCCCTTCACGGCAAACGGTCGAGGAAGGAACCTTGGCATGGCGGAGATGGTGTTGGCGGTGGCGGTGGCTGGAGCGTTTCTCGCGTTCGTGCTCTACGTGGCCTGTCGCCCGAGGACGGATGTCCCGGACGATCGTGACCAGGATGCGATGGGGCCCAACGGCCCCATCGATCCCATCCCCGCTTTCCGGCCCTACCGGCGTTGCCTGATCGGCGCCGACGACGGGTTCCGGCGGCCCTTCTGCTGGTGAGCTGACCGCCTCAAGTCGCCGCGCTCACGTCCGACTACCTGGGCGTGACTTCCGCGCTCTCCGTGCGTGCTCCGATGGAAGTGGCCGCCGTGCTGCGATCGTCCCCGGATCTCGCAACCGTGCTGCAGTCGACGGCCGCCGCGATCTCGCGCGCGGTCGGCTTCGGCACCGTGGTGGTCAACCTCTACCGCCCCGCCTGGCACGACTTCGAAGTCGTCGCCGTGCACGGCCGCGACGGGGCGCGAGCGACGCTGATGGGCACGAGCGCGGCCGCAGAATGGTGGGAGGGGCTCGTCGACCCCGCGTTCGTCCACGACGGCGTCTATTTCATACCGGCTGGAGCGCTGGACATCGACTTCGAGGGACAGGGTGCCTGGTACGTGCCGCCCGCTTCCCCGGCCGACGAGCAGGCCGGCGCCTGGAACGTGCTCGACGCGCTCTTCGTGCCGCTGCGCTCCGCGGCCGGCGACACGATCGGGATCCTCTCGGTCGATGAGCCCGCCTCGGGGCGCCGCCCGTCGCCCGAGGACCTCGGGGCGCTGGCCGCCGTCGCAGAGCAGGCCGCCCTCGTCGTCGAGTCCGCCCAGCACGCCACCGACCTTGCCGCGCAGCGCGCCGCGCTCGAGCACCTGCTGCGGGTTTCCGCCGAGCTCACCCGCCCCAAGCCGATCGACGAGATCCTCACGGAGGTCACCGACGCGATCGGAGAGGCGCTCGGATTCTCGAAGGTCATGCTCTGCCTCGACGACCAGCGCGGCGGGTTCCGCGCGCGGGCCCTCCGGGGCTGGGCCGAGGCCGATGTGACGACGCACTTCGCGCGCTCGCAGTTCGACCCCGTGCTCGATGTCGCCCTCGAGCGCGACGGCTGCGTCCTGCTCTCGCGTGAGGACGCTCACCACCTGATCTCGCCCGACATGCGCGCGGTCTACGCGTCGCAGCTCAACGGCGCCGGGCCGAATGCCTGGCTGGGCCACTGGCTGACAGTCCCTCTGCGCGACGCCGACGGCGAGCTGACCGGGTTCGTGTGGGTCGACGATCCGCTCGATCGGCTGAAGCCCTCGCGCGAGCGCCTGCAGGCGCTGCGCGCGTTCGCCAACCAGGCGGCCGGAGCCGTCGCCGGCGCCCGCCATCGCGCCCGCCTCGAGCACCTCGCCAGCCACGACCCTATGACCGGCTTGCGCAACCGGCGCGGTCTGCACGCGCTGATCGAGGACCGGCTCGCGGATGCGGGCGGCGCCGTCGTGATGGTGGACGTCGACCGCTTCAAGCGCATCAACGACCACCTCGGTCACGAGCAGGGGGACGCGGTGATCGTCGCGGTCGCCGACATCCTGCGTGGAGCCTGCGGGCCCGCCGACGCGGCGGTACGCCTGGGCGGCGAGGAGTTTGCGCTCG
>Ga0136633_1001171_pt1 | contig 19558 bp, 18 predicted proteins | sample AntDrymeUQ832206_2_FD_105494 | JGI IMG/M metagenome (GOLD analysis project Ga0136633, IMG submission 105494) | Polar desert sand microbial communities from Dry Valleys, Antarctica - metaG UQ83 (22.06) | ecosystem: Environmental > Terrestrial > Soil > Desert | place: Antarctica: Dry Valley...
CCGTACTGCCCGTTCCTTGAGCTCAGGTGGGTACCTGCGCTGCGTCGGGGACTGCTCTGTTGATCCCATGCTCCCATCCTCGTTTCCAAGGTCAGGAGTGTCCGCGGATCCCAGGGCGGTTCACTCGGAGGTCTTCGGGGACAGCGCCGCCTTGCCCCGCAGCCACTCCGCCGCGTACGCCCGGAGTGGCACCTTTCCGGCCCGGGGATCGACCCATCGACCCTGCGACTGATCGGTGATCATGGAGGCGACCCAGCGGTCGGCCGCGGCCTTCGTCGTGAAGGTCTCCGGGGCCGGGCACAACAGGCCGTCGTCTCCGCGGACGCGGGCCTGGTAGCGGCCCGATGGCAGCCGGCGGATGCTCCCAGCCGTTCGCCGGGCCCTGCGCGTCCGTGCCATTGCGTCCTCCCGCGTGCCACGCCGTGCCGTCTCGTTGTGGCACGCCTGTGGCACGAACCCTACTTCGGGAACTAGGTCCGAAATAAAAACGGGTCCGTGAGCTGCACTTTTACCGGCGCCCCCGGCAGGACTCGAACCTGCGACCCGCTGCTTAGAAGGCAGCCGCTCTACTCCGACTGAGCTACAGGGGCAAAAATATGACTGTGACCTGCGGTTATGGGGACCGCGCCTGCAAACAGTCGCCCGAGGTGCTCGGCGGACCGTTGCCTAGTCATGCACGCCGCGGAGGTAGGGGAGGGCAAGTCGCTTAGGGGACTATAGCCCGATTGGGAGTCAGACGGCCCGTGCTCACCTGCCAGCGGGATAGCTATATGCACGCGGGTGCATGGTGTGTCATCTGGATCCCTCAGCCTTGTTGGTCGCCCCTCCAATTCTCGATGGCCGAGGCAGGAACGCAACCACTAGAAGCACGATGCCAACGAGGCCGACCTTCACAACGGAGCCTCGACGGTCGCTGATGGCGGGACCGCAGTTGATGACGGGCAGCCCACCGCGGGCACCGACAAAGCGTGCTGGACCTACGCCCGTGTCGACCTGATGGGCTACATGCCTCAGGCTGAAGAACGCTGGCAACGTGGACGTGCTCAACGGTGCGGTCGGGACCGGGCTACCGCCGACGGCGTCCGTGTGGCTCCCGGCCGTGAGGCGCTCCCCGTAGATTTGAAAGACCGAGCCGCAATCCACGGTAATGTCTGAGGACTCCGAGAGGTCGACGGCCTTGACGCTGGTCCCGACCGCACCGTCGAGTAAGCCGCCGTTGACGACAGCCTGCTTCAGCTTGACTGGAGTCACCAAGAGGTAGAGCGCCGCTGCTAGTCCCACCGCTCCAAGCAGAGCCATGATTGTACGGCCATAGCCCCGTAGGGCGTTGTTCGTCGGGCCCTTCTTCCCCGCTTGCTTCATGTCAGACCGCTCAACTGTCAAAATCATGGCTACTGCGGCGTCGACCTTTCGGGGCGACCCGCTGCGGTCCTTGCTTAGCACGTCACCGAAGCTCGTTCGCTTGGCGACGGCGTTGCCCACGTGGCGTGCCAGGCCCCCACGGGAGCCAGCTCCCGACTTGCCCACATCATTGGTTCAGGTGTGGTCCTGCGGAACGCGTCGTGCGCGTCGTACCCGCCGTGGCACGAAGGTGCGCCGGTCGAGGAAGTCGCCCAGCGCCGGGTTCGCCCCGCCCGCCTGAATGCCGGCCGCCAGCGGCCGCCCGTCACCTGAACGGTCGGGATGGACGGCATCCTCGACCAGTGGCCCGTGCGTAGCCCGATCGGGTCGTTTCACACTGGTCATCGAGGCAATCCCGTATCTGGGGTATCGCGACGACGAATTGATGACGATACGAGAAGCATGCCCCGGGTGGAACAGCACGCTCCCGTCGGTGGGCCGGCCATCCTGCACGGCGCGTCGGACGACGCGGTGGCGGAGCTCCGCGCCGCCATCGCCACCGGCCAACTCGTCCTGTACTACCAGCCGAAGATCGACCTGACGACCGGCAGTTGCACGGGAGCGGAGGCGCTGGTCAGGTGGCGGCACCCAGAGCGCGGCCTTGTCTTCCCGGACGAGTTCATCCCTCTCGCCGAGAAGTCGGGCCTCATCGCCGAGCTCACCACGTGGGTGGCCGAGGAGGCGATCCGCCAGTGTCGGGCCTGGCAGGCGGGAGGCCTGTACATCACGGTCGCCGTGAACATCTCGGCCGAGTCGCTGCGGGACCACACGCTCTTCGAGACCTTCCGCGCCGCGCTGGACGAACACGCCGTGTCCCCGTTCTCCCTCGAGATCGAGGTGACCGAGACCGGGGTCATGGACGATCCAGCCGCCGCCCTCGCCCTGCTGGAGAGATTCAACGACGTCGGCATCCACACCGCCGTCGACGACTTCGGCACCGGCTTCTCCTCGTTGCTGTACCTTCGGGATCTGCCTGTCCATACCCTCAAGATCGACAAGTCGTTCGTCATGTCGATCACGTCCAACGACCGCAACGAGGCCATCGTGGCGTCGACGGTCGCCCTCGGGCACGCCCTCGGACTCCGCGTCGTCGCCGAGGGCGTGGAGGATGCAGCGTCCGCCGCCACGCTCCAGGAGCTGGGGTGCGACGTGGGCCAGGGATACTTCTGGAGCCGTCCGCTCCCGCCCGATGCGCTCGTCGAATGGCTCGCCCGGTCCCACGGGACACCACCCCGTGCGGGAGGATGGCGTGCGCCGCAGCGGCGAAAAGTGGAGCTGGCCCTGGAGGCGACGCGGCGGCTGTTCACCTGCACGACGCGCGCCGCCCTCACCCAGGAACTGGTGGCCGCCGTGGTCAGCATTGGCGGCACGATCGTCAGCGCCGACGAGGATCACGACGGCCATGCCCTGCAGCTCGACCTCTCGCTCGGCCAACCCCAGGCGCTTCTCGCCTCAGCTGCGCCCGGTTCCCTCGCACGCCAGCATCTCGACGAGTTCCTCCCGCTCCTGGTGACCGCGGCGCAGCTCGTCGCGGCCAACGGCGCCCACTGATGGCGGTGCCGGTCGAGGCGGCGGCGCTGTTCCTCGACCTCCTCGGTGCGCGGGACCGGGCGGGTGCTCTTGCTCTGGCACGGTCGCTGCTCGCCGGCGGCGCATCCACTGCGGAGGTGATCGACGACATCCTCTCCGTCGCCCAGCGGGGGGTCGGGGAGCGCTGGGAGACAGGGGAGTGGACCGTCTCCCAGGAACATGCGGCGACGGCGATCGTGGAAGCGGTTCTCGCTTCACTGGCGCCCACGGAGCGGACCGCCGAGTGGAAGGGCGCCCTGGTGCTCGCCTGCTGTGAACAGGAGTGGCACAGCGTTCCCGCCCGGATGCTGGCCGAGCTGCTGCGGGGCCACGGGTGGGTTGTGACCTTCCTCGGAGCCTCCGTCTCGGCCGATGATCTCGGCGGCACGCTGCGCCTCGCCGAACCGGTGGCGCTGCTCGTCAGCTGCTCGGTGTCGATGAACCTGCTCGGGGCGGCCCGCGTGATCGATGCCGCCCACGCCGTCGGCTACAGGGTCCTCGTGGGCGGGTCGGCGTTGCCCACCGCCGCCCGGGCATCGGCTCTGGGGGCGGATGGGTGGGCCTCATCGGTTGACGACGCCGACCAGGTGCTCACCGCCTGGTCAGGGCATCGAGGTGTGCCCTCCCCCGTCGCCCGACCGGGGAGCGCGGCGGCGACGGCGCTCGCCAGTTGCAGGGCGGCCCTCGTCGACGAGACCCTGGCTGTCCTCCGCTCGACGACCCCGGTGATGGCGGGCTTCACGGAGCGTCAGCTCGGCCGGGCCCGCACCGACCTCGGGTACATCGTCTCCTTCGGCGCCGCGTCGGTCCTCATCGGTGACGATGAGGTCTTCCACGAGTTCCTGGAGTGGCTCGACCCCACCTTGTTCCGGCTCGGACTCCAGGGCTTCCTCGCTGCGTCCCTCGACACGATGGCCGGTCTCGCCGGAGCGCACGCGGCGTTCCTCCCGCTCCTCGACGCGGGGTCCGACAGGTTGCGCGGTGGCCTCGTCGGCTCGTAGGGGAGCCGCAGCGGTCCTGGGCCGAGAGGAACCGCTTGAGCGGTCAGCCTGTCGGCGCGGCGCCGGTCGTTGAAGTGGTGCGACGTTCGCAACGGGTTCGCCGACCGGTTGCCGGTTCGGTCCGCCGGCGGCGTCAGGAGCAGCCGTACCTGACCGCTCGTGTTTTGTGTGCGGCGGGCGTACCATTGCCTCAGGAACGAAAGCGGGTGAGGCCCATGCGCCGCTACCTCGTGGTCTCGAACCAGACGCTCTTGAGCGAGGCGTTGGTCGAGAAGGTCCGCTCGTGCCGGGCTGCAGGCCCCTGCCAGTTCCACGTCGTCGTCCCCGCCACCCACGGGCACGAGCACCTGACCTGGACGGAGGGCCATGACCGGGCGGTGGCCCGGGAACGCCTGGCCTCGACCCTGGAGCGCCTCCGGGAGGTCGGCGCGGCGGTTGACGGGGAGGTCGGCGACGCCCGCCCCCTCGACGCCATCGCCGACGCCATGCGGGAACGGCCGCCGTTCGACGAGATCCTCCTGTTCACGCACCCGCCGGGCCTCTCCCGCTGGCTGCACCAGGACCTCCCCCACCGGGCCCAGCGGCAGTTCTCCATCCCGGTCACCCACATCGTGGCCGAGCCCGCGTCGGCCTGACACCCGCTTCGCCGAGTGTCAGCGATCGGTGTGCGGCGATGATCCCCCGGCTGGTGCTGCAAGCACGTCGACGGACATCGTGGCGCCCTCGGCGAATGCTGCGGCGAACCTCTCCTCGCCGAGAGCTGTTTCGACGGCCGCCCGGTCGGCGGCGTGACGGGCGACGTCATACGGATGGACCACGCCCTTGACGAGCCGGCGCTGCGCATCGGCGGCGCCGAGCAGAGCGGCCGCACGCACGAAGGCCCCTTGCCCCGCGGCGATGCCACCCAGTTCCTGGAGGCAGGTGACGATCGCCAGGTCGAAGCGGTGATCGGAGGCGATGGTGAGCGCCTCGGCGAAGCGTTCGGTGGCCAGGTCGAGATCGCCGACCGCCCGAGCGAGCCTGCCTGCGCAGGCGAGCGCCTTGTTCGTGCACCAGGGATCCCGCAGGGCGCGGGCGATGGAAAGACTCTCCGCCGATGACCGGCCGGCGCCGTCGAGGTCTCCGGATGAGCGGAGCACGTCGGTCAGGTGGAGCAGGGACCACGCCACGCCCAGGCGGTCTCCGATCTGCCGCCTGATCGCAAGCGCTTCCCCGTGCAGCGGCCGGGCCGCGGCTGCGTCGCCTTGCCACTCCGACACCAGGCCGAGGTGGGTGAGCGACCAGGCGGCGCCGTAGCGGTCGCCGAGGTCCCGCTGGACGGCGAGGCTCTCCTCGTGGAGCGAGCGCGCCAGCGAGTATTCACCGCGGTTCCTTCGGACGTGCCCGAGCGTCGTCGACACCGCGGCCGCTCCGTGACCGTCCCCGAGTTGGCGGCGCAGGGCGAGGCTCTCCTCCAGGAGCTCGATCGCCCGCCCGTCGTCCCAGCGCATCGCCGCCAGCCAGCCGAGGTTGGCCGCGGCCGCGGCCACGGCGGTCGGGTCCGCGATGGCCCGTCCCAGTGCGATGGTCTGCTCGTACAGCGCCGACGCCTCGTCGTGTCGGCCCTCCGATGTGGCCAGGTTCCCCTGTGCCAGGAGACCGGCGGCGATGCCGCTCCGGTCGTCGAGTGTGCGCCGGATCGACAGGCTCTCGTCGTGCAGCTCGCGCGCAGCCGCATGGTCGCCTTGCCGCATGGCCAGGACGCCGGCACGGTGCAGCGCGCTCGAGCGGACGCCGGGCGCCCCTGCGCCCCCGTCGGCCTCCAGTGCCGCCCGGAGCCAGCCGCGCCCCTCGGACCAGTTGCCGCGCCGCTCCCAGAACGTGCCGAGCGATGCGGCCAGTGAGAGGTCCGGCTTCCAGGTGAGCGCGGCCCGGAAGTTGTCGTGTTCCGCCTCGAGGACCTCGACCCACTGCCCCTGACAGGGACCACCGAGGCCGGCGTCTCCCTGCAGGGCAAGCGAGCGAGCCCATTCCAGATGTCCCGTCCGCACGCGCTCGGATTCGGACGCCGCCCCGAGCCGTTCGGCTGCGTACTGGCGGAGGGTCTCGAGCAGGCGGTACCGGGTGGCATGGGCCCAGCGGTTCGCCTCGACCAGGCCGTCGACGACGACCAGCGACTTGTCGACGAGCCGGCCGAGCAGCTCCGCCAGCGCGGGCCGGCTGCCGACCCCGCCGATGACGACGCCGATCGCGTCGAGCGTGAACCCGCCGGCGAAGACGCTCAAGCGCCGGAACAGGGCCTGTTCCTCGTCCGGGAGCGCGTCGTGGGTCCAGTCGATGGTCGCGCGGAGGGTCCGGTGGCGGGGCGGGGCCGTCCTGGCGCCGGTGGTGAGCAGGCTCAGGTGATCGTCGAGGCAGCGGTCGAGCTCGTCGAAGGACAGCATGGTGGTGCGGGCGGCGGCGAGCTCCAGCGCCAAGGGGATGCCGTCGAGCCGCCGGCAGATCCGTTCCATGGCGACGCGCTCCGCCCCACCCGGCGACAGCGAGGGATTGGCCGACGTGGACCGGGCGAGCAGGAGCTGCATCGCATCGGGAAGGGACATCGACGGCAGCCGCCACACCGTCTCGCCGGGGACCCGCAGCGGCTCCCGGCTCGTGGCGACGATGCGGACGTGGCCGCACGAACGCAGGAGCAGGTCGGCCAGATCAGCGCAAACTCCGGCGAGGTGCTCGCAGTTGTCGAGGACGATCAGCAGGCGCCGACCTGCCAGATGGTCGACGAGCAGGTCGGCCGTCGCCCGGGACGGGTCGGCACCGACCCCGAGGGCGAGTCGCACGGTCTCCGCAACCAGGTCCGGATCGACCACGGGCGCCAACTCGACCAGGTAGACGCCGTCGGGATGATCATCGGTCAGCTCGGCGGCCAGACGCCGGCCGAGGTGGCTCTTGCCCACCCCGCCGGTACCGACCACGGTCAGGAGGCGGGTACCCATGAGGAGGGATCGGCCGGTGGCGAGCTCGTCAGCCCGGCCGACGAACCTGGTCGGCTCCAGGGGCAGGTTCGTGGCCACGGCCAGGCGTCCCTGGAGTCCCTCGATGAGCGCACCAGCCGTCGCCGGGCGACGATCCGGGTCGAAGGCCAGGCCGCGCCGCAATGTGTGCTCCACGGTCTTGGCCCGCTCCCCGGCGATCGCTCCCCACCGCGGGCGCGCACCGGGCTGTGGCGGTTGCCCGGTGAGCAGGGCGAAGGCAGTTGCCGCCAGCGCGAAGACATCGGCTGCGGGCGTGGGCGCCGCGCCCTGCGCCGTCTCGGGCGCCTGGTACCCGCGGGTCCCGTATGGTCGCCCACCGCCGCCGTTGCGCCGGGCGATGCCGAAGTCGACCAGGACGACCCGCCCACTTGGGGTGCGCACGACGTTGGCAGGCTTCACGTCGCCGTGGACGACCGGTTGCTCGTGACCGTGCAGGTGGTCGAGTGCGGCGGCAACCTGGGCCAGGGCCTCGACCACGTCATCGAGGCAGAGACCGGGTCGGCCCTCGGCCTCGAGGCGTTGCTGGAGGTCGGTGCCGTCGACCCAGTCCATGACCACGCAGTAGCGGTCGCCGTCGAAGAAGTCCTCCCGCACGAGCGGCAGCAGGTGATGCGGCCGGATGCCGAGGAGGATGCTCGCCTCGCTCAGCACCGCAGTGCGGTCCTCATCCGACTCGCAGGCCCGGATCTTCACCGCGACCATGCGGTCGTGGACCCGGTCGAAGGCCCGGACCACCTCACCCTGCCCGCCGCGCCCGATCAGCTCCAGCACCTCGTAGCGGTCCCGAAGGAGCTCCATGGGGACTACCCCGACTCTGGCGGTCGCAGATCGGCGAGCGCGACGGCGCCCCGCCGAACGGCCTCGTTCGCCAGCTCGACGCGGCGGGACTGCCGCTGCTCGTGAAGCCCAAACTTGTCGTACAGGCGCAGGAGGTGCTGCTTGACGGCCGCTTCGCTGACGAAGAGCCTGCCTGCGATATCGGACACCGGAGCAGGCGCGGTGAACACGTCGCCCGACAACAGCGGGCGACACAGCGCTACCAGCACGTCCCGCTCCCGACGGGTCAGGGAAGGCGTGGGCTCGGCGGCCGCCGTGTCCGTGACCTTCAGCGCCGTCGGGTCTCCGCGGTACACCAGCCTCGTGCGTCCCACCCTGATCTCGTCGCCCGGGCGAAGTACGCGGTCACCCGACGACCGCACGCCGTTCACGAAGGTGCCGTTGCTCGAACCGAGATCTCGCACGCACCACCCGGGGTCGTACCGCTCGAACACGGCGTGCAGCCGGGAGACGCTGCGGTCGGAGTCGACCACCACGTCGTTGGAGGGTGCCGAACCCACCGTCGTGCGTTCGGCCGACAGCACGACGAGGCGGACCCCGTCGGGCTGCCAGACCTCGAGATGCGAAGGCACGGCGCATTGTACGGCCGTCGTCGTGGCGACACCTTGCCGAACGGTAAGGGAAATCGCACCCTGACGCGACGGAACACTGGCCCCCCGGGGGATCGTCGCACCGCCGCCCGCCACGCACACTTTCGGTACCACCCCGAAAACAGAGAAAGGCAGCGAACACATGACGAAGATCACGCCGAGGGCACGACTCCGGAGAGCGGCGGCCGGGGGCCTCCTGCTGGCCGGCGCAGCGCTCGTGCAGTCGGAGGGGGCCGTTGCGGACCACAACCCGATCCACGTCGACTTCCTCTCCAAGGCGACCGTGGACGACAGGATCAAGGTGAACACCAAGGACGCCTCCGAAGTCACCACCTATCGCATCACCCTCCAGCCCGGGGCTTCGACGCCGTGGCACTACCACCCAGGCCCGCACGTGGTGTCCATCGGGCCGGGAGCCGACGTGACCGTGTACGAGGCCGACTGCTCCAGGACCGCTTATAAGCCGAGCCAGGGATTCTTCGACCCGGGCGAGAGCTTTCCCGACGCACGCCAGCACGTGCACGTGGCGCGGAACGAGGGCACTGTCCCCGCCGTTCTCCTGGTGACCGATATCCGCCAGCCCGGCCAACCGCTCCGAGTCGATGTGGCGGCACCAGCAGCCTGCTTCTGACGGTTCCCCAGCGCACCTGGGGCTCGAAAGGTCGTGACCGTCTCGCGTCGTCCCTTCGCGAGGCGGTCACGACCGCGCCGCGATCGAACGGACGGCGACTAGAACGTGCAGGGTGCTGGGCGCCATCTCCTACGACCCGCTGGTCCACATCGAGCTGGGCCCGCTGTCGATCTCGCCCCACGGCATCGGCATCGCTGCCGGCTTCCTCATCGGAGCCCGCCTGCTGCTGCCCCGCACCCGCCGGCTGGGCATCTCCGACGACGACGTCTATTCCATGCTCAGCCGGGCGGCTATCGGGGCGATCCTCGGCGCCCGAATCGCTTACGTGGTCAACCACGCCTCGGACTTCGACTCCGTCATCGACGTGTTCAAGGTCTGGGAGGGCGGCATCTCGCTGCTGGGCGGCTTCTTCGGCGCCATCATCTTCACGATGCCGGCCATGCGCCGGCGCCGGCTGTCGTTCTGGAAGCTCATGGACGCCTGCGCCCCTGGCATGGCCCTCGGCGTGGTGGTCGGCCGGATCGGCGACCTGGTGGTGGGGGACCACCTGGGCAAGACCACCGACTTCTTCCTCGGCTACATGTGCCCGCCCAACAGCGTCGACACGGCCTCGCCGTGCATCCCCGGAACCGTCGTCCACCAGACGGCGCTCTACGACCTCATCCTCACCATCCCGCTCCTCCTCGCCCTCCTGTGGCTGCGACGAGGACCTCGGTTCGACGGCTTCCTCATCATGGTGTTCGGCGTCTGGTACGGAAGCCAGCGCATCTTCGAGGACTTCCTGCGCGACGACATCCGCCGCTTCGGCCTCACCGGCAGCCAGATGACGGCGCTGGCGACGGTCACGGTCACGCTGGCGTGGCTGGGCTTCGCGCGCCGTACGCCGGGATGGGGCCGCTGGGACGAGCTTCCACCGGGCGGCGCAGGTCCCGACGCGGGGGACGACGTCGATGAGGACGACGAGTCGGACGACGCCCTCGGGGCGCTCGACGACGCCGAGCTGGCCCGCCAACCCGCCGGCGACGCGACCGCCGCAGACGATGCCGGGGACGTCCGTCCGGACGCGCCCCGACCGCAACCACACGAAGGAGAGGACTAGCCAATGGACGTGCGCATCGGCATCACCCAGACGCCGAGGGAGATCGAGCTCGACATGGCCGACGACGGCGACGCCGTGAAGAAGGCCGTCGAGTCGGCGGTGGCGGCGGGCGACACCCTGCTGTGGCTCACCGACCGCAAGGGCCGCCGCGTCGGCGTGCCCGCGGCCAAGATCGCCTATGTCGAAATCGGCAGTGCGGGCGACGACCGCCGGGTGGGCTTCGGCGCCCCCTAGCCGCACCGTGGGCGACCTCCTCGACCGCAAGCTGCTCCTCGTCACCGGCAAGGGCGGGGTGGGGAAGACGACTGTCGCCGCCTCGCTCGCCCTCCTCGCCTCCCAGCGGGGCATGCGCACCCTCGCCTGCGAGGTGGACGCCAAGGGCAGCCTGGCGTCGGTGTTCGAGACGGGCCCGACCTCGTTCGCCGAGCGGGAGGTGCAGCCGCGCCTGTGGGCCATGACCATGGACACCGAGGCGTCGCTCAAGGAGTACCTGGCGCTCCAGCTGCGTATCCCGGTGGCCACCCGCATCGGGCCGCTGGCCCGCATGTTCGACTTCGTGGCCACCGCCGCGCCGGGCGTGCGGGAGATCCTCACCATCGGCAAGCTGGCCTATGAGGTGCGCCAGGGCCGCTACGACCTGGTGGTCGTCGACGGCGCCGCCACCGGCCACGTGGTGGGTCAGCTGGCCGCCCCCCAGGCCATCAATGAGCTGGTGCAGGTGGGCATCGTCCGCGAGCAGACCCGATGGATGCTCGACATCCTGTCGGACCCCGCCCAGACGGGCATGGTCATCGTGGCCACCCCCGACGAGATGCCGGTGAACGAGACCATCGAGCTGGCCGCCCGCCTCCGCTCGGAAACCACCGTCGACCTGGCCGCGGTGGTGGTGAACCGGGTCCTGCCCGAGCTGTTCGGGCGGGGCGAGGAGGCCATCTTCGAGCGTCTGGCCCATCCCGACGCGCTGGCGGACCTGCGCAAGGCGGTGGGCGACGACGTCGGTCCCATCGTCGACGCAGCCCGCCTGGCCGTCACCCTCCGGCGCACCCGGGCCGGCCACATCGAGCGCCTGCGGGCGGACGTCGACCCAGCCGTCCCGATGCTCTACGTGCCGTACCTCTTTTTGCGTTCGCACGGGCTGCGGGCGACGCACCAGGTGTCCGAGGCGCTGGCTGCCGAGCTGGGCTACTGATGGACCGGCCCCGGGGCCAGGCCTCGATCGAGCAGCTGCTGGCGGCCAAGGAGATCGTGGTCACGTGCGGCTCGGGCGGGGTGGGCAAGACCACCACGGCCGCCGCCCTGGCGGCGATGGCGGCGGCGCGCCACGGGGGCAAGGTGCTGGTGCTCACCGTCGACCCGGCCCGCCGGCTGGCCGACGCCCTCGGCGTGCAGGCTCTCGGCAACGACGCCCGGCGGGTGCCGGCGTCCGCCTTTGTCGACGCCGGTCACCCGGCACGCGGGGAGTTGTGGGCGGCCCAGCTCGACACCAAGCAGTCGTGGGACGACCTGGTGCGTGAGCACGCGCCCGACAGGCGCACGGCCCGCCGCATCCTGGACAACAAGCTCTACGAGAACATCTCCGGGCGGTTCGTGCAGAGCCACGAGTACATCGCCATGGAGCGCCTCTACGACCTCCACAACGAGGGCTCCTACGACCTGATCGTGGTGGACACCCCGCCCACGCGCAACGCTCTCGACTTCCTCGAGGCGCCGGAGCGCATGGCCGAGTTCTTCTCCAGCAGGTTCCTGCGCGTGCTCACCGCCCCGGCCCGCTCGCGGGTGGTGAGCTTCGCCTCCAAGCCGTTCTTCACGGTGGCCGACCGTGTGCTCGGCTCGCAGTTCCTCCAGGACATCGCCGAGTTCTTCTCGCTGTTCCAGACCATGGCCCCCGGGTTCGTGGAGCGGGCCAATGCGGTGAGCCGCCTGCTCCGCGACAACCGCACGACGTACGTGGTCGTCAGCACCCTCGAGGCGGCGCCGCTGCACGAGGCCGAGGTGTTCGTCGAGGCGATCACGGCCAAGGGCTTCCACCTGGGCGCGGTGGTGCTCAACCGGGTGCTGCCGTCGTACCTGCTCGACGAGCGGGCCGGCCTGGCGGCGGGGGTGCTGGCCGACGACCCGAGCGCGGCGACTGCCGCCCTCGCCAACGGCACGGGCGACGAGGCACAGGTGGCGCGTGTCCTCACCGAGATCGCCGAGAGCTTCCTGCGCTTCCAGGTGGTGGCCCAGCGCGAGGCCGAGCAGCGCTCGGAGCTGTCGGTGGCGACCGACGTGGTGGCGCCCGTCCCGTACTTCGAGACCGACATCTGCGACCTGGCCGGCCTTCTGCGCCTCGGCGAGCAGCTCTGGACCTAGAGCGGTGGGAGCCGGGGCTGGGGCCCAAGGCGGGGGAGAGGGCCTAGATTTCGCGGGTGCCCGTGGTCGACCCAGCCCTGGAGGCCTACACCGAGGCCCACACCACCCCCCAACCGCCGCTGCTGGCCGAACTGGAAGCGGAAACCAAGCGGTCGCTCGACGCTCCCGGGATGATGGTGGGCGCGGTGGAGGGCCGGTTCCTGCAGCTGCTCGTCTGGGCCACCGGCGCCCGCCGGGTGCTGGAGATCGGCACGTTCAGCGGCTACTCGGCCCTGTCGATGGCGGCCGGCCTCCCGCCCGACGGTCGCATCGTCAGTTGTGAAATCGAGCCGCGCCACGCCGAGGTCGCCCGGCGCTTCGTGGCCCAGAGTGCCTTCTCGGACCGCATCGAGATACGCCTCGGTCCCGCCCTCGACACCATCGCCACCCTCCCGGGGCCGTTCGACCTGGTGTTCATCGACGCCGACAAGGCGGGCTACGCCGCCTACTACGAGGCCGTGCTGCCCAAGCTGACCGACCGCGGACTCATCGTCGTCGACAACACGCTGTGGAGCGGCAGGGTCCTCGACGACGCCGACGACAGTGAGGACACCGTCGCCCTCCGGGCGTTCAACGACCTGGTGGCCCACGATCCCCGGGTCGTCTGTGTCCTGCTGCCCGTGCGCGACGGCGTCACCCTCCTGGCCAAGGCCTGACAAGGCGCCATGCTGGACTACCACCTGCACCTGTGGCCCCACGGGCGCCGGTCCGAGGGCGAGACGGTCGACCGGCTGGCGGCCTACTGCGAGCGGGCGACGGAGGCGGGCGTCACCGAGATCGCCGTCACCGAGCACCTGTTCCGCTTTTCCCAGGCCGGCACCATGGCCGGGTTCTGGGAGGACGACCCCGACCCGGCACTGCGCGCCGGCATGGCCGCGTACTGGGCCGACCACGCCCACGAGGACCTCGACGCCTATGTCGAAGCCGGCCTGGCGGCCAAGGCGGCCGGGCTGCCGGTGGTCCTCGGCCTCGAGGTCGATCACTACGCCGGCCGCATGGACGACGTCCGCGCCCTGCTGGCCGGCTACCCGTTCGACGTGCTGCTGGGCTCGGTCCACTGGATCGGCGCGTGGGGCTTCGACAACTACGACGACCCCGTGGTGGCGGCCGAATGGGACCGCCGGGGCGCCGAGGCGGCGTGGGACGGCTACACCACCGCCCTCGAGGAACTGGCCGCCTCGGGCGTGTGCGACGTGCTGGCCCACCCCGACCTGTGTATGGTGACGGGCCGGTTCCCCGAGGTGCCGGGGGAGTACTACGACCGCATGGCCGAGGCGGCGGCGGCCGGCGGCATGGCGGCCGAGGTGTCGTCGGCCGGGTGGCGCAAGCCGGCCGGCCGGGCGTACCCGGCGCCCGAGCTGTTGCGCCGCTTCGCCGAGCGCGGCGTGCCGGTGACCACCGCCTCGGACGCCCACAGCCTGCCCGACGTGGCCGACCGTTCAGCCGACCTGCGGGCGCTCGTGGAGGCAGCGGGCTACACCGAGCTGACGGCCTTCACCGGGCGCGTCGCCCGGCCCGTGCCGCTGGCTGCGCCCACCATGGTGGACGGATGACCCCGCCGGCCCGCGGCAACGACCCAGAACCGACGGTACCCCTCGACGAGGGCCAGGCCCACCTCCAGCGCCTCATGGCCACCTGGGGGATGCTCGCCGACCTGTCGCGCGCCGACCTGGTGCTCTTCGTGCCGGCCACGCCGGCCGACCCGTCCCGCTTCGTGGTGCACGGCCAGATGCGGCCGACCACCGGCCAGACGCTCTACCACGAAGACCTCGTCGGCCAGGTGGTCACCGAGGCCGACCGGCCCCTTGTGGCGCGGGCATGGCGGCTGGGCGAGATCGTGGAGGGCGAGGCGGCCGCCGGTCGGGGGGAGCGGGCCCGGGTGCAGGGCATCCCCGTGCGCTGGGATGGCGAGCTGGTGGCCGTCCTCACCCGGGAGTCGCCCCTGGCGGTGGGCGGGCGCCGGCCCGGCGAGCTCGAGCGCGTCTACGTGGAGATGTTCGACCGGCTGGCCCGCATGATCGTGGGCGGCCGCTTCCCCTTCGAGCAGGAGGACGCGCCGACGGCCGAGGCGCCCCGTGTCGGTGACGGCGTACTGGCCCTCGACGCCTCCGGGCGGGTCGAGTACGCGTCGCCCAATGCGGTGAACGCCCTCCACCGCATGGGCATCTACTCCAACGCCGAGGGGCTGCGGCTCGATGAGCTGGGCGTGGAGGAGACCGCAATCCAGAAGGCGTTCTTCGAGGCCATGCCGGTGACCGAGGAGGTCGGCCGCCACCCCGACGTGATCGTGCTGCTCCGCTGCATCCCCCTCCTTGAGGGCGGCGACGTGACGGCAGGCCTCGTGCTGCTGCGCGACGTCACCGACCTGCGCCGGCGCGACCAGCTCCTGGTGTCGAAGGACGCGACGATCCGCGAGGTGCACCATCGGGTCAAGAACAACCTCCAGACCATTTCGTCCCTGCTACGGCTCCAGGCCAGGCGCCTGCCGCCGGGCGAAGCCAAGGTGGCCCTGGCCGAGGCCGAGCGTCGGATCCGTTCCATCGCCCTCGTGCATGAAATCCTGTCCCGCGACCCTGCCCAGCAGGTCCCGTTCAACGAGATCATCGACCCCCTCCTGCGCATGGCCAAGGAGGCGGCCCTGTCGCCCGAGGGCATGGTGATCTTCACGGCCGAGGGTGACGCCGGCCAGCTCCCCGCCGAGATGGCCACGCCCCTCGCGGTGGTGATCAACGAGCTGTTGCAGAACGCGGCCGAGCACGCTTTCCCCGAGAACACCAGCGGCGACAAGGAGCGACGCGTCACCGTCACGCTGCACAACGACGGCACCTCGCTCCGCGTCGAGGTGCGGGACAACGGCTGCGGCCTCCCCGAAGGCTTCGTCATCCAACACGCCGCCACCCTCGGCCTGTCGATCGTGCGCGACCTCGTGACCGGCCAGCTCGACGGCTCCATCGCCATGCACACCGACCACGGCGCGGTGGTGGAGCTCCACGTGCCCCTCGACCGAGGCCGCCCCCCCGCCTGAGCCAGGCGGGTTGGCCTGCGGCCGCCCCCGCCGCCGCAGGCGGCCTCTCCGGATGCAGGCCAGAAGATGAGCCTTCAGCGCGAAGGATGGCCGGCTCCGCCGGCCATCCGAAGCACCATCAGACTCGCCGAGGAACGTCCGGTTCCGAGCGCGAAAGGCCAGCGCTAGCTGGCCGCCGCCTGTCGCTGGCGGTTCAGCCACACCTTGCGGAGCTTGCGGCGCTCCTCCTCGGACGTCCCGCCCCACACACCGGACTCCTGGTTGGTGGCGAGGGCGAACTCGAGGCAGGGCGACTGAGCCGGACAGCTGCGGCAGATGGCTTTGGCCGCCTCGATCTGATCGACAGCGGGACCGGTCGTGCCCACCGGGAAGAACAATGTGGGACTCGTATCACGGCAGGCGGAATGGTCCCGCCAGTCGTCAGTGTCCCAGTCGATGCTGCGGCTCCACATCAAAGCCACGGTGTGATGTCCTCCTCGGGCGACCCGGCGTCGCTTTTGTGAATTCGTTCACAAGGTACACCAGCAGTGGTGTTCTTGTGGATTGCTCGGTACGGGAAGGGTAACGGTTTCGGCCGGACGAAAGCAAGGGGTTGGTTCCCGGAAATCTTGGTGGCACGAGCGGGTCCCGTGGCCGCACGGGCGTCTGGAACGGGCTAGGCATGCCCGGTGACCGCCGTGTGGGCCCATCGGGGCGACGCCTCCGTGCAGCGGGAGAACACGCTCTGCGCCTTTGAAGCGGCCCGGACGGCCGGCGCCGACGGGGTGGAACTGGACGTGCGCGCCTCCGCCGACGGCGTCCTGGTCGTCCATCACGACGCCGCCCTGGAGGACGGCCGTTTTGTCGCCGGGACGCGCGCCGCCGACCTGCCCGACTGGCTTCCCACGCTGGAGGCGGTGCTGGAGGCGTGTCGCGGGCTCACGGTCGACATCGAGGTGAAGAACCTTCCCACCGAGGTCGGCTACGACCCCGGGGAGGCCATCGCCGTCGACACGGCCCGCTTGGTGGTGCGGATGGGCGCCGGCCCCGCCACGCTGATCTCCGCCTTCGCCATCAGCACGATCGACGCCGCGCGCGCGGCTGCGCCCGATGTCGTCACGGGCTGGCTCACGCTGGCCGCCTACGACCAGCTGGACGCCCTCGCGCTCGCTGCAGCGAGGGGCCACGGCGCCCTGCACCCGCTTCATGAGGCAGTGACCGACGAGCTGGTAGCGGCCGTCCACGGCCGCGGCATGGCTCTGCACACCTGGACGGTGGACGATCCCGACCGCATCCGCCTCATGGCTGACGCGGGAGCCGATGCGGTGATCACCAACGCGGTCGACGTCGCCCTCGCCGCGCTCGCCCGCTGATGTTGCTGCTGGACATACCGCCCATTCGGTAGGCGTTCCCGCACCATCTGCATCGTGTTCCCAGGCGTGGAACGCCGGCAGGGTCGGGGTGGTTCGTCGTCCTATGGTGCGGACGATGCCCCTCGATCGAGGACCTCTGCTGGCCGACGACGCCCTCACCGGCGCCGCGTGGTGCCGGGCCCACAGCGGTCTGGTCGACGTCTGGCTGGGTGAGCTCCTGGAGCAGGCCGCGGGCGGCGCGCCTCCGGCAGGCATGGCCCTGGTGGCCATCGGCGGCTACGGCCGGGCCGAGCTGTGCCCACAGAGCGACATCGACCTCATGTTCGTCCACAACGGGCGCAATGCCGCCACCGCCGCCGCCGTCGCCGAGCGGGTCTGGTACCCGATCTGGGACGAGGACCTGCATCTCGGGCACAGCCTCACGACGGTGCGCGAAGCCGTCCGCCTGGCGGCCGACGACCTCGATACCGCGACGGCCCTGCTAAGCGCCCGCCATGTGGCGGGGGACCGCTCGCTGACCGACGAGCTGGCGGAGGCGGGCGCGCACCAATGGCGCAAGCGGTCACGGCGCTGGCTGGAGCAACTGGCCGACCGCGTCGACGGGCGCCACCTGGTGGCCGGTGAGGTCGCCTTCCGCCTGGAGCCCGACCTCAAGGAGGGCAGGGGCGGCCTGCGTGACGTCCACTCGCTGCGCTGGGCCGAGTCGGCCCGGGCGATCCTGCTGGAGCACGACGACGTCAGCCTGAGCGCCGCCTACGCCGTCCTGCTCGACGCCCGCGTGGAGCTGCAACGGGGGACACGCCGGTCCACCAATCAGCTCACGCTCCAGGAGCAGGACGGCGTCGCCGCCCGGCTCGGCGTGGCCGATGCGGACGAACTGATGGCCGGCGTCGCCCAGGCTGCCCGCACCATCGCCTGGACCAGCGACGACACGTGGCGCCGCGTGCGCTCGGGCCTGCGGGGGCCGGCCGGACGCCTGGCCAGACGGGCCCAGGAGGTGGCGGCGGGGGTCGTCCTGCACGACGGCGAGGTCGCCCTCGCGCCGTCGGCGGCGAGTGGCCCGACTGTCGCCCTCCGTCTCGCCGTGGCCGCCGCCCGGCACGGGGCGGCCATCGAACGGGGGTCGCTCGAACGTCTGGCGGCCGAGACCGGGGCGATGCCGGACCCGTGGCCGGCCGAGGCACGCGCCTTGTTCGCCGACCTGTTCCTGACCGGGACGCCCGCCATCCACCTGGTCGAGGCGTACGATCAGCGGGGAATCTGGGCCCGGATCCTCCCCGAGTGGGACCCGGTGCGGTCCCGCCCCCAGCGCAACGCCTACCACCGCTTTACCGTCGACCGACACCTCCTCGAGACGGCGGCCAACGGAGCCGCCCTCGCCGGCCGGGTGGCCCGGCCGGACCTGCTCGTCGTCGGCTGCCTCCTGCACGACCTGGGCAAGGGGTACCCCGGCGACCACAGCGTGGTGGGCGTGGAGCTCATCACCACGATCGCGACCCGGATGGGGTATCCGGCCGAGGACTCGGCGACGCTGGGCGCCCTCGTCGAGCACCATCTGCTCCTGGCGGACGTGGCCACCCGGCGCGACCTCGACGACCCGGCCACGGTGGCGCGGGTGGCGGGCGCCATCGGGTCCATGGACCGCCTGACCCTGCTGGCCTCCCTCACCGAAGCCGACTCGCTCGCCACCGGCCCGTCGGCATGGGGACCGTCGAAGGCAGCGCTGGTCGCGCAACTGGTGGACCGGGCGGCCCACGCCCTCAGCGGAGGGGACGTTTCCTCGCTGGCCACGCCGGCGTTCCCCGACGCCGAGCAGGAGGCGCTGCTGTCGACGGGCGGGCAGCACATCCGTGCCGGTGGCGGTCTTCTCACTGTGGTCACCGACGACCACCCGGGCGTCTTCAGCCGGGTGGCCGGCGTGGTCGCCATCCACGGTCTCGACGTCCAGGCGGCGGCCGCCTGTTCGACCGACGCCCGGCGGGCTCTCGCCGAGTTCCGGGTGGCCGACCCCTTCCGGGCAGAGACACCGTGGCCCCGGATCGTCGCCGACCTGGAGGCGGCGCTCGACGGGCGCCTCGCCATCGACGCCCGCCTGGCCGAGCGGGCGCGCGTCTACGCCCGGAAGGGGCCTGTGGCCCCGCGGCACCCCGCCATCGTGGTGTTCCACGCCGATGCCTCGTCGGACGCCACCGTGATCGACGTGGAGACGACCGACGGCGTCGGCGTCCTGTACCTGATCACGCGCGCCCTGGCCGATCTCCACCTCGATATCCGCTTCGCCAAGGTGCAGACCCTGGGCGAGCGCGTCGTCGACGCCTTCTACGTGCGCGACCGCCGGGGCGGAAAGGTCACCGACCCCGCCATGCTGGCGGAGATCGAACGGGCCATTCGTTTCGCGCTCGGAACCGGAGGTTCCTCGGCGAGTTGAACGTGCTGCGGACGGCCGGCGGGGCCGGCCATCCTCCGCGCTGAAACCTCAGTTCTCTTGGCCTGCATCCGGAGAGGCCGCCTTCGGCGGCGTCGGCGGCCGCCGGCCACACCGGGCGTCGCCGGCCACACCGGGCGTCGCCGGCCACACCGGGCGTCGCCGGCCACACCGGGCGTCGCCGGCCACACCGGGCGTCGCCGGCCACACCGGGCGTCGCCGGCCA
>Ga0136633_1001172_pt1 | contig 19553 bp, 22 predicted proteins | sample AntDrymeUQ832206_2_FD_105494 | JGI IMG/M metagenome (GOLD analysis project Ga0136633, IMG submission 105494) | Polar desert sand microbial communities from Dry Valleys, Antarctica - metaG UQ83 (22.06) | ecosystem: Environmental > Terrestrial > Soil > Desert | place: Antarctica: Dry Valley...
CACCGGACTGCTCGACCCGATCCGCAAGGCGTTCGCGAAGGCCAACGGCGTGAAGCCGGCGCTGTTCAGCGCCAACTCCGAGGGCGCCTGCCCCAACTGCAACGGCGCCGGCGTCATCTACACGGACCTGGCGATGATGGCCGGCGTCGAAACCACCTGCGAAGAGTGCGAGGGGAAGCGCTTTCAGGCCGAGGTTCTGGAGTACAAGTTCGGCGGCAAGGACATCAGCGAGGTGCTCGCGATGCCGGTCGCCGAGGCCGAGCAGTTCTTCGGGCCATCCGGCGCCCGAGTCACAGCCGCGCACAAGATCCTCGACCGGCTCGCCGACGTCGGGCTCGGCTACCTCAGCCTCGGCCAGCCGCTCACCTCGCTGTCCGGCGGCGAGCGGCAGCGGCTCAAGCTGGCCACCAATATGGCCGGCAAGGGCAGCGTCTATGTCCTCGACGAGCCGGCCACCGGCCTGCACCTCGCCGACGTCGAGCTGCTGCTCGGCCTGCTCGACCGGCTCGTCGACTCCGGCAAGTCGGTCATCGTCATCGCGCACCACCAGGCGGTCATGGCGCATGCCGACTGGATCATCGACCTCGGCCCGGGCGCCGGACACGACGGCGGCCGGATCGTCTTCGAGGGCACACCCGCCGATCTCATCGCCGCCCGCTCCACTCTCACCGGCGAGCACCTCGCGGCCTACGTCGGCAGCTGACGAGGCCCTCGCCGACACCGTGCTCGAGTTCCCGGTCGACGACCCGATCGGGCAGCGAGAACATCGGAGCGCTGGGCGCAAACCGGGCAACACAACGTCCCGAGAGGCTGGCTCCGCCGAACCCCTCGGGACGCGACGGTCGCCGCCCCAAGTTGTGCGGGGCATCCTTGCCCCTGGCAATCCCTGCCCAAGCTTTCGTCCGTGCCGACGTTCGCAGCATCCCAGCGCGGCCTCGAGGGAGCGAAGCAATCTCACGAAGTTCTCATGCTCTCGCGAGAGGACGTCCCCGGGTTCGCCGCGACGGGCTCGGGTAGGCGCATCGGATGGATGATGAGATCGCCGCGCTGATCGCTGCACTGATGCTCGCCGCCGTGCACCTGTTCGCGCCGCGGCTGAGGTTCCTCACGCTCGTCCCTCGCAGCCGCTGGCTGTCGGTTGCGGGTGGAGTGTCGGTGGCCTATGTCTTCGTGCACCTCCTCCCAGAGTTGGCGGAAGGCCAAGCGGCGGTCGATGGCGAGGGCGGCGCGGAGCGCTCAAAGCCGCTGCTCGGCTTCCTCGAGCACCATGTCTACCTCGTCGGGCTCATCGGCTTGGCCGTCTTCTACGGCGTCGAGAAGCACTCGCTGTGCTCGCGGCAGCGCAACAAGCAGCGGACGGGCGAAGATCGCACGACCCAGGATGCGTTGTGGCTGAGCATTGCGTCCTTTGCGGTCTACAACGCCGTGATCGGCTATCTGCTGCTGCGCTCCGATCTCAGGGATCTCACGCAACTCGCCCTCTACGCGGCGGCGCTGGGCGTGCACTTCGCCATCAACGACCTCGCGTTGAGCGAGCATCACCGTGATGCCTATCAGCGCGTCGCTCGATGGGTGCTCGTGGCGGCGATCCTCTTCGGCTGGGTTGCCGCGATCGCGACGAGTCTGTCCGAGCGCGTCATCGCGCTCGTGCTCGCGTTCATCGCCGGCGTCGTCGTCCTGAATGTCCTCAAAGAGGAACTGCCCGGCGAGCGTCTCGCGCAGTTCTGGCCTTTCGCGGGCGGCGCACTCGCCTACACGGTGCTGCTGCAGCTCGCGTTCTGAGCCCGCACGCGGATCGGCCGGACACGGCGACGAGCCACCCCGCGGTGCTGCGACGGTTCGAGCCAACCCGCGCGATCGAGATCTTCGTGTTGGACGCAGCGGAGCGTTGACGCCGCCGGGCGGCTGAGGCGCTCCTGTCGCGGCCCCGGACGGCTCCTGCGCGATCTGCTGCCTCGAGGTCACGCGGGGGTGTCGCGCTTCACCCCCACGGGGCCTGTCCGGGCCGCGACGCAGCCGCGAGGCTGGTGGCGATCGTCGTCTCAGACCGGCACCCATCGCACCGGTCAATCACTCCACAAGGAGATAGCCATGACCGCTGCCGTTGCTCCCAAGTCCTTTGCCGGTTGCCCGGAGTGCAATGAGATGGTCCAGTCGCAAGCCACGTACTGCCCGAATTGCGAGCACCGCTTCGACAGCGCCGTCCCCGACCTGAGCAGCCCCAGTTGGCTGCAGATCGCGGGCCTGATCGTCTACCTCGTACTCGCGACACCCCTCATGGCGCTGGGCGATCTGCCCGCCACGGCACCAGAGTGGGTGGCCGCCGTGATGGTCCCGGCAATCGTCTCGGCCATCGTGGGCACCATCAACTGGGCGGCGGTCGCGCGCAAGCGCGGGCGGTCCTGGGAACACGCGACGGTCTCAGCCGGCCCTCTTGCCGTCTGCCTGCTCCTGGCGCTCATGAGCGCCTTCGGCCAGGTCGTGAGCGCGATGCCTGCCGCATAACGGTTGGCTCGACGCCGCACCGACCCTGGGATATCGTCGGCCCGTGCCCGTCGCCGCCACCTACACAGCGTCATTGGCTGCCGCGATCGTTGCGAGTTTGCGCGCCGATCCACCGCCAGGATCACCTGCGCGCGTGGTGATCCGGTGGTTCGAGGGGCCCGGCTATCTGACCGTGCACGCGCTCGGCACCGCTGAGGAGGCCGACGTGTCGGCCGCCGACGCGTGGCGTCCGCTCGAGTGGCCGAACAACCAGCGCGAGATCACACGGGTCGACGCGATCTTCGAAGACCAGACGCTCTCAGCCGCGGCCGCCGCGCTCGCGGCCGAGTTGCATGACGCCTCCTGGCCATGGGAGACGCAGCCCAAACCACTGGTCCAGGCCGCAGCACGCGTCCGACAGCTCCTTGCGGACGCTGGGGTGGACGTTGCAGCTCACTTCGCCGTCGGCGTCTGCCACTTCGAGGGCTGGGGCCTCGAAGAGAGCGTTCCGCGAGCCAACCCCAAACCAACCCTTGAACTCCTGCGCGAGCAGGGCATCGAGCCCGGCGAGTCTCACGATGACCCTCACGCACCGCGAAAGCGGCCGCGATGGCTTGCAGGCGCGCGAAAGCGTCAGCGCACCTAGCACGCGCGACGGCACTCATACGGTCAACGTTCCCCTGCCGGGCCGAAGGCGGCCTCGGGCGCGAGCGGCACCGACACGCGGCTCAGCGCCGCTGGAGGACGGCGGCCATCCTGGTCGTCTCGCGGTCCACGTCCGCGTGCTCGCGCACCCACGCTCGCGCCGCCTCGCCAGCCGCCAGCCGCTCCTGCGGCCCGAGCGCGAGCGCGGCGCGCAGCGCGCTCGCCAGGGCCGGAGCATCGCCGGGTGGCGCGAGAAACCCCCACGGCGCGAGCACGCACTGCGGCAGGCCGACCTCGTTGCTGGCCACGACGAGCAACCCCATCGCCATCGCCTCCTTGACGACGACCGGCATCGAGTCGCGGTCGCCGTCGCGCGCGACGATGCACGGCATCGCCAGCACGTCGGCTTGCTGCATCGCGGCGCGCACCTCCGCGGGCGGGCGGCTGCCGAGCAGCCGCACCGGCGCTCCCGACGCCTCGATCCGCGCGGCCAGGTCGTCGTGCAGCGGCCCGTCGCCGACGATCTGCACGTCGACGTCGCCCAACTGCGCGGCGGCATCGACGAGCACGCCGAAGCCCTTCTTCTCGACGAGGCGGCCGACCGCGAGCACCGTGCGGGCGCCCGGCAGCGGCTCGTCGCGCTCGAAGGCGGCCGCGTCGACGCCCATGACGACCTCGTGGACGTTCGCCGCCGGCGCCAGGGCGCGCAGCCGTACGACGTTGTAGTCACAGCCGGTGAACACCGCCGCCGCCCGCTCGAGCTTCTCGCGCAGGTTGCGCGGCGAGGCGAAGATGTCGTAGGCGTGGGCGGTGACGCTGTACGGGCGCCCGGTCAGCTCCGACAGGCGAAGCGCGTCGAGCGCGGCGCCGGCGGCGAAGTGCGCGTGCAGGTGCTCGTCGCCGCCCTCGACGATCCGCCGAACGGGGCGGGCGAGCGCGCGCAGCGGGCGAACCCACTCCTGCCTGCGCCGGCGCCGCCGGCGCACCAGGTCGGCGGCGCAGGCGCGCGGCCGGTGCACCGCCAGCCACGCCAGCTCGCGCCAGGCGCCGTCGCCGAGCAGCTCGACGTCGACGTCCTGCGGCGCCTCCGGGTTGGGACGCGGCGCGCGGCGGGCCGCCTGCACGCGCACGTCGTGTCCCTGACGGCGCAGCGCCGCGAGCTCGTTGACGACGAAGGTCTCCGACAGCTCGGGCCACTGATCGAGGACGAAGAGCAGCCGCATCGGGCGCGGACTGTAACGGTGCGCCGGGCGCCCCGGACGGTTGATTGCGCGAGCGCCGCCGGTCGAGCGATCGACCACCTGGCCGCCGTGCCGCGCGATCCCCGGCTCCCAACCGCGAAATCGGCCTTGCAGCAGGACCGATCGGCGGGCTCGCGGGTTCGATCGTCGGTTGCTGACGGTAGCCTGGGAGTGTGGCCGCAACTGCCGTGACACCTGCCGGCGTGCGCGACGGCGATCCCGACGCGCTCGCGGCATTGTGCGAGCGCCGTGGGCCCGCCGTGCTCGCATACTGCGAGGTCGTGGCGGGCCGCGGGTCCGACGGCGCCGCAGCAGGCGCCCACGCCTTCGGCAGCTTTCGCGCGGGCGTCGTGGCGACCGCGGACCTGAGCACGCTCAACCCAGAGGCGATGTTGATCAGCGCGACGCGCCACGCGGCAGCCCGCTACGCCTCGTCGGACCTGCCGGAGCCGTGCGGCCGCGTGCCGGCCCTGCTCGCGGCGCGCGCGGATCGCAGCATCTCGCTCGCCGACCACGACTGGCTCGGTGAGCACCTCGCCGGATGCTGGACGTGCCGCGCGCCCGTCGCGCGCTTCGAGGCCGCCGATCGCGCCTACCTCGAGCCGAAGTCCACGGTGCTGCCGGCCGAGATCGGCGTGGCGATGGTCGCCGCGATGACCGCCGCGGCACCCGTGCGCGCCGACAGCGAGGAGCCGCCGGCGGCGGCCATGGACTCCCCCGGCCCCGCGTCGCCGCCCAACGGCAACGGCCCCCACGTCGCGACCACGAATGCTCCCGAGACGGCGCTTCCCGAGCACCCGGGCACGGCCGGCATCGCGCCGTCGGCGGCCGAGTACAGCGCTCCGGCTTCATCCGAACCGGCAGCGAGCGGCGAGGTCCTCGGCATCGCCGGCCACGACGGCGCCACCTACGAGCTCCCGGCCACGGAGCTCCCCGAGGTTGCGGTCGATGAGCTCGACGATCTCGACGAGGCCGGCGCGCACGCCGCGTACGTCGCCCCTCCGACTCCCCGCGAGCGGCGGCCCAGCCGTCGCACCTCGCTGCTCAGCATGCTCGGCCTCGGCGGCACCCCGGACCCCTCGGCGCAGCCGATCGATCCGGCCGGCACCGCAAAGGCTCGCTCGGGCCGCGTCACCCGCCGGGCGCGCTCCGCGTCCGCCGCCGGATCGCGCCGGAGCCCCATGCCCGGCGGCTCTCGCGACCGCCCCTCTGACGACGCCGAGGCCCACGAGCACTTCACGCCCGACACCGAAGCGCCGCACACCATGCTCGCCGACGAGGCACCCGCCCGCCCGCTGCTCGCCGCCGAATCGCGGGCCCGCCACAGGCGTGCCGGCGGATCGCGCGACCACACCGCGCCCGCCGCCGGGGCCCGCGGCGCCTCCGGCGGCGCCAGCCTGCCGCGGCCGCGGCGCCTCGCGACCCCCGGCGGCGCTCGCCGCGGCCACGGCCGCCTGCGCGCGACGATCGTGCTGCCGATCGCGCTCGTGATCCTCGCGGTCATCGTCCTGCTTGCGATCGCGGGCGTCTTCGGCGGCGGTGAGCCGGCGTCGGCGCCGCAGAGCTTCGCGCCGGACGCCGGCGAGCCGACGACGAGCACGACGAATGCGCCCGTCGTCGTGGTTCCCGGCGCCGCTGCCGCTGCCGCGGCGGTCGAGCGCGCGAAGTCCCGTGCCCGCGCCGCAAAGCGCCGGGCGGCGGCGGCGAAGAAGCGGGCGGCCGCGAAGCAGGAGCAGACCGCGACGACCGCCGACGCACCTGCGCCGGCCGCCGTCCCACCGGCAGCGCCCGCCGCCGGTGGGACGGCGGCGGCGCCACCGCCCCCACCGCCACCCGCTCCGAACAGCGGCACGAAGCCGAAGATCGACACAGGCGGAGCGACGGGCGCCGAAAGCGTGCCGCCGGCGCAGGACACCTCCACGGTCCCCGACCTCGCGCCCCCGGCGCAGCCTGCCACGCCGCCGGGCTGAGCCGGTGGACCCGAAGGATCTCGAACCCGGCATCCAGCGCGTCGGCCGACAGCTCGCCGGCGCGTTTCCGTCGCGCCGCGGCCATCCGATCAAGGTGCTCGACGAGCGAGCGATGAATCTCGCCTCGCAGGACGCCGAGCTGCGCGCGGCGCTCTTTCGCTTCGTCGACGTCATGCCCGCGTGCCGATCGCTGGACGACCTCGCGACCCATCTGACGGGCTTTCTCGACGAGGTCGGCGACCAGCCGCCGCCGATCAGCGCCGCGATGAAGATGGGCAACACGAAGGCCGGGCGCAGGGCCCTGGGCGCTGCCGGAGCCGCCGGCGTGCGCCACATGGCGCACCGCTTCATCGTCGGCTCCGATCCCGTCGACACGCTGGCGACCCTGCGAAGCCTGTGGCGCGACGGCATCGCGAGCTCCGTCGACCTGCTCGGCGAGGCGACGGTCACCGCCGCCGAGGCCGACCGCTACGCGGCGCGCTGCGCCGCGGCGCTCGACACGCTCTCCCCCGCCTACGCGGCGATGAAGCCCGACGAGCTGCTGGAGCGCGACGCCGCCGGACCGCTGCCGCGCGCGAACCTCTCCGTCAAGGTCTCTGCGCTGACGCCGCTGCTGCGCGCCGAGGCGCCCGAGCGCGGCCAGCGCGACGCGGCGCCGCGGCTGCGCCAGCTGCTGCGCCGCGCCGATCGCCTCGGCGCGCACCTGCACATCGACATGGAGTCGCTGGACTCGCGCGAGGCGGTGCTCGAGCTCGTCCTCGAGCTGCTGGCCGAACCCGAGTTCGCCGCCGGCCCGAGCTCGGGCATCGTCCTGCAGGCCTACCTGCGCGACTCGCCCGAGACGCTCGACCATGTGCTCGAGTGGGCTCGGGCCACCCCGCGTGAGCATCCGCTCGTCGTGCGCCTGGTCAAGGGCGCCTACTGGGACCACGAGGTCGTCGAGGCGCGCCAGCACGGCTGGAGCGTGCCGGTCTTCGAGCGCAAGGCCGACTGCGACGCGAACTTCGAGGCGCTGACGCGCAGGCTGCTGGAGGCCCGCCCGGCCGTCCGCGTCGCGATCGCCTCGCACAACCTGCGCTCCGTCTCGCACGCGATCGCCTGCAACCGTCTGCTCGGCGGCGGCGACGGCGACGTCGAGCTGCAGGTGCTGCGCGGCCTCGGCGACGACCTCGGTCACGCGCTCGCGCAGAGCGGGCTGCGCGTGCGCTCCTACTGCCCGGTGGGCGACCTCGTGGCGGGTATGGCGTACCTCGTGCGCCGCTTGCTCGAGAACACGGCCAACGAGGGCTTTCTGCACGGGCAGGCCGCGGGCGTCCCGCTCGAGCAGCTGCTGGCGCCGCCCGCATGAGCCTCCCCCCGTTCGCGAACGAGCCCGTGCTCGAGCTGCGCCGCGCGAGCGAGCGCGCCAAGCTCACGGCCGCGCTCGGCGAGCTGGAGCTGCCGCTGCGCGTGCCGGTCTGGATCGGCGAGAAGTGGCGCAGCGGCGACGAGCTCGTCTCGACTGACCCCGGCGCGCCCGAGCGCGTCGTCGCGCGGTCGGCGAGCGCGACGGCCGACGAGGCCGCGGACGCCGTCGATGCCGCCCGCGCAGCGTTCGGGCCGTGGGCCGCGACCCCCGCCGCGGAGCGTGCCGGCGCGCTGCTGCGGGCCGCCGCCTGGATGCGCGAGCGCCGCGCGCAGCTCGCCGCGCTCGTGCTGCGCGAGTGCGCCAAGCCGTGGGCCGAGGCCGACGCCGACGTCTGCGAGGCGATCGACTTTCTCGAGTTCTACGCGCGCGGCGCGATCGAGCTCGCCGAGGGCGCGGCGCTGCTGCAGGTTCCGGGCGAGCGCAACGAGCTGCGCTACGCGCCGCGCGGCGTCTGCGCCGTGATCGCGCCCTGGAACTTCCCCCTGGCGATTCCGATGGGCATGACGGCCGCGGCGCTGGCGACCGGCAACACCGTCGTGCTCAAGCCTGCCGAGCAGGCGCCCGGCTGCGGGCTGCGCGTCGTCGAGGCGCTGCGCGCCGGCGGCGTGCCGGCGGGCGCGATCGCGCTGCTGCCCGGCGAGGGCGAGGCCGGCGCCGCGCTGGCGCGCCACCCGGACGTCGCGACGATCGCCTTCACCGGCTCGGGCCCCGTCGGCCTCGAGCTGCTGCGCATCGCCGCCGACGTGCCGCCGGGCGCGCGCCAGCTCAAGCGCGTCGTCGCGGAGATGGGCGGCAAGAACTGCGTCATCGTCGACGCCGACGCCGACCTCGACGAGGCCGTTCCCGCGATTCTGGCGTCGGCGTTCGGCTACGCCGGGCAGAAGTGCTCGGCGGCCGCGCGCGTGCTCGTCCACGAGGCCGTCCACGACGTGCTCGTCGAGCGCCTGGCGGGCGCTGTCGCCGGGCTGCAGGTCGGGCCGGCTGAGGACTTCGCCTCCGACGTGCCGCCGGTCATCGAGCGGGCCGCGCAGCAGCGCGTTCGCTCGTATGCCGAGCGAGCCGCCGCCGACGGGACGCTCGTCAGCGCGCAGCACGACGTGCCCGGCGAGGGCTGGTACTGCCTGCCGGTCATCGTCGGCGGCCTGCCGGCCGACTCGGCGATCCTGCGCGACGAGATCTTCGGGCCGCTGCTGAGCGTCGAGCCGGTCCGCGACGTCGACGAGGCCTGCGACCGCATCGACGCGCTGCCGGTGGCGCTCACCGGCGCGCTGTTCGCGCGCAACCCCCGCACGGTCGCGCGCGTCGTCGCGCGCTCGCCCGTCGGCAACCTGTACGTCAACCGCTCGACGACCGGCGCGATGGTCGGCCGCCAGCCGTTCGGCGGCAACCGCCTGTCGGGCACGGGCACCAAGGCGGGCGGCGGCGACTACCTGCTGCATTTCGTCGAGCCGCGAGTCGTGACGGAGAACACGCTGCGCCACGGCCTCGTCGTGTAGGTCATCGAGGGGTGTGTCGGGTTGGTCAGGCTCAGCCTGACCAAGGCGCTCCCCCCCCGGCCTGGGCGCGCCGGTCAGCCTGCGGCTGCTTCGAGCTTGCGATCGATCTCTTCGATCACCGCGCTGCGATCGCCGTGCATCGTCTCGTAGAGGCGCACGACGGCGAGCTTCTCCGGGCTCGCATCCGACAGCTCGGCGAGGACCTGCTGCTCGTCGAGCTCGCCATAGCCGTCCCATGGCTCCTCGACATGGATTTGCGCGCCGACGCCGTCCGCCCCGGGGTCGCTGGACTCCGCCACGACGACTGCCTCGCGATCGACGTGCTCCGCGGCCGACGGCTCGGGGACGGTCGCGGGGGCGGTCGGGGTCGCGGGCGGCGCGGCGGCCGCCGGCTCCGGTGCCGCGGGCTCGCTCGTGGAGCCGCCGGGGCCCGACGGCTTCGAGCTGCCTCGGTCCTGCTCCGCGCGACGGCGCTGCAGGGGCTCGGCGACGCGGCGCACGGCTGGCAGCGCGAGCGATCCGGCCTTGCGCGCGCCGCTGACGGCGCGCTCCGCGATCTTCGGAAGTCTGTCGAGTAGTGGCATGCCGCTGCCCGTACCCAGGCGCGCGACGGCGGACGCATGGGGCCGCCGGCCGGGTGGGCGCTCGCGGGCCCGCGTGCGCGTCGCCCGCAGGGTCAGGCCGGCACGCTGAACCCGCACAGCGCCAGAAAGCGCTTGTGCAGGCGCGTGTCGTGCCCGAGCTCCGGATGAAAGGCGACCGCCAGCAGCGGGCCCTGCTGAGCCGCGACGGGGTGGCCGTCGACGGTGGCGAGGATCTCGACGCCGTCGCCGTGCTCGTCGATCCAGGGCGCGCGGATGAAGACGGCCCGCAGCGGCGGCCCGTCGAGCCCCGCGAAGTCGAGGTCGGCCTCGAAGGAGCGCACCTGGCGCCCGAACGCGTTGCGGCGCGCGCCGATGTCCATGATCGCGAGATGCCGGCGGTCGAGCATGATCAGGCCCGCGCACGTGCCGAGGATCGGCGTGCCCGTCGCCGCCAGCTCGCGCAGCGGCTGCGCCAGCCCCTCGCGCTCGATGCCGAGCGTCATCGTCGTGGACTCGCCGCCGGGGATCACGAGCCCGTCGAGGCCCACGAGGTCGTCCGGCACGCGAACCTCGCGCACCTGGGCGCCGAGCGAGCGCAGCACGCGCGCGTGCGCGGCGAAGCCGCCCTGCAGGGCGAGCACCCCGATCACGAGCGAGCTCCTACCAGCCGCGCTGGGCCAGCAGCTGGTCGCCGGCGAGCGAGCGCGTCTCGAGCGACGTCATCGCCTCGCCGAGTCCCTCCGACGCGCGCGCGACGCGCTCCGCGTCGGCGAAGTGCGTCGTCGCCTCGACGATCGCGCTCGCGAACCGCTCGGGATTTGAGGACTTGAAGATCCCCGAGCCGACGAAGACGCCCTCCGCGCCGAGCTGCATCATCTGCGAGGCGTCGGCCGGCGTCGCGATGCCGCCCGCGCAGAACAGCACGACCGGCAGCCCGCCTTCGTGGGCGACGCCGCGAACGAGGTCCAGCGGCGCCTGCAGCTCCTTGGCGGCCGTCGCGAGCTCGGCTTCGTCGAGCGCGCCGAGCGCCCGGATCGCCGAGCGGATCGAGCGCATGTGGCGCACGGCCTCGACGATGTCGCCGGTGCCCGCCTCGCCCTTGGAGCGGATCATCGCGGCGCCCTCGCCGATGCGCCGCAGCGCCTCGCCGAGGTTCGTCGCGCCGCACACGAACGGCACGGAGTACAGCCACTTGTCGATGTGGTTGGCCTCGTCGGCGGGCGTCAGCACCTCGGACTCGTCGATGTAGTCGACCTCGAGCGCCTCGAGCACCTGCGCCTCGGCGAAATGGCCGATGCGCGCCTTTGCCATCACCGGAATCGTCACGACGTCCTGGATCGACTTGATCATCGCCGGGTCGGACATGCGCGCGACGCCGCCGTCGCGGCGGATGTCAGCGGGCACGCGCTCCAGCGCCATGACCGCGACGGCGCCGGCGGCCTCGGCGATGCGGGCCTGGTCGGCGTCGACGACGTCCATGATGACGCCGCCCTTGAGCATCTCGGCCAGGCCGGTCTTCGTTCGAAAGGTCGCTTCGTCTCTCACCCTGCCGATTCTACGAGGCCGCTGAGCCCTGCCTCGCCGCGGGACCTCGGCCGGGCGCCGGCTACTTGAGCTTGAAGGCCTTGATGCGGTCGGCGTAGCCGTCCGCATCGCGCGCGTAGACGCCGTAGGCGAGCGCCTGCACCATGCTCAGCAGCGCCGTGTGCGAGCGCACGTAGGCGGGGCTGTTGGAGGAGTAGTACAGGCGGATCTGCGCGAGCTTGGCGACCTCGGACAGCGTCGCGTCGGTGATCGCCATCGTGCGCGCCTTGCGGTGGCGGGCGAGCTTCATCGCGCGCACGACGAGCGGGTGCGGGCGACCGGCGGACAGGCCGATGACGAGCGTCTCCTCGTCGATTCGCGACAGGCGGCCGAGCGCCTCCTGCGACGGGCTCGCGACGATCTCCGCGCGCAGGTCCAGCAGCATCAGCAGGTGACGCAGGTAGGACGCGAAGAACGCCATCTGGTCGGTGCCGGCGACAAGCAGGCGCGGAGTCGTGGCGATCGCCTCGACGGCGGCCTCGATCTCCGAGCGCGAGACCTTGCGCGCGGTGTCCTCGACGTTGACGTGATCGGCCGCGAGCATCGTCTCGAACTCGTTCTGGTCGAGCGAGAACAACGGCGCGGCGGGCCCGGCGCTGGCGGCAGGCGCCGGCGACGTCGCGTGGCGGCGGCGGTACTCCTCGCGAGCGGAGTGCTGCAGCTCCGGATAGCCCTCGAACCCGAGCGCCTGCGAGAAGCGCACGACGGTGCTCGACGAGGTGTTGGCACGACGGGCAAGCTCCTCCGCCGTCTGGAAGGCAACCTCGTCGAGGTGATCGACGATGTATTGGGCGACGTCCTTCTGCGAGCGCGAAAAATCGTCGAACCGGGCCTGGATGTAGGTCGAGAGCGACTCGGGTGTCGTCGCTGTGGAGGATCGCTTCATAGGCGAGACCCTGTTTCGACGGGGCCGCCCACGTTCCTTCGCAATCGCTTCAACGAGGTGTTCCGCGGGCCTCGGCAACGGCCCGTCAACGAACCGCGCCCGGTCTGCGGAGACCGGGCGCTGATGCCGAGAGAGGGGAGGGCGGGGGATATGGGCCGAACCAAGCTCCCGGCGGGTTCTGGTGCGTGTGGTTCCCGGCCTGATACGTCGTAAACACGAATTCTGGCTCATCCGAGCGGCGCGTACCTGCGGATCGGCGGCCGTGGGCCCTCCGGGACGGTGTAGAACGCGTTCCCGCGGGGGCTCAGCGCAAGCGCCTCGGCCTGTCCCTCCGCGAGCAGTTCGGCACCCGCCGTGCACGGCGCGCGGCGCAGCGCGGCCGCGACGGACTCCCCCGCGCGGCGCGTCCACACGAAGACGCGGTCGTAGGAGCGCAGCGCGATCGTGCGACCGTCGGGCGAGACGTCGCCGGCCGTGACGGCCTCCCCCGGTCCGAGCTCGAGCCGGCCGCTGCGGCGCATCGTGACCGCCGCGCCGGCGCGCGGAGCCGCGGCGACGTAGACGCCCGCACGGCCCGCGTAGTTCTTCTCGACGACCACGAGCGCGCCGCTGGTGGGATCGCGCAGGAGCGCCTCGGCGTCGCGCGGCCCGTCCGGGTAGCGCAGCTCGATCCGGGCCGCCGCAACCGTGATCGTGGGCGCGGCCTCGCCCACGCGCGGCTCGCTCGTGACCGCGGCGCCGGCCACGCGGGGCTCGGCCAGGCGGTAGACGACGATCGAGGCGCGCTGGGCGAGGTTGTCGCCGATGTCCCCCGCGAACACCGTGCCGCGGCCGGCCGTGACGTCCTCCCAGTCGACGGCCTCGGCGCCGCCGAGGGTCACGTCGGCCAGCAGGCGGCCGTCCGTGGCGATGGCGAGCAGACGCGGCCGATCGCCGGAGTCGTTGTGCGTCCACAGCACGCCGCGCCGCGAGCGCGACAGCACAAGGCCCGACAGCTCCGTCGCCGCCGGCGCGCTGACGCGGCCGGTGACGCTCGCGCGCAGGCGGGCGCAGAGCGCCGGTCGCCGGGCACGCGCCGGGCGCGCGGTGGTCTCGCTCGACGCCGTGCCGGCGGACGTGGCCGCCGGCGTGTCCACCGAGCTGCCGGCGTCGCCGCCGCAGCCGGCGAGGGCGAGCGCGAGCGCCGCGATCACCGTGCTGCCGATCGCCGCCGGCCGTCGCCCGCGGCCGGCGCGCTCAGGTGAGATGGCGAACGGTGTCACACGCCCGCTGGATCCGGCGATCCTCGACCTTGAACTCGTCGGGAATCATCACGAGGTCAGTGATCGCCAGCACGTCGCGGGCGAGTTCGAGCTGCCCTTCGAGCGCGCTCTCGGCGAGCTGCACGATCTCCTCGCGCGACCCGAACTCATGGTTCATGCCAAGCAGGCGGCGGATGTAATAGCCCATGCGCCGCCTACCTCAGCTTCTCGAAGATCTCGGTGGCCCGGACGACGCGCGCATCGGTCTTTTCGAGCCCGGCCTCCTCGGCGAGCGAGATGATGTCGCGCGCAAGCTGCTCCTGCATCAGCAGGGCGCCCTCGGCGACGGCCTCGATCTGGTCGTCCGACTTCTTGTCGTAGTTGCCTCGAAAGACCTTGCGCAGCAGCTCGTCCATCCCGCCAGTATCGCTCAAAGGGCTAGTCCTCGTCCGGGTCGATCCTCTCCACGTGCATGTTCAGCACGACCGGCAGCCCCTGCTCGATCGCCTGCGCCGCGACCTCGGCGCCGCCGATCCGCACCCCGGCGATCATCGCCTGCGCCAGCGCCCTCGCGACGAGCTCCCAGTCGTGGCCGTCGAGGTCGATCTCCTCGCGCAGCGCGGCGGCGATCGGCGAGAGCTCGTCCCGCGCCCTGCTGCTGACGTCGCCTGGTCGGTCCGGCATCGGCTACAGCCTATGCCTGGCTCCACGCTGAACCGGGATGGAGCCGCCGCCGCGTATCCTCGCGCCGATGACGCCGCCGCCCGTCCGCCTGCTGTTCGTCTGCATGGGCAACATCTGCCGGTCGCCGACCGCGGAGGGCGTGATGGCGCACCTGCTCGAGCGCGACGGGCTGACCGATGCGGTGACGCTCGACAGCTCGGGCACCGGCGGCTGGCACGCCGGGTCGCCACCGGACGAGCGCGCGACGTCGGCGGCCGCGGTTCGCGGGATCGCCCTGCAGGGCGCCGCGCGCCAGCTGCGAGCTTCGGACTTCGACGACTTCGACCTGCTGCTGTGCGCCGACGCCGACAACCTGCGCGACGTCCGCGCGCTCGCCCCGGACGGCGCGGCCCGCGGCAGGGTCCGCCGCCTGCGCGAGTTCGACCGCGAGGCGGTCGCGACCGGCGACCTCGACATCCCCGACCCGTACTACGGCGGCGCGGATGGCTTCGAGGACGTGCTCGATCTCGTCGACCGCGCCTGTCGGGGGCTGCTGGAGGACCTTCGCAAGCAGGGGCGCCTGTGAGACCCATGAGCGACGCCCTGACGGACGCGCTCGCGGGCGCGATGGGAACCAGGGTCGACTCAATCACGAGCATGGCCGGCGGCGACCTCAACGACGCGTACGCCGCGACGCTCGCCGACGGGCGGCGGGTGTTCGTCAAGACGAGCGCTCGCGTGCTGCCGGGCACCTATCGGGCGGAGGCCGACGACCTGCGCTGGCTCGCGCAGCCGGACGCGATCGGCGTGCCCGAGGTGCTGGCGATCGTCGATCCCGAGGACGCGCAGGAGCCCGGCCCGCGCCTGCTCGCGCTCGAGCTCATCGACCCCGGCCGGCTCGACGCCGGCGGCGAGGCGCAGCTCGGCCGAGGGCTCGCCGGAATGCACCGCGCCGGCGCGCCGGGGTTCGGCGCGGCGCATCCGATCCGCTTCGGCACGTTCGTCATCGACAACGATCCGCTCGGCGACTGGCCGGCTTTCTACGCCGCGCGGCGCCTGGAGCCCGTCGCGCGCGCCGCCCGCGACCGCGGCGGCCTGGACGCCCGTGGCGCGGAGGCGATCGGCCGTGTCTGCGAGCGGATCGAGCAGCTCGCCGGGCCGCCCGAGCCGCCGGCGCGGCTGCACGGCGACCTGTGGAGCGGCAACGTGCTGGCGGATGCCCGCGGGCGCCCGTACCTCATCGACCCGGCCGCGTACGGCGGTCACCGCGAGGTCGACCTCGCGATGCTGCGCATGTTCGGCGGCCCGGCGGAGCCCTGCTACGACGCCTACGCCGAGGCGCATCCGCTGGCCGACGGTCACGAGGACCGCGTCGGCCTGTGGCAGCTGTTTCCGCTGCTCGTCCACGCGGCGCTCTTCGGCGGGGGCTACGGGGCGAGTGCCGCGCGGACGGCTGCCCGCTACGCCTGACGGCCGGGGCGGCCAAACCGAGGGTCGATCGCGGCGCCGCGGGCGAACGCGAGGGTGAAAGCCGGCTGTGCCCCGCGCTCAGGCCGTCGCCGGAGCGCCCTCGCGCTCGGCAGCGAGGCGGGCGGAGATCGCGCTCCAGCGCCCGAGGCGATTTCGCAGCGTCGCCGATGACGGAAGGTCCGCGCGCCCCGCAGCGTGGCGCTCGTAGGACAGCACGGTGGGGATCTCGGAGAGCTCGTCGACGACGCCGCGCAGCGCCGCCCAGCATGCCGCGTCCGTCCAGCGCCGGGAGCGCGCGTTGGAGACCCCGGCGGGCGTCATGCCCGCGGCCTGGACGGCGTTGGTCCAGCCGCCCATGCGGTTGAGCACCGTGGGCAGGGTCGGCAGCTCGGCATCGCGCGCGAGCAGCGCGTACTCCTTGGCGCTGGGGACGCGGCCGAGCCCCGCCGCGACAGCGCGCAGCGCAACGATGATGTCGCGGTCGGAGTACGTCTGCGTGCCGCGCACGCCGGACTGGGCCGCGCGCCGCGCGGCCTTGTCGACATCGGTCGCAAAACGCGCGAGCGCCGGTGCCCCTCAGGCGCGAACCGCGTATCGCTTGCCGTCCGCCAGATACGGGCCGAGGTGCTTTGCGGCGATCTTCGCCGGTGAGTCCCACGGGCAGACATCGGTGATGGTCGATCGCTTGGCGCCGTCGCCGCCGAGTTGGGCTTCGAGGAACCGCGTCGCGCGGCCGGTCATCAGCGCGCCGCGGATCGTCGGATGCACCGGGCTGCGCTCCACGGTGGCGCCGGCCCGGCGCGCGATCGCGCTCGCGACGACGTCCGCCTGCTGGGCGGCGAGCCCCCCGTGCTTGATCGGATACGTGGTCACGTCCCCCGCGGCAAAGACGCCGTCGACTCCGCGCACCTCGCCGTCGGTGCCGACGGCGATGAAGCCGTGCGGGTCGGCCGGGACTCCCGCGATCTGCGGACCCTCGAGGGTGGGCATCGCGACGACGCGATGGTCGCGCAGCTCGGTGCCGCTCGGCTGCAGCGTGAGCGTGCCGTGAGCGAGGCTGGCGAGCGAGGAGCCGTGAAAGGTGATCGCGGCATCGTGCAGCATCGTCGCGAGCTCGTCGGAGATGCCGCTGCCGAGCGCCGCCAGCGGCGCGGTCTCGGGGCTGACGATCGAGATGTCGACCGTGGCGTTGGCGTCGTACGCGCGATTGGCGGTCTGCAGCGCAAGCTCGTAGAGCGGCAGCGGCCAGAACGCCTGGTTCGATGCGACAAACGCGATCTTGTGGGCGAAGCCCTCCTCGATGTCCTGCACGAGGCCGCGCAGCGTGACGCCGATCGACTTGTCGTCGACGGTGATCGCGCCGCCGAACGCCGGCCGCGAGCGGGTGCCGCACGCGATCACAAGCACGTCGTAGCCGATGCGGTCGTCGTCCGTCGTGACGACCTGATGCTCGTCGGCCTCGACGCAGGCCAGCCCGCTGCGGACGTGTCGCGCATCGAAGTCCGCGGCGATCGCGACGAGCGCGACGTGACGGGCATGGGCGATCGAAAACGGCTCGGCGACCGCCATCGGCCGGTAGTGGTAGTCGCGCTCGGGCGCCAGCAGGGTGATCCGGACGCGATCGGCGACGAGGCTGCGCAGAGCCATCATGGTCTCCAGCGCCGCCACGCCACCGCCGGCGATCACGACGTGCATGGGGTTTGTGCCGGTGTACGTGGTCATGGGAGTCGACAGTACAACCGGTGGCGAGCCGGGACATCGGCCGTAGTCCGCGGCCTGTTCGCGGAAAACCCGCACCGCCCGCGGGGCATCGGTACAGACCACGCTGTCGCTTTGTCCCCGCGTTGTCGATACTGAGAGGGCGATGTCCGTCCGCTTCATCTTCCGCTGTCAGTTCTGCGACGCGCAGCCTGACCCGCTGACGCAGCTCAGCCTCGAGCAGGCGATGCGCGAGAACACTTGGGGGGCCTACCAGAACGCGCTCCCCGGCAACTGGCTGGTCTTCCACGCTCGCGGCCTGTACGGCGCACCGCGCCACGCGTGCGCGGAGCACCGCGGAGACCTCGTCGCCCATCTGCGCGAGCATTTCGGCACGATCGGCTTCCATGTCTGGAAGCGCCCGCCGTACCCGTCGAGCCTCGCCCACTCCGACACCGACCACGCATGGTTCGCCGCTACGCGCCGGCAGGGCGGTTGGGGCTCGTAGGCGCGTCTGACGCTTGTCGCTCTCCCGGACGTGCTAGGCGCCGAAAGGAGTGGGGGCTGACGCGCGCCGGGGATCATCTCCGGTCGCGCGGGTCCATACCGTCCCGACGAGCGCGCCCGCCTCGTTCTCGGCGAGCCGCAGTTCGGTGTGGGGGACCACGCGGGCAACATCGAGCCGCGGACTTCATCCTCGGGGTGGACTAGTCGCTCAGCATCGGCGGATCGGTGCCATGACCCGACCGATCCCGTTGGGCGACGGCTGTTCAACGTGCTGGCGATGGTCGCCGAGTTCGAGTCCGACCTCATCCATTTGCGAGCGAAGGAGCGTATGCGCGTGGCCGAGGCCAACGGACGCCTGCGCGGCCGGCAGCCCAACGACAATCGGGACGCACCTGGGGACAGTTCCGGGCTGCGCGGAAATGCCACGCTCTCTTTCGCGTTCCTGCGACGGCCCCGCTCAGCGGGATTCCCGCCTGCTCGTCGACCGAGCAACGGAAAAGAATATGGTGGCGCCAATGAGGCTCCGGATCGTTGGCACCGACCTGCCCGGCCGCGATTTCCATGGCGCCGGCTGGGCTGCAGCGAGCGGACGTGGACGAACGTCCACGTCGGTATCCAGCGACGCCGGGAGGTCGTCGACCTCGTGCCGGGCGACGCGCAGCGGGCGGTGTTCGACGTCGACGTCGAGCTGCGCACAGGACGGGACGGCAGGCTTGAACCGCGCGGTCCGTATGTGCAGGGGCGGCCCGGTGAGCGCTTCATTTACCTGTCGTGGGGCGCCGTCGATGGCGACGGGCACTTCGAGATGTTCCGTCGCCTCAAGCTGTGGATCGGTCGGCTCGATGAGGAGCTTCTGCGGCGTGCCGACGCGCTTGGATACCGGCTCGAGCTTCGACTCGCGCTGGCTGACGAACGTGGCGGCCCCGTGTGCGGCTCCGGGGACCCGCAGCGCCTGGACTGGCGCGTCGTGGAGGCGTGATGGGTGCCGCTGCGTCGGCATGACGATCGCCACGCATCGGAGTCGCACGAGCCCGTCGAGCTGATCGGCGGGCGGGGCGGCTCCGCGACGACCGGCGCGCTACTCCAGCACGAGCCACAGACGCCATCAGGGGTTCCTCTCGATCTTGGCTGGTGTTGCGATCACCGCGAGAACGCAAGGAACGCCTATCGAAACGGCGCCTCGTCTTGCGAGGTGGCGGTCCTTGCGGGCGGTGCTCAACATGATCGTCATGGGGCGATGTCGAGGATCACGACAGCACAACCGCGTAGACGGCCGAGGTAGTGGGCCGGATGGGTTGCGAAGCGCGGCTTCGGCCTGGTGCCACGGGCGATCGTGATCGGTTCTGCCTCCGCTCTGCCTCGGATCGCAGCCGTGACCGGCAGGAGCTTGCCTCCGATCGGCCGAGATCAGGCAGCGGCAGTCCCCGCGGCATGGTGTGGAACCGGGAGCGAACCCCCGCGCAGTCGCAGATCGTCGGCGTACGCCGATAGCGCCTCCTGAATGAGCTCCGCGACCTCCGCGCGGTTCGCACCGAGCGCAACCACGCCGGGCAGATCCGGGATGTAGGCGCCCCAGGCACCATCCTCCGCCTGCTCGTAGATCACCATGTACTCGTTCATCGAAGCTGCTCCAAGCCGCTGGCTCGTCGAATGCTACCCAGGGTTCCAACGGGAAC
>Ga0136633_1001173_pt1 | contig 19545 bp, 18 predicted proteins | sample AntDrymeUQ832206_2_FD_105494 | JGI IMG/M metagenome (GOLD analysis project Ga0136633, IMG submission 105494) | Polar desert sand microbial communities from Dry Valleys, Antarctica - metaG UQ83 (22.06) | ecosystem: Environmental > Terrestrial > Soil > Desert | place: Antarctica: Dry Valley...
GTGGGGGTGTGGCGCATCCTCAGCACCAACAGGTCACCGGCCCAACGGATCGAGTGGTAGTTGTGCCAGAACCGCTGCACCTCGGCGACGGCTTCGGCCACGTCGTCGGTGACGAGGTACAGATCGTGGTCCTGGGGTGACACGAGGCCGGCGGCCACCAGCTCGTCGTCCACGTACTGCACCCAACTCGTCCAGTAGGTGCCGTCGGGCACGTCGAGGAGCACCACAGGCGCGGGGATGGCCTTGCCCGTCTGCAGGAGCGTGAGCAGCTCGAAGGTCTCGTCCTGGGTGCCGAAACCGCCCGGGAGGCAGACGAAGGCCGACGACTCCTTGATGAGCATGAGCTTGCGGGTGAAGAAGTACTTCATGGCCACCAGCCGCTCGCCCCCGGCCAGGATGTCGCTCGGCTTCTCCTCGAAGGGCAGCTGGATGCTGATGCCGATGGCGTGCTCGGGGCCGGCTCCCTCGGCCCCCGCCTGCATGATCCCCGGCCCGGCGCCGGTGATGACGAACCACCCGGCCCCGGCCAGCTCGTGGGCCAGGTCGCGAGCCTGGGCGTAGAGCGGGTCGTGATCGGCCGTTCGTGCCGATCCGAAGATGGTCACCTTCGGTGTGGCCTTGAGGGGGGCGAACATGGCGAAGGCGGCCCGCATCTCCTTGAGAGCGGCCGCGGTGATCTTGAGGTCCAGCCGGTCGGCTCCGTCGGAGGCCAGGCCCTCGGCGGTGCGCAGGATGTCGCGAAGGACGTCACGGTTGGCCGTCGCCCCCGAGGCATCGAGGAGCTGCTGCACGAGATCGTCGGCCATCAGCCCTCAGCCTGGCACGGGTGCCGGGTGCTACGGCGCCGACGTCAGCTCGGGCCGCCCGTAGAGCGTGGTCCGCTGCTCGAGGCGGCGGCCCAGCGGCTCCACCCAGCCCCGGAAACCGGCTTCGTCCATCATCGTGCCGTGGCTGGCACCGGCGGCCCGGGAGATGTTCTCGTCCATCAGGGTGCCGCCGAGGTCGTTGGCGCCGGCCTGCAGGATCTGGGCGGCGCCGCCGTGACCCATCTTCACCCAGGACACCTGGATGTTGTCGATCCAACCGTGGTAGGCGATCCGGCCCACCGAGTGCATGAGGAGCGCCTCGCGGAAGGTGGGCCCCCGGCGTGCCTTGTGCTGAAGGTAGATGGGGGCGGCCATGTGCACGAAGGGCAGCGGCACGAACTCGGTGAAGCCTCCCGTCTCCTTCTGCAGCGACCGGGTGCGCACGAGGTGGCGGGCCCAGGAGCGTGGCTGCTCGACGGCGCCGAACATGATGGTGACGTTCGAGCGCAGGCCCAGGCCGTGCGCCGTGCGGTGGGCCTCGAGCCACTCCTCGGTGTTGATCTTGTCCGGGCAGAGCAGGGCACGGACATCATCGTCGAGGATCTCGGCGGCGGTGCCCGGCAGGGTCTTCAGGCCCGCGTCCATGAGCCGGCCGAGGTAATCGGCCAGCGGCTCGCCGAGGCGCTTGGCGCCTTCGGTGACCTCGAGGGCGGTAAAGCCGTGGATGTGGATCTGCGGGGCGACGTCGTGGACGGCCCGGGCCACATCGATGTAGTAGTCGCCGTCGAAGTCGGGGTGGATGCCACCCTGCAGGCACACCTCGGTGGCGCCATCCTCCACGGCTTCGAGCACCCGGCCTTGGATGTCCTCCAGGGTGAGCAGGTAGGGGCTGCCCCGCAGGTTGAGCGACAGGGGCCCCTTGGAGAACCCGCAGAAGCGGCACTTGAAGGTGCAGACGTTGGTGTAGTTGATGTTCCGGTTGCGGACGTAGGTGACGACGTCGCCCACCACGGCCCGCCGGAGCTCGTCGGCCATCTGGGCCACCGCGGCCACCTCGGCGCCGCGGGCAGAGAACAGTGTGGTGATCTCGTCCTCGCCCACCTCCTGGCCCAGCAGCACACCGTCGAGCACCTCGCCCACAGGGCCGTGCCAGCCGAGACGGCCGGAGGCCGGCACGAGGATCGTGGGTGCCACCGCGGCGCCGGAGTACCACGCGGTGTTGCGGCGCCCGATCTGCACGACGTCGGCGCCGCTGCCCGCCTCCACGGCGGCCTTGATCTGCTCGGGGAACACCCCGCCGGGATCGTCGCGCCCGAGGCCCTCGGCGTCGCTGCGGTCGAGCACGGGGAAGCGGGTGGCGGGGTCGAGCCACCGATCCGGCCGCAGCACGAACTCCGGGTAGAGGGTGAGGCGGGGCGCCAGGGCGAAGCCCTTGGCCTCGGTGACCGCGCGCAGGAGGTCCAGAGCCGGCCACGGCCGCTCGGGGTTCACGTGGTCGGCAGTGACCGGCGAGACGCCGCCCCAGTCATCGATGCCGGCGTCGAGCAGTCGCCCGAAGTCGTCGGACAGGTTGGGCGGAGCCTGCAGGTGGATGTCGCCGGGGAGGATGAGCCGGGCCAGCGCGATGGCCTGGAGGTACTCGTCTTCCGGGCAGGGAGATGCGGCATGCATCACCGTGCCGTCCTTGGGAAGGAAGTTCTGGACGATGACCTCTTGCACGTGGCCGTGCCGGCGGTGGGAGTCGGCGATGGCTTCCAGCGCCTCGATGCGGTCGTCGACGCCCTCGCCGATCCCCACGAGGATGCCGGTGGTGAAGGGGATGGCACCCTCGCCGGCGGCTTCGAGGGTGGCCAGCCGACGGGCCGGCACCTTGTCGGGGGCCCCGCGATGGCAGTCGAGGTCGTCGCGCAGCGACTCGATCATCATCCCCTGGCTCGGGGCGACGGCTCGGAGCGTGGCAAGGTCCTCGGCGTTGAGCGCGCCGGCGTTGGCGTGGGGCAGCAGGCCGGTCTCTTCGAGCACGAGGCGGCCCATGGCGGCCAGGTAGTCGACGGTGGAGCCGTAGCTGTGGGCGTCCAGCCACTGGCGAGCGACGGGGTAGCGGTCCTCGGGCCCCTCCCCCAGGGTGAAGAGCGCCTCGTGGCAGCCGGCGCTGGCACCGGCCCGGGCGATGGCCAGAACCTGCTCCGGCGTGAGATAGGGAGAGGTGAGACGGGCTGGGGGCTGGGCGAAGGTGCAGTAGCCGCAGCGGTCGCGACACAGCATCGTCAGCGGTATGAACACCTTGGGTGAGAAGGTGACCCGCCGCCCGTGGGCCTCGTCGCGCACGGCCCGGGCTCGAGCCAGGAGCACGGGGAGGGGGAGGTTGGCGAGGTCACGGTGCTGCTGAACCGGGCCGGACATGGCGGCACCCTATCGTCGGCCTCATGGGAGCGGCGGTGGCGGTGGAGGAGGTCACCGGCGGCAAGGCGCGCGTGCGCTTCATCGAGCTGCCGGGGGTGCTCCACGGCGCCGATCCGCGGTGGGCCCCTCCCATTAGGGCGTGGGAGCGCTACCGCCTCGACGTCCACCGCAACCCGTTCTTCGAGCGCGGTGACGGTCGCTACTTCCTGGCCCGCCGGATGGGGCGTCCGGTGGGGCGGATCACAGCTCAGGTGTCCGAGCCCGGCGGCGCGGGGCGGTTTGGCTTCTGGTCCGTGATCGACGACGCCGCCGTGGCTGACGCCCTGCTCGAGGCCGCCCAGACCTGGCTCGCTGAGCAGGGCTGCTCGTCGATGGAAGGACCGTGGTCGTTCACCGCCGAGGAGGGGGCGGGCGTGCTGGCAGAGGGCGGCGACGCCGCCGGTCTCACCGGTCGCTCGTGGTCACCACCGCACGAAGCGGCCCTCCTGGCAGGCGCCGGACTTGCGCCGGCCGATGCCTTCCCCACCTGGCGGTTGCCAACCACCAAGGTCGGGCCCGAGTGCGCCCTGTCGGCGGAGGTACCCGGTCACGCCGGATTGCACGCCGACCGCCGCCTCGTGCTGGACGGCATCGCAGCCGTGCCGGACCTGTCGGCTGTGCTCCGCGGTGCCCGGCTCAGTGGGGCCTGGGCGTTGGCCAAGCAAGCCCGAGCGCGTGAGTGGGAGACCTGCACCGTGGTGCGCTGCACCGACGATCCCTCCGTCGCCGTGCCGGCCCTGCAAGCGGCGGCCGGTCGAGCCGGCTACGCCACGGTCATCGTCCCCTGGTCGCCCGACCCCGCCGCCGCCCCCGAGACGATCCACCGCACCTACCGCCTCGACTGGTGACTAGCCCGCCGCGGCTCGGTCGGCGATCCAGACGACGCGTTCGGCGTTGAGCTGGCTGCCGGGGCAGTCGGGGTTTCCGGCCCTGACCTGGGCGAGGGCCTCGCGCTTGGCCTCCCCGGCCACGGTGACCAGGGCCAGGCGGGCGCGGGCGATGCCGGCGAAGGTGAGCGTCATGCGGGGATGCGGGTTCCGGCCGCTCGGATCCTCGTTCATGACAACGAGCCGACCGGGATCGGCGTCGAGGCCGGGGGAGCCCGGGAACAGCGAGGCGGTGTGTCCGTCCTCCCCGAGGCCGAGGTGGACGACGTCGAGCTTGCCGAGCTCGCCAAGGCGCAGCTGGTAGGGGTCGGCCCCCTCGTCGCAGAACATCGGGTAGTTGGCGTTGACGGCGCCCACCTGCTCGAGCAGGGCGGTGCGAGCAAGGTGGTAGTTCGATTCGGGGGAGTCGTGGGGCACGCAGCGCTCGTCCCCCCAGTAGACGTCCACCTTCCACCAGTCGATCTGGGTGCCGGCGTCGTCGGCCAGGCGCTCGTAGCAGGCGCGGGCAGTCTCGCCGCCGGACACCGCCAGGGAGAAGGCGTCGTGGGGGCGGGCGTGGAACGCTTCGATCACGCGTTCGGCGAACTCGCCCGGGACGTCGTCGACGACGACCAGATCGCCGTGCACCTCGGCCTACCCCGCCGCGCCCAGCTCGACGGCCTTGGCGTCGAGGGCGTCGATCAGCTCATCGAAGGACTTGGCGAAGGCGGCCACGCCTTGCTCCTCGAGCACCCGCCCCACGTCGTCGAGGTCTACGCCCACCGCGCCGAGCCGGGCGAGGACGGCCTCGGCGGCGGCTGGGTCGGCGTCGATGGTGCGGGCGGCGCGGCCATGGTCGACGAAGGCGTCGATGGTGGCCTCGGGCATGGTGTTGACCGTGTCGGGGCCGATGAGGAGGTCGACGTAGGTGGTGTCTGGGTAGGCCGGGTCCTTGGTGGAGGTGGACGCCCACAGCGGCCGCTGCACCCGGGCCCCGCGAGCTACGAGGGCGTCCCAGCGCGGGCCCTGGAAGGTGGCTCCGAAGCGTTGGTAGGCCACCTGGGCCTGGGCCACCGCCCCCTTGCCCCGCAGGGCGAGAGCATCGTCGCTGCCGATGTCGTCCAGGCGGCGATCCACCTCCGTGTCCACCCGGGAGATGAAGAAGCTGGCCACGCTGGAGATCCGGGAGAGGTCGCCCTGCGCCGCCTCGAGGCCGCTGATGTAGGCCTCCATGACCTCGGCGTAGCGGTCGAGGCTGAAGATGAGGGTGACGTTGATGCTGCGGCCCTCGGCGATCATCGTGCGGATCGGTTCGAGGCCCTCGGCGGTGCCGGGGATCTTGACGTAGAGGTTGGGCTCGTTGATGCGTTCGTGGAGGGACCGGGCCATCGCGGTGGTGCCGGCGGAGTCGCGGGCGAGGTCGGGCGCCACCTCCACGGACACGAAGCCGTCCACGCCGTCGCTGTGGTCATAGACGGGGCGGAGCAGGGCGAGGGCGCCTTCGATGTCCTGGGCCACGAGGTCCCAGTAGGCGTCGACCACAGCGGACTCGGCTGCCACCAGCTGGCCGAACTGCTCGTCGTAGTCGGTGCCTGAGCTGATGGCCTTGGCGAAGATGGACGGGTTGGACGTGAGCCCACGGATCCCGCGCTCGACCCAGCCGGCCAGCTCACCGTTGATGAGCCACCCCCGTCGGAGGTTGTCCAGCCAGGGGCTCTGGCCGAGGTCGTGCAGCTCGTGCAGGCGGTTGGGCTGGGTCATGGAGGGCTGGGTCATGTTGGGCGACGTCATGCGAGCTCCTCGAGGTCAGCGATCAGCTGGCGGGCCCGGTCGGCCACGTTCGCGGCGGTGAAGCCGAGCTCGGCCAACACGCGATCACCCGGGGCCGACGCGCCGAACCGGTCGATGCCGACCGCTTCGTCGGCCCAACGCTCCCATCCGAAGGTGGTGCCGGCCTCGATGGCGAGCGTGGGCACCTCGGGGGGGAGGACGATGTCCTGCACGGCGTCGGGCTGCTCGGCCAAGAGGTCCCAGCACGGCAGGGAGGTGACCTGGGCGTGGATGCCTTCGGCGGCCAGCAGCTCGGCGGCGGCCACGGCCACGTGCACCTCGCTGCCGGTGCTCACGAGGACGAGGTCGGGATCTTCGGCGACCCGCACGATGTGAGCGCCCTGGGCCAGGCTCGCCCCCTTGGTGCCATCGAGCACGGGCAGGTCCTGGCGGGACAGGATGAGGGCGGTAGGGCCGTCGTGGTCGAGGGCCAGGCGCCACGCCTCGGCCGTCTCGTTGGCATCGGCGGGCCGGATCACCCGAAGGCCAGGGATGGCCCGCAGCGCGGCGAGGTGCTCCACGGGTTGGTGGGTGGGGCCGTCCTCGCCCACCCCGACGGAGTCGTGGGTGAAGGAGTAGATGACCTTGGCCCGGGAGATGGCCGCCAGTCGCACAGACGGGCGGCAGTAGTCGCTGAAGACGAGGAAGGTGCCGCCCACGGGCAGCACCCCGCCGTGGAGGGCCATGCCGTTCATGACGGCGGCCATGCCGTGCTCGCGGATCCCGAAGTAGACCTGACGGCCGCCGGGCTCGTCAGTGGCCTGCACCCCGTGGCCCTTCAGCACCGTGCCGGTGTTGGACGTGAGGTCGGCGCCGCCGGCCACCAGCGAGGGGACGACGTCGGCCAGCGCCTGGAGCACCTTGCCGCTGGCCACCCGGGTGGCAACGGCGTCGCCGGGCTCCCAGGTGGGCAGCGCATCGGCCCAGCCGGGCAGACCCGTGGCGGCGAGGGTGGCGTCGAAGGCGGCGCGATCACCGGCGTAGGCAGCGAGGCGCTTGGCCCAGGCCTCGCGGTCATCGCGGCCACGAGCCCCTGCCGCCCGGTACAGCTCCAGCACGTCCTCAGGCACGTAGAAGGGCTCATCGGGCAGCCCCATGACGGCCTTGGCCTCGGTGATCTCGGTGTCCTTCAGTGCGTAGCCGTGGGCGGCGGCGTCGTCGGTCTTGCTGGGCGACGGGAAGGCAACGTGGCTGCGGAGGATCACCAGCGAGGGACGGTCCTCCTCCGCCACCGCCCGCCGCAGCGCCGCCTCGATGGCGTCGAGGTCCTCGGCCGCCTCCCCAAGGTCGTCCACGTGCCAGCCGTAGGCGGCGAAGCGGGCGGCAGAGTCGTCACTGAAGGACAGCTCGGTGGGGCCGTCGATGGAGATGTGGTTGTCGTCGTAGACGCACACCAGCCGCCCGAGCCCGAGGTGTCCGGCCAGCGAGGCCGCCTCGTGCGACAGCCCTTCGGAGAGGTCGCCGTCGCTGACGATGCAGTAGGTGCGGTGGTCAACGACGTCGGCTCCGAAGCGGGTGCGCAGCTCGCGTTCGGCCAGAGCCATCCCGACGGCGTTGCCGAGCCCCTGCCCGAGCGGGCCGGTGGTGACCTCGACGCCGTCGGTGTGGTTCCGCTCGGGGTGGCCGGGCGTGCGCGAGCCCCACTGCCGGAAGGCTTTGATGTCGTCCAGGCTGAGGTCGTAGCCCGTGAGGTGGAGCATCGAGTACAAGAGGATGGAGGCGTGTCCGGCGGACAGCACGAAGCGGTCGCGGTCGGGCCACTCCGAATCGCTGGCGTCGTAGCGCAGCACCCGCGTCCAGAGCACATGGGCGAGCGGGGCCAGCGCCATCGCGGTGCCCTGGTGGCCCGATCGGGCGGCGTGGGGAGCGTCCATGGCGAGGCCGCGCACGACGTTGATGGCCCGTTGCTCCAACTCCGGTGCGGTCACTCGCCCCACCCTACAAGAGGCCCATGCCGGTACCCTCCGAGCGTGGCCGCCTCGGATCCCGCCCTGTCGACCCGGGCCACGATCATCCTCGAAGCGCGCCACTGCTTCGCCGAGCAGGGCTTCGCTGGCACCTCGTTGAACGACATCGCCGCTGGCGTGGGCATCCGCAAGGCCAGCCTCCTGCACCACTTCCCCTCCAAGGAGGCGATCTACCAGGAGGTGTTCGAGAGCTCGCTGTCAGACTGGGTGACCCGGGTGGAAGACGCCGTCGAGGTGCGCGACCAAGAGGGCTGGGACAAGCTCGACCACGTCGTGACCGCCGCCTTCGAGTTCTTCCGGGAGAACCCCGACTTCGTGCGCATCATGCGGCGTGAAGCCCTCGACGGTCAGGGTCACCTCGGGGTGGATCTCGGCACCGTGCTCAAGCCCTTCTTCGACCGGGCCGTGTCCTTCTTCGACGCGGAGATGGGGGAGGGGCGCTTCCGCAAGCACGACAGCGAGCAGCTCATCGTCACCGGCATCGGCGCTCTCCTCGGCTACTTCTCCGATGTGCCGTTCCTGCGCGGCGTGCTCGGCCGCGATCCGCTCTCCGACGAGATGCTCGAGGCCCGCCTCGACCACCTCCGCAACTTCTTCCGCGCCGCGCTGGAGCCCCCGGCCTAGAGCGTGGCGAGGGCGAGGCGCACGAGGTCGTCCACCGCGTTGGCGTCGTGCTGCACCGCGCCGGACTTGACCTGCCAGCTGCCGTCATCGGCCTGTCCGAGCACGGGCCGCACGGAGCAACGGGGACCGAACACTGTGACCGCCGAGCGGCGGGAGGCCTGCCAGCGCGCCGCCATCCCGAGCACCTTGTCCACGGCCCGCTCCCCGTCGAGCACCTCCAGCGCGAGCAACGCCAGCCGGCCGTCGCGCTGCACCTGGGCCAACCAGGGCGCGGCCTCCTCCTCCAGGCCGGGGGCCCCGCAGGCGGCGGCCTCCGCGAACAGTCTCCGAGCCGGTGCCAGGTCACCGGCGGCGGCCGCCCGCACCGCGGCGTGCGGCGCCTCCGTGTCGCAGGCGGTGGCAAAGGCCAGCCACCCGAGGTCGGCGGCCGTCTCCCGCCAGGCCACCTCAGGGTGCTCGCCGCGCAGGAAGGCAGCGATGGAGGCCAGCGGGAGCTGGGAGGCGCGTGGCTGCACCATCGGGTTGGCCAGGTAGCCGCGGCAAGCGTCCGCCAACCCCGGCTCGCGCCCCCGCAGCGGCCCGAGGAACAGCCGGTCGGACATCACCGCGTCGTTCACGGGCACGTTGTCCCAGAGCAGCGGCGGCCGACCACCGAGGGCGGCGGCGCGAGCCTGGGCGTGGGCGACGGAGATGGTGTCGTTGACGACGGCCGGTCCCGTCCAGGCGATCGCCACGTCCTCGGGCACCCCAGCCGCCAGGGCGTCGAGCTGCGGTGTGGAGCGGGTGCCGACGTATTCGGTGGGGACGAGCACGAGCTCGGCCCGTCCCGCTAGGTGGTCGTGGAGCCAGGTGGTGAGCCGGGCGTGGGCCTCGCCCTGCGGGCCGCCGCCAAAGGGGATGTCGTCGAGGGCCAGCATCACCGAGCCGGAACCAACCGCCACGACCTGGTCAACCTTGGCCGCCAGTGCGGCCCGGTCATCGGGGTCGTCGCACTCCATGGAGAGGCCGGGGGAGATGGCGAAGCCGAGGCGGAGGCGCCCGTTGGCGGCGAAGCCCTCGAAGGCGGCCAGCTCGTCGCGGTCGTAGGGCTCACGCCAGAGCTCCCGATGCTTGGGATCGTCCTTGGGGGCGTACACGTAGTCGGCCATGCCTCGCTCGGCGCACCAGGTCGCCACCTCTCGGCGGGCCTCCCATGTCCAGGGGGTTCCGTAGAACCCCTCGACCACCCCCACCAGCCCGTCGCTCACAGGCCGCTACCGTACGCGCCCATGCCGACCCTGTCCGAGGCCGACTCCAAGCGACTGCTCGCGCCCCACGGGGTGGTCTTCCCCCCCGAGCGGGAGGTCCACTCGGCTGAGGCAGCGGTAGCCGCGGCCCGCGAGCTGGGCCACCCGGTGGTGCTGAAGCTGGGGGGCGCCGCCATCGCCCACAAGACCGAGCGTGGCCTCGTGCGTCTGGGCCTGGGCGACGACGCCGTTGTGGCCGGGGCCGCCACCGAGCTGCTGGCCGCCGCTCGCCCCGAGGACGGCGCGGTGCACCTGCTGGTGGCTCCCATGCTCAAGGGGAACCGGGAGCTGATCGCCGGTCTGCACCACGACGAGCAGTTCGGCATGACGGTGATGCTCGGGGTCGGGGGGATCCTGGCCGAGGCGCTGGCCGACGTTGCGTTCCGGCTCGTGCCGATCACCCGCCAGGACGGCCACGACATGATCGACGACCTCGCCACGCAGAAGTTGCTCGACGAGCTGCGGGGCGAGCCCGCCGTCGACCGGGAGGCGCTGGTCGACGTGCTGGTGGGCCTCTCGGACGCCGCGGAGGCGAACGGGACCATCCTCAGCGCCGACCTGAACCCACTCATCCTTGTAGACGGTCGACCGGTGGCCGTGGACGCCCTGGTGGAGCTGGCGGGATGACCGGGGACGGGTTTCAGGCGCTGTTCGAGCCGCGCGGCGTTCTGGTGGCGGGGGTGTCCACCCACCCTGGCAAGTTCGGCTTCGTGAGCCTGCACAACATCCTGGCCTCGGGGTACCAGGGCGTGATCTACGGCAGCAGTCGCGAAGCGGGCGAGGTGCTGGGGGTGCCGATCGTGACCGACCTCTCCGAGCTGCCCGACGGCGCCATCGACCTTGTCTTCGTGTGCACCCCGGCCGCCGCCAACGCCGATCTGCTGCGGGCCTGCGCCAAGAAGGGCATCCGGGCCGCCTTCCTCGCCTCGGCTGGGTACGGCGAGGCCGGCGAGGAGGGCCAGCAGCTGCAAGCAGAGCTGGTGGCATTGGCCGACGAGCTCGGGATGCTGGTGGCCGGCCCCAACGGGCAGGGCGTGGTGTCCACCCCGGCCCGGCTGTGCGCGCAGATCGTGGCGCCCTACCCGCCGGCGGGCGGCATCGGCATCGCCTCGCAGTCGGGCAACTTCATCTCGTCGTTCATGAACTACGCGGTACAGACCGGCGTCGGTGTGAGCCGGGCCGTGTCGGCAGGCAATGCGGCGGCCGTCACCATCCCCGACTACCTCGCGTACTACGCCGACGACGACGCCACCACTGTGGCCTTGGCCTACGTGGAGGGGGTGCCCGACGGGCGGACGTTCTTCGAGCGCACGCGCGCCGTCGCCGCCCGCAAGCCGCTCGTGCTCGTGAAGGGCGGCGCCACCGCCGGCGGCCAGCGGGCGGCCGCCTCCCACACCGGTTCGCTGGCCAGCGACGACCGCGTCTTTGAGGGCATGTGCCACCAAGCCGGCATCACGCGCGCCGCCACCATCGAAGAGGCCTACGAAGCGGCCGCCACCTTCGCCACCCAACCCCTGCCCCGGGGAAACCGGGTGGTGGTGCTCACCACCGCCGGCGGTTGGGGCGTGGTGACCGCCGACGCCATCGCCCGTTCGTCCCTCGAGCTCATGCCTCTGCCCGACGACCTCCGGGCCGCCCTCGACGCCAAGCTGCCGCCCCGCTGGAGTCGTAACAACCCCGTGGACCTGGCCGGCGCCGAGACCCGCGACACCATCCCCGAGGTGATCGACCTCATCGTCGGCCATCCCGACGTGGACGCCGTCATCTACCTAGGCCTCGGCATCCAGTCGAACCAGGCCGCCCTGATGCGGGGTGGTCCGTTCTACCCGGACCACGGCCTCGAACGGATCGTCGACTACCACGAGCGCCAGGACGCCCGCTTCGCACAAGCGGCCGCCGATGCCTCCGACCGCTACGACAAGCCGGTGCTCACGGCCACCGAGCTGGCCGTGACACATCCCGACAACGCGGGACCCATTGCCGTGCGGGTCAGCGGACGGCTCTGCTACGCCACCGCCAACCGGGCCGTCACGGCCCTCGACCACCTGTGGCGCTACGCCCGCTACCGGGAGTGCCACTAGGCCACCCGAAGCGTTGGCCGCGGGTGCCCGGGTAGTAAGGTCCGCTTCCCGTGACTGCTCGAGACGACGACTCCGCCAAGAGCATCCCCCAGGTCGCCAGCGAGCTGTGGGAGCTCTCCATCGCCTACGCCAAGCAGGAGACGATCGACCCCCTGAAAGGGCTCGGCCGCTTTCTCGGCTTCGGCATCGGTGGCGCGGTTCTGCTCGGGATCGGATCGGTCCTCCTGCTCCTGGCCGGGCTCCGTGCCCTGCAGACCGAGACGGACACCACCTTCACGGGCAACCTGTCGTGGGCGCCCTACCTCATCGTCGTGGCCGTGGCATCGGCGCTCATAGGGCTTGTGGTGCTGCGCGTCGTGAAGCGAAAGGGACCAGGACTGTGAACGCTCAACCGCAACCAATCCGCCGGGGCGACCTCGAAGCCAAGATGCGGCAGCTCCAGGGCGGGGTGACCGAGACACGCGAGTCGGCCACCAGCACGCTCCTCACCGTGGGCGCCGTGGTCGTCGTCGGTGTCATCGCCGTGGCGTTCCTGTTCGGACGCCGCAAGGGTAAGAAGCGCACCACTGTGGTCGAAGTTCGCCGCATCTGATGCTGCTGGGCCTCCTCGAACGACTGGCCCTGCGCCGCAAGCGCCACGGCGCCAGCGGCATCTGGACGGCCGTCGCCTTCGCCGCCTTCCTGCTGCGGCAGTACCAGAGGCGCAGCCACAAGGACGCGGTGTCGTTGCGCGAGGAGCTCCAGCCCGGCGAGTCGCTGGTGATCTCGCACACCACACTGCGGCGCGGCTGAGCGGGCCGCCCACGTGAAGGTGCTCCTGCGCAACCCGAGGCGCGAGATCGACGTCGACGGTCCGGTGCGGGTGCACGCCCTGCTGGACCGGCTCGAGCTCAACCGGGAGTCAGTCCTGGTCATCGTGGGCGACACCCTTGTGCCCGGCGACGCCCTGCTCGACGATGGCGACACGGTCGAGATCCGTCCGGTGATCTCCGGGGGCGCGGCGTGAAGTGCACCGTCTGCAAGGGCCCGGCCGTCATCGACGTCCGGCGGCACAACGCCAACTTCTGCCAGGAGCACTTCCTGCGCCTGTGCCGTGACCAGGTTGCTCGTGCCATCAAGGACTTCGCCATGCTGCAGCCTTCCGAGCGGGCCCTCGTGGCCGTGTCGGGCGGCAAGGACTCCCTCGCCGTGTGGGACATCCTCCTCGAGCTCGGCTACCAGGCTGACGGGCTGTACCTCGGGCTCGGCATCGGTGACTACAGCGACGCGTCGGGGGAGCAGGCCCGTGCCTTCGCCTCCGAACGGGGCCTGCACCTGATCGAGGTGGACCTGCCCACCGATCACGGGTTCGACATCCCCACCGGGGCCAAGGCCGCCCGCCGGGTGCCCTGTTCGGCCTGCGGCCTCTCCAAGCGCCACCTCTTCGACGAGGCGGCCCGCACCGGCGGCTACGACGTCGTCGTCACCGGCCACAACCTTGATGACGAAGCCGCCGTGCTCTTCGGCAACGTCCTGCACTGGCAGGCCGACTACCTGGGCCGTCAGCTGCCGGTGCTCCCCGCTCGCAACGGCTTCCCCCGCAAGGTCAAGCCGCTCGTCCGGCTGGGCGAGCGGGAGATGGCCGCCTACTGCGTGCTGCGAGGCATCGACTACATCGTGGAGGAGTGCCCGATGGCGGCCGGCAACAAGCACCTCGGTTACAAGGAGGCGCTGAACACCATCGAGACGATGTCGCCAGGCACGAAGCACGACTTCTACTTCGGGTTCCTGGCCCGCGCGTCCGAGCGGTTCACGCCCGATGCCGAAGCCGAGCAGGAGCGGCTGCAGGCCTGCGCCACCTGCGGCGCCCCCACCCCCGGCGAGGTGTGTGCCTTCTGCCGGTTGGTGGAGCGGGCCACCGCGGTGCCCGTCGAGCTGGGTCGGAGGCGATGAGCGGGCTGTTCGCCGCCGGCGAGCAGGTACTCCTGATCGACACCAAGAAGCGCCGCTATCTGCTCACCCTCGACCCCGGCAAGGAGTTCCACTCGCACTCGGGCGTCGTCGCCCACGACTCCGTGATCGGGTCGGTCGAGGGCACCGCGTTCCGATCCACCCACGGGATGATCTACACGGCCATCCGCCCCACCCTGGCCGACTTCATCCTCAAGATGCCACGCGGCGCCCAGGTGATCTATCCGAAGGATCTTGGGCCGATCCTCGTCCTGGCCGACGTGTTCCCAGGGGCGCGGGTGCTGGAGTCGGGCGTCGGGTCGGGGGCGCTGTCGATGACGCTGCTTCGCGCGGGCGCCGACATCGTTGGCTACGAGCTCCGCGAGGACTTCGCGGCACGAGCGGTCAAGAACGTGACTGCATTCCTCGGCGAGGACGTCCTCACCCGCTACCGGGTCGAGCACCGCGACTGCTATGAGGGCATCGACGAGACTGATCTCGACCGCGTCATCCTCGACCTGCCCGAACCATGGGAGGTGGTGGGCCACGCCGCCCGTGCGCTGCATCCCGGCGGCATCCTCCTCGCCTACACGCCGCAGATCACCCAGGCCGCCCAGCTCCGGGAGACGCTCCTGGAATCAGACTTCGGGATGGCCGAGACGGTCGAGGTGCTGCAGCGGGGCTGGCACATCGAGGGTCTGTCGGTCCGTCCCGACCATCGCATGGTGGCCCACACCGGCTTCCTCACCCACGCCCGACTGTTGGGAAGCCCCCCCTGAACTCGCTCGACCTGTTCCTGGTCGTGTGCGGGGTCGGGGCGGCCGTTGGCGGCTACCGCCTCGGCTTCCTCACCCGGGTGGCCTCGTGGGTGGGGATGGCGCTCGGCGTTGCCATCGGATCCCAGGCGCTGCCCGCGGTGCTGCGTTCCCTCGCCGACGCCAGCGCCGCGCAGCTGCTGTTCGTCACCATCGGAATCCTGGTGGGCGCCGCCTTCCTGGGACAGGCCCTCGGGCTCTTCGTGGGGAGCCGCCTCCACGCCACCCTCCCGGGCGCCTCGGTCCGCTTGGCCGACCGGGGAGCCGGCGCGTTGGCGGGCGTCATCGGCGTACTGCTGGCGGTCTGGCTGCTGCTACCTCTCATGGCCGACGTGCCGGGTGCGTTCGCGGCACAGGCCCGCAGCTCGGCCGTGGCCCGCTTCGTCGATGCCCGGTTCCCCGAACCGCCCGACACCATCGACACGCTGCGCCGCCTCGTGGGCGAAGACCAGTTCCCGCGTGTGTTCGAGACCCTCGAGGCAGCGCCCGACCTCGGCCCACCGCCCACCTCCTCCAACATTCCCCAAGCCGTCGTCGATGCCGTGGTGCCCTCCACGGTGAAGGTGCAGGGGGTGGCCTGCCGACGGATCCAGGAGGGCAGCGGGTTCGTGGTCGGGCCGGGGCTCGTCGTCACCAACGCTCACGTCGTGGCCGGCGAGGACGAGACGGTCTTGCAGCGCAGCGACGGCTCCGAGGTGCGGGCCAGCGTGGTGGCCTTCGACCCCAACCGTGACCTCGCGGTCCTCAGCGCCGGCGACCTCGATCGTCCGGCCCTGGCCCGAGGCACCGCGGACGAGGGCGAGGTGGGCGCCGTCTTCGGTCATCCCGGCGGCGGCGCGCTGAGGGCGGCACCGTTCCAGGTAGGCGACGCCGTGACCGCCACCGGCACGGACATCTACGACCAGAACCGCACCGAGCGCGAGGTGCTGATCCTCGCCTCGGCCCTCCGCCCGGGCGACTCCGGCGCCGCCCTGGTAGACCCCAGCGGACAGGTGGTCGGCGTGGCCTTCGCCATCGCTCCCGACCGTCCCGGGGTGGCCTACGCCCTAGCCATGGAGGAGCTCGAAGCTGTCCTCGCGGGCGACCTCTCCACCCCCGTCGACACCGGGCCCTGCCTGCAGTAGTCCTCTGTCGCTCGCATCTGCCGCGGCGAACCTGCGCTGTTCAACCAGGCCAGAGCAGCAACAACAACGCCGGTTCGAACGACCTAGGCGGAGCGCCGTGCGCCTCGTTGGCGAGGAGCGGGTGGTCGGCGGCGTCAGGTCAAGGGCGCGGTGAGCGCAGCAGGGTGCCGGCCGGTTGCCCACCAGCGTCGGCAGCCGTCCTGCAAGCAGGTTGGGGGAGTAGGCCGCCGTCCTGCGGCGGTCAGTGCCCCGAAGGTCACCTGTTGTTGAGGTTGGGGGCATCCACCGTCGCGGGCCGACGGTCAGCGCCCCGAACCTGCCCCGGGTGGATGGCCGCGCCAGCGTGTGGCAGCACCAGCTGGCAGGTCCGACGTCAGACGACCGCAATCAGGCGAGAAGGCCAACGCCATCACCGCCTGGCCGCGCCCTTGCCTTCGAGCCTCCGCGACCAGCCGGCCCTCGGCAGTGAGGCGCACGGCAGTTTGCGAGAGCGGTCTCTGGCTGCGTTGTCGCTGCAAGGCTGTTGCCGGTACCGGTGATCGACCCCTGGGGCTCACCGCTAGGTCAACCCCAGGGTGGCGATGGCGATGATGAGGGTCAGGGCGCCGACGAGGTCGACCGTGGAGCTGACGAGGGGGATGCCGTAGGTATCCGGATCGATGCCGAGGCGCACCGTCACGATGGTGCCGTAGTAGGCGATCAGCAGGACGACGAGCATGGCGGCGAGACCGCCGAGTAGGGCGGCAGCCACGATCTTGCCGAGGCCGGGCGACGGCTGGCCCAGCAGCCCGGCCACGACGTGGGCCCCGGCCCCATTGGCGATGAACACAGGCACGCTGAGGGCCGACACGAACCAGAGGTCACGCCGGGCGGCGCGGGCGGGTACGGCCGTCGGTGGGGCGAAGCCGAGGAGGAGCTGGCTCGACAGGCGCCCGGAGAGGATGCCCCCGAGGGCACCGGCACTGGAGAGGTGGGCGGGCACCAGGATCAGCAGGGCCGGGAGGGCAGTGAAGGTGCCGAGGCGCCGCTCTAGAGCCACGCCGGCCAGGCTGCTCACCAGGCCTGCCATCACCAGGACGGGGATCGACGCGCGGACGATGCTGCGCAGCTGGGGCAGCGAGGAACGGGCGCCGGCCACCAGCGTGACCACGGCGACCGCGGCCAGCACCCATCCGAGGCTCGACGTGAACAGCCCCAGCCCCAGCAGCCCCGTGGCCAGGTAGAGGGCGGGGAGCGTGAGCACGTCGCCCAGGGTGGAGACGAGCGGAGCGGTGACGTTGTCGAGATCCCAGCCGAACCGCACGGCACCAGCGGCCAGGCCGAGGGTGGCGGCCAGCACCGGCAGCGAGGCGATGGCCCCGCCCCCGATGGATACGAGGGCCAGGTCGGCCAGACCGATGGTGGCACCTAGCCCGAGCCCTACCGACACGATGGCGGCGATGAGCACCAGCACGAGGGACATGCCGAGGGTGAGCGCACCGGCGGCCAGCACGTTCTGGCCCAGGACCGTGGACCCCCTGAGGCGCAACTGGAACTCGCCGGCATGGATGGACGTCGACACCCGGTTGCCGAGGGAGCCGAACACGTTGCCCCGCAGCCCGATGGCCGCTGGCACGAGCACGAGCAGTCCCGGACGCCGCTCGAAGGTGGCGATCAGGGATCCCAGCACCCCTCCTGCCACCAGGCTGGTGGAGGAGTTCAGTGCGAGAGCGACCAGCCCTTGGCGAGCATCAGCGCCGGGAAGCAGGCGGCGGGCCATGGGGGCCGTCCGCTCGGGGTCGGGGTCGGGCGGGGCACGGCGGCGAGGCTACCCGGCAGGGACGCCGTGCTACTCGACCTCGATGAAGATGCATTCCCCGGGGCACTCTTCGGCCGACTCGATGGTGGCCTCTTCCTGGCCGGCGGGGACCGGAGCTATGCCCTCGGCGCCACCGGGATCGGACAGGACCTTGTCGCCGTCTTTCACGTAGGCCAGACCGTCATCGAGGAGGGTGAACACGGTGGGAGCGATCTCTTCGCAGAGACCGTCGCCGGTGCAGAGATCCTGGTCGATCCAGACCTTCATGGTGGAAGTACCTCATCCTGGTTGCAGGTGGCGTCAGCCTAACGCACTGCCCAATAAACCCGGCAACCACCGGGGAATCCGGCGCCGCCGTCGCCAAGGCCGCGTGTAGGGTCCGCGCACGTGTCCCGTCGAGGGAGGTGGTCCCCGTCAGCGAGTCCGACGAACGATCCCAGGGCCTAGCCGAGCTGGCTGAACTGCAGGAGCACGCGCGCACGCTCGAAGAGGAGGTCCTGTCGCTCCGGCGGCGCCTCCAGGACGCCCCCAAGCGGGTGCGCACGCTGGAGGAGCGCCTGCTGGAGACCAAGGGCCAGCTCAACCAGGCCGTCTCGCAGAACGAGAAGCTCACCTACACTCTGCGGGAGGCGCGAGACCACATCGCCGCCCTGCGCGAAGAGGTCGACAAGCTCACCCAGCCGCCCTCGGCCTACGGCACCCTGCTCGGCCACAACGACGACGGCACGGTGGACGTGTTCACCGGAGGCCGCAAGGTGCGGGTGGCCGTGCACCCCGAGCTGGGTGATGAGCCACTCGAGCGCGGCTCCGAGGTCGTCCTCAACGAGTCCCTCAACGTGGTGCTGTCCCGCCGTGCCGACATGACGGGCGAGGTCGTCACGTTCAAGGAGCGCCTCGACGGGAACCGCGTGCTGATCGTGGGCCGGGCCGACGAGGAGCGGGTGGTCGAGCTGCTCGACGAGCTCCACGACGTCCGCCTCCGCAACGGTGACACCGTCCTCCTCGATCCTCGCTCCGGCCTCGTGCTCGAGAAGCTCCCCCGTCCGGAGATAGAGGACCTCGCCCTCGAGGAGGTGCCCGACATCGGCTACGAGGACATCGGCGGCCTCGACGACCAGATCGAGATGATCGCCGACGCCGTTGAGCTTCCGTTCCTGCACCAGGAGCTCTTCGCCGAGCACCAGCTGCCCGCTCCCAAGGGAATCCTCCTCTACGGCCCCCCCGGCTGCGGCAAGACGCTCATCGCGAAGGCGGTGGCCAACAGCCTGGCCAAGAAGGTGGCGGCCGCCTCGGGCAGCGAGACCGCCAAGTCCTACTTCTTCAACATCAAGGGCCCTGAGCTCTTGAACAAGTACGTGGGCGAGACCGAGCGGCAGATCAGGCTCGTCTTCCAGCGGGCCCGGGAGAAGTCGGAGGAGGGCTGGCCGGTCATCGTGTTCTTCGACGAGATGGACTCGATGTTCCGCACCCGCGGCACCGGCATCAGCTCCGACATGGAGAGCACGATCGTGCCTCAGCTGCTCGTGGAGATCGACGGCGTCGAGGCCCTCAAGAACGTAATCATCATCGGCGCCTCCAACCGGGAGGACCTGATCGACCCCGCCATCCTCCGCCCTGGTCGGCTCGACGTGAAGATCAAGATCGAGCGGCCCACGGAGGCGGCGGCCGCCCAGATCTTCGCCCGGTACCTCACCCCCGACCTGCCCCTCGACGAGGCCACCGTGACCGACCTCGGGGGCGGCGATCCGGCCAAGGCCGTGCAAGCCATGATCGAAACCACGGCCGCCGAGATGTACCGCACCGACGAGTCGAACCAGTTCCTCGAGGTCACGTACCAGAACGGCGACAAGGAGATCATGTACTTCAAGGACTTCAGCTCCGGAGCCATGATCGAGAACATCGTGCGCCGGGCCAAGAAGCTCGCGATCAAGCGCCTCCTCGGCGGCGGTACCAAGGGCATCCAGGTGGCCGACCTCA
>Ga0136633_1001174_pt1 | contig 19542 bp, 19 predicted proteins | sample AntDrymeUQ832206_2_FD_105494 | JGI IMG/M metagenome (GOLD analysis project Ga0136633, IMG submission 105494) | Polar desert sand microbial communities from Dry Valleys, Antarctica - metaG UQ83 (22.06) | ecosystem: Environmental > Terrestrial > Soil > Desert | place: Antarctica: Dry Valley...
CGCCTCTGCCCCCTGGATGAGGATACGGGCACCGTAGGCCCGGTACAGGTCAACGGCCTCCTCGATCGTCAGCGTGCCAGCCCGATCGATCACTCGATGGACGAGGGTACTGGCCGGTCCGTAGTCGCCCACATGGTCCCCCCTTGCCCGAAGCCCACGGGCGTGGCGGCGCGCGGTGGTCGCAGCATACACCCGTGGCCGGAAAACCACGACCGCCAACCAGCGGATCTCCAAGTCGTCGATGGGCAGGGCCGGGCGGACGGAGCCGGGGGAGAAGCCCCGCCGCCCGGCGGATCACATGGCGACGACGGCCTCGAGCGGCTCGTCGGCAGCGCCGTTGCCGGCAACCGCCGGCGCCCCGTCGGGAGCATCGGCCACGGCCTGCGCCTCCCGGGCGTACTCCTTCTTGGAGCGGCCCGAGAGCATCTCGAGCGAGGCGACCACGACCTCGGTCTTCCAGTGCCGCTTGCCGGCATCGTCGTCCCACTGGCGCGTCTGGAGGCGGCCCTCGACGTCGACGAGCTGCCCCTTCGTCAGGAACTGACCGCAGATCTCGGCCAGCCGGTCCCAGGCCACGCAGGGGTGGTACTCCGTGCGCTCGCCGTTGCCGCCGCGGTATTCGTTCGTCGCGACCGTGAAGGTCGCGACGTGCTTGCCCGACGGCAGGGAGCGCAGCTCCGGGTCGCGCGTCAGCCGGCCGACCAGCATCACCTTGTTCATCCGATGGCTCCTTCCATCTCGCAGCGCACCGGGGGCGAGGACGGCCGCTTGCGAAGGAACCTAGCCGATGCGTGCTTACTGGCGGCTTACCCGCGGCTTACCGGCACTCCGAAAACCCGCTAGCGACGGGATCCGGGGCGCCGGCGCGGGTAGAGGTGATCGATGCCCGGGGTGCGCAGGGACACTTTCGCGACCGGCGGCAGCTGGCGCTTGAACTCCATCCGAGCCACACGGCGCGCCACCCACTCCACCAGCTCGCGGTCGAGGCCGGCGCGCACGCATCGGTCGAGCGTCCAGCGCCGGTCGACGAGCGCGAAGAGCGTGCGGTCCAGGGCGTCGTACGAGCGGCCGAGCTCGCCCTCGTCGGTCTGGCCCGGCCACAGGTCGGCCGACGGGGGCTTGTCGAGGATCTCGCTCGGCACGCCCAGCTCGGCGGCGACCGACCGCAGCTGGGTCTTGTACAGGTCGCCGATCGGCGCGAAGGCGGCCGCCATGTCGCCGTGCAGGGTGCCGTAGCCCAGCAGGGCCTCGGTCTTGTTGCTCGTCCCGGCCACGAGCGCGTCGAACGCCACCGATCGGTCGTAGAGCACGATCATGCGCTGCCGGGCCATGACGTTGCCGCACCGGACGTTGAGGGCATCGCTCGGGATGGGCGAGTCGCCGTCGCTGATGACCGCCAGCATCGGGTCGACCATGGGGGTGATCTCGACGCGCTCCGTTCGGCAGCCCAGCGCATCGACCACGCGCACCGCATCTGCCTCCGACGCGTCGGAGGAGGTGGCGTACGGCATTCGAACGGCGAGCAGGTCCTCCGGCCCGATCGCGCGGGCGCACAGGAAGGCGACGGTCGCCGAGTCCACGCCGCCCGACAGGCCCAGCACGATCCTTCCGAAGCCGGTCTGCGCCATCTGCGCGCGGATGAAGCCGACGATGACGTCGACCGCCTGCGCCGGCTCGATCGCCGGAAGCGGGGTCGCCTCCGGATCGGTCATCGGGGCTCGTCGGCGGCGGGAAGGTCCGCGCGCGCGGCGATGATGCGATCGACCTCCCGGCGCGTCAGCTCCAGGCGCTCATCGGCCAGGAGCGGCAGCCCGTAGCGCTGCATGCGCAGGTCGTCAGTCTCGAGCGTGCCGACCACCAGCGCCTCCTCCCACAGGGGCGCCTCGACCACGACCGACCCGTCCGCGGCCAGCAGCCGGGACCCGCCCCAGAAGGTCAGGCCCTCCTCGTTGCCGACCCGGTTGCAGAAGGCGATGGGCACCGTGCCGAGCAGCGCGTACGTGTCCTGCATCTTGTGCCAGCCGGCAATCGCCACCAGCCCGGCCGCGCTGCCCGGCGCGCGCGACGGCCCCGCGGCGACGTTGACCAGCAGGCTCGCCCCGTCGTACGCCTGGAGCATGGGGACCGATGGATGCCAGAAGTCCTCGCACACCGACAGGCCGATGCGCCCGATGGGCGGCCCGACGTCGACGGTCCGGATCCGGTCGCCCTCGCTCGTGAAGCGCCCCTCGTCGAACAGGCCGTAGGTGGGCAGGTACAGCTTGCGGTGGACGCTCAGCACGGCGCCGCCGCGAAGGAGCGCGACGCTGTTGCAATACCGATGGTCATCGGTCTCCTCGACGAAGCCGACCGCGACCAGGATGTCCGGTGCTCCACCGCCCAGCGCGGACAGGCGAGGGTCGTCGGCGCGCATGGCGACCTCGGGCACGAGGTCCTGGAGCAGGTAGCCGGTCAGCGCCAGCTCGGGAAAGACGACCAGCTGGGCTCCCTCCGTCAGCGCCGCGGTCAGCCGCTCGGCGAGGAGCTCGAAGTTCGCGTCCACCTCGCCGAGACGGGGTGCCAGCTGGGCCAGGGCGATCCGGTACTCCACGGCCGAAGCCTAGCCGAACTCAGGGGTGCAGCGGGTCACCCGGGACGACCGTCTGGTCCTCTGCGGGGCCGGCGTCGGGTGCGGTGACCGTTTCCTCGTCAGCGTCGCGCGGATCGCTGTGCGAGGCGGCCACCTCGACCAGCTTCTCGCGCCGATCACGGCCGAGGAGCTCCTCGGCGTAATGACATCGAGCGGCGTGGCCGGGCACGAGCTCGCGAAGCTCGGGCGTCTCCGTGGTGCAGCGTTCGGGATCGCCCAGCTCGCGGCGCAGCCAGCAGCGCGTGTGGAAGCGACAGCCGGACGGTGGATTGGCCGGCGACGGGACATCGCCGCGCAGGATCATGCGCTTGCGCCGGGACTCGACCTTCGGGTCCGGGATCGGCACCGCGCTGACGAGCGCAATGCTGTAGGGGTGCAATGGCCGGTCGTACAGCTCCTTCGAAAGCGACAGCTCCACGACCTCGCCCAAGTACATGACCGCGATCCGATCGCTGATGTGGCGAACGACAGACAGATCGTGGGCGATGAACAGGTAGGTGAGGTTGAACTCGCGCTGGAGATCGGAGAGCAGGTTGACAATCTGGGCCTGGATCGATACGTCGAGTGCGGAGACCGCCTCGTCGGCGGCGATGAACTCGGGCTGTACGGCGAGGGCGCGGGCGATCCCCGCGCGCTGACGCTGACCGCCGGAGAATTCGTGCGGATAGCGATTGATGGCGTTGCGCGGCAGGCCGACGAGCTCGACCAGGTGCTTGACGCGCTTCTCGGCCTCGGCGCCGCTGGCGATCCGGTGCAGGCGAACCGGCTCGGCGAGCATCGAGCCGATCGTCATGCGCGGGTTGAGCGACGCATACGGGTCCTGGAAGATCATCTGCATCCTGCGTCGGATGCGGCGCAGGCCATCGCCGTGGAGCGAGGTGATGTCCGATCCGTCAAAGAGAATGCGCCCGGCAGTGGCGTCCACTAGGCGGATGACGGCGCGCGCAAACGTCGACTTGCCGCAGCCCGACTCCCCCACCAGGCCGAGGGTCTCGCCGCGGCGCACCTCCAGCGAGACGCCGTCGACGGCGCGCACGGCACCGACGCGACGCTCGATGATGAGGCCCTGGGTGATCGGGAAGTGGACCTGCAGGCCTTCCGTCCGCAACAGGACGTCGGCGGCGGTCGATGTCGAAGGCGGCGGAGTCGAGACGGCGGCGCTCACGACGCCTGCGCCTCGAAGCCGGACGGCACCAGCGTCTCGCCCTCGGCCGGGTACCAGCAGGCCACCTGGTGCCCTTCTGCGGCCCGCGGCGCCTGCTCGATCGGCGGCATTTCGACGCGGCAGCGCTCCTGGGCGTTGAAGCAGCGGGGCGCGAAGGGGCAACCGACGATATCGCGTGACAGGTCCGGCGGCTGGCCCTGGATCGGCACGAGCTCGCCGCGCTGCTCGTCCAGCCGCGGGATCGAGCGCAGAAGACCCACTGTGTACGGGTGACGCGGGCGGCCGTAGAGCTCATCGGTTTCCGCGCGCTCGACGATGTGGCCCGCGTACATGACGTTAATCCTCTGGGCCATGCCCGCCACGACGCCAAGGTCGTGGGTGATCAGGATGAGCGCCGTTCGGAACTCGCTCACCGCCCCACGCATGAGCTCGAGGATCTGGGCCTGGATCGTCACGTCCAGGGCGGTCGTGGGCTCGTCCGCGATGAGCAGCTGCGGATCGCAGGCCAGCGCCATGGCGATCATCACCCGCTGGCGCATGCCGCCACTGAACTGATGCGGAAAGTCGTTCAATCGCCGGGAGGCGGCCGGAATGCCGACCAGCTCGAGCAGCTCGATCGCGCGGGCGATCGCGCCGCGGCGCTTGAGCTTTCGATGCGTCTCGAGCACCTCGGTCAGCTGGCGCTCGACGCTCAGCACCGGATTGAGCGACGTCATCGGATCCTGAAAGATCATCGCCATGCGGTTGCCGCGCATCTCGCGCACGGCCTCTTCCGAAAGGCTCAGAACATCCTCGCCCTCGAAGATGACCTCGCCGGAAGTGATGCGTGCCGCCGGCTTCGGCAGCAACCGCATGAGCGCCAGCGAGCTGACACTCTTGCCGCAGCCGGACTCGCCCACCACGCCGAGCGTCTCGCCGCCCGCGAGCTCGTAGCTGATGCCATTGACCGCATGCACGGTCCGCTCACCCGAGCCGAATGTGACGGCGAGGTCGCGCACCGCCAAGAGGGGCGGGTCGGGCGCGGTGTCGCGTCGGTCGATGATCATCGGCGCAGCTTCGGATCCAGGGCTTCGCGCATCCCGTCGCCCAGCAGGTTGAAGCCGAGCACCGAGAGCACGATGGCGATGCCCGGGAAGAAGGCAAGGTACGCCGCGTTGTTGAGGTAGCGGTACGTGTCGGACAGCATCATCCCCCACTCGGGCGTGGCCGGGTCGGGCGGTCCGAGACCAAGAAACCCGAGGGCGGCGGCATCGACGACGGCCGTCGCGAGGGCCAGCGTGGCCTGCACGATGAGCGGACCGATCGCGTTCGGCAGCAGGTGCCGAACCAGGAGCGTCGGGCCGCGCACGCCAACCGAGCGCGCCGCCGTAACGTAGTCCGCCTCGCGGAGGCTGAGCAGGCTGGCGCGCAGCAGCCGCGCGAAGATCGGCACGTTAAGGACGGCGATGGCGATCGCGATCTGCACGACGCCCCGCCCGAGCCAGGTGACCACGCCGATGGCGAAGAGCAGGCCCGGAATCGACAGCATGACGTCGACCGCGCGCATGATGACGGCATCCACCCAACCACGGAAGTAGCCGGCCAGCGCGCCGAAGAAGGCGCCGACCGAGACACCGATGACGACCGACAGCACGGCGATACCGAGGGTCAGACGCGACCCAAAGATGATGCGGGCCATCACGTCCTGGCCCTGGATGTTCGTGCCCATCCAGTGGTCCGGCCCCGGCGGCAGGTAACTGTCGGCGAGATTGCCACGCGCGGGGTCGAACGAGGTCAGGAACGGAGCGAAGATCGCCACGAGCACGAAGAACCCGACGATGACCCCGCCGATGATTGCGGCCGGACTGCGGCGCATGCGACGGAACGCATCGGTCCAGAGGCCGACGGGTCGCTCGTCGACGGTCGCTCCAACGGTGACGGCCGGCGCGGTCATGAGTATCGAATCCGCGGGTTGAGGAACGCGTAGCTGACGTCCACGGCCAGGTTGACGAGCACGAAGATGAGCGCCAGCAGGAGCACCCCGCTCTGGATGACCTGGTAGTCGTTGTTGACCACGGCGTCGTAGATCCATTTTCCGACGCCGCCCCAGCCGAAGATCGTCTCGGTGAGGATAGCTCCGCCGAGAAGCAGGCCGGTCTGAAGCCCGATGACCGTCACCACCGGAAGCAGGGCGTTGCGCAGGACGTGCCGGCTGTCGACGATGACGGAGGGGAGGCCCTTCGCGTTCGCCGTGCGCACGTAGTCCTCGTTGAGCACGTCGATCACGCTGGCGCGCGTGATGCGCATGATGATCGCCAGCGGGATGGTCCCGAGCGCGATTCCCGGCAGGATGAGGTGGCGCAATGCGTCGACGACGCCGCCCCACTCGCCCGCGAGCGCCGCATCGACGGTCATCAGGTTCGTGACACGCGGGATGTTGTAGTCGATGAGGCTGATCCTGCCCGAATCCGGAAGGATCGGGACCTCGATGGCGAAGAGCCATTTGAGCATCAGGCCAAGGAAGAAGATCGGGATGCTGATCCCTACCAACGAGAGCACCGTGCCGGCGCTGTCCATCCACGAGCCTCGCCGCTTGGCGGTGAGCATGCCGAGCGGAATGCCAAGGGTGAGCGCAAACAGCAGCGCCGCGGCGGTGAGCTCGACCGTGGCCGGGAAGCGCTGCAGGAAGTCGTCGACCACGTCGCGGTTCGTGAGGAAACTGCTGCCGAGATCAAGGCGCGCCAGGCCCGAGAGGTACTCCAGGTACTGCTCGTGCAGCGGCCGATCCAGGCCGAGCGCGTTGCGCACCCTCTCCGTGGCCTCCGGCGTCGCCCGTTCACCCAGGATGGCGCTCGCAGGGTCGCCGGGCAGCAGGCGAATGAAGAGGAAGATCAGAAGTGTCACCCCGAGCAAGATCGGGATGAGCAGCAACAGGCGGCGGAGGATGAACTTGCCCACGTCACTCCCGCTGTGGAAGGAGAGAGGGCCCCGGCGCTCGGCCGGAGCCCTCTCAGTTTAGGCGGGTCCTCGGACGGCTACTCGCCGCTGAGCCACACGGTCCGGAAGCTCTCCGAGCCGGTCGGATTCGGTTCGTAGTCCTGGACCGTGTCGTCGAACGCCAGCGCCGTATCGCCGTGGGCGATGGTCACGAAGCAGACGTTCTCGTGGATCAGCCCGGCCGCGGTGGCCCAGGCTTCGCCGCGAGCCGCCTCATCGGTCTCGGAGGTCGCGGTGTTGATCGCGTCGTCGAGGCCGTCGACGGCGCAGCCGAACTGTGCGGCGGGCTCACCCTGGCTGTAGCCGAAATGAACGCCGTAGAAGTTCTCCGGATCGTCGTAGTCACCGGTCCAGCCGAGGAAGTGCATGTCGTAGTAGCCATTCTGGCCGTCGAAGAGGTATCCGGGCGAATCCCAGATATCGCTCTGCGAGTTGACCACGAAACCGGCATCCTCGAGCATCTGCTTGATCGCCTGGTGCAGACCAGCCGGGTCAGGCATGTACGGACGAGTCACCTCGGTCGGGAACCAGAAATTGATGGTCGCCGGATTCTCGTCGGTGAAGCCGGCACCCTCCAGGAGGTCCCGTGCGCCATCCGCGTCGAACGTGGTCGGCTCGACGCCGGCCGCGACGGCCTCGGCCCACGCGCTGGTCTCCGGGAGGAAGGTGTCAGCGGCCGCCCCGCGGCCGCCATAGAACGGCCCGATCAGGGCTTCCTTGTCGATCGCCATGGCGACCGCCTGGCGAACCGCCAGGTCCTGGAGCGGCGACTCTTCGCCACCGTAGATCTCCTCGAGATCGGTGCGGTCGTTCTCGGTGTCATCGTCGGTTGTGAGGGCGGCGACCGTCTCCCGAGCGGTCGGCGTGATCCCGAGGTAGAGGGTGTTGAACGAGAGGCGCTCGAGCAGCGAGAAGCCCTCGTCGGTGACCGTCTCGTAGTCGGAGGGGTTGACGAGGTCGAATCCCTGGACGCTTTCGCCCTGGAGGGCCTGGAGGCGCGCCGCCGGGTCGGCGATCGGCCGGATGATCAGCCGGTCGAGGTACGCCGGGGTGTCCCAGTAGTCCTCGTTGCGCACCAGCGTCGCGTTGTCCTCGGGGACGTAGTCCTCGAGCACGAACGGACCGGTGCCGCCCTGGACCACATCGGTCCCGAAGGTGCCGTCGACGCTGTCGGCATTGGTCGACTCAAGGATCGCCGGGCTCACGATGCTGAACGGCGTCAGCGTGATCTGATACAGGAAGGTCGGTGCGGGCTCACGCAGGTTGATGGTGACGGTGAGCTCGTCCGTCGCCTCGACGCTCGTGATCAGGTTGTCGGGCCCGAAGCCGTCCATGAACTGGCCGTAGTAATACGCGTCGCCCTGGATCTCCTCGACGAAGTTCTGCATGCGATCGAAGTTGATCTTCACGGCCTCCGCGTTGAGCGGCGTTCCGTCATGGAACGTCACGCCCTCGCGCAGATTGAACACGTACGTCGTGTCCTCGGGCTCACCCTCCCAGCTCTCGGCAAGAACGCCGACGAGCTCGCTGCTCGAGCCGGGAGCGAGGTCGATGAGGGGCTCGTAGATCTGCTGCAGGACTCGGAACGACTCACCGTCGCTGGTGCGCGCCGGGTCGAGGCTCGCCGCCAGGCGGGCGCCCGCGAATACCAAGGTGCCGCCCGCGACGGGCTCACCAGTGCCTTCTGACTCCGACGGAGCCGGCTCAGCGGAATCGGCCGGGGCTTCGGATCCCTCGCTCTCGGACGGGCTCGCGGCCTGCTGCCCGCAGGCAGCCAACACGAGCACGAGCATGGCGAGGACGGAGACCCATCTCCAGGTTCGCATCCACTCTCCTCCACATGGTGTAGATCGTCGTTTGCGGTGCATCTCAATTGGGCCCGTGACGGCGGGCACCGTTTCCGGCCGTCCACGGGTCAGGACGCGAGGTCCACGGACTTCGGATCAGGGTTGGCTAGTCTCGCACAGTCGCGCTTCCGTTAGTAGGGCTCGCCGGCCGGGGCGTCGTCGCGCTCGATCGGCGCCGGCGCCTGGATCTCGCGGTCGTTGACGCCGACCGGGTCGGCTGGGGTGAGACGGCTGAAGGGGGCACCGATGACGACCGCCGACTCGACGACGGTCTCGTTGGCCGCAGGCTCGTCGGTGGCGAGCGTCGTGGCGGCAGCCGGCAGCAAGGCGCTGACCAGGAAGGCGGCCTCCGGATCGCTCGGCGCCGCGGCCGCGACGTACACGACCGGTGTCGCGGCGGGGCGAGGCCGCGGGATCACTGGCTGGCGCTCGAACAGCTCCCCATCCACGCTCTGCGCGAGCTCGGTCTCCGCCGACCCGGCCGACGGGTGACTGATGGCGACCTGGGTCGAGGTGGCGATGATGGCCGCCAGCGCAACGGCCGACACGGCCGTCGCGGTCCGCAGCCGCGAGGCCAGCGAGACGGCATGACCACGCAGGAAGTCCCCGATGCCACGATCCGGGGCCTGGGTGCGGGCGAGGATCACGCCCCACGCGCCCGGTGGCGGCTCCTCGCTGGCGATCCGCTCGGCGAGCGCGACCCGGAGCTGCTGCACCAGGGCGCGGTCGAAGCCGACCTCGTCACGGCACCCGCCGCACGTCGCAAGGTGATCGAGATGCGGGGCCGAGCTCGGCCCGAACTCTCCGAACCGGGCGAGCCAGAGCAGCTCGCGGCAGATGCGCCGGCACCTCATCGGCTCACCACCCTCACCGTTGCCGGAGTGCCGACAGGCAGCCGGCGCTCGACCGGCAGGCGGACGCGAAGGGCCTTGAGCGCGTAGTGAAGGCGCGACTTCATCGTGCCGACGTTGCAGTCGGCGATCTCGGCCGACTCCGCCAGCGAGTACCCGTGCAGGTAGTAGAGGATGATCGCCGTCTGCTGCTTGGGCGGCAGGGCGTCGATCCCGCGCTGGAGCACCTCCAGCACCTCGCGCGACTCGACGACCTGGTCGGGGCGCGCCGCGAGGTCGACGACGAGGTTGGTGATCAGGCTCGTGATCGGCTCAGACAGCGCCCTGCGGCGGCTGACCCGGCTGTAGCACAGGTTGATCGTGACGCGCTGCAGCCAGGGCAACGGCGAGCGCGCAGGATCGAGGCGCTCGCGCACGCGATACGCCTTCACGAAGCAGTCCTGGAGGACCTCCTCGGCGAGGAACGGGTCGCGCGTGATCGCCAGCGCCGTCGCATATACGGGCCGCTTGAACGTGTTGAAGAACTCCTCGAAGGCATCGAGGTCGCCCCCCTGCATGCGCTCGACGAGGTTCTCCGGCTGATTCGCTTCCACTGGCACCTGTGCCGCTCGATCGCCGTTGGGGTTTGTCATAGTACGCCGCGCCGTCCACATTGGTTCAGACCGACACAGTGAGTACGCGCGCGGTTGCTGTCGGCCGCCCCGTCACATACGCCTCTCGGCGAGTTGGCGATCATCTATTCGCGGGGGGACTCCTGGCACGGCATTCCCACTCCGCTCGGGCCGAGTTCGATCCTTCCACGCTCGGGTGTCCGCACGGCTGGCGCGGTAACCCGCAGGTTCCCGCGATACCAGTCCCTCATCGAATGGCTGATCGACAATCCAAGGGGCAACGATGCACAGCCCAGGTAGCGTTTGGCGCCTCGGCTCTCTGTTGACCGTTGAGCGGGCCATAACGCGACTGAGGGCACGACGCAACGCCGGCCCCGGGTGAGCTCATTCGCGATCTGACCCGTCCGTGCGGGTGGATCGCGACCGAGCTTCCGTTCGTCGCGCGTTGACCGTGGCGGGTCATCGGCCGGCTACGCGGTTGGAGCCTCCGGAGTCGGCGCAGCCGATGGCGCGGGGGTGACATCGGTCTCGCCGGGGAAGGCGTAGCGCAGGTCGGGCCGGCGGGCGGCGGCAGCCTCGTCCAGGCGCCCGACGGGCGTGGTGGTCGGCGCGGCCTTGATAGATGCCGGATCGGAGGCGGCGCGCTCAGCGATCTCCCGCATGATCTCGACGAAGTGGTCCAGGGTCTCGAGGCTCTCGGTCTCGGTCGGCTCGACCATGAGCGCTTCCTCGACGATGAGCGGAAAGTAGATCGTCGGCGGGTGGATGCCACGGTCGAGGATGGCCTTGGCGATGTCGAGCGTCGTCACGCCGTGCTCGCGCTTCTGGCGGCGGCCGCTGAACACAACCTCGTGCTTGCTGAGACGGTCGTAGGGCAGGTCGTACGCGTCGTGCAGGCGCACGCGCAGGTAGTTCGCCGCGAGGACGGCGTCCTCGCTGATGGTCCGCAGCCCCTCGTCACCGTTGGAGCGGATGTAGGTGTAGGCACGCACGAACATGCCGAAGTTGCCGTACAGGGAGCGCACCTTGCCGATGCTCTGCGGCCGGTCGTCGTCGAGGACGAATCGCGCATCGGGCGTCGAGCGGCCGGCCCAGGCGTTCGCGCGGACCTCCTCGGCATCGCCCTCGACGAGCGTCGGGATGGGCCGCGGCAGAAACGGCTCCAGGCGTTCGCCGACGCCGACCGGTCCTGCGCCGGGCCCGCCACCGCCGTGGGGCGTGCTGAAGGTCTTGTGCAGGTTGAAGTGCATGATGTCGAATCCCGCCTCGCCGGGTCGGAATCGGCCGAGGATCGCGTTCAGGTTGGCGCCGTCCATGTAGGCGATGGCGCCCGCATCGCGCACGGCCGTCAGCACCTGGTCGATCTGGTCCTCGAAGATGCCGAGGGTGCTGGGGTTCGTGATCATGAGCGCGGCGACGTCGGGCCCGAGCGCCTCGCGCAGGGCGCCGAGGTCGATCCCGCCGCGGTCGTTCGACCGGATCGTGACCGCCTGGTAGCCGACCATCGTGGCGGTCGCGGGATTGGTGCCATGGGCGGAGTCCGGCACGAGCACCTTCGTGCGGCGCTCACCGTCGCCATTGGCCCGGTGATAGGCCCGCGTCATGAGCATGCCGGTCAGCTCGCCGTGCGCGCCGGCCGCCGGCTGCAGACTGATCGCCCCGAAGCCGCTCACCTCCTTGAGGAGGTCGGCCAGCAGCCACATCAGCTCCAGGCTGCCCTGGCTCAGTGGCTCCGGGTCGAGCGGGTGCGACTCGGCGAGCCCCGGCAGCCGGGCGGCCCACTCGTTGACTTTCGGGTTGTACTTCATCGTGCACGACCCGAGCGGGTAAAAGTTCAGGTCGATCGCCTGGTTCAGGTGGGCCAGCCGGTTGAAGTGACGCAGCATGTCGAGCTCGCTCACCTCCGGCAGGCGCGGCGCCCGGCTGCGCAGGACGGATGCAGGCAGCTGCGGCTGCCCGGCGGCACGCTTGCGCGCCGCCTCCGACGAGCTCGGGAACCGGACGGCACGTCGCTCCGCCCGCGATCGCTCGAAGATGAGCGGCTCGACCACGCTCGGCTCCGCGCCGGCGGCAGCTCCGCTGAATGCGGAGCCGCGGCCGGAGGAGTCGCGTCGGTCGGGGGCCTCGGCCACGCTCACCGCGTCTCCTCCAGCTCGGCGACGAGGCGGTCGATGTCCGCGTCGGTGGTGACCTCGGTGGCCGCCAGCAGCAGCGTGTCGTGCAGCGCGGGCTCGGAGCGGCCGAGCGGGTAGCCGGCCACGATCCCGCGCTCGGCCAGCGCCGCGTGCCGGCGCGCCGCGTCAGGCACGCGCAGCGCCACCTCGTTGAGGTACGTGCCGCCGAAGCGGCGCTCGGCCAGGCCAGCCGCCACGAGCGCGCCGGTCAGATGCCGAGCCTGCGTCATCGACAGCTCCGCCACCTCGCGCAGGCCGATCGGTCCAACGGCAGTCAGGTAGGCGGTGGCGGCGAGCGCCATGAGCGCCTGGTTCGTGCAGATGTTGCTCGCCGCCTTCTCGCGGCGAATGTGCTGCTCGCGCGCCTGGAGCGTGAGGACGTAGCCCTTCCGCCCGTTGACGTCGCGGGTCGCTCCGACAAGCCGGCCCGGCATCTGGCGGACCGATGCCATGCGCGCAGCCATCAGGCCGACGTACGGCCCACCGAAGCTGACGGGCACGCCGAGGGGCTGGCCCTCGGCCGCCACGAGGTCTGCGCCGTAGTCCCCCGGCGGCTCGAGCAGGGCCAGCGAGATCGGCTCGACGACCGCCACGAACAGGCCGCCGGCGGCATGCGCCGCATCGGCCAGCTCGCGCATCGGCTCGAGCTGGCCCAGGAAGTTCGGATGCGCGACGATCAGGCAGGCCACGTCGTCCCCGAGTGCCTCGGCCGCGGACGAGGGTTCGGTGGTGCCCGACCCACCCTCAGCCAGGTCGACGGGCACGTCGACCACCTCGATCCCCGGGCCCGAGCAATATGTCTCGAGGACGCGGCGATAGTCGGGGTTGAGGCCGGCCGAGACTGCCACGCGCGTGCGACGAGTCAGCCGGCAGGCCATGAGCGCGGCCTCGGCCGTGGCCGTCGCCCCGTCGTAGTGCGAGGCGGTCGCCACCTCCATGCCGGTCAGCTCGCAGATGAGCGACTGGAACTCGTAGATGCTCTGCAGGGTCCCCTGCGACACCTCGGGCTGGTAGGGCGTGTAGGAGGTGGCGAACTCCGGTCGGCTGATCACCTCGCTCACCACCGATGGGATCAGGTGGCGGTAGACGCCCGCGCCAAGGAAGCTGACCTCCGGGATTCGATTCCGGCCCGCCAGCCGGGCCAGCTCGGCACGCACCTCCTGCTCCACGAGCGGCGGCGGCACGCTCCACGGACCGGCGCGTACCGCTGATGGGATGTCGTCGAACAGCCCATCCACCGATGCGACGCCGATGGCGTCGAGCATCCGGGCGCGATCGGCCTCTGTGTGCGGGGAGTACGTCATCGGCGAGCCGCGCTCAGGCGGTCTCGTCGGCGTAGGCGGCGGCATCAAGGAGGGCGTCGAGCTCGGCGGCGTCGGAGAGGGTGACGAGCGCGATCCAGCCCTTGCCGAAAGGGTCGGAGTTGAGCAGCTCGGGCGAGTCGCCTAGCGCCTCGTTCACCTCGACCACCTCGCCGGAGACGGGCGCGTACAGGTCGCTCACGGCCTTGACGCTCTCCACCACACCGAACGTCCCGAACTGGCTCAGCGTCGCGCCCACCTCCGGCAGCTCGACGAAGACGATGTCGCCGAGCTCATCGGCTGCGAAGCTCGTGATGCCGATCGTCGCCCGATCGTCCTCCAAGCGAACCCACTCGTGCTCCTTCGAGTAGCGCAGGTCGTCGGGGTAGGACATCGGCGAGTCGATCCTCTCGTGGCGGGTGGCCTCAGCTGCCCTCGTCGCGCGGGCGCCTGTAGAACGGCAACTGTACCTGCTCGGCCCGATATGGGCGGTCGCGAACCACGACGTCGAACGCGTTCTCCATGCCGACGCCGGCCAAGCCTGCCGGGACCATGGCCATGGCGATCTTCGTGCCGAGGGTGGGCGACAGGGTGCCGCTCGTCACGTGCCCCACTGCCGCGCCGCCGGCCCGGACCTCGTAGCCGGCCCGCGGGATCGCATTGTCGACCATCTGGAGGCCGATGAGCTTGCGCTCCGGTCCCTGTTGCTGCACCGCCTGGAGGGCCGCACGCCCGACGAACTCCCCTTTCTCGAGCTTCACGACGCGGCCCAGGTTGGCCTCGAACGGGTTCGTCTGCCGATCCAGCTCGTTGCCGTAGAGCGGCATGCCGGCCTCGAGGCGCAGCGTGTCGCGCGCCCCGAGCCCGCAGGCCCGCGCCCCGTGCCGCTCTCCCGCCGAGGCGAGTGCCTCCCACAGGTCGCGTGCTTGGCGGGCGTCACAGAAGAGCTCGAAGCCGTCCTCGCCCGTGTAGCCGGTGCGGGCCACCAGGCACTCGACTCCGGCGACGCTGCCCGGCGCGGACCGGTAGTTGCCGATGGCGGCCAGGTCGAGGTCGGTCAGCGCCCCGACCAGCGCGGCAGCGTTGGGGCCCTGCGGCGCGAGCAGCGCGATGCGCTCGCTGCGGTCCTCGAGACTCGCGCCGAAGTCCCCACGCGAGAGGAGCGCCGTCAGCTGGCCCACGACTGCCTCGCGGTTCGAGGCGTTGCAGACGACCCAGAAGCGGTGCTCGCCGCGGCGGTACACGATCAGGTCGTCGATGATGCCGCCGTCGGTCTGGCACGCCATCGAGTACTGCGCCTGGCCGGTCTCGAGCGTTCCGGGGTCGCTGACGAGGGCATAGCGCAGGAAGGCGACCGCCTCCTCGCCGAGCACCTCGATCTCGCCCATGTGCGACAGGTCGAACAGCCCGACCGCCGACCGAACGGTCCGGTGCTCCTCGATGATGGAGGTGTACTGCACCGGCATCTCGTAGCCCGCGAACGGAACGAGCCTCGCACCGAGCTTGCGGTGCACGTCGTGGAGAGGCGTGCGTCGCAGCTCGCCGATGGTTGGCTCGATCACGCCGTCGCCTCGGCCGTGTCGCCGGCGAGCACGGCAACGGCGCGTTCGACCACGGATCGCTCCGTGGCGTGGTTCATGAGCGCCAGCGCCTCGGCGACCCGGTGCCAGCGCACGTCGTCGAACTCGCCGTCGTGGAGCTCGATCGCGCCGCCGATCGGGCGCATCAGGAAGAAGTGGACCGTCTTGTGGAAGCGCGTCGTGCCGCGGACGAAGAAGTAGCGGATGGAGCTCAGCCGTGCCTGGATCTCGACCTCGATGCCGGTCTCCTCGCGCGTTTCCCGCAGCGCCGTCTCTTCGATCGTCTCACCCGAGTCAGGCGTGCCCTTCGGGAGCGCCCACAGGACCGGGGAACGCCGATGGACGAGAAGGAACTGGGTTTCACCGTCGACCGTGCGATGGACCACGCCGCCCGCCGATGTGGCGCGAGCGGTCCGCAGGACAGGCACCCGAGCCGACTGCGAGGCGGCTAAGAGCGACGCGAGCGCGGCACTCCGAACGGGAGCGCGGTTCGACGCGCAGGCAGGCGCGTGGCGCGACCGACGGCCGGGAAGCGGAACCGACTGGTCTGCGAGCGTAGGGCGCGAATCGTCGCACTGGAGGGAACCACGCGCCGCGGACGGTGGTACACGGTCGGCATGCGCTCGAGGCCGAGGCGTCGGCGGTGCGCAGAGCGGCGGCCGGCGCCGAAGTCGATCGTCGGATGTGAGATGAAGCGGGCCACCAGACTCACTCGCATGGCCGGCATTGTACGCCCTGCCGATGGCAGCGCAAGTAATCGGCGCCAGGTCAGCGGTCGGCGTCGTCCGGGCTCAGCTCGGCCAGCGCGGCGTTGCGGCTGTCGACATCGGTGAAGGTCAGCGTGGCGTCCGCCCCGTCGCCACGAACGCGCAGCGCGGGATGTCGCTGCAGGCCCAGGTACGCCTCGCCGGCGTCGACGGCCAGGTCGGCGCCGGCCTCGACGGGCCAGATGACCGACCCGGTCGGACCGTGGATGACGAGCCGCGTGCCGTCGCCATGGGCGCGGACGGCATCCTCGACATCGCCCCGGACGTCTCCCAGCCCCGCGCCCCAGTAGCGCCACCGGGTGCGCGCGACCTCCTCCACGGTCATCCACTCCAGCTGGGCGGGCGTCCCGTGCAGGTGGACCGGGCCTCGTGGCGTCGGCAGCTCACCGTGGATGGCCAGCGGGATCGGGGTCGTTCCCATCGCCGGCTGGGCGGCCGTGCGGCGCACGAGCGGCTGTGGAAGGAACGCGCCGGCCAGGACGAGGACCGTGGCGATCGCGAGGATCTCGCTGCCCAGCCACGACGGCTCCTGCCATGGGGTCGAGAACCCGTAGGCGAGCAGCCGCGACTCGCTGAACGTCACCCCGGAATGACGCTCGGCGAGGCCCCAGCTCTCGAGCAGGCTGCGCATGTTGAACCGATCCTCGGTGATCGTGCCATCCAGCGTCACCGGCCCGGCAGACGCTTCCAGCGCCGGGATCTCCTCGGCGAAGCGCACGATGAGCGCCCAGCCGGCGGCATCCGGGTCCGTGACGAGGTAGTGGACGCGCTCCACGAGGGTCGCCGCCCCACGACCGGCGCCCGAGCTGACCTCGACCGTGGTGACGTGCGGCCCGTCCAGCAGCAGGCCGTCGACTTCCACCCACAGGCCGGAGCCGATGCGGGCATCGGCAACGTCGGCGATCGTCGCCCGCTGCGGCTCCGGGCGGGTCTCGTAGGCAGCCAGCGTCGCGCCCGTGGTCGAGATGGTGAGCGCAAGCAGCGCGAGTCCCACCGGCAGCGCTCCCGGAAGGCGGCGCAGGCCGATCCTCGCCAATGGACCGGCCAGCGCGCGATTCAGCAGGTGCGCCGGGTACGCGAGGATGGCGGCGGCGCGGTGGAGCATCGCGGCACGATACCAACCCCGCCCCGAGCCGTCAGGCTCGACGCAGGGTGTCGTACAGGTCCTCGGCCTGGGCGACCCGGCGCTCGACGGCGAATCGATCGGCGTCGGCGGCGGCGTGTTCGGCCATTGCGCCACGCCGCACTGGATCGGCCAGCGCGATCAGTCCGTCCGCCAGCCGTCGGGGGAGGGAGTCCGGCGGCATGGCGTCGACCACGATGCCGTCGACTCCGTCGCGGACCGACTCGTCGACACCCGGCCCGTCGACGGCGACCACCGGGAGCCGTGCCGAGAGCGCCTCGGCCAGGACGAGGCCCTGGGTCTCGGTCCGCGAGGTGAACAGGAACAGGTCGGACCCCGCGAGCCGCGTCAGCGCCTCCGGCCGTGGCAGCGCGCCGACCAGGTGAACCCGCCCCGCCAGGTCCGGGAGCTCAGCGCGCGTGCGCAGCGTGGCCTGGGAGGGACCAGCGCCGATGACGAGAAGTCGCAGCATCGGCATCTGCGCCGCGGCCGCGGCGACCGCGGCGAGGAGCAGCTCCGGGCTCTTCTCCGGCGCCAGGCGCCCGAGCGACGCAACGACCAGGGCATCGCCCGGCCAGCCGGCCTCCACTCGGGGATCGATCGGGGCGAGCGCGCGAATGCCCGCTACGTCGACGCCGGTCGGGATCACGTGGACGCGGTGGGCGCTCGCCACCGGGAGCCTAGCGCGAATGTCGCGCGCCAGGTCCTCCGATGGCGCCACGATCGCCGCGCAGGCGCGCCAAAAGCGACGGATGTACGCATCTGCCAGGCGCGATCCCAGGCCTGCGAACGGCCCCAGGTAGTGGCCGTAATCGGCGAAGCGGGTGTGATGCGTGAAGACGAGCGGCGCGCTCAGCTCGGCCGCGAGACGGCGGGCGACGCGGCCCGTCACGAAGGGCGAGTGCGCATGCACGACGTCGGGCCGGAACGCACGTGCCCGGCGCAGGCCGCCGGATCCGGGCACCGGCACGGCCATGCGGTAGCCCGGTGGCGCCACGATCGGCGCCTGGTACGAGGGCAGCCACGCGTAGCCGGGCTCCGGGCCCGGCGTGCCCACGGGCTCCGGGGCCGACCCCGGCGCCGGGCGGGGTGCGAGCACGAGGACGTCGTGGCCGAGCGCGCCGAGGCCGCGAGCAAGCGCGTCGACGGACACGGTGACCCCTGACAGGTAGGGCAGGTACGACTCGGTCGTCAGCAGGACGCGCATCGGCTCAGGCGAGGCGCCCGGGAGGGCTCATCGGCGTGAAAGTGGTGGGCGATACTGGATTCGAACCAGTGACCTCACGGATGTGAACCGTGCGCTCTAACCGACTGAGCCAATCGCCCATCGAGGAGGTCGCAGTATAGCCGTGGCCGGAACGGCCCATCAATCCGCGGGCAGGTCGCGCAGGACGCCGTCAGCGTACGGACCGGCCCGATCCGACGAGGCTCGCGGCACGACGACGAGCTCCACGTCGGCCATCGGTCAGCCGAAATTCCTGAGCCCCGCGACGAGGCGTAGGATCACCCCGAGCAGGAGCATCGCCACCAGCGGCGCCCAATCGACGCCGGCGGTGGGCGGCAGGAGGCGCCGGATCGGGGCCAGGATCGGCTCCGTCGCCTGGTAGATGAAGGCGGTCAGGCCTCCACCGCCCATCGGGTTCGTCCAGCTCAGCACGACCCGCGCGATGAGCAGCAGCCACAGCACGAATGCGAGGATCTGGACGAAGTTGATGAGAACGGAGGTCATCGGGCCGAGGATACCAGCGTCTCGCCGCGTGGCCCGAAGAGGGCCGTCCCGACGCGAACCAGCGTTGCTCCTTCCGCCGCGGCCGCCTCGGCATCGGCCGTCATCCCCATCGACAGCTCCCCCAGGCCGATGCCGGCCGCCTGCTCGAGCTGATCCCGCAGCTCGCGCAGCCGGCCGAAGACGTCGCGCGCCTCGGCCTCGGACGCGCCCATCGGCCCGATCGTCATCAGGCCGGTCAACGTGGCCGTCGACGGCAGGTTCGAAGGCACCTCCGCCAGCGCGGCAGGCTCCATGCCCGCCCTGCCGGCCTCACCGCGGATATTGACCTGGAGGAGGACCCGGGTCTGCCGCTCCTCCTGGGCGGCCAGCTCGTCCACCCGACGCAGCAGGTCCAGCGAGTCGACCGAGTGGATGACGGGGAACGCGAGAACCGCCCGACGCGCCTTGTTCGACTGCAGCCGGCCGACAAAGTGCCATTCCGCACCCGGAAGCGCGGCCACCTTCGGCTCCGCCTCCTGCACGCGGCTCTCCCCGAGCAGTGACAGCCCAGCATCGAGCGCCGCCCGCGCCACCTCGACCGGCCACGTCTTGGTGACCGCCACGATCCTCAGCCGGGTGGGGTCGTGGCCATTCGCCTCGGCCGCCTGCCGCAGCCTGGCGACCAGCCGCACGGCACGCTCCCGGATCTGATCAACGCTCGGCGGACCGACGCCCACGGTCTCCATCGATATATCGTGCCGCAGCGAGCGCGTCCTCTTCTATCGGATTCTCACCCGCAGCACGTCATCC
>Ga0136633_1001175_pt1 | contig 19542 bp, 15 predicted proteins | sample AntDrymeUQ832206_2_FD_105494 | JGI IMG/M metagenome (GOLD analysis project Ga0136633, IMG submission 105494) | Polar desert sand microbial communities from Dry Valleys, Antarctica - metaG UQ83 (22.06) | ecosystem: Environmental > Terrestrial > Soil > Desert | place: Antarctica: Dry Valley...
AGGTTGATGTTCACGTAGACGATGAGGTCGCTCTCGGCGGCCCGCTTGTTGATCTCGACGTCCTCCCCCTTGTCGGTGGCGCCGATGTGGAGGAGGTTCTCCGGGTCCTCGGCGTCGTGCTGGGTGAGACGGCCGGAGGGAGCGAAGGCGTCGTACACGCGGTCGCCCAGGGCGTGACGCAGCTCGGCCTCGGTCATGCGTCGGTGCAGGGCGAGGGCCGCGAGCAAGACGACGTCGTCGACCCCAGCGGCGGCGGCAACGTCGAGGACGGCCTCGATCACACGTTGCCGGTTGTCGGGTCGCTGCATGGGCGGGAGGGGCAGGCTGATGTCGTCGAAGCAGATCGTCAGCTTCATGCCCGGGAAGAGCAGGTCGGCGAGCGGTGCCGAGTCGCCCACGGGGTAGGCCAGGGCGTGGCGGATGGCCTCGTCGGGGTCGTCGAGCGGGTCGATGGGCTCGGGGGCGTAGAGCACCCGGCTCCCGACCGGCAGCTTCTCCAGACGGAACGTCTCGCCGTGCCAGAACAGCGTGGGCGGGGTCGAGCGGTCGACCTCCAGAACGAACCCGGGTCGGGGCATCTAGTGGTTCCTCCTGAGGTCGAACGCGATCTTCACTCCGCCGCGCCTTCCGGCGTGGGCGGCGTGGTCGATGGCGTCGGCGTAGCGGTCGAGGGGGTAGGTGGCGCTCAGCAGGCGCCCGAGGTCGCGCGAGGCCACGAGCTCGGTGGCGACGGCGAACGTACGCCGACCTCCGAGAGCGGGCTCCACCCCGTAGGCGTAAGCGCCCTGCAGTCGGACCTGCTTCTGCCACAGCGGCGTGAGGTCGAGCTGCACGTTCGCGGCCATGCCCACGAGCACGACGGTCCCGCCCGGCCGGCACATGGCCACGCTGTCGGTTATGGAATCTGACGAGCCCACGCAGTCGAACACCACGTGGGCGCCGCCAGTGAGGGTGCCGTCGTCGTAGGCGAAGCTCCCGGTGACCCGCCTCACCGCGCGCACGAGCTCTCCGTCTCCCACCACATCGGTGGCCCCGAGGGACTCGGCCAGTCGGCGCTGCTCGGGGTGCCGGGCCGCCACCACGATGCGGTCGGCGTGGCCGTGCGCGCCAACAGCCGCGATGACGCCGAGACCGAGAGTGCCGGCGCCCAGGACGGCGACCACACCCCCTTCGGTTGGTGTCGACAGGGCGGCGTGGACGGCGCAGGCCATGGGCTCGATGAGGGCTGCGGCCTCGTCGGAGATGTCGTCGGCCACGTCGTGGAGCTGGCTCTTGTGCGCGGCCAGCACCTCGGACCACCCGCCGCCGGTGTCGCAGCAGTAGCCGGTCTGCAAGCCCGGCTCGATGGCTCCGACCGCGAGGCGCTCGCAGCGGTCGTGGGCTCCGGATGCACAGCCCGCACAGGGCGGTTGGATGCCGCGGACCGCGCAGCCGAGGACGGGCTCGACGACGACGCGTCGACCGTCGTCGGTGTCGCCCACGACCTCGTGACCGGGCGTGAAAGGGAACGAGACGACGGGCTCGAACCAGCGGCTCGAGCGCCCGTCGACGGTGGCCAGGTCGCTCCCGCAGATCCCTGATAGGCGAGGTCGGACGTGCACCCAATCCGGACCGGGAAGGGCGGGCGGATCCAAGTCCTTCAGGCGCAGGAGTCCGACTCGGGCGCCGCGCCCGGCGTCGATCTCTGAGGCCACGCGCGCTGCCGCGAACCGGGCAGGCTTGCGACTGACGACGATGGCCCGCATCACACGCCCGCCTGACGCCGGCCCGGGAGGGAGAAGGTGGCACGGTCGCCGATGGGGAGCATCCGCTTCGGGCTACCCGCCGCGGGGGTCCAGTCCTCGGAGTGCCAGCCCCTCTTGCGGGTGATGGCGGCCAGCTTGGGCTCCGCGTTCACGGCCACCGGGTGGCCGACGACCTCGAGCATGGGAAGGTCGCTGGCCGAGTCCGCATAGGCCACGCACTCTTCGAGGGACAGGCCCTCGGCGTCGCAGTACTCGCGGATGGCCAGGGCACGGGCCTCACCTGTGCATGGAGCTTCTTCGAGGGCTCCGGTGTAGCGCCCGTCGACCACTTCGAGGCGAGCAGCGACGACCTCGTCGAAGAGTGGCCGGAACGGCTGCACGAGCACATCGAGGGCCCCGGTGATGAGGATCGTGCGATGACCGAGCTCGCGGTGGCGCCGGACGCGTCTGATGGCTGCTGGGTAGGCCTTCAGGTAGAGGTGCTCGGCCCAAAGGTCCCAGGTGTCGGCGGTGACCCGCTCCACCGGTGCCCCCTCGTAGCGGCGGTAGAAGTGGCGAAGGAAGTCGCCCCTGTCCTTGCGGTCGAGAGCGAGCATGCCAGGTGCCTCGCGCAGCGTCTTCAGCACGAAGCGCATACGGTCTGCCGGGGGCAGGTGGCGCGTCGCGACCCAGCTGTAGGAGTCCACGACGTTCGACGCGATGAGCGTGTTCTCGAGGTCGAAGGCGGCGAGGTGACGGCTGGGCGAGAGGATGGCGGCCCGACCGCGCTCGCGGCGCGTGGGACCGGTCTTCTTCCCCGGCGTCATCTTCACGCGTGCGTGCTCCACGACCGCTGGCAGGTACGTGCCCGCGATGTAGGACGACCACTCATATGACGCTGGGTCGAAGCAGAAGTCCCGGCGGTCCGAGGCGGGCAGGCCTTCGTACAGCGCGAGAAGGTTGTCGACCTGGAAGATGGCTTCGGTCTCGGTGTAGTGCCCGTAGAGCTCCACATACTCGAGGGCCCGCTGCACCTGGTCGCGCTGTTCCTCCAGGCGCCCCGCGATCTGGGCCTTCTTGCCCCGTATGGGGAGCGACTGCAGCGTCCGCTCGCCGAGGTCGAGGAGCTTCTCGGCGCGCTTGAGCTGGGCCTGCACACGGCCCCGGCCAGGGAACGACCACTCGGGTACCTCGATGGGCTGGCCCTCGCTGTCGTGGATGGGGGTGCGCGTGAAGAACGTGCGCACCTCGTCTACGAGGTTGCCGTACCGGAGCGGGTTCCGACTGCCGGAGGCGACCTGGTAGACGGCGGGTCCTGAGGGGGCGGGCCCGTTGGCGGCGACGGCCACGATGGCGGCGACCACGAGGTCGACCGGTATCACGTCGACGATCCCCTCGGGGATGCCGGGGAACTCCTTCAAGATGCCGCGGGCGTAGCTGATGATGATCGGGTCCGCCATGCGGAAGCCGCGGATCCATCCGGGGTGGGGTTCGGCCACCGCGGCCTCGATGATGGACGGGCGCACGATGCTGACGGCGACGTCGCCCCGCTGCTCGAGCAGGGCCCGCTCGCCGAGCGCCTTGGTGTAGGGGTAGGCGTCGGGCCATCCGAGTGAGGTGGCCCGGGCCACGCCCGCCTGCACGAGCTGGTCCTTCACCCAGTCGAGCCTGAGCTTCTCGGTGCGCTCGGCCAGGACGGGCACGCCCGCGGCCCCGAGGTCGCGCCGGGCCCTCTTGTGCATGTCCGCCAGCATGGTTGGCGTCCGGCTCTCGGCATCAAGGTCGGTCCGCACCCTGCGGGCGGCCGCCACCTCGTCGCGCCACGACACGTCAGGCGCATACGGGGTGTCGTCATAGGTGCGCTCGAAGGCCTTGCCCCGGCGCGTCCCCGCCACGTAGGCGGTGGAGACTGCAACGAGGTGAGCGGCGGGGTTCAGCTCCTTCATGACCTCGACGAGCCGCACCGGACCGAGCAGGTTTATCTCCACGGCCAGGTCGAGAGGGGAGTCGAAGGAGACCGCGGCGGCCGAGTGGATGACGATGTCGGCCGACGCGAAGTAAGCACGGGCCTCGTCGTCGAGCGCCAGCCCGTCCTCCCCCACGTCGCCGGCCAGGCCGACGACACGACGGGCGATCTCGTCGTCGAAGCGGTCACCCAGCTCTGCCCGCAGACGGGTGAAGGCGTCGTTCTTGATGACCTCGCGTCGAATCCGGTCGGTGGCGCCGCGCCGTCCCGGGCGCACGACCAGACCAAGGGTGCAGTCCGGCACCTGGCGCAGCAGCCGCTCGACCAGGGCTGTGCCCAGGAAGCCGGTCGCGCCGGTGACGACGATGCGCTTTTCTTGGAGCGCCTCACGGATCACGGCTTCCTTGTCTACCATTTGGTCAGTGCCGGTGGCAGCCCCGACCCGAGATCGTGCCCTGGATGCGGCACTCGCCCTCTTCGGCACCCGCGGCTACGAGGCCACCTCGCTCGACATGGTGGCCGCTGAAGCTGGAGTCAGGAAGCAGACGATCCTGTACCACTACGGCGACAAGGAGGGCCTGCTGACCGCCGTGGTCGACCGGTCGGCGGCTGAGGTGGCGACCGCCTTCGAGCGGGCCATCGGGCGCGACGATCTGGCAGGCTGGGATCGAGTGGAGGCTGTGGTCCGGGCCGTGTTCCGGCTCGCAGCCCGTCGGCCCGAGGTGCTCGGGCTCGTGCGAGAGGTGAGCCGTCTGGGCCCGCCCGCAGCCACCCGCCTCACGGACGCCCTTGAGCCCTTGGTCCACCGTGCCACCCGCTTCTTGGGAGACGAGATGACCGCGGGTCGCATCCGACGCCAGGACCCTCGCCTCGTGTTGCTGGCCGCGTACTCGATGGTCGTCGGGGCGGCCACAGAGGTGGAGGTGCTCAGGGTCCTCGGCTATCCGCCCACGGCTCGGTCCGTGATCCTTCGCCGAACCGAGCTCCTCGACTTCCTGCGCCAGTCCCTGGCGGGCTGAGCCGCTCCGCTGGCGGTCAGTCGCGCTCGGCCTTCGCCTTCTTGGCCTTGTCCTCGGCCGGAGGCAGCGGTCGCTTCTTGGGGCGGGGCGGCGTGTAGCGCTTCGACGGGGGAGGGGCGAGGCGACCGTCGGGCAGAGTCGGTGGCCTGCGGCGGCCGCGCCGCCCTGTCGGGGTGGCCGCGGCCGGCGCGCGCGTGCCGCCCCGGGCCAGCCGCATCTGCCGGCGCTGCGCAGCCTGCTCTTTCACGAGCCGGTTCTGGCGTAGGACCATCCACATGGCCACGCCGTAGTGGGGGATGACGAAGAACGGGCTCAGCGCCGATCCTGGGCCGAGGAATCCGGCCGCCAGGATGGCCATGCCGGACACCAGCCGGTTGCCGATCCGGGCCGCCACCACGCATCCGAGCGAGGCCACGACGCCGAGGCCCAGGAGGAGCAGCAGGACCCTGGCCTGGTTGTCGTCGGTCTCTCGTGCGGGCAACGTGGCGAGGAGCCCGATGCACACGACGGCGTTCGCCCCCCCGAGGACCACCGTGGCGACACGTTCCTGGTGCTGCATGCGCGACGGCCTGACCAACCCGTCCGGTCCCTCCATGGCGATGGGCGGCAGCAGCCTGTCCACGATGCTCACGAGCCGTCTTCCTCCGTCGTCGTGGGGTCGGCGGGGGGTACGCCACCCGGCATGAGCCAGGGCCGGAGGATCACCTTGGTGCCGCTGGCATCGTCGGCCACGTAGTCCACCACGACGGGGTCATCGTCGTCGTATGGGTCGCTCGGGGCCTCAGCGATGATGGCCGGCTTGCGGCGCTCGGGCTCGAAGACCTGACGCAGGCCCATGGCCATGGCGCTGATCACCGCACCGGTGGCACTCCGCGATCGCCACGACTCCACCCGGCGGGGCAGCGCGTTGTGCCTGACCTCGCCGTCGTCGTCCTCTTCAGGGTCCTCGTCGCTCTCCCCGTCGTCTGCGGCGAGAGCCTCCAGCTCGTCGTCGAAGAACGTGTCGGGCAGGTCGATCGCCTCTACCGCCTCTACCGCCTCGGCCTGATCGTCGGGGTGGTCGTCCACCGTCCCCACGGTACTGTCAGGCCCGCAGCACGGTGGCCAGGTCGCGCAAGGTGACGTCGGCCACCTCTGCGGGCGGAGGAAGCTGTACTGCCTCGGGTGCGCCGATCTCGACGATGGAGACCCCAAGGCGCACCTTCGTGGCGCTGGCGTCGGCGGTGATGTCCACCTGTCGGGGAACGCCGTCGTTGTCGAGGTAGGCGTCAACAGTCGCATCACCGGCCGCACCCAGCTGGGCGAACAGCGGCGAGATGGCGTTGAGGGTACCCGTGCTCACCGTGCCAGCGATGTGACGGACCCGCCGTCCGGCCACCTTCTCGATTCCCCTGTCCACCGGCGCGGGGACGGCGTCCAGGATGCGCACGACCGACTGGATCAGGCCTCCCGACACCTGCCCTACTCCGGAGCCGAGCGGGCCGGCCTCGGCGGCCGAGAGCTTCCCCCAGGGCTTGACCCCGAATGGCCTCGCCCCCTGCACGTAGAGCTCGGGACCGTCGGCCACCGCCCGCACGTTGCCAGCGCCGAGCCCCGTGATGGTTACGTCGGCCCTCTGCGCCACCGGGTCGAAGACACCGACCTGCTGAACCTGGACCTCCAGGGCACCACCGGTGCCGAAGGTGAACGAGGCCCTCAGCCGCTTGGCGTCGATCTTGGCGGGCGCCCCCCGCAGAGCGGCCTCGGGGGTGACCCCTTCGAGCACCGGACCCTCTCGGTCAACGGCGGTGAGCGCGACGATCCCCCCCAGGAGGAGGAGGCCTGCGGCTACGAAGAAGGCGGCGACGACGGTCTTGCGTTGACGCGCCCGTCCGCCCAGGGCGAGATCCATGCCCTCATCGTGGCACGGGCTCCGCCCGGGCTTCGCCCGGGCGCGCGGTCAGGCCTCCCGACCGATAGCGTTGCGCGCTTCTGCCACTGAGAGATGCGGGAGAGCGTGAGATCTCAGTGGCAGAACGGGCGAATGCGATGGATGAGTGGCGAGACGCGCCGTGCACGCCGCTCTCCTGCTGGCGGCGGTCGGTATGGTGGCCAACCTCGCCGCCGCCGTGAAGTTGGCGGTCGGGATCGGCATCGGGGTGACGCCGGGGTGATGCCGCACCCTACCGTCAGCGCGGCTCCCGTCCTCCTGCGCGAGCCACGGCAGCACCACGGCAGGTGCAGTTGCCTACATCTGCTCAATCGATGACGCGAGCAATGTCCTGATGGACGGCCGGAGCTCCCTGTCCAAAATTGGCCTCAGTTATGTACCTAAGCGACTCTTTCGAAACTGGCTCCAAGAACCGCGTGAAAGTCTGAGTGGTGGTGGTGCCTCCGGTCCGTACCTCGAGTGAGAGCACGGACTTCCGCGTGCGGCGCTCGGCCACAATCTGGTCCGGTTGGTCGGCGGAAACTCGCCCTCTGACCTCCAATCGTCGAGAGGTAGTACCCGAACGGTAGTCACACGATGCGCGAACGTCGCGTTCTAGATTTCCGTTCAAGAGAGCCACAGGAAGGGGCTCAGACCAGACACAGCGATCACCGGTCTCCTCGCCGCTGTTCGAACGATATCCACTAGTCTTCTCGATTTCCAGCACGGCAGACTCCGAAATGCGCAAGCGCCTGCGAACGAACTGGGTGCCGCCGCGGGTAGTAATGACCTCGATGAGGTCGGTCCCATCTGGCGAGAGAGAAACGGTTGCGATAACGGGTGCAGGCCCATTGGGCGATTGCTCGGTGCCCTCGTAACGGTAGGACTTTGTGGCGATTCCGTTCGTGGCCGCTGAGGCCGCCGTTTCACCGGATGAAGTACCTGTCGTGGCTGCAGGCTTAGCGCTGCTTGCCGTACCCGGAGTTGCAGGAGGCAGTGAGCCGGATGGATCGGGCGGCCCGACAGCCGAACTACCAGGCTGGAGGTCCCGGTCCTCTGCTAGGGCGCCCGCATCCTTGGCCCCACCGTCAGCGCGACCCCCCGCGCATCCCCCACCCAGAAGGCACAAGACCAGGCCGGCCCTAGCAGCGAATCGACGATCGACGAGAGCCACCATCCAGCATCAGCCTTAGATGACGTGTGTAGTGTCTTTGGTCGCTTCGGGGCATCGTATGAACGCGACGCTAGCTATCCCGAACTGCTGTGGAGGACCTTGGTTGCCCGTGGGGATCCCAGTCTGCGTGAAAATGAGAGCCCAGTTATTGATCTGCACTCCACCCGTTGGCTGCGCCCATGTAGGGCACGAGGATGCGACGAGCCCGAGACCTGGCCGCGCTGCCATACGCACGTTGATACCGTTCAAAATGCCGTCCAACTCGGTGACCGGATTGATGCAGATTCCCGAGTACGGGGTCCCCGGGGTCCCTCCGCAACCAAGTTCGTTGCCAAAGGACTCTCCCGCGACGCCGACGCTGAAGTAGGAGTTCGTATCGGGATTGTAATACGTCTGGAGACCGATGGGACCCGACAGGGTGACGTCGGAAGCCGCATGGCTTGGGCCGACACCGAGGATAAAGCCGAATGAAGCAAGCCACACAACGGCGGCCACGATGCGTACTCGCACTTGTCATTCCCCTCCGGATAGTGGCCAGGAACGCCCCGATCCGGCCAGCCTTGACTATCGCATGCTGAACCAAGCGTCGTCAACCCTTTTGGCCAAAGGGACCAAGGCACGGCGCGTCTCCGCCCTCGCTCGCTGCGCTTGCCCTTGGCTCGTCTCACTGCGCCTGTCCCGCGGTACTTGCAGCCTGTCTCGCTGATCGAGGTAGCGACAACAACGCACAACGCCCCGCGTTGCGGGGGCGGGGGTGGGTCAGCCTGTGCGGGTGAGTTCTACGTCGACGCCGAGGGTGTGGGACCTCTCGCCCTGGAAGATGCCCTTCAGGGGAGTCACGTCGGCGTAGTCGCGGGCCCGACCGACAAGGACATGACGCTCCCCCACGGGCACCCCGTTGGTGGGGTCGAAGCCCCGCCAGTCGCCGTCCCACCACTCGAGCCAGGCGTGGCTCTGTCCCTGAACAGGCTGGCCGATTCCGGCGTCAGGGAAGGGGTGCAGGTATCCGCTGACATAGCGGCTGGGCACGCCCATGGCCCGCAGCACGGCCAAGCTGAGGTGGACGAAGTCCTGACACACGCCGCGCCGCTGGTCCCAGGCCTCGACGGCGGACGTGCGCACACCCGTGGCACCGGGTTCGTAGATGAGCTGCTCGCGCACCCAGGCCATGGCCGAGTCCACGGCGGCCACAGGGCTCATGGACGCGGCGGCCATTTGCGCCGCCACCTCAAGGAGACGCTCGTCCGGTGTGGTGTATGGCGTGGGGACCAACAGCTCGGCCAGGCGGTCGCCCGCGGCCGGGGCCACGAGGTCGGCCCACCCCATGCCGCTCTGGGCCTGGACGGGCGTGGCGGTCTCCACCACGGAGGTGCCGGTGACCACGAGCTCGGTGTGCGGAACGTGCACGTCGAAGGCGTCGACGCATGTTCCCCAGTAGTCCCAGTAGCGGCGCGGTCGGACCCACGGGCTGACCTCGACCTTCGCTTCCAGGCAGATCTGGCGGGGCGTGGACAGCGGCGTGATGCGGGCCTCGTTGTAGGAAGAACGGACCTCGCCCGCGTAGCGGTAGCCGCTGGTGTGCCTGATGGCGACGCGCCAGCTCACGCGCTCCACCCGACCGCAGGTGCGTGGCGGAAGTAGCGGCGAGCAACGGCGTCGTTGGCCGCCGCGCAGGCGCTCAGGAGGCTGCGCAGATGCGAGGGCAGGTCGGCCAGGAGCTCCTCGACGCGGCGAAACTCGAGGTCCGTGCGGGCCCGGCCGAGGATGCGCCGGGCCTCATCGTCCAAACCGGTACGGCCGTGCTGGGGGTCAAGGTCGGCCAGGCAGCGCTCCGCTTCGAGAAGGGCCGCGAACACGCTGCGGGGGAAGAGCCGGTCGAGCAGCAGGAACTCGGCCACCAGGCTGGCGTCCACGGCTCTCCGGTAGGTGCGCAGGTACGCCTCGTGGGCGGAGCAGCACCGGAGCGTGGTGACCCACTCCGGTGAGGTCGAGGAGTCGGCGAAGCGGGCGGATAGGAGGCGGGCCGTCATGTCGATGCGCTCGAGCTGGCGGCCGAGGGTGAGGAAGCGCCAGCCGTCGTCGTGGCTCATCGTGGAATCAGCCAGGCCGGCCAGCATGGCGGTCCGCCCCTTCACCCAGGTGAAGAGCTGGTGCGAGCCGTAAGACCCTGAGGAGACCTGGCCCGGCAGCGCGTTCCAGGTCGCGTTGAGGCACTCCCACATCTCCGACGAGATCGCCTCGCGCGCCCCCCGCGCCCCTTCACGGGCGGCAGTCAGCGACCCGACGATCGAGGACGAGCTGGAGCGGTCGTTGGCCAGGAGATGGATGACGGTCGCGATGTCGCAGTGCTGCCCGGGCGGCGGTCGGGGGGTGCTCATGACGGCGAGGAGGGTGCGGCACGCGGGGTCCTCCTCCACGGCGGGGTCTTCGAGCAGGTGGTGCACATGGACGTCGAGGATGCGAGCTGTCTCCTCGGCCCGCTCCATGTACCTGCCGACCCAGTACAGCGACTCCGCGATGCGGCTCAGCATGTGGCCCTCATTGCTGCTGTGCCTCTTCTTGTTGCTGGTTCTGCGTCTGCCGGATCGCCGGGCTCTCGTCGAACGCCATGGCTGCGGTCAAGGCCGCCACGCGGTCTTCGGGGTCCAGCTCGACGCTGTCCCCGGCGGTGTCAGCGGGACGTCCGCCAACGGGCGCCAGCACCCACGTGTCCTTCGACCCTCCACCCTGGCTCGAGTTCACGACGAGGCTGCCTTCGGGAAGGGCCACCCGCGTTAGGCCACCGGGCACGACCCACACCTTGCTCCCGTCGTTGACTGCGAAGGGGCGAAGGTCCACGTGTCGGGCCTGCAGCTGGTCGCCGATGCGGGTAGGCGAGGTGGAGAGGGTCACGACCTCTTGGGCGATGAAGCTGCGTGGGTCGGCCTCGATGGCCGCTCTGGCCTCGGCCAGCTCAGCGTCAGAGGCAGCAGGACCCACGATGATCCCGTAGCCACCCGAGGCGTCGACGGGCTTCACCACGAGCCGGTCGAGGCGACCCAGTGCCTCGGCGCGCTGATCGGGGTCCTCCAATCGGTAGGTGGGCACGTTCGGCAGTATCGGGGCCTCGTGCAGGTAGTAGTCGATCATGGCCGGCACGTAGGTGTACATGAGCTTGTCGTCGGCGATGCCGTTGCCCACCGCGTTGGCGATGGTCACGTTGCCGAACCGGGCCGCGTTGAGGAGCCCGGGTATGCCGAGCATGCTGTCGGGCCTGAAGTGCAGGGGGTCGAGGTACTCGTCGTCGATGCGGCGGTACAGCACATCGACACGCTGCTCGCCCTCGGTCGTGCGCATGTAGAGGACGTGGTCGCGGCACACGAGGTCACGTCCCTCGACGAGCTCGACGCCCATCTGCCGGGCCAGGAAGGTGTGCTCGAAGTAGGCGGAGTTGTAGATGCCAGGGGTGAGCACGGCCACGGTGGGCTCGCCCTGACCGCGTGCCGGTGCCGAGGCCTGGAGAGACTGGAGGAGACGGCCCGGGTACGAGGCCACGGGACGGACGCGGTGGCTGGCGAAGAGCTCGGGGAAGACGCGGGCCATGGTCCGGCGGTTCTCGACGACATAGGAGATGCCGGACGGGCAGCGCAGGTTGTCCTCAAGCACCTTGAAGACGCCGTCGGCGTCGCGTACGACGTCGATGCCAGCCACGTGCACACGCACGCCGTTGGCGGGCTCGACTGCATAGGCGGCCCGGTGGAAGTGGGCGCTCGAGGTGACCAGCCGCCGGGGCACGACGCCGTCCTCCAGGATCTGGCCCAGCCCCGAGTAGACGTCAGCCAGGAAGGCTTCCAGGGCGCGGACCCGCTGCACCACGCCTGACTCGATGATGGCCCACTCGTCCGCCGGGATGACCCGGGGCACGAGGTCGAGGGGGAACGGCCGCTCCTCGCCTGAGAGGCTGAACGTGATGCCCTGGTCCCGGAACGTCCGGTCGCGCAGCTGGCAGCGCTTCTCGAAGTCCTCGGCCGACAGCGCCCGCAGCGAGTCGACCAGCGAGGTGGCGACGGTGCGGGCGTTGACCTCCTCGTCGAAGACCTCGTCCCACGCGGCCGGGCCGACCGGGGCCGGGAGCGCATAGTCGTCGAAGAGGTCTCCCATGCCGGGCTGATCCTACGGCGCCCCATTGTTTCGGCGTCGTGACACGTAGGCTCGCGGGGATGCTGACCCGAGCGACAGGCCAGACCGTCCGGCCCGTGGCGCCCTCCCTCGGAGCGGAGGTCACTGGCGTCGATGTGAGGGACATGGGCGACGAGGCGTTCGCCGGACTACGCGACGCCTTCGGGGAGCACCGCCTCCTCGTGATCAAGGACCAGGAGCTCACGCCCTGCGAGCTGATGGAGTTCGGATCGAGGTGGGGCGAGCTCCTGGTCCACCCCCTCACCCCTCACATCGACGGCTTCCCTCCGGTCCAGGCCATCGAGAACAGCGGCAAGAAGCGGACCCTGAACGAGCACTGGCACACCGACATGTCCTTCGAGCCCGTGCCACCGAAGATCACCATGCTGCACGCCCTCGCGGTGCCCGCCCTCGGTGGCGACACGGCCTTTGCGGACCAGCACCTCGCCTACGAGAGCCTGTCGGAGGGCCTTCGAGCCATGCTGGACGGCGTGCGGGCGGTGCACGCGTCCGAGAACCTGGCCCGCATCATGGGCAAGGACCCCCGCCAGGCGCCCAGGGCAGCGCACCCCGTCTTCCGCACCCACCCGGACACGGGCCGCAAGGCGCTCTACGTGTGCCGCGCGTTCACGCAGTATCTCGAAGGGATGACCCGTGAGGAGAGCCGGGGCCTCCTCGACTTCCTCTTCGAGCGCAGCGTCCGCCCAGACTTCACCCACCGCCACGCCTGGTCGACTGGCGACCTGGTCATGTGGGACAACCGCTCGCTGCTCCACTACGCCATCCACGATCACGGCGACCAGCCCCGCCTCCTCCACCGCATCACCATCCAGGGCGAACCCCCGGCCTGACCCAACGTCTACAAGGAGACCTCTTCGGATTCGGGCTCGGACGCGCTTGTCATGAGACCGCCGGGGACGGGGTCGGGATGGAGGCGGACGACGAGGGCCATGACAGCGGCGCCGGCGACGCCGAGAAGAATGATCGGGGTGAGGCCGGTGATCTCGGAGATGTTCCCGAAGAGGAGCAGTCCGAGGGGGACGGTGCCACCGAATCCCATCATGTAGAGGGCGAGCACCCTCCCGCGCACAGCGTCGTCGAGGTGGCGCTGAAGCGTGGTGGCCAGCACCGTCGTGCACGTGAAGTAAGCGGCGCCCAGCACCAGGATGACGGGGTAGGCGGGGGTGGCGCTTCGCAGGAGAGCCCAGACGCCGAGCAACGCGGCGAACAGGCCGAGGCTCCGGCGCAGGAGGCGCTCGGGGTGCACGTCGACGAACCACGACCCGACCCCCATCGCCCCTATGGCTGCGCCCAGGCCGAAGCACGCGTAGAGAAGTCCGTACTGAACCGACTTCACGTCGATGCCGAGGTTCTTCTCGGCCAGCGCTGGCATTAGCCCGATGAAGGGCAGGCACACGAAGGAGAAGAGCGTGACGGAGAGAAGCACCGTGCGCACCAGCGGGTCGCGCCGGGCCACGACGAAGCCGCCGAAGAGACGCTCGAGGCCCGACTCCGCGGTGCGGACCACGTCGCATCTCGGACCCTTCACCACGCCGACGACGGCGAACAGGTACGTGGCCGCGTTGACGTAGAAGATGCCGGCGAACCCGAGGGTGGGTAGGAGCACGCCGCCGATCGCAGGCCCGACCACGCGCGACAGGTTCATCTGCACGGAGAACAGCGACACCGCGCCGCCGAGGTCCTCACGGGGCACGAGGCGGGGTAGGTAGCTGGCGAACGACGGGCCCGACAGGGCGTTGCCGATCCCGATGGCGAGGACGACCAAGAGAAGCGTGGCCCGATCCGGGGTGCCGTTCATCACGACAACGCCGAGGACGGCCGAGAACACCAGCTGCTGGGTGTTCGTGATCACGAGCAGCTTTCGTCGGTCGAAGCGGTCGGCCAGCACCCCGCCGACGCTGGCCAGAACGAGGATGGGGCCGAGCTGCATGAAGCCGACGAGCGCCACGAAGCCGGCGCTGAGCGACATCTTGTAGGCCAGGGCGCCCAGGGCCACATTCTGCATCCACGTGCCCACGTTTGACGCCATCGTGCAGGCCCACACGATGCGGAATGAGGGGTGGCTGAGCGCGGACCGAGCCGTGCCCGGGCGCGGGGCCGACCGGCTGAGCGCTGCCATGGGTCAGGAGGTTACTCCAATTGGTTCGTAGTACGAACCAATTGCGTGACGACCGTGTCAGCGGCGGCCTCCGTCGGAATAAGGTCGCGCCCATGAGGGCTGCTGTGCTGCGAGCTGGACAGATCGTCGTCGACGAGGTGGCGGACCCGGTCCCCGGTCCGGGCCAGGTCCTGGTGCGCACCCTGGCGTGCGGGATCTGCGGGTCAGACCTGCACTTCCGCAAGCATGGTGAGCGAATGGTGGAGGCGTCGCGGGCAGGCGGGGTCCCGTTGCGTGCCGACATGAGCCGGGACATCGTCCTCGGCCATGAGTTCTGCGCCGAGGTGGTTGAGGCCGGACCCGACACCTACGCGCCCGAACCCGGCACCCATGTGGTCTCGGTGCCCGTCGTGCTCATGGGTACGGACCTCATGAACCCCGACCTCGTCCCCATCGGCTTTGACAACGAGCTTCCCGGCGCATATGGAGAGCTCATGGTCCTCTCGGCGCCCCTCCTCGTGCCCGTGCCCAACGGGCTCGACCCCGCCCATGCCGCTCTGACGGAGCCCATGGCCGTGGGCCTCCACGCCGTGAACAAGAGCGGGATGGCGCCCGGTGACGCCGCTCTTGTCCTTGGCTGCGGGCCGGTCGGCCTCTCTGTCATCGCGGCTCTGAAGGGGCGGGGCACGGAGGTGATCGTGGCCACCGACCCGAGCCCCACCCGGCGCGCCCTGGCCACGGCGATGGGTGCCACCGCGGTGGCCGACCCGTCCGAGGTGACCGCGATCGAGGCCTGGCGCGAGGCCGGCGGCCGGGAGCCCGTGGTGATCTATGAGGCCGTCGGCATCCCGGGCATGCTCGCCACCGCCATGCGCGAGGCGCCCCGAGGCACCCGCATCACCGTCGTCGGCGTGTGCATGGAGCCCGACACCATCGAGCCCATCATGGGGATCAACAAGGAGCTGTCGCTTCAGTTCGTCCTCGGCTACGACCCGTTCATGGAGTTCGCGCCCACCCTCACCGAGATCGCCGAGGGTCGCCTCGACATCACCCCTCTCGTCACAGGTGAGGTCGACCTTGACGGCGTGGCCGACGCCTTCGACGCGCTGGCCGACCCCGACCAACACTGCAAGATCCTCATCCGGCCATAACATCCCACTGCGTCGCTCGGGCGCACACCCGCGCCGGGCGTCACGAGCCCTTCCTACGATGCAGGGCATGGGCGCGGCTGAAGGTTCTCCGATCCGGGCGCGCCCGGGTGAAGAGCTCATCTCGGCCGTCAGCGACGCAGTTGCCCGGGTGCGCGGCGGCGACCCGCTCGCCCCGGTCGCCGTCGTGGTTCCCGGGGCGGTGGCCCGCATCCAGCTCCGCCGGGCGCTCGGATGCAAGGGAGGCGTAGCCGGGGTCCAGTTCCTCCTTCTGCACGAGGTGGCCGAGAGGCTCGCTGACCCCGTCGAGCTTGCTGCCCCTCGAGCCGCGGGGGCCTGGGACGAGGCCACTCGTCTCGCTCTTCTGGCCGATCCCGGTCCTTTCAGGGGCCTCGAGGAGCACCCGGCCACCGTCTCGAGGGTGGCCGGAGCTCTGCGACGGCTCCGTGGTGCCACGGAGCTGGAGCGCCAGACCCTCCACCATCGAGGAACGTGCCCGGCCCATCTCATGCGGCTGCTCCGGGACGTCGAGGCAAGAGGCCCGTGGCGCCACCGCCTCGACCTGTGCAGCGCGGCCATCAGGGCCGTCGCTGCGGGTGCGGATTCGGGTCCACTGGTCATGGTCCGAGTGGAGCCGACGGACCCGATCGAAGCTGACCTCATGACCGCACTGGCCCGCGCGGCCAGGGTGGAGATAGTCGACATCGAGCACCGGGCCGAGGCGGGCCCACCTCAGCACCTCGTGGTCGCGGCGGACGCCGAGTCCGAGGCGCGGCTGGCGGTGCAGACCGTCGTGGCCGCTCTAGGCGCGGGAACCCCCGGCCATGCCATCGCCGTGCTCCCCCTCGGAACCGGCGGTGCGGCCCGGGCCCGCATCACCCAGCTCCTCGACGCGGCCGGCGTGACGTGGAACGGCCCTTCCGCCACATCCCTGGCCGACTCCGCGGCGGGCCGCACCCTCCTCGATCTTCTGCGCCTCGATGAGGAAGGCTGGACCCACAGCGGCGTCCTTGCCGTCCTCGGCGGCGGTCTGCTGCGGCATCCGTTGAGCGACGACCCGCTACACGTCCAGCGCTGGGCTTCTGTGGCTCGATCCGCTCGGGTGGTGGCCGGAAGAGAGCAGTGGACCACGCGCCTCCGGACCCTCGCCAGCGCTTTGCGTAATGGAGCGACCGACCGCGCCCTGGCCCTGGCCGCGGACGCTGACGGCCTCGCGGGAGTGGTCGAGGTGCTCGTCTCCCACCTGACCGTGCCGGCGGACGCGAGGTGGACGGAGCGCGCCTCGGCTGCCCTTGCTCTGCTCGACGCCTGGACTGATCCGTCCTGCTGGCCGGACGATGCAGCCGCCGCTCACGCCCGGGTCCGTGACGCCATCGAGGACCTTGGTCGGCTCGACTCCTTCGGTGGCATTGTGTCCTCCACCACCTTCCTGGCCGCGCTCGAGCGCGCCCTCGCCGGTGGAGCCGACCGCCACGGGCGGGTCGGGCACGGCGTGCACGTCGCGTCACTTGACGAGATGGTCTGTGCCGCCCCCGGTCTGCTCGTCATCACGGGCGCGGTCGAGGGAGCGGCCCCGTCGCGCCGCGTCGAAGACGCGTTGATCCCCGACCAGGAGGCCGCGGGGGTGCGCGCTCTGCTCGGACGGGCCGACCGGCGTCAGGCCGAGAGGGCGGCGGTGGGCGGGGCCGTGGCGTCAGCCGCCCGGTGTGTCGTCTCGTGCCACCTCTCGGACGTGCAGTCGGGCCGATGGCCGTCCCGGTGGTTCCTGACCTGGGCTGCGCAGCACCTCGGCGCCACCTCACCGCTGAGCACCGAGGAGCTCCTGGCTCTGCCGCCTCAGCCCTGGCTGCGGATCGTGCCGTCCTTTACGGCCGCCGTGTGCGGGCGCGGGCCGGGCGCCACAGACCAGGAGCTGCGCCTGGCCAGCTTGGCAGGTTGGGTCGCAGCCGGCGGGGCCGTCGGCGCCCATCCTTCTGTGCTGGCCCTACCACCGCTGGCTCGAGCGGTGGCGCGCTCTTCGGCCTTGGACAGCGACGTCTTCGGCCCCCTCCAGGGCCAGGTTGCGTCCGGTCTGCCGCTCGACGGCGAGGTGTCGGCCACCGAGCTTGAGGAGTGGGCCACCTGCCCACGCCGCCACCTCATGGCCCATGTCCTGCGGGTGGGATCTAACGCGATCCCCGAGGACGACCTCGGCGTGAGCAGCCTGGATCGCGGCACGCTGGTCCATCGGGTGCTCGAGAAGATCGTGAGGGAGAACTTCAACCGGCCGCCCGACCGCTCGTGGACTGCGGCCGAGCTCGAGTCCGTGGTGGTCGACGTGCACCGCCGAGCCGAGACCCTGCGGCGAGAGGGCAAGCTCGGATCCGGTGTGCTGGCCGACCTGCGGATCGAGGAGATGGTCCGCGTGGTGCTCGACGCCCTGGCCGACGACGACGAGATGCGGGCCGCGGCGGGGTGGGTGCCACAAGCAGCAGAGCTCCGGTTCGGCGAGGCCCATGGCCGTCCCGTCTCGGTGGCACTGCCGTCAGGGCGCACCGTGCGCTTCACCGGCACCATCGATCGCGTCGACCGCACGCTCGACGGCCGTCGGATCCGGGTCGTTGACTACAAGAGCGGCCGCGCAGCCCGCTATCTCAGGGCCTCGACGGGAGGGGCGGAGGCCGCCCGACTGCTGCAGCTGGGTGTCTATGAGGCCGCCATCGGCACCGGGGCTGAGGGGGCCGACGTGTCCTCGGGGTGGTGGGTCCTGGAGGGTCGCGTCGGTAAGGTGCCGTTCCACGGCATCGTGCCCAACCACCTGTCCACCGACCAGTTCGAGCGCGCCGTCGACGCTGTGCTCGACGGCATCGAGGCCGGTGTGCACCCCATGGATCCGGGCGACGACGGCTACTTCGGCCCCGAGACCTGTCGCTTCTGCCCCTACGACCGCGTGTGCCCAAAGGACCGTGTCCGTGTCCTCGGGCGGGTTGCAGCCCACCCGGCGCTGGAGCCGTGGCGGCGCCTGCATGCGATCGGTGAAGAGGTCGGCTCGTCGGAAGGCGACATGTGATGAGCGCAATCGCCGTGGATCAGAGCGAACGCGAGCGGATCGCCACCGATCACCGAGCCACTCTCTTCGTGGAGGCGGGGGCGGGCACGGGCAAGACGACGACCCTCGTGCTGCGCATCGTCAACCTGGTGGCCGATGGCCACGCCCCGCTGACGGCCATCGCAGCCATCACGTTCACGGAGACGGCCGCCGCCGAGCTGCGTGAGCGCATCAGGTTCCGGCTCGAGCACCTCGCCGCGGACCAGGGCGAGCCCTCCGAGCGCCGGGCCAGGTGCGCCGCCGCGCTCGATGATGTCGATGATGCTCCGCTTCAAACGCTCCACGGCTTCGCCAACAGGATCCTCGCCTCCCACGCAGTGGAGGCCGGGCTCCCACCTGGGTTCGCGGTGCGCGAACCCGTCGCCGCGTCAGTCGATTTCGCCCGGCGCTGGAACGCCTTTCTCGGGGCCCTCGTCCTCGATCGGGCGGTCGCCGGCACACTTCGTGCCGCGCTGCGGCTCGGCCTCACCACGGAGCACCTGAGCCTCTTGGCCGCGGAGCTCCACGCCGCGTGGGATCTCGTCCAGGAACGTCCGCCCATGCCCGACGTGGCGCTCGAGGCCATCACGGATCCGCTGTTCGAAGCGCTCGACGAGGCGATGGCCTGGGCCGGGGAGTGTGCAGACCCTTCCGACAGACTGGCCCTCTTCCTCTCTGAGGATCTCTCGGTCTACCGGGAGCAGCTGTGCTCCGACCTCGCCGCCGCGCAGGGCGATCCGTTCCTCCTGGCTACGGCGCTAGAGGCGCCCCCGCCCAAGCCTGGGACGGTCGGCACGCAGAAGGCGTGGTCGCCGGTTGCGCCGAAGGACGTGCGCGACGCCGTACGGGAGGTCGACGCGGCGCGCCAACACGTTCGTCGCGCCCTGCGGCAACGGCTGCTGAGCGAGCTGGTTCCTCACCTGTGCCGGTTCACCCTTCAAGGGACGGAGGAGCGGGCGGCAGCCGGCGAGCTCGAGTACCACGACCTCCTGGTCCGTGCTCGCCGGCTCCTCCGCCGCGACCCGGTGGTCCGCGACGCCGTGCGCTCGCGCTACCGGTACATCCTGGTCGACGAGTTTCAGGACACCGATCCGATCCAGGTTGACCTGGCCGTCCTGGCCGCGACCACCGCCGATGGGGTCATCCTTGAGGGCCGCAAGTGGGACGAGCTCCCCATCGAGGAGGGCCGGCTGTTCTTCGTGGGCGACCCGAAGCAGTCGATCTACCGCTTCAGGCGCGCTGACATCGACCTCTATGC
>Ga0136633_1001176_pt1 | contig 19539 bp, 22 predicted proteins | sample AntDrymeUQ832206_2_FD_105494 | JGI IMG/M metagenome (GOLD analysis project Ga0136633, IMG submission 105494) | Polar desert sand microbial communities from Dry Valleys, Antarctica - metaG UQ83 (22.06) | ecosystem: Environmental > Terrestrial > Soil > Desert | place: Antarctica: Dry Valley...
TCCAGGCCAACGCCGGCCGTAGGAGGCGAACAGCCTCAGAATTTGGCTCTACAGCGGGGCTGGTGGCACGTAGGAATCGCGAATGAACGTCTCGGCGAAAGTGTCGGACCCCTCGGCATCTGACACATATGCGCTCTTTCGTGATTGCGCCTGCGTGAAGAGGGCAAGCTCGTACCCATCGTGGTTGACCTCGCACTCTGCCCAACTCCCGCGGCCGCTGCGACGGCGCGGCGGCACGTGCGCGCGCTTCCGGTCGATGCGGAGACCGTCGAAATCGTGTCGCTGCTTGTGACGGAGCTCGTCACGAACGCGCTGCGCCACGCCGACCACCCGCCTCGGACCATCGACGTCCATCTCGAGTCAAGTCGGGATCGGGTCCGGGTGGACGTGACGAACCAAGGTCAAGGCTTCACGTGGGACCCCGACTCGGTCGACCTGAAGAGCCCGGGTGGCATGGGGCTGATGCTGGTCGACAAGCTCGCCGCCCGTTGGGGCGTCGAGGGTGACGGCTGCACCCACGTCTGGCTCGAGATCGACCGCTAGAAACAACGAGGGCGGCCCGTAGGCCGCCCCCATGGCGAAGCAGTGGCGAGCGATCCGCGCTACTTGATCTCGACGCCGCCGCCGGCCTCCTCGATTTCGGCCTTGAGCTTCTCGGCCTCCTCCTTGTCGATGCCCTCCTTGACGGGCTTGGGGGCCTCGTCGACGAGCGCCTTGGCCTCCTTGAGGCCGAGGCCGGTCGCGGCGCGCACGACCTTGATGACCTGGATCTTCTTCTCGCCGGCGGAGAGAAGGACGACGTCGAACGCGGTCTGCTCCTCCTCCTCGACCGCTGCGCCTCCGCCGCCACCGGCGGCGGGAGCGGCGGCCATCTGCGCCTGGGCGGAGACACCGAACTCCTCCTCGAGCGCCTTGATGCGCTCGGCAAGCTCGAGCACGGTGATGCCCTTGAGCTCTTCGATCCACTTGTCGGTACTGGTAGCGGCCATGTTCTAGTTCTCCTGGTTTTCGGTTGTGTCGGCGTCGCCCTCGGGGACGGCGTCGGAAGATGCTTCGGGTGCTTCGGGGGCCTCAGGTGCGGCCTCGGCTGCCGGGGCGGGCGCCGGAGCAGCCGTCCCCCCGACAAGGCCCTGGTCGGCCATGGCCTGGAGCTGGCGGGCCAGCCCGGAGATCATGTTGCTCATGCTCGTCGCGAGGCCGGAGATCGGCGACGCGATGAGGCCCACGAGCTGCTGGTAGAGCACCTCGCGTGAGGGGAGGCGGGAGATCCGGACGATCTCGTCACCCGACAGCGCACGGCCGTCCATCCACCCGCCCTTGAACGCGAGCAGCCCGGTCGTCTTGCCGAGGTCGTTGATGGCCTTGGCCGCCGCCGCCGCGTCGCCGCGGACGAAGGCGAGCGCCGTCGGTCCCTCGAGGTATGCCTTCAGCCCCTCGGCGCCAGCCTGCTCGGCCGCGCGCTCGGTGAGCGTGTTCTTGACGACGCGGAACGACGCGTCCCCGTCGCGCAGCTTCGTGCGCAGCTCGGCTGCCTGTGGCACCGAGATGCCGCGGTAGTCGACGGCGAACACCGCCTGCGACTCCGAGATCTGGCCGGCCACCTCTTCGATGACGGCCGCTTTTTGATTGCGGTCCAACTCGTTCCTCCTGTCCCGGGCTTATGGCTGCCGGGGGTCTTTGGAGAGGCGCCGAGGGCTATGCAGCCGCCGGGGCCCCTTCTGTCTCAGCGATGTCCCGCACGCGCGAGGGATCGACCTTGATCCCCGGCCCGTGGGTGGTGGCGAAGGTGACCGAGCGCAGGTACTTGCCCTTGACCGCGGACGGCTTGGCCCGCATGAGCTCCTCGACGACCGCCGCGTAGTTCTCGAGCAGATGCTGCGTCTCGAAGGACGACTTGCCGAGCGACAGGTGCACGATCGCGGTGCGGTCGGTGCGGTACTCGATCTTGCCCGCCTTGGCCTCCTGCACGGCGCGCCCGACGTCCATGGTGACCGTCCCGACCTTGGGGTTGGGCATCTTGCCCTGGGGGCCGAGCACGCGGCCCAGCCGTCCGACGACGGGCATCATGTCCGGCGTCGCGATGGCGACGTCGAAATCCGTCCAGCCCTCGTCGAGGATGCGCTTGGCCAGGTCGTCGCCGCCCACGAAGTCGGCGCCGGCGTCCTGCGCCTCCTTGATCTTGTCGCCCTGTGCGAAGACGGCGATGGTGACGTCCTTGCCGAGGCCGTGCGGCAGGGCGATGGTCCCGCGCAGCTGCTCGTCGGCGTGGCGGACGTTGAGGCCCGTGCGAACGTGCACCTCGACGGTCTCGTCGAAGCCGGCGCGCTTGGTCTCCTGGACCAGCTTGATGGCATCGGCCGGCGCGTAGAGCTTCGTGCGGTCCACCTTCGCCCGCACCTCGAGGTACTTCTTGCCGTGTTTGGGCATCAGACGACCTCCACACCCATCGAGCGAGCCGTGCCCGCGATGATCTTCTCGGCCTGGTCGACGTCGTGCGCGTTGAGGTCGTTGAGCTTCTTCTCGGCGATCGCGCGGACCTGGTCACGGGTGATCGTGCCGACCTTGACGCGGTTGGGCTCACCCGACCCCTTCTCGATCCCGATCGCCTGACGGATGAGCACCGCCGCGGGCGGGGTCTTCGTGATGAAGGTGAAGGAGCGGTCCTCGTAGACGGTGATCTCGATCGGGATGGTGGTCCCGGCCTGATCGGCCGTCTGCGCGTTGAACGCCTTGACGAACTCCATGATGTTGACCCCGTGCTGACCCAGCGCGGGACCCACAGGTGGCGCCGGCGACGCGGAGCCGCCCGGGGCCTGGAGCTTGATGACGGTCATTACCTTTTTAGCCATGGTTATGCGACCTTCTTGACCTGGTCGTAGCCGACCTCGACGGGAGTCTCGCGACCGAAGATCGACACGAGCACTTTCAGTTTCGCAGCATCTTCGTTGATCTCGGAGATCTCGCCCGAGAAGTCCGAGAGCGGCCCGGAGATGACCTTGACGGTCTCCCCGATGGTGAACTGCGCGCGCTGCGGAGTGCGCACCGCGACCTCGCGGTGCAGAAGACGGTCCACCTCGGCCTGCGTGAGCGGGATGGGCTCGTTGGAGGCGCCGACGAAGCCGGTCACGCCGGGCGTTCCCTTGACGAGCTGCCAGCTCTCTTCGTTGAGGTCCATGTTCACGAGCACGTAGCCCGGCATCGTCCGCTTCTCGACGGCGACCTTCTGGTTGTCCTTGTTGACCTCCTGCACCGTCTCGGTCGGCACGACCACCTGCCGGACGGCGCGGCGCTGCCCCATCGAGACGACGCGATGCTCGAGGTTGGACTTGACCTTGTTCTCGTGGCCGGAGTAGGTGTTGATGACGTACCAGCGGTACATGGGGTCTCTCTAGAGGTTTCCGATTAGATGATCGCGTTGACGATGGGCTTCCAGATGGCGTCCATCAGCCCGAGGAAGCCGCCCGCGAGGACGACGAAGCCAAGCACGACGGCGGTCGCCTGGCCGACCTGACGGCGGTTGGGCCACTGGACGCGGCGAAGCTCGTCGATGCAGTGGCCGAGGAAGGTGAGGACGCGGCCGCGCTGCTTGCGCGGGCGCTCGAGCTCCTGGGCGACGGCCGGATCGACGCTGCCGGCAAGCGAGCGGCTCGTGGCGAGCGCCGCGAGATCGCTCTCGGCCTCGTCGGGCGCGTGGGCGAAGTCGTCGGCCTCGTCGGAGTCACGGGCGTCCGCGCCCATGTCGACGTCCCCGGACTCCCCGCGGATGGCGCCTGTCTCGGCGGCCTTGGCCTGGTCGACCTCGGCGGAGGCGTTCTTCAGCGGGTCGGGCGCCGCGACGGGGTCAGTGACGCCCGATTCGTCGATCGACGCGTCGTCGATGTTCATGTCCCGCGCACGAGGGGACGAGGAATCGCCGCCCTCATTCGGCGTACGTTTGCCGCGCCCCTTGGAGCGCTTGCGATCACGGGCCATGGCCGTGCAGTCCTAGCGAGTCTCGCGATGACCCGTGTGTCGCTTGCACCATTTGCAGTATTTGCTCATGGAGAGGCGATCGGGGTTGTTTCGCTTGGACTTATTCGTCTGGTAGTTCCGGCGCTTGCAGTCCTCGCATGCGAGGGTGACAGCGATCCGGACGTCTCCGCGGGCCATTGAGGCACCAGCTCCGGGAATTTCGAGGTGAGGGCGCCGGGCAAAGGAAAACCCCGCACCGGCGCGAGGTCGACGAGGAAGGATAGCGCGAACGTCGCGCCGGAGCGGATGGCCACGTTTCACGGGACTGTCGCGAGGGGCAGACTCGCCGCCATGCGATGGAAACCAGGGCGGACAAGCGGGGATCTGCGGGACGTGCGCGGCCGCGGCGGCGGCGGCGGCGGGCGCGGCATGGGCGTCCCCATCGCGGGTGGCGGTGGTGTGGTGGGCATCGTCATCACCGTGCTCGTGCTGCTGCTCAGCGGCGGGTCCGGGGGCGTGTCACTGCCGCCCGCGTTCGAGGAACTGCCGGCGGGCGAGGCCGCCCCGAGCGGGGCGGGCGACTCCGTCCCCGGCGCGCCGGACCCCGAGAAGCGGACGGTGCAGTTCATCTCCTTCGTCCTCGACGACGTGCAGGACTTCTGGACGAAGCAGTTCGACGAGTCGGGACGCAAGTACCCGCGCGCGGAGCTCGTCCTCTTCCGCGACGGCGTGCGGACCGCGTGCGGCGCGGCGACGTCGGCGACGGGTCCCTTCTACTGCCCCGGCGACCAGACGGCCTACCTGGACCTCGGCTTCTTCTCCGAGCTCGCTCGCCGGTTCAAGGCACCGGGCGATTTCGCGCAGGCGTACGTGCTCGCGCACGAGATCGCGCACCACATCCAGAAGGTCACGGGCGTGGAGGGCCGCGTGCGCGAGGCCCAGCGCGAGGACCGCGACGCCATCAACGAGCTCTCCGTCCGCCTCGAGCTGCAGGCGGACTGCCTGGCCGGCGTCTGGGGGCACTCCACCTACGAGCGCGGAATCCTCGAGGCCGGGGATCTCGAGGAGGGCCTGACCGCCGCGTCGGCGATCGGCGACGACCGCATCCAGAAGGAGGCCACGGGACGCGTCGACCCGCACACCTTCACCCACGGCACGTCCGAGCAGCGGATGCGGTGGTTTCGCACGGGCTTCGACACGGGCGACCCCGAGCGCTGCGACACGTTCTCCGGCGACGTCTGAGCCTGGATCCACCGATGATCGTGGATGACTCGACGGCGCAGGCCCGTGCCAGCGTCGATCGGCCGAACATCCTCGTGGTGAACCACTTGGAGTGAGGCCGATCGACGCTGGTGCGTGCATGCGACGTGCGAGTCGCCGCGAGGATCGGTGGATTCAGGCTGAGCGTCAGCTGCGGGCGGCTGCCTGTACCAGGGGTCCCGTCCGGTAGGCGATCTGCCGCGAGAGGGCGATGTGACTCGTCGAGCGGCGCACGGCCGCGTTGGAGAGCACGCGGTTGAGCACGTCCTGCAGGTGCTCGTTGTCGCGCGCCACCACGCGGCAGAGCAGATCAAGCGGCCCGCTGGTGCCGTGGGCCTCGATCACCTCGGGCACGTCCTCGAGAACGCTGACCGCCTCCTCGAGGCGGCCCTGGGCGATCTCGAGGAAGACGAACGCCAGGACCCCGTAGCCCATGCGGGCGGGATCGAGCTGCGGGCCGAACCCCGTGACCACGCCGCGCTCGGTCAGCTTGCCCAACCGCGCCTGCACCGTTCCACGCGCCACATTGAGGCGCCGCGACACCTCGAGCAGGCCGATCCTCGGCTCCTCGGCCATCAGCGCGATGATGCGTGCGTCCAACTCGTCGATTTCGCTGGTCATCTTGATCAGTCTTTCTGCGTCGGTGTCGTGCACATTGTGCAGCTTGCCCAGTTCATGACGCAAAACTTGTCAAGTTCCCGCGGCGGTGCTGGACTGTGGGCATGTTCGAAGAAGGCCAGCTGTACTCACCCGTGACGGAGGAGGACGACGGATCGGTCACGGTCCACCTCGCTCCCAACCACCCCGGCGTCGCCGACCCGGAGTACCTCCACCGCCGCGGCGAGATCGCGAAGGCCGCCCTGCAGTGGCAGGAGGGCACCCCGGCTCCGGTCATCGACTACACCGAGCAGGAGCAGGAGGTCTGGCGGATCGTCTGTCGCGAACTGCAGGTCAAGCACCGACGCCTCGCGCACTCGTCCTACCTCGAGGCCTGGGAGCACGTCGCGCTCCCCACGGACCGCGTCCCGCAGCTCGAGCAGGTGTCGGCCGGCGTGCGGCCGCTCACCGGCTTCCACTTCCACCCCGCCCCCGGGCTCGTGCCGCTGCTGCAGTTCTACGGCTCGCTCGAGGACCGCGTCTTTCACTCGACGCAGTACCTGCGCCACCATTCGGCGCCGCTGTACACGCCCGAGCCCGACCTCATCCACGAGATCATCGGCCACGGCGTCTCGCTCGGCAGCCCCTACATGTCCGAGCTTCACCGCCTGACGGGCGAGGCCGCGCGCCGGCTGGAGACGCGCGAGGCGCTCGACTTCCTCGCGAAGGTCTTCTGGTTCACATGCGAGTTCGGCGTCATCGACGAGGACGGCGAACTGAAGGCCTACGGCGCCGGGCTGCTGTCGAGCTACGGCGAGATCGAGGAGTTCCGCGGCGCGGACATCCGGCCGATCGACTTTCTCGAGATGGGGACGGCGGATTACGACATCACCAACTACCAGCCGATCCTCTACCGCGCTGATTCCATCGAACAGCTGATGAATGACGTCGGCGGCTTCTTCGCCGCCATCGACGACGACACGCCCGCCCGTCTGGGCGCGCCGGCCAAGGCCGCGGCCTGATCTTCCCGTGCGCGTGATCGACGCGCACGAGGTCCGCTCGCTGCTGCTCGACGCCCCCTCGGCCCCGGGGCGTCCGGCGCATTTCTCCGCCGCCTCCGGGCTGGTCCGCCGCGGCGACTGGCTGTACGTCGTGGGTGACGACGAGAACCACCTCGGTGTCTTCCGCAACCAGAGCGATGCGCCCGGGCGGCTCGTGCCGCTGTTCGAAGGCGCCTTGCCCCAGGAGCACGCCGCCCGCAAGGCGGCCAAGCCCGACCTGGAGGCGCTTACCATGCTGCCGCCCTTCGGCGCCCATGAACATGGGGCCTTGCTGGCGCTCGGCTCGGGCTCGACGCCCGCCCGCGAGCGCGGCGTGATGTGGGCGCTCGGCGAGGATGGCGGGCTGCGCGGCGAGCCGGTGGTGCTCGCCCTCGGCCCGCTCTACGCGGCCCTGCGCCCGCACGTCGCGGAGCTCAACGTGGAGGGCGCGTGCGTGAGCGGCGGCCGGCTGGCGCTGTTGCAGCGCGGCAACTCCGAGACCGGGGACAACCTCGTCGTCTCGCTCGCCCTCGACGCCGTCACGGAGCACCTCGGCCGCGGTGCCGCGACGCTGGAGGCATCGGACATCGAGGACGTGCGCGCCTACGACCTCGGCCTCCAAGGCGACGTTGGGCTCGGCTTCACCGACGCGGACGCGCTCCCTGATGGGCGCATCGTCTTCACGGCGGCCGCGGAGGACACGAGCAACCCCTACGACGACGGCGTCGTCCAGGGCTCCTCCGTCGGCGTGCTCTCCGCGGCGGGCGAGCTGGAGTGGATCGCGCCGATCGCCGGGGACGGGCTCAAGGTCGAGGGCGTCGACGCGGTGCTCGCCGACGGTCTCATCCATGTGCTCATGGTCTGCGACGCCGACGACCCCGCGGTCCCCTCGCCGCTGCTGTCGGCGACGCTCCCGGCCTAACGTCCCGCCTGGTTCCAGGCGTGTCCCACGAAGACGGGCTCGGGCGTGAGCTCGACGCCGAAGCGATCCTGCACGCCGTCGGCGATCTCCCGCGCCAGCGCGACGAGCTCGGCCGTCTCCGCGCCGCCGCGATTGACCAGCGCAAGCGTGTGCTTCGTCGAGATGCCGACGCGGCCGCGCTCGAGGCCGCGATGGAACCCGGCGCGCTCGATGAGCCACGCCGCCGATGTCTTGATCCTTCCGTCAGGCTCCGGCCACGCCGGCGGCGGCTCCGGCGCCCGCGCCTCGAGCGCCGCGAAGGCATCGTGATCGAGAATCGGGTTGGTGAAGAACGACCCCGCGCTCGTCGAGTCGGGATCGGCGGGGTCGACGACCATCCCCTTGCCGCGTCGCAGGTCGAGCACCGCCGCACGGATTGCTGCCAGCGGCGCCGAACCGCCGACGCCGACGCCGAGGCGCCGCGCGAGCTCGGCGTAGCGGATCGGCCCGCCCGTCGGGGACGGGCGCAGCTCGAAGGTGACGCTCAGCACGACGTGGCGGTCCCGTCCCTTCAGCGCGCTCGTCCGGTATCCGAAGCCGAGGTCGGCAGCTGCCAGCGACACGACGTCGCCCGTGGCGCGGTCGAGGGCGCGCAGGCGCACGACCGTCTCCGCGACGTCCTGGCCGTAGGCGCCGACGTTCTGGATCGGTGTGGCGCCCGTCGACCCCGGAATCCCGGCGAGGCACTCGACGCCGGCGAGCCCGTGCTCGACGCAGAACCCGACGAACTCATCCCACGGCTCCCCCGCCGCCACCGTGAGCTCGTCGCCTTCGCGCGAGATACCGCGCGTGGCGACGTGGACGACGGTGCCCGGCACGCCTGCGTCGGCGACCACGACGTTGGAGCCGCCGGCGAGGACCAGCACGGGCCCACCGCCCGCGTCGGCCTGCCGCACCGCGTCAACGAGGTCTCCCTCAGATTCCGCGCGCACCAGACGCGCCGCCGCCCCGCCGAGACGCAGGGTCGTCAGCGGGGCGAGGGGGTGCTCGGCGGCCGCGTCCACGGCCGCCGAGCCTAGAGAACCGCCGGGGCTACCGGCCGAGCAGGTTGACCGCGCGCGGCAGCGTGTACGTCGGGAACGTCTTGCTGTTCGACTTGCTCTTGCGCACTCGGGTGCTGAGACGGTAGACGCCCGCCGACTCACCGGCCGGAGCCGGGACATCGATCGAGAACGTGCCATCCGCGTCGGGGCGGAAGCGTCCGACGACCTCCTGCTTGGTGCAGCTGATCCGGCGCGTCACGACGATCGACCGTTCCGACTTGGAGAGGGCCAGCGGGCCGGTCACGCGACCCACGATGAACACGCGGCCCTCCTTGGCGACCAGTTCCTCGACGACCATCCGCCGCTCGAGCTTCAGGTTGAGCGACTCGTCGCTGCCCAACACCGCCCGGTAGCGGGCGTCGTTGCCGGACCGCATCGACTTCGCGGGCAGCGCGGCCGTGGTCTTGAACGCGCCGTCGAGGCCGACCTTCGCCCGTGCGACGACCTTGCCGGTCCCCTCGAAGACGATGTCGACGGTCTGCCCGGCGAGCGTGCGGTCGGCGGCACCCAGGAGCTGGACGCGGCCCTTGCGCTGGTAGACGTCCACCAGGACGAGGCGCTTCTTGGTGCACTCGAGCGCGGGCGGCTCGGCGCCACAGGCGACGTCACCGGCGCCGGCCGTGGCCTCGCCCAGCGTCACGTCGGCGATCGACTGGCCCGCGACGCCGACCTGCACGCGCAGCGCTCGCTGGGTCAGCAAGCCGTTCGTGGTGCTCTGCTCGCCCGGGGTCACCTTGATCTGGGCGAGCGTCGCCGGGATGGCGATCGCCGGCAGCGCGTCCAGGGCACCCTGGAGCGCCGTCTGGATGACGGGACCGACGACCGGGGCCGTCAGGCTCAGGCCGCCCGGGAGGGCGATGCCGGCGAGGCTGACGTCGGAGGGATCGATCGAGCCGCCGGACAGCAGCGTCGCCACCTTCTCGACGACCTGGCCCGTCGGCAGGTCCTGGCCGAGGACGTTGATGCCGGCCACCTGCGAGGCGCCGGCCAGCTTCGGGACGCCGTTGACGCACTCGGCGGAGGCGTACGCGACCGCGCCCTTGACGGCGACCAAATCGAGCGTCGGCAGCAGCCGCTGCGGCGCGAGCGCGGCGACCAAGTCCTTCACGTTCACCGTGATGGTCTGGGCCGGAAGCAGCGGCGGCAGCAGGGGAAGCGGGTTCGGGACCGCGGGAATCGAGACGCTGACCGAGCTCAGGGAGTCGGGCACCGTGACCTGCGGGAGCGTGACCGGGAGGTCGGGAAGGGACTTCAGCCTGAGGTCGGCCACGCCGCCCACGGCGACGACCTTCTGCTCGGCGGGCTTGCTCGCCGAGCCGGTGACCGCCGTCTGCGCCAACAGTGCGGAGGCGTCGAGCGGCGTGGGAAAATTCATGCCGGCGCCCGCCGACTGGTTCTCGCATCCGACCGCGCCCGGGTTGGCCCGGACCGTCGGGAGCGGAGCGAGGCCGCCGAGAACGGTGCCGGTGGCGGCGGCGGCCTCACAGCGCCAGGAGGAGGCGGCGTCGGCGGATGCGGGGGCGGTGCCGACGGTGGCGGCCGTCAGCAGGAGAGCGAGGGTGCGCCTGCGGGCGCGAGTAGAGGTTCCCATGGCCGTGTCATCGGACGGGCCGCGCCAACCTGAAGGGGAGAACTCTTCAGCGCCCGAAAGCGAGTTTGCGCAGTGCGTGGAACACCGGCCGCGGCGTCCCGTCGCGCTCGAGCACCGCGGAGCGCCACGTGACCCGCTTCGGCCACGGGTCGACGATCTCGTACTGAAGCAGCTGGCGCACGCGCGGGTTGCGCTCGGCGATCTGCCAGGCCTCGCGCATCCACGCCGCGTGTGTCTTCGGGCTGCGCCGCAGCGGCCCGTGGGTGAAGTAGCCGAACTCTGTCAGGAACACCGGCATCCGGCCGCCCGCCCGGGTCACGAGCGCGCCGCGCGACCGCAGCCGGTCCAGAGCCTTCGTAAGCCGCGAGAGCGACCCGATCTCCACGACGTCGCGGTTCGACGGGACGGCCGCCCGGGGACGGCGCGCGAACTGGTAGGGGTGGAGCGCGAAGCCGTCGGCCTGCAGGCCGGCACAGCGCCGCGCCGCCGTGAAATTCCTGCGCGAGCAGGTGACGCCGCGCAGGAAGCGCAGGGCGGCGGTCGACTTCTCCGTGTTGGCGCCCGGCATCATCTCCCCGATCAGGACCTCCGCGGCGGGATCCACGGAGGAGATCGCCCGCTGGCCGGCACGGTAGAGGCCGCGGTAGATGCCGGGAGCGCTGGAGGCCGGGGCGAGCAGGCGGTGCCAGTTCGGCTCGTTCCAGATCGACCAGCGGGTGACACGGCCGGCGAAGGCGGTCGACGCCGCTCGAGCGAACTCGCCGAACCGGGTGGCGTCGGGGCGCGTGAAGCCCACCCTGCGGTTCGAGGTGGCCCAGGCCGGGGCCGGACCCGTCAGCGTCACCTGAAGCGAGACGCCGCGAGCGTTCGTCTCGGCCCACAGGCGCTCAAGCGCCGAGAAGTCCCAGGCGACCTGCCGCGGGCGCCGGCGCGCCTTCGACTGCGCGACGGGCATGGCGGAGGCCCACGCGAGGTTCACGCGGATCCGCCGGGCGCCCATCTCCTGCGTGCGGTCCAGGGCGAGGGAGGCGTCGCCGTAGGCCCGGTGCAGGAGCACGGCGTCATCCTGGACGGCGAGCTCGAGGCCGGCGGCCGCGTGCGCCGGAGCGGCGAAGGCCAGCAGGGACAGGAGGGTGAGGAGAAGCCGCATGGTCTCTTTGAACGCTCCACGGATCCGAAAGTCGTGGAATTTCCCCCCTCCGGTCAGGGGGCGATCGAGGTGGAGGCGACCCGCCATTTCCCCTTGGCGCGGCGCATCAGCACGACCTGGAACTCGAACGCGGGTGCTGCGGGGAAGACGCCGATCTCGTCGTCCTTGATGGGTCCGGCCACCTCGAGTCCATCCTTGCGGACCGCGTCGACCCCGCGCTGCGAGAACTCGTCCGCATAGGCGCGCACGACCAGCGGGCAGTCGGCCGTTTCCGGCAGCCCGGTGAACTTCTGCCGGATGGCCGAGACCGCACTCGGGCGCATGAGCCGGCATGCGCCCTCAGCGTCGCGCTCGCCGATCGCCCGCAGCCAGCGGTCCGCCACGTCGATGGCCTCCCCGCTGCCGTCGCCACCGCACGCGCCGCTCATGAGCGCCACCACCAAGCCGGCGGCCGTGGCGCGCATTACAGAGACGCGAGCGCGCTGAGCAGCCGCTCGGTCGCCGCACGATCGCGCAGCGTGACGCGCACGTGTTCGTCGTCGTTCCACCCGGTCCCGGGCGCCACGAGGATCCGCTGGTCCGCGAGCGCGTCCGTCACCTCGCGTGCCCCCAGGCGCTCGTGCCGCATCCAGACGACATGGGCCGACGACTCCGAGCAGGTGAAGCCACTCCGCCCGGCGCGGCCCGCAAGACGCTCGCGTTCGGCCGCCACCCGGCGGCAGCCCTCCTTCATCCGCCGGCGGGCTCGGCCCTCCCCCTCGAGCGCCGCCACGACGGCGAACTGCGCCGGGGTCGCCACGCCGAGGCCAGGGCCGAGGCCGGCGAGTAGCGACGCCTCCGCGCGAGGGCCGGCCGCGTAGCCCGCGCGCAGCCCCGCCATCGCCCACGCCTTCGAGAAGGAGCGGAACACGAGCAGGTTCGGGATCTCGTCCACGAGCGTCACCGCCGACGCGTCCTCCCCCGCGAACTCGACGAGCGCCTCGTCGAGCAGGATCGTGACCGTGTGCGGCAGCGCCGCCGCCAGGTCGCGCAGGGCGCCGTGCGTCACGAGCTCGCCCGTGGGGTCATTCGGACTGCACACGACGACGGCGCGGGTGTCCGGGCCGGCGGCGGCGGCGACGCCCTCGAGCCCTCCCGCGAGCGGGACCGGCCGGCCGCCCGAGCGGAGGATGAGCGCGGGCAGCGCGTTCCAGGCCGGCCACGGCAGGAGCACCTCCCCGCCCGCCGCGAGCGAGCGCACCGCACCCTGGAGCAGCTGACCGGCCCCGTGGCCGACGACGATCTGCTCACGGGCGAGTCCATGCCTGTCGGCGACGGCAGCGCGAGCGGGGGCGCTGTCGGCGGCGGGGTACCGGTTCAGCGAACGTCGCAGGGCGTACGTCGCGGCGTTGACCACCTCCGGGTCCGGCGGCTCGTGCCAGTCGCTGCGGCTGAGGTCCAGCGGCGGCGCGAGCTCGAGGTCGCGCGACTTCTGCTCGTCGCGCCGCACGCGCAGGCGCTGCGAGTCCTCTTCCGGGGAGATCGCCTCGAACTGGCGGTAGTAGTCGAGGAAGCGGGGTCGTCTCAAGCGTTGGGCGCCAGGGTCGGGCCGGGGCCCTCGATGACCAGAAACCAGAAGACGAAGGCGATGCCGACGACGATCGCCGTCCACATCCAGATCCGGCTCAGCACGCCCTCCTTCTGCTCCCGTCCCGACGCGCGGCGCAGGATGCGCCAGAGGCCGTCGAGCTGCACGGTCAGCGACAGCGAGACGAGCAGCGACGCGAGCAGACCCAGGAAGGCGACGACGATGCCGAGCATCACGGACCCCGAGAGGTAGTCGACCTGCGAGCCGACCCACAGCCACGCGACGGGCTGCGGACCCCACGCCGTGAGGACGATCAGGACGATCAGGACGAAGAGGAGGTTCGCCAGCATGCCGTCGACGCGGCGGCGGCGCGGGTCGCGGGTCGGGTCGGCGCGGTACTTCAGCGGCGCGGTGCCGGGGCGGCGGCCGATGAAGAGCCCGCCGGTCTCGGAGGGATCGTTGCGGGGCATCAAGACGATGGGAAGCGGACGCTCACGGCGCCCGCTCCGCAGGATAGGCCCGGCCCGGCCCTCAGAGCTGGAGCGACTTGACCTCGAGAAATTCCTCGAGGCCGTGGCGGCCGAGCTCTCGGCCCGTGCCGGACTGCTTGAAGCCGCCGAAGGGAGCTTCCGGGTTGAAGGCGGCGCCGTTGATCTCGACCTGGCCGGTGCGTAGGCGGCGCGCAACGCGCTTCGCCCGCTCGGGGTCCGCCGACCAGACGCCACCGGCGAGGCCGTAGATCGTGTCGTTCGCGATGCGCACGGCATCGTCCTCGTCTTCGTAGGGCATGATCGAGAGCACGGGCCCGAAGATCTCCTCGCGCGCGATCGTCATCTCGGGCCGCACCTCGGAGAAGACGGTGGGGGCGACGAAGTAGCCGCGCTCGAGGCCGGCCGGCGCCCCAGAGCCGCCGCAGACGAGCTTGGCCCCCTCCTCCACCCCGGTTTCGATGTACCCGCGCACGCGCTCGCGCTGCGCCTCGCTGACCAGCGGCCCGAGCACGGTCTCCGGGTCGAAGGGGTCGCCCACCCTGACCTGGGCGACCGCGGCAGCTGCGATCGCCTCAGCCTCGGCCAGCCGTTCGCGAGGGACGAGCATGCGCGTCAGGGCGCTGCACGTCTGCCCCGAGTTGAGAAAGCACTTCCCGACCCCGTCGACCACCGCGGCGGTGAAGTCCGCGTCGTCGAGGAGCACATTGGGCGACTTCCCGCCGAGCTCGAGCGACACCCGTGCGACGCGCTCGGCGGCGATGGCGGCGATCCGCCGGCCCACCGGGGTGGAGCCCGTAAAGGAGATCATGTCGACGTCCGGGTGACGCACGAGCGGCTCGCCCACCTCGAGACCCGTGCCCGTGACGAGGTTGAAGACGCCCTCCGGTAGTTGCGCCGCCTCGATGATCTCCGCCAGGACGAACGCGTTGAGCGGCGTCACCTCGCTCGGCTTGACGACCACCGTGCAGCCGGCGCCGAGAGCGGCCGACACCTTTGCCGCGATCTGGTGGAGCGGGTAGTTCCACGGCGAGATGCAGGCGACGACGCCGACCGCCTCGCGGATGATCAGAGAGTTGCCGACCCACTCCTCGAAGGGGTGGTCCGGGAGCAGTTCGGCGATCGACGCGAAGTCCATCGTCGGCAGGCCCGCCTGGATGAACATCGACTGCTCGACCGGCATGCCGACCTCGCGCGCGATCAGCACGGCGATCTCCTCCGAGCGCGCCGCGAGCCCGGCCGCGATCGCGGCCAGGTAGGCCGCGCGCTCGCTCGCCGTGGTCTGCGACCACGCGGGAAACGCAGCTCGCGCAGCGGCCACCGCGTCGTCGACGTCCGCGACGGTGCCCGCGGGGATGCGCCCCATCACCTGCTCCGTCGCGGCCTCCACGACCTCGATCGTCGCGGCGCCGGCCGGCTCGACCCAGCGGCCGCCCACGAAGAAGCGGTCGCGCACGATCTCCGTCGCCACGGCGCTCATCGTGCCGCCCCCATCGCCGTCGGGGCGGTTCGGGCACCCGCGATCGCCTCCGCCGTCCGATGGGCGAGGGCCATGATGCTCACCATCGGATTGGTTCCCGACGGCGTCGGGAACGCGCTGCCGTCGCCGACGAAGACGCCTGGCGTGTCGTGGAGTTCGCCCCACGGGCCGGCGACGCTCGTCGCCGGGTCGGTGCCCATCCGGCAGGAGCCCATCTGGTGCGCGCTGAAGAGCTTGTGGCCGCCCGCGCGCAGCGGCACACGCTGCGACCTGGCGACGAACGCCTCGAGGTCGTCGCCGCGGCGCCAGCGGGGCAGCCCCGCCGCGAGCGCGAAGATCTGCTGTGCCCCCGCCGCCTCGTGCAGGCGGGCGAGCGCGTCGATCCCGAGCTGCAGGTGGGCGACGTCGAGCGGGTCCGTGACCTCGTAGGTGGGCACCGCCTCGCCCACGTCGTCGACGGTCACCCGGCCGTGCCCGTGGTCGCGCGTGAGGGCGATGAACGAGGCGCCGAGGGCGTAGTCGGCCAGCAGCGCCTTGTGCTCGGCGGCCGTCGTCCACGGCAGCGCGGAGGCGGCTATCGCCGGCGCGTACTGGGTCGCCTCGATGAGAAAGCCGTAGCCGTCGCGGACGTCGGCGAACTCGTCGGAGAGCAGCGCGTGCGGCGGCCCCCACCACGCCCGCTGGTCCTCCTCGTACTGGCCGAACACCGCGACGCAGGGATGCAGTCGCAGGTACTGCCCGACCGCGGGCCCGCCGATGCCCGAGCGCAGCAGCAGCGCGGGCGACTCGAGCGCCCCGCACGCCACGACCACCCGCGGCGCGCGCACGGTGACCGGAACGAGCGTCCCGTCGGCCGCGGTGTGGACGGCCTCCACCCCAGCCGCACGCCCCTGCTCGGTCAGCACCCGGATCGCGCGCGTGCGCACTAGGACATCGGCGCCGTGGGCCGCGGCATCCCGCAGGAAGGTCTTCTCCGTGGAGAGCTTGGCGCCGGTCGCGTCGCCGAACCCGGAGAAGCCGGCTCCCTCGGGCGTGTAGGCGTCGACGTCCGTGTTGCGGATGACGGCGCGCGTGCTCCAGCCGAGCCGCTCGCAACCTTCTGCCAGACGCTGCTGCGGGCCGTTGAGGTCGCTCGCCCGGTCCGTCGCGCCGATGCGCTCGAGCACCGCGTCGAGGTGCCGGTCGAAGTCGGCGCCGTCGACGTCTTCCAGGCCGTGCTCGGTGGCCCACTGCGACCGGACCTGGTCCGTCGTGCGCAGGCAGTTCGTCCAGTTGATGGTCGTCCCGCCGCCGAGCGTCGTGCCGGCCTGCAGCGAGACGTTGCCGTCGGCCGTCGGCGTCGGACCGCCGCGCCAGTACATGGCCTGGTAGGCGGGGATCTCCAGGCCGGTGAAGTCGGACTCGTTGAAGTAGCCCGCCGCCTCGAGCACCACCACCTTCATACCGGCCGCTGCCAGCGTGCCGGCGATGACGCCGCCGCCCGCCCCTGAGCCGACCACGCAGACGTCGGCCTCCAGCGTCGTCGCCGCCGCGGGCTCGAGGACATCGATCGCCTTTGGCACCTGCGGCGGTGGTCCCGCGGGCCCCGAGAAGCCGAAGGTCGCCCAGTTCGGGTTCAGCCCGGTCTGCGGGTCGAGCGGCGCGCCATAGTGGATGAAGAGGGTGATCGCCGTGAGCGCTGCGATGCCGGCGGCGGCAGGCGGCGAGCCGAGGCGCAGGTTGCGCAGGATCTGCTCGCGCGAGAGCTGCGAGGGCGCCGTGAGGAAGTTCTGCGCGGCGAGGACGTCGAGGAGCTGGAGCAGCCCCTCCCGATCGGCCGGGTCGGGCAGGTTGAGCACGACCTGCTCTACGACGTGCTGGACGTGGAGGTCGCTCGCGCGGCGGGCCCAGAACCCGTCCGGGTCGTCGGTTCGCTCGAGGCTCGGGACGATCGTGTCGCAGAACGCCTGGAGCGCCGCGCGCTGTGTCTCGGTGAGCTCGGTCACTGGTCCCACTCCTCCTCGCGGTACGGCCAAGGCGGGATGGTGTCAGACGGCGCGCCTCCCCGTGGGGCGACGCGCCGCCGATGCACCGAGTGCTAGCTGATGGTGAGCGTGTTGACGTCGGGGTCGGTGGGCGTGCGCGCCGAGACCTCGTCGTACTTGTAGATCTGGCCGGGCTTGCTGCCGGCCTTGCCGAAGCCGAAGCCAGCGGCCTCGAGCTGGCCGACGGCGTCGAGGATCTTGTAGAAGCCGCTCGTGCCGGTCGTCGGCAGGCCCTTGGCCTCCTCACGCCCCGCGAACCGCATGTACTGACGGTCGTTGCCGAGGCGGCCCAGCGACTGCAGGGCGAGCGCGCGGTGGACGGCCTCGACGGCCATGATCTCCGACGTGAAGCGGGCGAACTTCGAGCCCGACAGCGTGCCCTGGCGCGCGAACACTGTCGTCGCGAGCAGGTAGGCGTTGATGAAGATCTGATCGCCGACTGCGAGCGTGATCAGGAGGTTCTGCGGGGAGGCGAAAACCTCGTCCGGGACGTGGATCTCCTTGGTGACGGCCTTGCCGCCGACTGCGTCGGAGACGAGCAGCTCGTAGTGGTTCTTCTCCTGCTGGGCCGCGGCGCGGATGTTGCGGCGCGTCACCGGGTCGAGGCGATCGCCGAGCTTCTCGGGACCGACGGTGTTGACGATCGTGGCCAGGACCTCAGCGGTCGCGGCGACGGCCGCGATGTTCGCGACAGAGTTCTCCGGGTTCGTCCTGACAGCCGCCTCGGCAGTGCCGTCGGCGAGGCTCAGCAGGCCCATGGACCCGATGGCCGCCGCGGTGGTCTTCACGAGCGTGCGCCGTGTGTGCGCGGACTCGTGCGCGTTCTGGCGGTCGATCGTGTCGTATAGGTGGTTCGTGACCTCGGTCATACGCAGCCCTTCCATCGATGTGGTCTACGAGCCGCCTCGCCGCGGTCGTTGCGGTTCCTAACGCACGCGCGGGCATTTTGGATCGCTTCGGGTGCGTTTCCGGGCGCGCAGCCCCTAGATTCGGGGGCATGCTGCGCCGCCTCTTCGGGCCCGCGTTCATTCTCGCGGGCGTCCTGCACTTCGTCATCCCGCGCAGCTACGAGGCGATCATCCCCGACGCGCTTCCGGCCCACCGCGAGCTCGTGTACGCGAGCGGGGTGGCGGAGATCGCCGCGGGCGCCGGGCTGATGCACCCGCGCACGCGCCGGGCGGGAATGTGGCTCGCGGTGGCGACCCTCGTCGGCGTCTTCCCGGCCAACGTGCACATGGCGCTCGAGGCCGACCGGTACGCCGACTCGGTGCCAGGCGGGACCACGGCCCTGTGGCTGCGCCTTCCCCTGCAGGCGCTCCTGGTCGCCTGGGCGATCGCCGCGGGAGGACCGCGGGAAGTGTGACCAACGTCACACTCTGACGCTCGCCCGTCGGCTCCCGATACGGGATCCTGTCGGCAATGGAGGCATCGGTCACCCGCGCACCTGTGCGGCTCGGAGAATTGCCTGTGGCATCGGAGCGCCGATTGGTCGCCGCCGCCGTCAAGCGCCGCGTCGACGTGGCGATGGTGCTCGCGCACGGCATCGGGGCGCTCGACCTGTTCGCGATCCTCTTCTGGGTGCTGCCCGAACCGGAGGGCGCGCGGATGGAGTTCCTCCCGAACGCCGTCGCCGGCGGCACCTATCTCGTGCTTGCGACGACGCTCGGGCTCGTGCTCGGAGGGCGGATGAGCCCGGAACGGGCCGCGTGGATCCGCGAGGATCGCGAGCCCACGGCCGAGGAGCAGGCCGCGACCGTGCGCCTGCCGATGTACTGCCTGCGCATGGACGCCGCGCTCTGGGGCGGGGCGGTCCTCCTGCTCACCGCGATCAACCTGCCGACGTCCACCGACCTCGCCTTCCACGTCGGCGCGACGATCGCCCTCGGCGGGGTGACGACCTGTGCGGTCGCCTACCTCTTGGTGGAGCGCTTCGTGCGGCCGGTCACGGCGCTCGCCCTCGCGGGCGCTCCGTCCCCCGGAGCGGTCTGGCCCGGTGTCGAGGGTCGGCTCGTGCTCGCGTGGCTGGCGGCCACCGGAAGCCCGGTGCTCGGCCTCGCGCTGCTCGGGCTCCACGGCATCGTCGACGACTCCACGAACCGGGAGGACCTGGCCCGCAGCGCGCTCGCGCTCGGGGGCGTGGCGCTCGTCGTCGGCTTCGCGGTGACGCTACGGCTGGGTGAACAAGTTCGAGGGGGACGCCGCGCTCGTGGTCTTCGGGGCTCCCGTTCCACAGCCCGACCCCGCCGGCTGCGCCATGGCCACGGCGCGCGACCTGCGTCGCCGCCTGCAGGCCGAGATGCCGTCGGCCGACGCGGGCATCGGCCTCTCCGCCGGACCCGTGGTCGCCGGGTGGGTCGGCGCCGAGCAGCGCTTCGAGTACACGGTCA
>Ga0136633_1001177_pt1 | contig 19523 bp, 23 predicted proteins | sample AntDrymeUQ832206_2_FD_105494 | JGI IMG/M metagenome (GOLD analysis project Ga0136633, IMG submission 105494) | Polar desert sand microbial communities from Dry Valleys, Antarctica - metaG UQ83 (22.06) | ecosystem: Environmental > Terrestrial > Soil > Desert | place: Antarctica: Dry Valley...
GCTGTTGCGCACGCCGTTCTCCGCTCTGAGTTGTGGACCTTAGACAGCCCAAAACCTAGACAGAGACGGCGTGTTGCACGTTCAGGCGGTCAACATCGGCCCACGGGAACGACCGGAGAGCCCAATTTCTTGGGCGCAAGCAGGCAGTAGCTCTCCGTCAACAGTTCGCGGAGGTCTTCCCAGTCCGTCGTTGCGTCATCGGTCAGGACCATGGCGACCAGACCTGCCCCCCAGCCCGGATAGAACGGATGGCCGGAGGCAACCAGGGCATGGAGTTCCTCACGAGCATGGAACGTCACGTATGTGACCGTCCCGTTCTCGGCTTCCTTGGTGGTGAGGGCGGCCAGTGTGGCTCCCCGAATCCTCCAACGTGGTTCCCCCATCGGAGCTTCCTCGTACGCCTCCGGCAGGTGCGCGCACGCGGCACGGACGCGGCGGAGGATTGCGGGGGAAGTGCCAACGTGATTGGACATGAGCAGCTCCGGGAGTGCGTTCGGTCTCTTACGTTGAGCGGCGCTCCAGGAGCATCTCGACGACGTGGCCGAAGACCGGGTGCATGGCTTCAAGGGCGAAGATGTCCAGCTTGAGCCAGTGACAGCGGAGCATCAGCCCGCGTTCGATCTCCGAGCCTTCTGCTGAGTGGATCCACTCCTCGTCCAGCGGGGTGGTCGGGCGGAGCTCGAAGACCTCCCACTTGTGCGTCTGCGGCTCTCCGGCCACGGTTGTCAGCCGCTCCCACGTACCGATGGACCGGACGATCTCGACGTCGGTGACTCCGGTCTCCTCGGCCAGCTCACGCAGGACGCCGTCCCGGTGGGACTCACCCTCTTCCAGCGTCCCCTTGGGGATCTGAATCCCGGCGCGAGGGTGCTCGAAGACGAGCAGCTCCGGACCGTCGGCACCATCGCGGATCACGCAGGCGCACAGCTTCCACACCAACTGCATGCGGGCATGCTCTCAGACCAGGCTGGAGCGCCCTTCCGTGCCGAACCAAGCCGCGGTCGTGTGAGTCAGCTCTCCGCGCGGCCCGATCTCCTCGTACAACCGCTTGTAGCCGGTGTGCTGGATCAGCCAGCGACCGTCGACCCGCTTGTAGAGGTCCTCGTACAACGACGCCCCACGGATGGCCAACTTGACGTCCTCGAGGATCACCACGTCCTGCAGCGCCCACCGGCCGACGGCCGCGTCGCCGTCGACGTCGATCTCCGGGTGTGACACCAGGTGTGAGGTCAGCATCGTTGGGTTGGCCATCGACGTGGTCAGGTAGTCCTGCACCTCCTGCCGACCGGTCAGCGTGATAGCGCCACCGCCATAGGCGACCGTCACGTCCTCGGTCATCAGCGCACACATCGACGCGAAGTCCTTGGTGTCGAGGAAGCGGCAGTAGGCGTACTTCAGCCGGGTGATCTCCTGGAAGTCCTCGAAGGACGTCACTGCGCGGAGTCGCGCATGGTGCGAGCGTTCATGCCGGCGAGCGAGTCGACGCCGACCTCAGCGTTGTGCGCATGCGCGAGGTGGTGCAGGCCGAAGACGCTGTCCATGCCGTCGCGCAACCCCATCTGGTCTTCGCACTGGTTGACGGCCTTCTTGGTCAGCGCGAGACCAAAGGCCGGCATCTCGGCGATCTTCTCGGCCATCGCCATGACCTCGGTCTCAAGTGACTCGCGAGGCACGACCCGGTTGATCATGCCCAGCTCACGGGCCCGCTCCGCGCCGACCCGCTCACCGAGGAACAGGAACTCCTTGGCAAACCGCGGCCCCATCTGCCAGGGGTGTGCGAAATACTCCACGCCTGGGATCCCCATGCGCACCACGGGATCTGCGAAGAAGGCATCGTCGGAGGCGACGACCAGGTCGCACGACCAGGCGAGCATCAGGCCGCCGGCGATGCAGGCACCTTGCACCATCGCGATCGTCGGCTTGGGCAGCTCGCGCCAGCGTCGGCACATGCCGACGTAGACCTCGGACTCCCGCGCCAGCCGCGACGCCCCGCCCTCGTGGGTCGTGTGGTCCCACCACAGCGTCGCCTTGCGTGGGAACGACTGGTCGATGTCACGACCGGGCGTGCCGATGTCGTGGCCCGCGCTGAAGTGCTTGCCGGCACCCGCCAGGACGACGACCTTCACTGCGTCGTCGTCCGCAGCCCGGTAGTAGGCCTCGTCGAGGGCGTAGGTCATCTTCGAGTTCTGCGCGTTGCGGTACTCCTCGCGGTCCATCGTCACAATCGCCACAGGTCCGCGAACTTCGTATCTGACCGGCTGGTCCTCGCTCATCCCAGCAACTCCTTCGCGATCGTCATGCGGTGGTCGGACGCCGAGCCCCAGTCAGCTACGAGGGCCCAGGTGCGCTTCATGAACAGGTGCAGGTCGTACTCGACGGTGTAGCCAATCGCGCCATGAGCCTGCAGGCACACTCTCGACACCTGGTACGCCGCATCGCTCGCGGCAGCCTTCGCGTGAGCCACTCGCCGGCGGGCGTCGGGGGCCTCACGCGCAACAGAGTGCGCGGCCTGCAGCACAACGGGCCAGGCGAACTCCGTGCCCACAACGGCATCGGCCAACGGATGCTTCAGGCCCTGGAAGGTCCCGATGGGGACGCCAAACTGCCGACGCTCCTTGAGGTAGGAGACGGTCATGTCCACCTGCCGGCGGGCCAGCCCGAGCAGGAAGGCGCTCGTGCAGAGCATGGCCAACCTCCACGTCGATCCCAGATCAGTCACCGGCTCGCCGTTGGGTGTTCCCGTGACCCGCGCAGCCTGGCGGGTGCCATCGACCGTGCTGACTGGCGAGGCGGTCACGTCATCGAGCAGCTGCCCGAGATCGGCGTCGAAGACGTGCGTCGCCACCGCTGCATAGGGGACGACCGGTTGCCGTGCATCGCTGATCGCCACCCGCGCGCTGCCGTCCAGCGCAAGGCCGAGTCGGGGCGCTATCACGACGGTCTCAACCAGCGGACCGGGAACCCCGTGGTAGCCGCACTCCTCCATCGCCGCGACCAGAGAGAGAGCATCGAGCCCCAGCCCACCGGCAGACTCCGGCACGATCAGGCCGAGGACGCCGTACGCGCCGAGGGTCTTCCACATCGACTCGCAGGGGTCACCGTCCCAGGCGGCCCGGATCGTGGCGGGGGTGCAGGCGGTGGGCAGTACGTCGCGCAGGCCAGCACGGAAGGCAGTGGCTTGGTCGGTGAGTCCGAAGAACATGGCGCTACTTCCGTGGCAGCCCGAGCAGGCGCTCGGCCACGATGTTCTTCTGCACCTCATTGGTGCCGGCGTAGATAGGGCCGGACAGCGCGAACTGGAAGCCCTTGCTCCACGGACCTTCGAGCTCAGCCTCGGGACCGAGCAGGTCGAGCGCGAGCTCGTGAAGCCGGATGTCGAGCTCGCTCCAGAACAGTTTGGTGAGCGACGACTCGCCCTGACGACCACGACCCGCCTGCTCGTTCGAGACCTGTTGCAGGGTGAAGAGCCGGTAGGCCTCCGCATCCATCCATGCCTGCGCGATCCGCTCGGGCGCTGACGCCGCCCCGGGCAGCTCGAGCAGGCGGGAGACCGTCGCGCTGTAGCGGCCAGGAGATCGGAGGGTCAGCCCGCGCTCCGACCCGGTGGTCGCCATCGCCACCGACCAGCCCTCGCCGACGCCGCCGAGTACCGCGCTGTCAGGCACGAAGACGTCGTCGAAGAACACCTCGGCAAATCCTTCGTCGCCATCGAGCCGGGCGAATCCGCGAACCGTCACACCCGGCGAGGACAGCGGCACCAGGAGGTAGGTCAGCCCGTGGTGGCGTGCTGACGACGGATCGCTGCGGAAAAGCCCGAACAGGTGCGTGCAGAAGGCGCCGCGGGTGGTCCAGGTCTTTTGCCCGTTGAGCCGCCAGCCGCCATCCACCTTGTCGGCCCGGCTGGTCAGCGAGGCGAGGTCGCTGCCGGCGCCCGGCTCCGACCAGCCCTGGCACCACAGGTCCTGCGCGGCCGCCATCCTCGGTAGCAGCGTGTCCTTCTGCTCCTGCGTGCCGAAGGCGAAAAGCGTCGGGGCCAGCAGGAAGATGCCGTTCTGCGTCACCCGCTGCGGACCGCCGGCGCGGTAGTACTCCTCCTCGAAGGCAAGCCACTGCCACACCGACGCATCGCGGCCGCCATACGCATCCGGCCAGGAGACCGCCGCCCAGCGAGCGGCGTGCAGCTGACGCTCCCACTCGAGGTGGGCAGCAAAGCCCTCGGCGGTGTCACCCGACGGCAGGCCCACCGGCACGTTCTCCGAGAGCCACGATCGGGCTTCAGCCCGGAACAAAAGCTCCTGCTCAGTCTCCTGAAGGTCCACGGCTGATCCCTTCGAGGAAAACCTTCACGTAGTCCTCGGCCAGCTGCTCGAACCCGTAGGTCTTGGTCGGCACAAACCAGCGCGCTGTCAGCCACAGCCCATCGCGCAGCAGCGGGTAGATCACCTTGACCGGCACGTCATCGCGAAACACCCCGGCAGCCTGGCCTTCTTCGAGCACTTTCAACCAGGCGCCGCGCACGGCTCGAGCGGTCTGCCGCACGTCGATGGACCGCTCGCTGTCCTGCAGGTAATGCGCATCGGTCTGGTAGATCTCGGTTGCGTGCGGGTGCTCGGCAGAGGTGGCGATCGATGCGGTGACCAGGCCGCGCAGTCGGGTCGCCGGGTCGGTGTCGGCAGCGAGCACGACGTCGTACCGGCTGACGAGGTCTTCCATGAAGGTCGAGACGATCGCGTCGACGATCGCGTCCTTCGAGGGGAAGTGGTGGTAGAGGCTGCCTGACAGAATCCCTACCGCTTCGGCGATCTCGCGGACCGTGGTGGCAGCGACGCCCTGCTTGGCGAACAGGTCGGCCGCGCGCTCGAGGATGACCTCACGCCGGTCGAGCGGCAGCGACACGGTCGTCCCTTCTTTGACGTCGAACAGCAGCGATCGTACTGTCCCGACCAAGCGCTTGCTAGAGAGGCCCCATGCCCACCATCCCTGCCGTCCTGCGAGCCGCCGCCGCCGAGGCGCCTCATCGCGAGGCGCTGGTGACCCACGACCAGAGACTGACGTTCGCCGAGCTCCTGGCACGGGTCCAAGGCTTCTCCGCTGGGGCCATTGCACGCGGGATCGAGCACGGTGATCGGGTCGCGATCTGGGCTCCCAACACGGCCGAGTGGGCAATTGCGGCCTTGGGCCTGACCGGCATCGGAGCGATCCTGGTTCCCGTCAACACAAGGTTCAAGGGCGAAGAAGCCAGATACCTCTTGGACCGTACGACGGTGAAGGCGCTGGTCGTCGATGACGCCTTTCTCGAGGGGCAGCTCGGCGTCGATCCGTTAGCTGCCCTGGGGGATCCGGACGTGCTGGTGTTCCGGTTCAGCCAGCCGCTGCCATCGGGTCCGGACGACGAGGTGGAGGCCCGCGCGGCCAACGTCACCGACAACCACCCGAGCGACATCATCTTCACCTCGGGCACGACCGGCCGGCCCAAAGGTGTGATCGCGACGCACGGTCAGAGCACCCGGTTGTTTCAGACCTGGACCGACACGGTCGGGCTGCATGAGGCCGACCGGATGCTCGTGGTCGCGCCCTTCTTCCACACATTCGGCTACAAGGCCGGCTTACTGGCCTGCCTGCTGAAGCGGGCCACGGCCGTCCCGCTGAAGGTCTTCGACGTGGACGAGGCGCTGCGCACCATCACGGCCGAGAGCATCAACGTGGTGCCGGGACCGCCGACGCTTTACAGCTCGCTGTTGGAGCACCCCTCCCGGTCCGACTACCACCTCGGGACGCTGCGCTTGGCAGTCACCGGGGCCGCGGTCGTGCCGACCGAGCTGATCGCCAGGATGCGGACGGAGCTTGGATTCAAGGAGGTCATCACGGCCTACGGCCTCACCGAGTGCGGCGGTTTCGCGACCGCCTGCCGACCGGAAGATCCCGATGAGGTCATCAGCCTGACCTCGGGTCGTGCGGCCGACGACGTCGAGGTCCGAGTCGACGCGGAGCAGGGTCAGCCGGGCGAGGTCCTGGTCCGCGGCTTCAACGTGATGAGCGGCTACTGGGACGACCCCGAGGCCACGAGGGAGGCCATCGACGAGGACGGCTGGCTGCACACCGGCGACATCGGGGTGCTGGATGCTGACGGCAACCTGCGGATCACCGACCGCCTCAAGGACATGTACCTCGTCGGTGGCTTCAACGCCTACCCGGCCGAGATCGAGCAGGTCCTGGTCCGACACGGGACGGTCAGCGAGGCTGCGGTCATCGGCGTTCCGGATGCGCGGCTGGGAGAGGTGGGGCGAGCTTTCGTCGTACCTCGGTTGGGTGCTTCGGTTGAACCCGACGAGCTGATCGCGTGGTGCCGGGAGAAGCTCGCGAACTACAAGGTGCCGCGGTCCGTGGTCGTCGTGGACGCGTTGCCCAAGAACGCCACCGGCAAGGTCACCAAGAACGAGTTGCGAGCCGCTCAGTCGTAGTGGTTCACGGACCGCACATTGAGGACGACCATGATGACCACCAGCACGCCGAGCACGCCCGCGCCGATGCCGATCGTTGCCCAGTCGAAGTCCTCGAGGATCAGGGAGCGAAGCGCCTCCATCACGTAGGTGACCGGGTTGCACGAGGCGGCGATCTCCATCGGGCGGGTCAGCAACTCGCGCGGGACGAAGTTGGGGGTCAGGAACAGCAGCGGGAAGAAGGCCAGACCGCCGGAGTTGGTCGCCGCCGCGCTGCGGCTCTTGAGGGCGATGAGCTGCATGAAGCCGGCATAGGTGACCGCCCACAGCGCCGTGAGCAGCAGCAGCAGAACGAAACCGAGCGGTCCGCTGGCGATGGTGATCCCGAACGGCAGCGCCAGCAAGATGATGACCGTCGTGATCAGGAAGCTCTTCAGGGCCTCGGCGACCAGACGTCCGACAACCAGGGCGCTGCGTGAGATCGGTGCCGCCCGGAGCTTGTCGAAGTAGCCGCCCTCTATGTCCTCCACGAGGTAGAGCGCCGCGCTCCCGAAGGACGCTGCGAGCAGGATCGAACTGGGGAGCTGGAACGCGGCGTAGCTCTGCCCCTCGAGGAAGCCGGTGGACTCGGCCGGAAAGATCTTGCCGGCCTGGCCCACGTTGACCACGAGGAAGAACAGCGGGATGAGCAGGGTCGGGATGAGCGACTCCGGGGTGCGCAGGGCCTCCCGCACTGCTCGGGCGCCCAGCAGCGTGGCCTGGCCGAAGGCGCTCACGGCGACACCTCCTGCACGTCGCCGGCGTTGCGTTCGCGGGTCCTGCCCGTTGCGTCGAGGAACACCTCGTCGAGGGTCGGGTCGGCCAGCAGCCCACGACGCTGCTTGAGTTCGGTCTTGAGCTCCGCCGGCGTTCCCTCGCGGACGATGACACCACCATCGATGATGGCTAGCCGGTCGCAGAGCTGGTCGGCCTCCTCGAGGTACTGCGTGGTGAGGAAGATCGTGGTGCCGCGCTCGTTGATGCGCCGCACCTCCTCCCAGACCGTCAGCCGACTGGCCGGGTCAAGGCCGGTGGTGGGCTCGTCGAGGAACAGCACCTGCGGCTCATGCACGAGGGCCGAGGCCAGGTCGAGGCGCCGCTTCATGCCGCCTGAGTAGCCCTTGATCTGGCGGTCGGCCGAGTCCTCCAGGTCGACCAGGGCGAGCAACTCCTTCGCCCTCTCGGCGGCCGCGGTAGCAGAGCGACCGAACAGCCGGGCCTGCAAGATCAGCAGCTCGCGACCGGTCTGTCGCGGGTCCAGGCCGGCCTCCTGGAGCGCGACGCCAATGCAGGTCCTCGCCCGGTCGGGCTCCGCTGCCACGTCGACGCCGGCCACGCGGGCGCTACCCGACGTGATGGACATCAGCGTCGTGAGCATCTTGACGGTCGTGGACTTGCCGGCACCGTTGGGGCCGAGGAAGCCGAACACCTCACCCGCGGCAACCCGTAGGTCCACTCCCCGGACGGCCTCCACCACGCCGGACCGGCCGGTGTAGGTCTTCACCAACTGGGTCGCCTCGACGGCGGCTGAGCTCGTCACCTGACTCCTCATGATCGGGGAGCGGTGATCGTACAGAGCGCGGCTGCTGCAGCACCGCGAACGAGGACCGGTAGGTGGCGCTGTCACCGTCGAGGATCGCCAGGCGCGCCGCACTCACTTCCCGAAGTCCTCACGCACCTTGTCAGCCACGCCCAGGAGGTTGAGCTCGAAGGTGTAGCTCTGCTCGATCCGGTAGCTCTTGTGCACGTCCCACAGGTCGATGGCGGCGAGGGACTCCTTCGCCATGCGGATCACGACAGGGTCCTTCGCGGCGATGATCCGCGCGACCTCCAGCGCCTTGTCGCGTAGCTCGGCGAGCGGCACGACGTGCAGCACCGACCCGAACTCGTACAGCTCCTGGGCAGTTGCCGTAGCCGAGGTGTAGACCATCGCACGGGCCTTGTGCAGCGGCACCAGCCGAGACAGGTGCGTAGCCGCCCCGAGGGCGCCGCGGTCGACCTCCGGCAGGCCGAACGTCGCGTCGTCGGACGCGATGACGATGTCGCTGTTGCCCGCCAACCCGATGCCGCCACCCAGGCAGAACCCCTGCACGGCCGTGATGACGGGGACCGGGCACTCGTAGCAGGCGCCGAAGGCCGCGTGGCAGCCGCGGTTGGCCCCGACCAGCGCGGTGAAGGTCGTGTCCTTCTGGAACTCCTTGATGTCCACGCCCGCGTTGAAGCCGCGCCCCTCGGCACGCAGGACCACCACCCGCGTCTCGGGGTTGCGGCCCGCGGACAGGATCGCCTCGGCCAGCTCGAACCACCCCTGGACCGGCAGCGCGTTGACGGGGGGGTGGTCGACGATGACCTCGACGACGCCGTCGTCGTGCCGGGTGCTGCTGATCATCGGGTGCCTCTCACGGGTGCTGGCTGCTGACGGAGACCACTTCTCCGGTCATGTACGACGAGTAGTCGCTGGCGAGGAAGACGATCACGTTGGCGACCTCCCAGGGCTCGGCCGGCCGGCCGAACGCCTCCTTGGCGCTCAGCTCCGCCAGCAGCTCGTCGTTCGTGACCTTCGCGAGGAACGGGTGCATCGCGATGGAGGGGGAGACGGCGTTGACGCGAACGCCGAACTTCGCCGCCTCGACCCCGGCGGTGCGGGTCAGGGCGTTGACGCCCGCCTTCGCCGCGGCGTAGTGCGCCTGGCCGTCCTGCGCGCGCCACGCGATCACGCTCGAGTTGTTGACGATAACGCCGGAGCCCTGGGTCTTCATCTGCTGCAGCGCGGCGCGGGTGCAACGGAAGGTGCCGTTGAGAGTGACGTCGAGGACCCGGAGCCACTGCTCGTCGGTCATGTCGACTAGCTCGGCGGTGCCCCCGAGACCGGCGTTGTTGACCATCACATCGATCCGGCCGTGCTCCGCCACCACGGTGTTGACGAGGTCATCAACCTGCTCCTGGACGGTGACGTCGCAGACGATCGCGTTGACACCCAGAGTCGCGGCTGCTTCGTACAGCCGGCGCTCGTGCCAGTCGCTGATCACGACCGCCGCGCCTTCTTCGAGGGCGCGCTTGGCAGTGGCGAAGCCGATGCCGGTGCCGGCCGCGGCAGTGACGACCACGACCTTGCCCGTGAGCAGCCCGTGGCCCTCGACGTAGTCAGGCATGCAGGCGCTCCAGGGTCTGTGCCGCTTCCTTCATGATCCGGTCGATCAGCTCCTGGCAAGAGGGCAGGTCCTCGATCAGGCCGACCACCTGACCGCTGGCCATGACGCCAAGATCCGGTCTGCCGTCGACCATGGCGGCCTTCAGCAGCATCGGAGTGTTGGCCGCCATCACCAGCTGGGACAGCGAGAGCTCGGCGTTCTTGCGCATCGCCAGGCCCTCCTGGACGACGGCTTTCCACGGCGTGCCGCTGAGCTTCTGGAAGGCCAGGGCGTTCTTCATCGCGCGGGTCATCCGGCCGACAGCGCGTGACGCCAGCAGCTCGTCGACGAACGGCGTCTTGAGCACTCGGTGGGGCACACCGTCGACCTCGGTGGTCACGACCGTGTCGGTAACGCCTTTGCTGAGGTAGACGTCCTTCACCTGCTGGGAGACCGCACTGTCCGATGTCAGCAGGAAGCGGGTGCCCATCGCGATGCCGGCTGCGCCATAGGCCAGGGCAGCGACCAACCCGCGCCCGTCGAAGAACCCGCCAGCGGCGATCACCGGGATGTCCACCGCGTCGCACACCTGTGGCAGCAGCACTGTCGTCGGGACCTGACCGGTGTGCCCCCCGCCCTCGCCGCCCTGCACGATGACGGCGTCGACGCCCCAGGCGGCCACCTTCTCGGCGTGCCGGCGGGCGCCGATGGACGGCATGACGACCAGGCCGTGGTCCTTGCACCGCTTGATCAGGTCCTGCTTGGGAGCCAGCGCAAACGAGGCGACCCGCACCTGCTCACGCGCCAGCAGGTCGATGCGATCGGCGGCATCGGGTGCGTCCGCTCGCAGGTTCACACCGAAGGGCTTGGTAGTGCGCGATTTCGTCTCGGTGATGGCTGCAGCCAGCTCGTCGTAGGACATCGTCGCGGAGGCCAGAATGCCGAGCCCGCCGGCGTTGGCGGTGGCGCTTGTCAGCCGCGGTCCGGACACCCAGCCCATGCCGGTCTGCACGATCGGGTGCTCAACCCCGAACAGCTCGGTCGCTGCTGTCTTCACGCGGTTGGCACCTCCTTGTTGCGCAGGCCCTGAGGGTCCAGCACCTCGCGGATCAGCCGCAGCTCGTCGTCGGTCGGAAGCCGAGTCTCCACCACGTCCTCGATATGCAGCGCGAAGCCCGTGGCTGCCTGCACGACGTCAACGGTCACACCGGGATGGGTCGAGACCAGTCGCATCGTGCTGCCCGGGCCTTTGAGGTCCAGCACGCAGAGGTCTGTCACGACGTAGCGGATCTCGTGAAACGGCCCTGCCTCTCGGTCGGTCCCGACCCCGCTGACCATGTCGACCTTCTTGACGAAGACGCGCGGCGAGTGTTTCGGCACCCAGTAGGACGTCGGGTGGTTCACCGTGTTGCCCGGGGCCCCGCGCACACCGAGCAGTTGCGTCACCGGCTTCTCGAAGGGCCCGATGCAGCTGATGTTCTGGTTGCCGTACCGGTCGATCTGCGAGGCGCCCATCATCACGTGCCGCCGACCGCTCCAGACCAGGTCGAAGATCGCCCGGTAGGGAATCCACGCCTCCGTCGTCGAGGGCGGGGGAGCACCGAGTGCCCACGGTCCCGCGACGAACGTCGCCTCGCCGTCGGACAGCAGCAGGTCCGGCTCGAAGGTCTCTCGGGCCAACCGCGCACCCAATGAAGGGATCAGTGCCATCGGCGACGCGAGGATCTCGCCGTCACCACGCCACGCCTCGGCGCACGCGACGGCACAAACCTCCGCTCGCGTCACCGCCATGCGGCCACCGCCTTCTGGTAGCCGGCCTCGTCGGTCGACAGGAACTCCTCGACGAACGCCTGCCACAGAGCGGGGTCCTTGGCCGACGTCGCGTAGTGCTTCTGGAAGGCCTCGTCCCGGTCGTAGTCCGGCACGCAGCTCGTGAAGTGCGCACCACCCGGCGCCTCGACGACGCCCTGCACCATCCACCTGGCGATCCGCCGGCGCGTCAGCTCCCCGAGGTCGTCGGTGATCCGCTCACAACTCAGGTATGCCCTGTCGGCGGCTTGGCAGAACAGGTCGTCGAAGTAGAGATCGGGACCGTGGAACGCCGCGTTTCCGCGCGCATCGGCGACATTAAGGTGCACCAGTGCAGCGTCAAGCTTCAGAGCGGGTACGGCGAGCAGCTCCTCCTCGCCGTAGGGGTCGCGCACCTTCTTCAGGCCGGGGTTGACCCGCATCACGTCCGAGCCAAGGCCGGCCCTGGTCGGCAGGAACGGCAGTCGCGAGGCCGCGGCGTAGAGCCCCCACTGGACCATGCCCTCGTCCCACTCGACCGCCTCAAGGGCTGCCGCCTTGCGGGCTGCTTGGAAGTGCGGCTCGAGCGGGATCGAGTCGAGCGAGACGAAGCCGTAGACCAGCTTCTTGACCTTGCCCGCGGCGCAGAGCAGGCCGACGTCTGGTCCGCCGTAGGACACGATCGTCAGGTCGGTCAGGTCGGACCGGAAGATGGCGCGGACCAGGGACATCGGCTTGCGTCGCGACCCCCAGCCGCCGATCCCGATCGTCATGCCGGACCGCAGCTCGGCGACGACGTCGTCCTCGGACATGAGCTTGCTCATCGCCCCGACCTCTCGAAGGACAGCCGGCGAAGTGCGCGGCTGTCGTGCAGGAGGGCCGTCGTCCAGGCCCGCTTGAAGTAGAGGTGCACGTCGTGCTCCCACGTGAAGCCGATGCCGCCGTGCATCTGGATGGCCTCGCCGGCCACCTGCACGAAGGCATCGCTCGCCGTGGCCAGTGCCAGCGGCGCAGCCACCGGCAAGTCGTCGGAACGGGCGGCGTACCAGACGCTGGAGGTTGCTGCCTCGACGAGCACAGTGAGGTCGGCGACCCGGTGACGCAGGGCTTGAAAGGAGCCCAGCGGCCGGCCGAACTGCTCGCGGGCGAGCAGGTGCTCGACGGTGAGCTCGAGCAGTCGCTGGGCGGCACCGACCGACTCCGCCGCAAGGGCCAGGCGCTCGAGATCCCTGGCCCGGTTGGCACTTCCGAGCGACCGTCCGGGGCCGGCCGTGACGGCGGCGCGGGGCCTGGTCAGGTCGAGGGCCTCGACCGGGGTCGCGCTGAGGTCGTCGACCACATACAGCTCGTCGCCGCGCGTGACCAGGAGCACGGCGGCGTCAGCGGCATGGGCGACCTGGTCGAGTGAGCCGTCCAGGGCGAGTGCGGCAGTGCGGTCTCCGAGGTCCGGCACGATCAGAGCGGCAACCACCGTCGGGAGATAGGGCGCCTGCAGCAGCAGCCGACCGGTCTCCTCGAGCACGGCGCAGATCAGCGGCAAGGGCTGCTCCTCCTGGGCCAGTGACACCAGTCCCAGCTCGCGGACCATCCGGGTCCAGACCTGAGGGTCGTCGGTGCGTACTGGCGCCTGCTTCTCGAGGAACCCACGGACCGCGGACCGAAACTCGATCAGCTCACTCATGAGAAGGAGTCCCGAGGGAGCTTCCAGTGGCGCTCGGCGATGACGTTGCGCTGGATCTCGCTGCTGCCGCCGTAGATCGTGTCGGAGCGGGTGAACAGGAACAGATTCTGCAGCGGTGACAGGCCGTCCTGCACCAGCAGGGCCGAAGGCCCGGCGACCTTCATCGCCAGCTCGCCGAGCTGCTGGTGCCACGAGGACCAGAGCAGCTTGTTGACGTTGGCCTCGACGCCACTACTGGCCGAGGCGTCGCTCGACAGCGTGCGCAGGGCCTGGTGACGCAGCACCTGAAGACCGGCCCAGGCGTCGATCAGCTCGTTGCTTAGGGCATCGAACGAGCCGTTGGACCGGGCGAGGGCGAGGACTTCGTCGTACTCCCGGTTGAAGCCGACCTGCTGGCCGAGGGTGGACACCCCGCGCTCGAACGCAAGCAGGCCCATCGCCACTCGCCAGCCGTCCCCCTCCTCGCCGACCAACGAGGTGGCGAGAGCATCGTCGAAGAAGACCTCGTTGAACTCCGACGTGCCGGTCAGCGAGGCGATGGGCCGGACTTCGATTCCCGGCTGGTCCATGGGGACGAGCAGAAATGACAGGCCGCGGTGCCGGGGGGCGTCGCCCGTGCGGGCGATGACGAAGCACCAGTCAGCGAAGTGCGCGAGAGAGGTCCAGACCTTCTGGCCGGTGACGTGCCAGCCGTCGTCGTGTAGGACGGCCTTCGTCCGAACTGCAGCGAGGTCCGACCCCGCGTCGGGCTCGGAATAGCCCTGGCACCACAGGTCAGTGCCGGCCTTGATGCGGGGCAGGAAGCGGCTTTTCTGCTCTTGGCTGCCGAAGGCGATCAGCGTCGGCGCGACCAGCTGCTCGCCGATGTGGCCGATGCGGGCAGGGCCGGCGGCCTTTGCATATTCCTCGTGGAAGCTGACCTGGTCCTCGATCGACACGCCGCGGCCACCGTCGGCAACTGGCCAGCCGAGGCCGATCCACCCGCCCCGGCCGAGCTCCTGCTCCCAGGCCGTGCGTAGCTCGACGTGCTCGTGCTCGCGACCCGGACCTCCCGTGCCGATCAGCGGCGCGAACTTGCCGACGAGGTGCTCGGCGAGCCAGGTGCGGACCTCGTCCCGAAAGGACGGGGTCCCCGCGGAGGCATGAGCGGAGCGAAGGCCTTCGTGGGGTGTGCTCATGATCCGTAGACGGGGGCGGGGGACGGTGCCTGGGCGAGCAGCTCGCGGACTGCCGGACCTACCTCGTCAACCGGCCAGCGTGAGCCACGATCCTCACGCGGCCCGTGCTGCCAGCCGTCGGCGACGCTGATGATCCCGGCTTCCACCTCAAAAACCCGGCCGGTCACGTCGCAGTCCTCGCTCGCCAGCCAGACGACGAGGGGCGAGACGTTCTCCGGCGCCATCGGGTCGAATCCGCTCTCGGGCTTGGCCATCGTCTGCGCGAAGACCACCTCGGTCATCGGGGTCCTGGCCGCCGGGGCGATCGCGTTGAGCCTGACCCCGAAGCGCGCCATCTCGACGGCCGCCACCTGGGTGAGAGCCACGACCCCTGCTTTGGCGGCGCTGTAGTTGCCCTGGCCAACGCTGCCCAGGAGGCCCGCCCCGGAGGAGGTGTTGACGACACGGGGGGTCATCGGAAAGCCGGCCTTGGTGCGGTCCTTCCAGTACGCCGCCGCATGCCTGAGCGGGACGAAGTGCCCCTTGAGGTCGACCCTGAGCACGAGGTCCCACTCATCCTCGGACATGTTGACCAGCATCCGGTCGCGTACCAGCCCGGCGTTGTTGACGAGCGCGTCCAGCTGCCCGTAGGCATCGACAGCGGTGGTCACGAGCTCTGCGCCGTACGCCCAGTCGGAGACGTCGCCGAGGGAGGCAATCGCCTGACCACCTGCTGATCTGATCTCGGCGGCGACCTCTTCGGCGGCGCTCCCGACGTCGTTGACGACCACCGCCCAGCCCCGCTCACCGAACGTGAGTGCATGCGCGCGGCCCAGCCCCTGTCCCGCGCCGGTGACGACGACCACCCTGCTCACGATGGGCAACCTAGCAAGCGCTTGGTCGCTCGGCTACCGTGCGCCCATGCAGCACAGGCGGGCGCTGGTCACCGGAGGCACGGGCGCGATCGGCACTGCCATCGTGCGCCTGCTGGCCGAGCGCGACGTGGAGGTCGTCTTCACCTATCGCTCTTCCTTGGCCAAGGCAGAGGCCCTCAGCAAGGAGACCGGCGCCCGCGGAGTGGCGCTGGACCTGACCTCCGATCAGGTCGCTGACGTGGTCGGCGAGCTCGACCTCGACATCGTCGTCTACGCCTCCGGACCTCACGTGCCGATGATCCACCTGTCCAACGTCTCGCCGGCCGCCATGCGAGAGCAGTTGCTCCAGGACACGGTGGGCTTCTACGCCCTCGTGCACGCCGCCCTTCCAGCACTGCGCCGAAACCGCGGCAATGTCGTCGCCGTCACGACTGCCGCCACCTCCCGTTTCGCGACGAGGGATGGGCTGTCATCGGTGCCCAAAGCGGCGGTGGAGGCCGCCATCGTCGCCTTCGCGAAGGAGGAGGGCCGGTTCGGGGTCCGCTTCAACTGCGTCGGGCCCGGCATGCTCACCGACGGCATGGCTGAGCGGCTGATCACCAACGGTGACCTCGACGACCGAGCTCTCGCGGCAGCTAAGGGCAACATCCCGCTGCGCACGTTCGGGAGCGCACGCGACGTGGCGGCGGCCGTGTGCTTCCTGGCCTCTGACGCGGCTGGCTACATCAGCGGTCAGAAGCTCGATGTCGACGGCGGCTACGGCTGCTGACTAGTTGCGTAGTGAATACATCTGTGTGAGAGTCGCTGCATGGCGGAGGCAGTCCTCAGTGACATGGTTCGGGCGCTCAACGAGCTCTACCGATTGTCCGGCTCGGCCCGCGTCCACGCTGACACCGTCCGCAGCACTGGCGTCACCATCACGCAGACCGGCCTGCGCTTCCTGTCATTGATCGCCGACTCCCCGCGCATCTCGGCAAGCGATCTGGCGCTCGCCCTTGACGTGAGCCAGCCGACCGCGTCCAGGGTCCTCCAGCAGCTGGAGAACGACGCCTACGTGGTGCGGCACCAGAGCGACAGCGACGGACGCCTGTCCCACTACGTCACGAGCGCCAAGGGCCGCCGCGCTCTGGCCACAGTTCACCGCTACCACGTCGACCGGCTCGCCTATGCCCTGCACGACAGCGAACCGGCCTACCAGCAGGCCATCGCCCAGGCCGTCACCGAGCTGGTTGCCCGGCTCACCGAGGCCGCTGAGGGAACAAGGGAGCGCACCGCATGACGTCAGAGGTCCGCACCATCGAGGCAGGCACCGCACCCGAGCGTTTCGCCCGTGGCTGGCACCTGCTCGGCCTGGCCCGCGAGCTCGCCGACAGCAAGCCACACGGCATCGAGGCCTTCGGGACCAAGCTGGTCATCTGGCAGGGCGCCGACGGCGAGCTCAAGGTCCTCGACGCCTACTGCCGCCACATGGGCGGTGACCTTTCGCAGGGCACGGTCGAGGGCGACAACGTGGCGTGCCCGTTCCACTCGTGGCGCTGGGGGGGCGACGGCAAGTGCCAGCAGATCCCCTACGCGCGGCGGGTTCCCCCGCGTGCCCGCACCCGGGCATGGCCGACCCTCGTCGTCGACGGCCAGCTCTTCGTGTGGAACGACCCCGAGGGCAACCCGCCGCCTGCCGAGGTCACGATCCCCGCGATCCCCGGCTTCGCTGACGGCGAATGGACGGACTGGGTCTGGGACCAGACGCTCGTCCCCAGCTCGCACTGCCGCGAGGTCATCGACAACATGGTCGACATGGCCCACTTCTACTACATCCACAAGGGCCTGCCGACCTATTTCAAGAACGTCTTCGAGGGCCACGTCTGCACCCAGTACTACGCCGGCACCACCCACGAGGCAGCCGCGACCGGGCTGCCGATCGAAATCGGTGAGTACGAAGGCCAGCAGACCAAGTCGGACGCCACCTACTGGGGTCCGAGCTATCTCGTTGACAAGCTCTGGAACACCCACGGTGACCTGACGATCGAGTCGGTGCTCATCACCTGCCACTACCCCATCACCAACAACAGCTTCATGCTGCAGTACGGCATGGTCATGAAGAAGCTGCCCGGCATGGACGACGCGACCAACGACATGATCGCCGGCAAGATGCTCAACATGATCGGCGAGGGCTTCCTCGAGGACGTGAAGATCTGGAAGAACAAGACGCGGATCGACAACCCCCTGCTCTGCGAGGAGGACGGACCGGTCTACCAGCTGCGTCGCTGGTACGAGCAGTTCTACGTCGACGTTGCCGACATCATCCCGGAAATGGTGCAGCGCTTCGAGTTCGAGATCGACACGACCAAGGCCGTGGACTTCTGGCAGAAGGAGCTCATGGAGAAGGAAGCGCAGAAGGCCTGATGCACCCCGTGCAGTGCAGCCGCTGCGGCACCACGGTCGAGGTGTCGAAGGCCAGTGCCGCCCAGACCTCCATCCAGTGGTACGACGACAGCTCGAGCTGCCCGCTTCGCGCCGAGTTGGCCGTGGGTGACACCTGCCCTTCGCTGTCGGACTCGATCAGGGATGCCGTGCTGGAGGGCCGTATCGAGGTGCCCGCCTCGTGACGACCGAGCAGCTGCGACTCCGGGTGCTGGACGTCGTGCAGGAAACGGGTGATGCGCACTCACTGGTCTTCGAGGCCCCCGAGGGGCTGACCTACAAGGCCGGTCAGTTCCTCACCCTCAGGCTGCCTTGTGCCGACGGCACCGTCGCTCGCTGCTACTCCTTGTCCAGCGCACCTGGCGTCGATGACCACCTCCAGGTCACGGTCAAGCGGGTGACCGACGGTCGGGGCTCCAACTGGGTCTGCGACACGATCAAGGCCGGCGACGAGATCGAGGTGCTCGCGCCGTCCGGGACTTTCACGCCCAAGGACCTCTCGCACGACCTGCTGCTGCTCGCCGGTGGCAGCGGCATTACTCCGGTGATGAGCATTATCAAGTCCTCATTGGCCCGCGGCACTGGTCGGATGCTGCTGGTCTACGCCAACCGCGACGAGAAGGCGGTCATCTTCCACGCCGCGCTTCGCGCTCTGGTTGCCGAGCACCCCGATCGGCTGCTGGTGCTGCACTGGCTCGAGAGCGTCCAGGGACTGCCGTCGCTGAAGCCGTTGCAGGAGATGGTCCGGCCCTGGGCCCACGCTGACGCGTTCATCTGCGGCCCGGCCCCTTTCATGGACTGCGCCGCCGATGCCCTCAAGGGGCTCGGCTTCTCCCGTGACCGGATCCACATCGAGCGGTTCACCAGCCTGGCCGGTGACCCCTGGACCGAGGTGCAGGCAGCGGCCCCAGTGGCGGGCGAGCCCACCGTTGATCTGGTCGTCGAGCTCGACGGCGAGACCCACGAGCTGCAGTGGCCGCAGAGCCAGAAGCTGCTCGACTTCCTGCTCGACCAGGGGCTCGATGCGCCGTACTCCTGCCGTGAGGGCGCGTGCAGCGCGTGCGGCCTGAAGTTGCTGGAGGGCGAGGTGGCGATGGACAACAACTCCGTGCTCGAGCAGGAGGACCTCGATGAGGGCTGGCGGCTGGCCTGCCAGTCACGCCCCGTGAGCGACGCGGTCAAGGTCAGCTACGACGACTGACGGCCAATCGGGTGACAGGGGTTGTCCTGGCAGCGGCTCAGGTGGACAATCCGCCCATCCTGAGGAGGAACACATGACGGCTGACCCGGCAGATCTCGAGCTCAAGGCAAAGCACCGCACGATGTGGGGCAGCGGCGACTACCCGTTGATGGTGGACACGTTCTTGCTCCCGATCGGACAGCGACTGGTGGAAGCCGCCGGCATCAACGAAGGGGACAAGGTTCTCGACGTCGCTGCGGGCACCGGCAACGCGTCCATCCCGGCCGCGCAACGAGGCGCCCGCGTCACGGCGAGCGACCTCACGCCGGACCTGCTCGCTGCGGGTGCCAAGCGACCCGAGGCCGACGGCCTTGGCATCGAGTGGGTCGAAGCCGACGCGGAGAACCTGCCGTTCGAGGACGAGTCCTACGACGTCGTGATGTCGGCGATCGGCGTGATGTTCGCACCCCACCACGACCGCTCCGCTGCGGAGCTGGTGCGGGTCTGCCGTCCCGGTGGGCGAATCGCGCTGCTCAGCTGGACACCCGAAGGCATGATCGGTGAGCTGTTCCGGGTGATGAAGCCCTTCGCCGCGCCCCCTCCCCCCGGGGCGCAGCCGCCGCCGCTGTGGGGGAGCGAGCAGCACCTGGCCGGCCTGTTCGGCGACCGGGTCGCCTTCGACAGCGTGGCTCGCGACACCCTGAACGTCACCGCGTTCACCCAGTCCCGGGACTACGGCACGCACTTCAAGAGCTACTACGGGCCGACCATCGCCACCCGGGCCTTCGCCGACAAGGAGGGCCGGGCGGCA
>Ga0136633_1001178_pt1 | contig 19520 bp, 17 predicted proteins | sample AntDrymeUQ832206_2_FD_105494 | JGI IMG/M metagenome (GOLD analysis project Ga0136633, IMG submission 105494) | Polar desert sand microbial communities from Dry Valleys, Antarctica - metaG UQ83 (22.06) | ecosystem: Environmental > Terrestrial > Soil > Desert | place: Antarctica: Dry Valley...
CAGGATCAGCACGCTGACACCGGCGGCGACGGCATCGTGAGCGTCGTCGCAGAGCTTGGCCAGCGCCTTGCGCATCCCGGCGGCGCCGTCCTCGATCGGCCAGGTGATGTCCAGCGTGTGCGCGCGGAAGATCTCGTCGTGGACCATGCGCAGCGTCTCGAGCTCGTGATTGCGCAGGACCGGCTGGTCGAGGATGAGCTTGTGGGCATGCTCGGGCGTTTCGGCGAGCAGGTTCTTCTCGCCGCCGATGCCGGTCGCCAGGGACATGACGATCGACTCGCGGATCGGGTCGATCGGCGGGTTCGTCACCTGCGCGAAGAGCTGCTTGAAGTACTGAAACAGCGGCGGCCGGCGGTCCGACAGCACAGCCAGGGCGTTGTCGTTGCCCATCGAGCCGATCGGCTCGGCGCCGGTCGTGGCCATCGGGGCGATCAGGACCCGCAGGTCCTCCTGCGTGTAGCCGAAGGCCAGCTGGCGCAGCTTGGTCGGCTGCAGGCCGGTCATCGTCACGTGCGCAGGCGCGAGGTCGTCGAAGTGGATCGTGTTGCGCTCGAACCACTCGCCGTAGGGGCGCTGCGTGGCGACCTCGCGCTTGACCTCCTCGTCCTCGACGATGCGATGGCGCTCGAGGTCGACGAGGAACAGCTTGCCCGGCTGCAGGCGGCCGAGGCGCTTGATCTCCTCGTTGCGGATCGCCAGCAGGCCCGCCTCGGAGCCCAGCACGACGAGGCCGTCGTGCGTCTCGACCCAGCGGCCGGGGCGCAGTCCGTTGCGGTCCAGCGTCGCGCCGACGATCGATCCGTTTGTGAACGCCACCGCGGCCGGGCCGTCCCACGGCTCCATGAGGCAGGAGTGGAAGGCGTAGAAGCCCTTGAGGTGGTCGGGCAGGTCGTCGCGGTCCTGGAAGGCCTCCGGGATCATCATCATGATCGCGTGCGGCAGCGTGCGGCCGGCGAGCATGAGCAGCTCGAGCACGTTGTCGAACGTCGCCGTGTCGGAGTTGCCGGGCACGACGATCGGCATGATCTTCTGCAGGTCCAGACCGAAGAGCCTGGAGGACAGCTGCGACTCGCGGGCACGCATCCAGTTGACGTTGCCCATGAGCGTGTTGATCTCGCCGTTGTGCGCGATGACGCGGTACGGGTGCGCCAGCGGCCAGCTCGGGAACGTGTTCGTCGAGAAGCGCGAGTGCACGAGCGCCATCGCGCTGGCCATCTTCGGGTGCGTCAGGTCCGGGAAGAAGCCACGCACCTGGTCGGGGATGAGCATCCCCTTGTAGACGATCGTGCGCGAGGAGAACGAGGCGATGTAGAGGTCCGGCCCGGCCGCAAGCTCGCAGATGCGGCGGATGACGTAGAGCTTGCGCTCGAAGGCATCCTGGTCGTTCTCGAAGCCGGCGCCCGCCTCGACGATGAGCTGGCGCATGACCGGCCGCGTCTGGTTGGCGGTCTCGCCGACGTGATCGGTGTCGACGGGGACGTCGCGCCAGCCCAGCACGCGCTGGCCCTCGACGCGGACGTTGAGCTCGAGCATCGCCTCGAGCTTGTTGCGCCGCTTCTCGTCGGTCGGCAGGAAGCAGACCGCGACGCCGTAGCGGCCGCGATCGGGCAGCTCGAAGTCGACCTCGGCGCGAAAGAACGCGTCGGGCAGCTGCAGCAGCATCCCGGCGCCGTCGCCGGTACGGGGATCGGCGCCCGTGGCCCCGCGGTGCTCGAGGTTCTCGACGGCTCGCAGGCCCATGTCGACGACGTCGTGCGTCGGGACGTTGTCCAGACGGGCGACGAGCGCCACGCCACAGGCATCGTGCTCATAGCGTGGGTCGTAGAGGCCAGCGGCCTGTGCGGGCGGGGTCTTCGAAGTCATAGGAGTGCCTCCAAAAGGCGGCGCATGGCACTGTGAGGCGGAGCGACCAAGGTTAGCAGCGGCTAAACGCCGAATCTTTCCCAGATGGACCTCCCTTCGCGATCCGTGACGGTCCTCTCGACGGGCGGCACGATCGCGATGGCCGGCGCCCGCGCGACGCCGGCGCTCGACGTCGACGCCCTGATCGCCACGATCCCGGCGCTCGCCGACGTGCCGCGCCTGCGGGCGCGCGGGCTGCTGGCGCTGCCCGGCGCGCACCTGACCGCCGCCGATGCCCTGGCGATCGCGCGCGCTGCGCTCGAGGAGACCGCAGCGGGGCGCGGCGTCGTCATCACGCACGGGACCGACACCCTGGAGGAGACCGCCGTGCTCTGCGACGTGTTGCACGGGCGGGCCGAGCCGATCGTGCTGACCGGCGCCATCCGGCCCTCGAGCGCGCCCGGCGCCGACGGCCCCGCAAACCTGCTCGACGCGGTCGCGGCGGCCGGCGCGCCCCAGTGCGCCGGCCTCGGTGCGATCGTCGTGTTCGCCGGCGAGGTGCACGCCGCCCGCGCCGTGCGCAAGGTCGCCTCGTTGTCGCCGTCGGCGTTCGGCTCGCCGGGCAGCGGCCCGCTGGGCACGGTGGCGGAGGGGCGCGTGCGGATCGCGGCGCGGCCGCTGCGCCCGCCCCACCCGCTCCCGCCGCCGGATGCCCTCGGGGCGAGGGTCCCGATCGTGGCGACGCACCTCGGCGACGACGGGACCGCCCTGCGCGCGGCGGGGCGCGACGGCGCCGACGCGATCGTCTTCGTCGCGTTCGGCGCAGGCCACATTGCACCGCCGGTGCTGGCGGCGCTGCGCCAGGTTGCGGCCGCCGTCCCCGTCGCGCTGACGGTCCGCCCCGAGCGCGGCGTGCTCGCGCACGAGACCTACGGCTTCGAGGGCGCGGAGGGCGACCTGCGCGACAGCGGCGCCCTGCCTGCCGCAGCGCTCTCGCCGCAGGCGGCGCGGATGGTCCTGCTGGCCGGCCTGGGCAGTGGCTGCGGGCGCGACATGCTGGCGGCGGCGCTCGATCCTTAGAGGTCCTTCGCACGGACCGGGCCGTTGCACTGAGGCCGGGCTAAAGCCGTCGCGGATCCTCGGCCTCTATCCTGCGCAGCCCGGCTCTGGACGAAAGGCGTCGCCGGCCGGCCCCCGCCCCACGGACGGGAGTGAAACGGCAGCACGGCGGGCACCATGGCCACTGACGGTCTGAACCCACCCTCCCGACCACACCGAAGAGGTGACCGCCACGCCCGACTTGGAGCTCAAGCTGCCGGCCCGCGCCGAGAACGTCGCAGTGGTCCGGCACGCGTTCGGCGGCTTCGCCGAAGCGCTGAGCGTCGACGAGCAGACGCTCGCCGACATCAAGCTCGCGGTGACCGAGGCGTGCACCAACGTCGTCATCCACGCCTACGAGCGCGACGAGATCGGCGATCTCGAGGTCGACGCCACGATCGACGACCAGCGCCTGACGGTCGTCATCCGCGACAACGGGCGCGGCATCGTCCCGCGCCCCGACTCGCCCGGGCTGGGACTCGGACTGCCGCTCATCGCGACGCTCGCGGAGACGCTCGAGCTCGGCAAGGACGGCGCCGAGCACACCGAAGTCCGCATGACCTTCCGCCTCGACGAGGAGCCCGAGGCATGACGGCGATCCAGAACCAGGCAACGGTCGGGTTCTCCAGCGGACCGCTCGTCGCACCCGTGCTGGGCCGCGTCGTCGGCATGCTCACCGCGCGCGCCGACTGCCCGATCGACCGCCTGGACGACGCGCTGCTCGTCGCGGACGCGATCGCCGCCAAGGCCGGATCCTTCAGCGAGGACGGGCGCTTGAACGTGCGGGTTCTCGCGCGCGCCGGCTCGATCGAGCTGGAGGTCGGTCCGCTGCGCGCGGGCGGCGCCGAGGAGCTCGTGGCCTCGGCGGCGCTGCCGGGCGTGGGAAATGTGCTCGAACGGGTAGCGGATGTGCTCGAGCCCCAACAGCGCGAAGGCGGCGACTACCTGGTCATCCGGCTCGGCTTCGACGCGCAGGGCCCGGCCACGAGCGACAGAATGGAATTCGACGATGTCACCTGAGTTCGCGATCACCGAGCACCCGAGCGAGGGCGACCGCCACGTCCTGGCCGTGCGCGGCGAGATCGACCTCTTCACCGCCCCCGAGCTCAAACAGGTCCTGGCGGAGTCGATCGAGAGCGGCCGCGTGCGGATCGTCATCGACCTGACCGACACGACCTTCCTGGACTCGACGGCCCTGGGCGTGCTGATCGGCGCGGTCAAGCGGCTGCGTTCGCGCGACGGGGCGCTGGCGATCGTCAACATCGACGAGAACATCTCCAAGACCTTCGAGATCACCGGCCTCGATCAGATCTTCACGATCGTCGCCACGCGTGAGGAGGCGATCGACGCCGTCGATCCCGCTCACGACCCCGCCGGCTAGTTACGGCTTGAGCGCTCAGCCCTCCAAAAGGTCGAGCACCGCCTCCTCGACCGGCCCCTGGATCGCCGTGGCGCCCGGCTCGATCCCGACGAGGTCCAGGCGGATCGTCTGGCCGTCGCGGTAGCGGTCAAAGACGCGCGGGTCGATGTAGGAGCTGCGCGCCACCGTCGGCGTGTTGCCGAGATAGAAGGCGACCTCCTTGACGGCGCGCATGATCGCGCGCTTGCGCCCGAACTGGCTGAGGTGCTCGGGGCGGTTGACGGCCAGGCCGACGGCGGCCAGGACGGTCGCGCCCCAGGTGCGGAAGTCCTTGGCGGAGATGTCGGCGCCCGTCGCGGCCTTGAGGTAGGCGTTGATGTCCGGGGAGCGCACGTCGACCCACCGGCCGCCGTCCTTGTAGGCCAGGAGCTCCTCGCCGCCGCCCCGCCGGCGCTTGAGCGAGCCGATGATCTCCGCCACCTCCGGGTCGAGCACCGCCTGCACGCGGCGCTTGGACTCCTTGGCGATGTAGTCGAAGCTCACCGTGTCGCCGCGGATCGTCACGTGGCGCTTGCAGATCGTGGCCAGGCCGTAGGTCTCGTTGGTGACCTTGTACTCCTCCGAGCCGATGCGAAAGAAGCCGCGATCCAGCAGCCGGGCGGCGCAGGCCAGCACCTGCTCGCGCGACAGGTCGCCCAGTGCGAGGTCGTGCTCGACGACCGAGCGCAGCGCCGGCAGGCACTTCGCGAAGACGATCATGTCCTCGAACTTCGCCTGGTCGCGGCGCTCGCGCCAGCGCGGGTGGTAGAGGTACTGCTTGCGCCCACGGGCGTCGATGCCGGTGGCCTGGATGTGCCCGAAGGGATCGGGGGAGATCCAGACGTCCTGCCATGCCGGGGGGATGACGAGCCCGGCGATCCGCGCGATCAGCTCCGCGTCGGTGATCCGCGTGCCCTCCTCGTCGAGGTACATGAAGCCCTTGCCGCAGCGCCGGCGCGCGTGGCCCGGCGCGCTCAGGTTCGAGCGCCGCAGGCGCAGCGAGCGGCGGACGGGAAGCGCAGCGGCGGTGGGGGTGGGGGCGCCGGCGGTGGCCATGGGACGAGAGCTGACTCGTACCCGATGGCCGATGCGCGGCTAACTCTTCGCTGCGGTCTTCTTCGCCGGGGACTTCTTCGCCGCCGGCTTCTTCGCGTCGGCCTTCTTGGCCGGCGCCTTCTTGGCGGCCGGCGACGAGCCGCCGTTGCCGTCGCGCGCCTTGACGGCGTCAAGGCTGGCCTTGAGCGCCGACATGAGGTCGGGCACCGGCGCGTCGTCCTCCTCGGCGGCGGGCTGAACGGCGATCTCCTCGCCCTGCGCCTTGCGTTCGACGAGCGCGAGAACCTCCTCGCGGTACGTGTCCTGATACTTGTCGAGCTCGAACGCCCCGGCGAGGGAGTCGACGAGCTGCTTGGCGATGTCGAGCTCGCGCTGGTTGATCTCGATGTCCTCGGCGGCGGCGAGCTCGTCGATCGAGGTGGGGTCGACGACCTCGTCGGGATAGACCATCGTCGACATCGACAGCGCGTTCTCGCCCATCGGGCGCACCGCGACGAGCTGCTGCTTCTGGCGGATGACGACGTTCGCGATCGCCACGCGGCCCGTCTCGCGCATCGCCTCGAGCAGCAGGCGGTAGGGCTTGGCGCCGCCGGGACCGGGCGCGAGGTAGTACGGGTGGTCGAAGTAGATCGGGTCGATCTCGTCCTCGGAGACGAAGTCCTCGATCTCGATCGACTTCGTCTTCTTGGGATCGAGCGCCTCGAGCTCGCCGGGCTCGATGATCACGTAGCGATCGGGCGTCAGCTCGTAGCCCTTGACGATGTCCTCGTAGGCGACCTCGTCGCCGGTCGTGGGATCGACGCGCTTCTGCTGGATGCGCACGCCGGTCTCCTTGTTGAGCTGGTGAAAGCGCACGGACTTGCGCGACACCGCCGAGTACAGCTTGACGGGGACGGTGACGAGCCCAAAGGAGATGGCACCGGTCCAGATCGACCTGGGCATAGGTTGAGACTACCTCCGCGGGGCGCGGTCTCCTGCCGGTCGCACGCTGCGTTGCATCCGCCCGGCTCGTGTCGTGAGGACCCTAGATCGGTTGTGGCGTTCCGGGCGGCGTGGCCGGCGGGTCGATCGAGGGACCGGGTCCCGGATCGATCGACGGGCCGGGCCCCGGATCTATCGACGGGCCGGGCCCCGGGTCGATCGACGGGCCGGGCTCGGGATCGGGCAGCGGGACGCTCGGCGGTTGCGGGTCGCCGGGCGGCGTGGGCTGCGGCGTCGGCGAGGGGTCGGGGACGATCGAGGGCTCCGGGCTGATCGGGGTGGGGTCCTCGGAGGGCGACGGGACCTTGAGCTCTGGGGCTGAGCGGGCGAGTGTGAGGATCATGCTTCGGCGCTACCCGAACGCTGTTTTGGACAACCCCTCGCGCAGTTCCACGATCGAGTCGAAGACGTCGGTCGCGCCGGCCTCGCGCAGCTCGTCGGCGCCGAAGCCGCCGGTGCGCACGCACACGGTCGGAACCTTGAGCTTCTTCGCCGCTGCGACGTCCCAGGTCGAGTCGCCGATCATGACGCCGGGGCCGCCGCCCACCAGGTCGAGCGCGGCCTTGACGAGATCGGGCGCCGGCTTGGTCTTCTCCACCACGTCCGAGTCCGTCCACCCGTCGGCGAGCTCGCGGGCGTCCAGCAGATCCATGAAGTGCGCGATGTCGACCGACTTCGCCGACGAGGCCAGCACGACCTTGCAGCCGCGCGACTTGAGGTCCTCGATCAGCCCGCGCGCGCCCTCGAAGGGTTGGATCTCGAAGATCATCTGCTCGAACAGCGTGTGCTCGGCAGCGCGGACCTCGTCGCCGTGCTCGGCGTCGAAGCCTTCGCCGGCGAGGTACTTGACGAGCTGGTCGCCGCCCATCCCGATCGCGCGATGGCAGCGCCAGACGGGGATCGTCAGGCCGTGCAGGCGAAACGCGCGGTACCAGGCGAGCGCGTGCTGGTAGTTGGAGTCGACGAGCGTGCCGTCGACGTCGAGGATCGCGGTGGGTGCGGTCATGGCTCGTTGCTTCGGTCCTTGCCGACGCGCCGCACCACGCCGAGGACGAACCACAGGCTGACGAACTCGACCTGCTTGGACGGATTGGTGCGATCGGTCATCGGAGCCTTCCTGCCCGGTCTGGCGGCGCGTCCAAACGCCGCAGCCGGCTCAGGTCGAGGGCGAGGCGGGCTCGGTGTCGGCCGCCGCGCGCAGGCGCACGAGCGCCTGGCGGATGACCCGCGAGACCTGCATCTGGCTGACGCCGATGACCGCGCCGATCTCGGCCTGGGTCATGTCCTGCTCGAAGCGCATGCGCAGCACCTCGCGCTCGCGCGGGGTCACGGTCGCCATGAGCTGCTGGATCGTGGCGCGCTCCTCGGCGCGATCGAAGCCGTCCTCGTCGATGCCGACCGAGTCGCCGACCGTCGCCACGTCCTCGTCGCCACCCGTGCGCGGGGCGTCGAAGGAGACCGCGCGGTAGGCGCCGCCGGCCTGCAGCGCCTCCAGGACCTCCTCCTCCTCGGACCCGACGGACGTGGCGATCTCGGCCACCGACGGCTGGCGGCGCAGTGTCTCGGAGAGCTCGCCGACGGCGCGGTCGACCTTCAGCGTCAGCTCCTGCAGGTCGCGCGGGACCCGCACCGCCCAGGTGCGGTCGCGGAAGTAGCGCTTGATCTCGCCGAGGATCGTCGGCACGGCGTAGGAGGAGAAGGCGATCTCGCGGTCGGGATCGAAGCGGTCGATCGCCTTGATGAGGCCCAGCGAGGCGACCTGCAACAGGTCGTCGAGCGGTTCCCCGGCACGCTGGTAGCGACGGGCGAGCTGACGCGCCAGCGGGAGAAAGCGCTCGACGAGCTGGTCGCGGGCACGAGCGTCGCCGTCGCGGTGGTACTGCAGAAACAGCTCCCGGTCCTCACGCGTGCGCTCTGGTCCCGGCCCGCGCGCGCTGGGGGGCGGGTTCGTGCTCATGAGCATCGGGGGTTACCCAGCCCGACCAGCGATGAAAGACCAGCGAGCACGTTGACCTCCGCGAGAGATGAGCGCCGGGGGAAGGGGCGCTGGCATCGCGCGGCGGGAGCACGGCCGTGCGTAGGGCATGATACTCAAGCTTGCGGTCAAACTGCGAGCACTGTTCATGTCCGGAGATACGAAAACCAGCCGCCTGCGGATCCTGGCCGCCGACGAGGACGAATCGACGCTGCGCGAGATCGATCGGCTGCTCGCCGGGCTGGGTCACGAGGTCACCGCGCACGCCGTCACCCCGAAGGAGGCGGGCGAGATGATCGTCCGCGACGACCCCGATCTGTCGGTCGTCGTCGTGCACGACGACGACGACCATGCGCTCGACCTCATCGAGGAGATCACGGAGTACGCGCGCGGCCCGCTGATCGTCCTGCTCGGCTCGCACGAGTCGCGTTTCGTCAGCAGCGCCGCCGAGCGCGGGATCGACGCGTTCGCGCGCCCGCACTTCCACGACGAGGTGCAGGGCGCGATCGAGCTCGTCATGAAGCGCCACTCCGAGAAGGCGCGGCTCGTCGCGCAGGTCGAGCAGCTCGAGAGCGCGCTGGAGCGCCGCGGGACGATCGAGCGCGCGAAGGGCATCCTCATGGAGCGCCACAGCGTCGACGAGCGTCAGGCCTTCGAGCTCATGCGCCAGCAGGCGCGCCGCTCCAATCGCCGTGTCGTCGAGCTGGCCCACGCCGTGTCCGACGGCCACTCGCTGCTGCCCGACCACGCCGAGTAGCAGCGGGCGGCTTACCGGTGCGCCCGCGCGGGCAGGGTGAGACGCATGGCCGACCGCCTCAAGCAGGCCTTCAGGCAGTTTCAGGACGACGAGATGACCGACCGCGCGGCCGGCATGACGTTCTACATGATCATGTCGCTGTTTCCGGCGCTGCTCGTCGGGGTCTCGCTGCTCGGCCTGCTGGGCAACAGCTCGGTCGTCACGAAGGCCGTCGACTACGCCGCCGACAACGGCGCTCCCGCCCAGGTCACCGACGCGCTGGACGCGCTGCTGACGAAGACCGTCGAGGCCGGCGGCGCGGTCTCGTTCGCGCTCGTCTTCGGCATCGCCGTCGCGCTGTACGGCGCCTCGGGCGCCTTCGGAGCCGCGGGCCGCGCCCTGAACGACGTCTACGACGTCGAGGAGACACGCAGCTTCCTCACGCACAAGCTCGCCGACATCGGCTTCACGGTGCTCACCATCCTGCTGGTGGTCGTCGCACTCTTCTCGGTCTTCCTGGGCGGCGGCCTCGCCAACGACCTGTTCGGCACGGTCGGCCTGGGCGACACCGCGGCCGCGGTCTGGCGCGTCGCGCGCTGGGCGCTCGCGATCGGCGCCATCCTTGCGCTGTACTCGCTCGTGTTCGCCTTCGCGCCCGACATCGACGCGCGGCGACGGCGCATCGTCAGCCCCGGCGGGTTTGTCGGCGTGTCGATCTGGATCCTCGCCTCGGCCGGCTTCTTCTTCTACGTCGCGAACTTCGGCACGTACGGCGCGACGTACGGCGCCTTCGCCGGTGCGGTGATCCTGCTGCTGTGGCTGTACCTGTCGGCGATCGCGTTTCTGTTCGGCGCCGAGCTCAACAGCGTCGTCGACGGGGCGGCGCGGCGCTCCGGGCGCGGGCGCGGGCCGCGCACGGTCAGCACGGACGGCGAGCGCTCCGGCGACGGCTACGGGCGCGACGTACTGGCGCCGTCGGGCTCGGTCAGGTCGAACTAGCGCGCTCAGCCGACCTCGGTGCCGCCGCTGCCGCTGCCGGCGACGAGAAAGAGCAGGGCGACGAGCAGCAGCACGATCAGCAGGGTTCCGACGATGCCGAGGATCTTGCCCGCCGTGGCCAGCCCGCGCCCGCCGAGCACGCCGCCCGATGCGTCGACCGCCCGCTCCCCCTTGCGCCCGTAGACCCACGCGAACGGGCCCAGCAGCGGGCAGACGAGGATTCCCAGGATGCCCAGCACGAGCGCGGCGACGGCGCCCGGCGCGTTCTGCGGGGAGCGCGGCTCCGCGTCGAAGGGGTCGATCACAGCGCGAGACGTTACGCCTCGCGGTGGCGGCGGTCAGGCCTCTGGCAGCTCGCGCAGCGTCATGTCCTCCCCGTAGGAGCACAGGGAGCGCCGCCCCGGGCACGTGAGGCACAGCGCGCGATGCGGAGCCGGCGTGACCGGATACTCGCCGGCGAGCAGCCCGGCGGCCTGCGCGCGCAGCTCGGCCTCCAGGCCGTCGGCGTCGGCGGCCTCGAAGCGCTCGGCGACCGGCTCGCCCGGGCGCTCGAGGAACGCGTAGACGACCTCGACGCGCGGCGCACCCCCGCGCAGCGCGGCCAGGGCGTAGACGCGGCGCTGGATGGCGTAGTGCTGCGCGACGTAGGCGGTGAGGTCGGTCGTTGGGTCCAGGCCGTCGGTCTTGTAGTCGACGACGAGCTGGCCCCCGCGCTCCCGGGCGAGCACATCGACGACGCCGGTCAGCAGCGTGTCGCCCAGCGCGACGGTGAACGGGTGCTCACGGTGGACGCTGCGGGCGCGCTCGATGCGGCGCGCGAGCGGCGAGCCGGCAAAGGCGGCGGCGAGGCGCAGCACGTCGGCGCGCCCGGCCTCGTCGAGCTCGACGCCCCAGCTCGCGGCGAGCGCCGTGAGGTCGTCGTCGGGGTGCTCGAGCAGCGCGTGCACGAGCGAGCCGCGCGTGCGCGGATCCAAGCCGCCGGCGGGCGACTGGACCGCGGGGCCGGGTTCGTCGGCGTCGAGGACCACCTCGTCGGGCAGCCCGAGCTCGCGCTGCAGGTAGTAGCGAAAGCCGCAGCGCTGCCAGGCCGCCAGCCGCGAGTAGGACAGCGTCCGCGTCACGGGCGGGGCGCCGGCCGGCTCGGGCGCGACCGGCCGCGCCGGTGGCGGCGGCGCGACCGGCAACCGTGCGCCCGCGGGCGCCAGCCCGTCCTCGCGCAGCACGCGGCCGACGGTCCGCGGGGTGCTGATCGCGCAGCGCACCCACGCGCCGTCGCCCCAGGCGACGTCGGCGATCGGGTCCTCGGGCGTGGGCAGCGCGCGCAGGTCGCCGCCCAGCAGCGCCGGCCCGAGCCAGGCCAGCGGCGGCGCCTTGGGGCCCTCCTGTGGCCACGCGGCGAGCGGCACGCCGCCGCTGACGATCAGCCGCTCCTGGGCGCGTGTCGTCGCGACGTACATGACGCGCGCCTCCTCGCCGGCGGCCCGCGCGCGAGCGCGATCGCGCAGGCGCTCGTAGGCCAGCGCCGGCTGGCTCGTGCCGTCCAGGCCGACGAGCCGCAGCCCGACCTCGCCCTCGGCGACGAGCAGGTCCTCGTCGCCGTCGGCGGGGCGCTGGCGGCCGAGGTCGGCGATGCAGACGACCGGGAACTCGAGGCCCTTGGCGGCGTGGACGGACATGAGCCGCACCGCCTTGACGTCGCCGAGCTCGACCGGGGCGTCGGTCTCGCGCGCCTCGGCCTCGAGCTCGGCGGTGGCGAGGTCGGCGAGGCCGCGCACGTCGCGGCCGCGGTCACGCTCGAAGTCCGCCGCCAGGCGCAGCAGCTTGTGGATGTTGGCCAGCCGCCGCTCGCCGCCGGCGAGCGCCAGAACGTGCAGGTCGTAGCCCGTGGCGTCGACGACGCGGCGCAGCAGCTCGTCGAGCCCCAGGCGCGGCGCAAGCCCGCGCTCGGCGATGAAGCGCGTCGCGAAGACCGCGAGGCGCTCGCGGTCGTCGTCGCTCAGGCGGGCCCGCAGCGCCGCTTCGTTGACGATCGCGCGCCACGCGTTGCCCTTGCCCGCGGCGCCGGCGATGTGGGCCAGCGCGTCGGACGACAGCCCGACCAGCGGCGAGGCGAGCACGCCGTAGAGCGCCGTCTCGTCGCGCGGGTTGGCGAGCGCCGCCAGCCACGCGCAGAGGTCGCGCACGACCTGGCGGCCCCAGTAGCCACGCCCGCCGACGGACATCGTCAGCAGGCCCTGGTCCTCCAGCGCCCGCTCGTAGACGGGCAGGTCGCCGAGCGCGCGCAGCAACACGACGACGTCCTCGGGGCGATGCGTGCCGGCGGCGACCAGGTCGGCCACGCGCTGGGCCAGCAGGCGCGCCTCGGCCTGGCGCCAGGCCTTCGTGCCCGGGCGCACCTCGCCGAGGTCGACGTCCTCCCAGCCGGCCTGGTCGGTGATCAGCAGCTCGACGAGCGGCTCGCCGGCCGGCTGCGTCGTGCGCCCCTCGCGCAGCGCGACGAACCCCTCCCCCAGCCGCGGCTCGAACGCGGCGTTGATCGTGTCGAGGATCGCGCCGTGCGAGCGGAAGTTCGTCGCCAGCGTCGCGACCCGGCCGCCGGCGGAGAACTGCGCGCGCAGCGCGCGGAAGACGTCGACGTCGGCATGGCGAAAGCCGTAGATCGACTGTTGCTCGTCTCCCACGAGAAACAGGTCGTCGCGGTCCAGCGCGCGGAAGAGGTCGAGCTGCAGCGGGTTGGAGTCCTGCAGCTCGTCGACCATGACCCGCTCGAAGCGCTCGGCGTAGGAGCGCCGCAGCGCGGGCTCGCGGGCGAGCAGGTCGCGGGCATGCAGCTCGAGGTCGTCGAAGTCCAGCGCCGCGCGCGTGCGCTTGGCTTGCGCGTAGGCATCGGCGTAGTCGCCCAGCAGCTCGTCGAGCAGCGCGACCGCCTGCGCCGCGCGGGCGTCACGGCAGGCCGCGCCGTAGGCCTCGAGCGCGGCGCGGTACTCGTCGCAGGCGGCGCTCTTCAGCGCGTTCGTGTTGCCTGCGGAGAACGAGAGCTTGGCCAGCGCCGGGGCAAGCTCACCGGGGGCCGTGGCGGCCAGCAGGTCGGCGCAGCGATCGAGCTTCTCGCGCGCGGCGGTGACGGTCTTGCCGGCGCCCGCGAGCAGGAGGTCGGTGGTGGCCGCGGCCGCGGCCGCCTCCAGCGGGGCGCGCAGCGCGTGCGGATCGGCCGGCGCCGGCGGGCGCGGCAGCGCGGGACGCGTCTGGCCGGCGCTGCGCAGCGCGTCGTGGGCCTGGACGATCGCCATGCGCAGGCGGTCGGGGTCGTAGGCGGCGACGAGGTCGAGCGCCGCCGCCGCGTGCTCGCCGGCGAGCAGCCGCGCGAGCGCGTCGTCCCAGGCGCGGTCGTGCAGCGGGCGCGCGGCGGCATCGTCGAGCACGGTGAACGACGGGTCCAGGCCGGCGGCGATCGCGTGGGCGCGCAGCACCCGCGTGCAGAACCCGTGGATCGTCGAGACCCACGCCGCCTCGGTCTCCCGCGCGCAGTCGCGCCGGCCGAGCTCGACGAAGCGCTGCCGCACGCGCGCACGCAGCTCGCCGGCCGCACGCTCGGTGAACGTGATCGCGAGGATCCGCGAGGGGGTGACGCCGTCCTCGAGCACCGAGCGCACGAAGCGCTCGACGAGCACCGACGTCTTCCCGCTGCCGGCGTTGGCCTCGAGCAGCAGCGAGCCGTGGCGGCGGCGGATCGCCTCGGACTGCTCGGCGGTGAACGCGCGGCCGCCGGGACCGATCAGGGGTGAGGGGATCGCCACGGCCATCCTTCGCTACGCCGCCTCGCACCGGCAGATGGTGGGGTAGGCGCAGCCCTTGTCGTTGTAGGTGCACGTGGACGGGCGCGGCTCCAGGGCGCCGGCGCGCAGCTCGCCGACGGCGGCCAGGACGTCCTCCAGGACGCCGTCGACGATCGCGTCGAAGTCCTCCTGCGGCCGGCGGTCGGTGCGCACCGTGCGCAGGCCGGGATCGGCGTGCTGCACGACGAGCCCGCGCGCTCGAGGATCGCGGCCGCCGATCGGCTGGTAGAGGCCCCCGAGCGGCTCGAGCCCGAGCACCTCGCGCGCGGCGAGCAGGTACAGCGCGACCTGGTACTTGCGCTTCGCGCGCCACTGCGCGGACTCGACCGCGATGCGGCCCTTGTAGTCGTAGACGACCGCCTCGCCGGCGGCGTTGGAGTCGATGCGGTCGATGCGCCCGCGCAGGCGCACGCCGCCGGGCAGCTCGAGCGCGGGATGCACGTCGTTGGGGCCGCCGAAGTCGACCTCGAGCTCGCCCGGCACGAGCCCCGAGCCGTCGCCCGCGGCGTGGTCGAGATAGCGCAGCACGTCGGAGCGCAGGCGATGCTCCATCGCGCGCTGGCGGCTGGGGTCGCGCGACATCACCATCGCCTCGGTGCCCTCGAAGCGCTCGAGCGCGGCGGCGGCCAGCGCGCGCGCCTGCGGCAGCGTCGCGTCGTCGAGCCGGCCGGAGCCGGTCGCGTCGATCAGCCCGCGCAGGATCGCCTCGAGCACCGTGTGCGTCAGCGCGCCGCGCAGCATCGCCTCCGGGTCGGGCGTGAGCCCCTCGGGCTGCAGCCGGCGCTCGACGAACCACTTCACCGGGCAGCTCGCCCACAGCTCGATGGCCGACGCCGACCACGCCGGCCGGTCGCGCAGCGACGACACGAGCGACTCGTCGCCCAGCGGGGCGATCGGCGCCTCACGCATGCGCGGGCCGCGGGCCGCCTCGCCGCGCAGCCGCTCGCGCTCGCTCGGCGCGGCCCCGTCGGGCCACCCCACCTCGCCCAGCGACCGCACGCGCCGGCCCGCCGCGAGCTCCGGGCCGAACAGGTCGCACACGTCGGAGACGAAGAACGAGCGCACCCGCAGGTCGCCGTCGTCGCCGGCCTCGTGCCAGCTCAGGTACAGCCGCTCCTCGGGGCGCGACACCGCCGCATAGAAGAGGTAGCGCTCGGCGCCGAGATCGTCGCGCCGGCGCAGGCGCAGCCCGGAGGCCTCGGCGATCTGCTCGCGTTCGACGTCGCCGAAGAACGGCTCGGTGCCCGGGGCCTTCGGGAAGACGCCCTCCTGCAGGCCGCAGGCGAAGAGGATCCGCACCCGGCGCGCGCGCAACGCGAGCGGCTCGGCGACGGTCACGCGGCCCGGCCCCGGGCGGGTGCCGACGAAGACCTCGAGGTCTCCCAGCAGCGCGGCGAGCTCCTCGGCCGGCGGCGCGAGGGCGCGGTCGGCGCGGGCCAGCGCGACGAGCTCCTCGAGCGCCTTGCGTCCCGCTCGCAGGACGGCGACGTCCTGCTGCTCGGCCCCGCGCAGTACCTGCGCGGCGCCGCGCCGGGGGGCGGCGAACAGCGCGTGCAGCTCGGCCGCCATGCGCTCGGCCAGCGCGCCGCCGCCACGGCGCTGTGCGGCCCGCACGCGGTCGATTGCCTCCAGCGCCCAGCGATCCTGCTCCCACAGTCCGCGGGCGGCCTCGGCGCTGCGCGCGCCCTCCTGCCGCGCTCGGGTCTCGAGGCGATCGGCGAGCTCGGGGCGCTGCAGCAGGCCCGGCGTGCGCAGGTAGGCGAGCAGGTCCTCGGCGGTGCCGTCGGGCAGCGCGCAGCGCAGCAGGCCGACGAGGCCGCGGCCCAGCGGCGTGTGCCCGAGCGCGACGCGGCGGTCCAGCGCGACCGGCACTCCGAAGGCGGCGAAGACCTCCGACAGCAGCGCGGCGTGCTGCGCCGGCGCGCGCAGCACCACGGCGATCTCCTCGGCCGCCACCCCCTCGCCGGCGATGAGCCGCGCCGCCTCAGCGGCGACGAGCTCGAGCTCGGCGCGCTCGCCGCCGCCCTGCAGCAGCGTGATCGCGTCGCCCGCGGCGACCGGGTCGGGGTCGAAGAGCTGCGCCTCCTCGTCCTCGAAGAGGCGGCGCTCGAGGTGGTGCAGCGCGGCGCGCGAGGCGGGCGCGTAGTGCTCGGCGCGCGCGGCCAGAACCTTCTCCTCGACCCCCTCGCGGCGCAGGTCGAAGTACGTCGTCGCCCGCCCGGCGAACGCCATCCGGCCCGGCTCGTAGGGCAGCGACAGCGTCACCCGCGCGCCGGTCGCCGCGAGCGTCTCGACGGCATCGTGCTGCAGCGGCTGCAGGTCGTCGAAGCCGTAGAAGAAGACGGGCGTCTCGCCCCACGCCGCCGGATCGTCGCGCAGCGCGTCCAGCGCGGCGGCCTCGTAGAGCGGCGCGTCGACGCGACCGAGGCGCTCCAGGCGGCGGCGGTAGCCGGAGTACAGGCCGCTGACCTCGACGCCGTAGGCGCGCCGGCCGGGGTCCTCCCCCGCCCACGCGCGCAGCGCCTGGGTCAGGCGCTGGGGCGTGACGCGCAGCGCCTCGAGCTCGTCGACGAGGCGCAGCAGCTCGCGCTCGAAGCCGCGCGTGCGCGCCGACGCGGCGAGCGACTGCAGCGGCGCCGCGCCGACCACCGTCGCGGCGATGCGCTCGCGCGCGAGGGCGCCCAGCGGGCGGCCGCGCACGCCGCCGCGGCGCGCGCACTCCTCGACGAGCCAGCCGAAGCGCACGACCTGCGCGCCGAAGACGACCCCGTCGGCGGCGAGCTCGGCGCGGTAGCGCTCGACGTCGGCAAATGTCGGCACGACGAGGATCGGCTCCTCCCCGCGGCGCAACGCCGCGCGGTAGCCGTCGAGGACGACCTTCGCCTTCTCGGCGTTCGCGGGACCGGTGACGAGCGTGAGCGGCACCCCACCATGGTTGCGCGTCGACCCGACGTTCTCGTAAATCGCCCGGTCGTCCGTATGATCGCCCCGGTGGAGAGCCTCGACGACGTCTTCGCCGCGCTGCACCCGCTGCTGGCCAAGCACGCGCAGACGCTCGTCGTGGCCGCCGACGAGCCCGGCGACCTGCAGGTGCTGACGCGGCGCGTCGGGCCCAGCGGCACCGCGATGTCCTTCGGCATGCTGCGCACACGCGCCGACAGCGTAGTGCTGCAGGTCATGCCCGTCGCCAGTCACCCCGCGGTGATCGAGCTGCTCAGCCCCGAGCTGCGCGAGCGCATGCAGGGCCACGGCAGCTTCGCATTGACCCCGCAGACGCTCACGCCGGAGCTGCTCGACGAGATCGGTGCGCTGATCGACGCGGGGCTCGCGCGCTACCAGGAGGACGGCCTGGCCTGAGCGCTCCGTGCTACGGCACGGGCCGAGGCGGCGGGATGCCGTCCACCTGCGGCGGCTGCGGCGGCCGCGGCTCACGCGCAAACGCGGTGAACGACAGCGACGCGAGATTGTCCAGGCGGTTGGCGGCCAGGCCGGCGTAGGACAGCGTGTAGAGCGCGTCGCCGATCACCAGCGAGCGTCCGATGTCCGGCGTGTAGCCGCCCTCGCCAGGCTCCGCCGGGTGCGTGATCCGCCCGGCTTCGGCGATGTTCGCCATGCCGATCCTGAAGCCGACCGCGCCGGAGAATCGGGCGCCGGCGACGCCGTACCTCGTCAGCGGGATGACCGCCAGGCGCGTCGGGTTCCAGAAGAGGAACGCGTGCGGGTCGAACTCCGCCGTCGAGCTGGCGCCGGCGAGCGAGACGTTCGCCTTACGCGCCGGCAGGCGTGGGTTGGACACGTCGAACAGCGAGAGCTGGGTGCCGAGCGTGCGGCCCTGCTCGGTGGCGTCCTGGCCGACGCCGAGCAGCAGGTCGTCGGAGATCGGGTGCAGGTAGGCGGAGTAGCCGAGGATCTTCAGCTCGCCGACGACGCGTGGCTCCGTCTTCTTGGACAGGTCGAGCGTGTAGAGCGGGTCGGTCTGGCGGAAGGTCACGACGTAGCCCTTGTCGCCGACGAAGCGCACGGCGTAGATCCGCTCGCCGCGGCCCAGGCCCCCGGCGCGCCCGAGCAGGTCCAGCGAGCGGCCGTGCTCGGCCAGCACGCTGACGAAGGACTCGCTCTCGCCGTCCTGGCGGCCCTCGAACCAGACCGGCTCCTCGGTCGAGGCGACGCGCAGCGCGCCGTCGAACTCCGACATGGAGTACTGGTTGAGCACGAAGCCCGCGACGCTGCCCGTCGAGGCGAAGCTCGTGACGTCCGGACGCGAGATGTCGAACTTGCTGATGTCAGTGCGGCTGCGCTGCGGGACCGCTCGGCCGGACTCCAGCGACGCCGAGTAGCGCTGCGAGGCGACGTACAGACCGGTCTTCGACGCGTAGACGGTCTGCGCGCCCGCCATGATCGCGTCGCGGTCGACGTTGAAGAGGCCCTTGTCGAGGTCGATCGTCAGCACCGTGAGCAGGTCCAGGCCGGAGAAGCGGCGCGGGTGGCGGACGTCGTCGCAGCTGACGACGGAGCGGCGAAACGTCTTGCCCGACAGCTTGCTGCGCAGGACCGTCTGCGGGACGAAGCTGCGCAGCGGGGCACGCCCGACCGCCGCCGGGCGGATCACGTTCGGCGACGCGCCGACGACGACCCGCGCGGTGCCGCCGGTCAGGCGCGCGTCGACGAACGCACCCTCCATCGTCATCGTCCGGCGCACCTTCATCGCGGCCGGGTCGCTCACGTCGAGCTCGCTGATGACGGCCTGCGCGGCGGAGAGGATCACGTCCGAGGCCATCGGGACGCCGCCGTAGGAGTTGCTCATGACGAGCAGGCGGTCGCCGCGCAGCAGCAGCTGATGACCGTAGGCGCCGTCGAGCTTGAACGTGCCGACGAGGCGAGGGGCTGCCCCCGTCACGTCGACCGCGTGCAGCTCGCCGCCGGCGATCGCGAAGACCGTGCGGCCGTTCGTCTTGACGATGTCCGGCTCGTCGACGCCCGCCTCCTGGACGTTGGTCTGCGAGAAGTCGGGAGCGGCCGGCGCCGCGGATGCCTGCGGTGAGGCCATTGGCGGCGGCGGCGCGCTGCCCTCGCCCGCGGTCGGCGCGGGCGTCCCCGGAGCCACCACGACATCGTTGGCCACAGGGCCTTGGAGCACCTGGCCCTGCATGAGGCCCGCGCGCGTCGGCACGCCGGTGCGCCCGCCGGTGAGACGCGCGTTGCGGCGCGCGTAGCTCAGCAGCGAGGCGCAGGAGGGGAAGGCGGGCAGCGCCGACGGCTTGACCAGGCGCTTGGCCGCGGCGGGCGCCGCCGCGGGCGCGAGCAGGCATGCTGTGGCCGCCGCCAGGACGGCGAGCGCGACGAGCGCCGCCCTCAGAGCCGATGGTGTTCGCTGCGCCGGCGCGGTCATGTGCGTCCCTCCCGGGGGTGTTCTCATGGCGACACTACGACCTGGCAGCCCTAACGTCACACGAGGGCGGTTGGTTGCGCGTTCTCAGGAGTCTGTCGGGAAATTCCTCGATTGTCGGGGTGGTCCAGCCGTGGTTGTGGACGCCGCGCAAATTTGAAGTCGATGCTGGTTGCATCGACGAGAAATTGTGTGGCGGTCCACAGCCGCGG
>Ga0136633_1001179_pt1 | contig 19488 bp, 15 predicted proteins | sample AntDrymeUQ832206_2_FD_105494 | JGI IMG/M metagenome (GOLD analysis project Ga0136633, IMG submission 105494) | Polar desert sand microbial communities from Dry Valleys, Antarctica - metaG UQ83 (22.06) | ecosystem: Environmental > Terrestrial > Soil > Desert | place: Antarctica: Dry Valley...
GCGTGGAACGTCGTCCCCGGCGGCAACCCTGCCCGATCGCTCGCGCAGACGGTGCCGTCGCTGGCGCAATCGAGGATTCCGTTCACGCCGACGGCCTCGAACGAGGCCGCCAGCGCGATGTCGGCTTCGGGTGGCGCGATACCCGGCTCCTCGCCCGAGGGGTGGTAGTGGTCGGCTGTGCCGTCAGCGTCGGTCGCCTGGGCAAGCGCTGAGCGCTGGTCGTCCGGGACGAGCTCGCGGAGCTCGGTGGCGAGTGCGTCGAAGGCCGGGGTGGCGCGATCGACGGCAGCGAGCAGGCTCAGCGCCGCAGCCACGACCAGAGCCAGAGTCGCGATCCTCACGGTCCGTTCAGCCGGGCGCCTCGACCGGGCAATCCGAGCGGTTCCCCCACTCCTCCCACGAGCCGGCATAGCTCTTCACGCCCTTGAGCCCTCCGAGCTCGTGGAGGGCGAACCAGGCGAGCGCCGCGCGGACACCACCCTGGCAATACGCGGCCCGAACCTCGTTCGGATCCGCTCCGCTCGCCCGGACCATCGCGAGGATTTCCTGGACGGGGCGGAACGTTCCCGCGTCCGTGAGGAAGTCGCTGAAGAGCCGCTGCCGGGACCCCGGGATGTGCCCGCCGCGCCGGGCGCGAACATCCGTGCCGACGTATTCCCCGATCGTCCGGACGTCGAGGATCCGCGTCGGGCCGCCATCGCGGTCCGCTTCGCGGCTCAACGCGACGACCTCTTCATGGCTCGCAAGGAGCGAGTCGTCGCGTTCGCCGAGCCTCACGGGCGGGCGGCGCGCGTCGGCGAGCCCAGGCTCCGCGATCTCCTTCGTCGTCGTGCCGTCGGCGCGTTTCCAGGCCGCGATCCCGCCGTCGAGCACGTGAACGCGATCCGCCGGGAACCGATAGAGGCGGAGCAGCCAGTAGCCGCGGATCGCGTGGCGGTTGAGCCCCACGTCGTCGTAGAGGACGACCCGGTCGCCCTGACCCACCTGCCACTTGCGGAGCACCACCTCGGTCTGCTCGCGGGTCGGGATGAGCCACTCGCGCTCCGCGTTGCCGGTCTCCGGGGCGCGGCCACGCAGGGCGAGCTCACGATGGAGGTCGCTGTAGACCGCGCCGGGGACGTGGCCGCGGTTATAGCCACGGCGATTGAGCGACACGTGTACGACCCGCAGGTCGCCGTCGTCGAGGTGCTCCAGGAGCCACCCGGCCGAAACGAGCGGCATCGGCCTGGCGGTGGCTTTCGTGCGGGCCATCGTCTTCATCGTACCGGCGCCCGCACATAACGGCGCGGTGAGGGGCGCTGATCAAGATCTGCACATGCCGCCGCGTCAGCGACCACTCGACCGCGGCACGCTGCGTGGGCGTGAGCTCGTGGCGGCGCTGGCGAGGGAGATGCGCGCGGCGCGCCTTGATCGCGGGTTGACGGTGCGCGACGTTGCTCGCAGCTGCGGCCTGTCGGCGTCGACGGTCAGCCGGATCGAGCGAGGCCTCAGGGTGCGGGTCCCGCTGGTCGTCGTCGCCCAGCTCTTGGCCGTGGTCGGCCTGGAGCTCTCGGCTCGGGCGTTTCCCGGCGGCGAGCCAATTCGCGATGCCGGCCACGCGGAGCTGTTGCGGTCGTTCCGGGCCCGGCTCCATGTCTCGCTGCGCTGGATGACCGAGGTTCCGCTCCCAGCCGCCGGCGACCTGCGCGCGTGGGATGGAGTGGTATCGGCCTCCAAGTGGCGTTACGGGATCGAGGCGGAGACGGGCCCCACCGACGCGCAGGCACTCGCGCGGCGCCTCGCGCGAAAGCAGCGGGACGGCATGGTCGACGGTGTGATGCTCGTCCTGCCTGTCGGCCGGCGCACGGCCCTGTTCCTTCGCGAGGCACGCGACCTCCTGGCACCCAATTTTCCGGTGCCGGGTCGGCGCGCTCTGGAGCTGCTGGGAGCGGGAGCCGACCCTGGCGGGAGCGCGGTCGTGGTGGTTCCCATCGCGAGGCGGCCAGCCCGCGGCTGTTGCCCCAGGAGCACGTAACTGCGGGCCCGGAAGTAGCGCCGGCCCACCGTCGTCACTCCTGTTGCCCGCGCGGCAACGAACGGCGGTTGCCGATGATCCGCAGGGCCCGTTGTTGCCACGAAGGCAACGCGACGGCCGCCGTCCGAGAAGGATCTGCAGTTACGTGCGCCAGCGGCAACACGGACGCGACGTACCGGCGCCCGTGCGGCGCGCGACTCCCCTACTCCAGGTAGTCCTTGAGCTTCCGGCTCCGCGACGGGTGGCGCAGCTTGCGAAGCGCCTTCGCCTCGATCTGGCGGATCCGCTCGCGGGTGACGTTGAACTCCTTGCCCACCTCCTCGAGCGTGCGCGCGCGGCCGTCCTCCAACCCGAATCGCAGCTGGAGCACCCGCCGCTCTCGACCGGTCAGCGAGTCCAGCACGGCCTCCACCTGCTCCTTGAGCAGCTGGTGGGATGCCGCCTCAGCCGGTGCCAGGGCCCCGCGATCCTCGATGAAGTCGCCGAGGTGAGAGTCCTCTTCCTCGCCGATCGGCGTCTCGAGCGACACCGGCTCCTGCGACACCTTGATGATCTCGCGGACCTTCTCCGGGGTGACCTGGACCTCCTGGCCCTTCGACATCGCTTCGGCGATCTCCTCGACGGTCGGTTCTCGGCCCAGCTCCTGCAGCAGGCCACGCGACACCCGGATCAGGCGGTTGATCGTCTCGACCATATGGACCGGGATGCGGATCGTCCGGGCCTGGTCGGCGATCGCCCGGGTGATCGCCTGCCGAATCCACCACGTTGCGTACGTCGAGAACTTGTAGCCCTTCTCGTAGTCGAACTTCTCGACCGCCCGGATGAGCCCGATGTTCCCTTCCTGGATGAGGTCCAGGAACGACATCCCGCGGCCGATGTACTTCTTCGCGATCGACACGACGAGCCGCAGGTTCGCCGACGTGAGCTGCTCGCGCGCGTCCCGCCCGATCCGAACGAGCTCGCCCTTGCGGTGGGCCAGCTTCGTGTTGAGCGGGACCTCCGGGTCGTGGCCCATGCGCTTGAGGAGGTCGGCCTCGCGGCCGGCGATCACGAACCGCTCGAGCGCGGGAAACGCAACGCTGTCGCGCGTCCAGTCGTAGATCGCGCGCAGCCCGATGTTGTCGCGCGAGTCGAGGTCGCCGTTGTGAACCGCGAAGTACGCCCAGTCGAGGAGCGCCAGGAACGAATCTACGTCGAGCTTCGCGTTGTACGTCTCGACGAGTTTGCGGCCCTCCTTGAGGAGCTGCTTCGTGCCGTCGGACTGGACGTCGCGGCCGGCCTTGATGAGGTGGAAGTCGGGGGTCGGGACGCGAAGGTCCTTGGCCTTCCGGTCGGCGACCGCCTCGCGGACGAGGCGGTGTGCCTCGTCGCCGAGCGGCAGCCGGTGTTGTGTCTTCGCGGTCCGCGTCTTCGTCTCGGTGCTGTGGAGCGTCCACTCATGGAGGCTGACGATGCCCTTCCACGGCGCGTCGACGAGCTGCTCGCCGAGCTCGATCGCCTTCGCGAGGACGACCTCCTCCTCGGCGGTGAGGAGGGCGACCTTGCCGATCTCCTTGAGGTACATCCGGACCGGGTCGTCGATCCCGATCATGTCCGCCGAGAGCGCTTCGAGCTCCTCGGCCGAGGGCTCCTCGAGCTCGGCGGCGTCGAGCTTGGCCGGGGCGTCGACCGGCAGCTTCGCGTCGACCGGCTCGCCCTCGGCGTCGACCACCTCGACGGCCAGGTCTGTGCCGGCGTCCGGTCCGTCGGGCGCGTCCGCACCGAGGTCGAGGTCTTCCTCGTCGTCGTCCCCGACGACCTTGACCGGTGTGGCAGTCCCGGCCCGGCGCGCCGGCCGGAGATTGGCGAGCTTCGCCTCCTCGACGTCGGCCCTCCTGCGACGAGGGCGGGTCAGGACGGCTTCGACAAGCTGCTTGTCGAGCGGATCAGGAGCCACGGGTGACCTCCGTGTTCGTGCGCGGTTGGAACGTCATGTCCGGCCCGCCAGCTGGCGGGTGAGGTAGCGGGTCTGGTCGCGGCGCCGGTCGAGTGATTTGCGCGCCTCGTTGAGCTGTCGGAGCTCGAGCAGCAACCGGTCCATCGCCTCCCGGTCCCCTGCCCGCTCGGACTCGCCGAGCGCCTCCTGGGTGAAGTCGCGACGCTGTTCGAGCCCGTCCTCCTCGAGGTCGAGCAGGAGCCGTTCGATCTCGTAGTCGACGTCACCGTCGTTGAGGTCGCGCGGGCTCGGGCCGTCGAGTGCGTAGAGCGCGCGCGCGAGAGCGGCCGTCTCCTCGTCGAGGCCGGCCAGCAACGCCGCGGAGTCGAACGGCGGGTGGACGCCGTGGTCGTTCGGTGCCCGCTGCAGGACGAGCGCTCGGAAGAGTTCCCGGGCGACGGTCGAGGGCAGCTGGTCCGGCCCGAGCGACTCGGCGACCCGGAGCTGCTGCTCGGGCAGGAGAAGCATGAGGCGGAGGAGATCGCGCTCGCCCTTCGTGACGGCGCGGAGGATCTCGCGGACCGGCAGGGCGTCGGCGGAGTGGGTAACGGATTCGGCCGTGATCCGGCCACTCTCGGCTCCGGCCGATGCGCGCGGCCGGCGATGGAAGACCTCGAGCAGGGTTCGCTCCTCCACCCCGCTCATCTGCCGGATCCGGCCGAGGTAGGCATCGCGCATCACCGGGTTCGGGACGGCACGCACCGTGGGCATGATCGCGTCGACGAAGCGGGACTTGCCGCCGGCCGTCTTGAGGTCGAACTGGCGGGCCTGGAAGTCGATGAGGTAGTCGACGATCGGCTCGGCGGTGCGGACCTCTTCGCGCCAGCGGTCCGGCGCCTCGCGCAGGACCTCGTCGGGATCCTTGCCGTCGGGCAGGCGAACGACGCGCACCTCGTCGAGCTCGATGCCGCTGTCCGACCCGGCCAGCTGGCCGATCAGGCCCTCGAGCGCCTGGACGCCGAACGTGCCGGCCTTCTCGCCCGCCGGGTCGACGTCGTACGCGAGCGCGATCCGCTTGGCGTAGCGCGTCAGCAGTCCCACCTGGCCCGGCGTCAGTGCCGTGCCGAGCGAGGCGACGACGTTGTCGAAGCCGCCCTGGTGGGCCATCAGCGCATCTGTGTAGCCCTCGACGATGACCGCCTGGCTCGATTTGCGGATCGGCCCCTTCGCCTTGTTGATGAGGTAGAGGCTGCGGCTCTTGTCAAACAGCGGCGTCGAGGGCGAGTTGAGGTACTTCGGGCCGCGATCCTTGCCGTCCTCGCCCCCCGATCCGAGGATCCTCCCCCCGAGCCCGCTCGGGCTGCCGTTCTGGTCGCGGATCGGGAAGATGACCCGCTCGCGGAACTTGTCGTACGCGCCGCGGCCGCTCTGGCGGGGGCTCGTGAGCCCGACTTCGGCCAGCTCTTCGGGCCGGATCTGGCGCCGGTCCTGGAGCTGCCGGCTCATCGTGTCCCAGCCGCCCGGCGCCCAGCCGAGTTGGTGGGTCGCGATCGTCTCGTCGGTGAAGCCGCGGCCGTGGAGGTAGTCCAGCGCCCCCTGGCCGGACTTCGAGGCCGTCAGGACCGCGTGATAGAAGGCGATCGAGGCCTCGAGGACCTCGCGCAGGCGGGACTTGCGGGCGTCGTCGCGGCGGCTCCGCTCGTCGAGCTCCACGCCGGCCTTCCCGGCCAGCTGCCGGAGCGCCTCCGGGAACGGCACGCCATCGCGCTGCATGACGAAGCTGAAGACGTCGCCGCCCAGGCCGCAGCCAAAGCAATGCCAGCTGTCGCGCGAGGGGGTGACGACAAACGAGGGGGTCTTCTCGCCGTGGAACGGGCAGAGCCCCTTGTACGTCGAACCGGCCTTCTTCAGGCTGACCGACTCGCCGACCACGTCCACGACGTTCAGCCGGCTCTTCACCTCGGCCGCGATGCCGACAGCCAAGCTCGCCTCCGCCGCCGTCCGGGCTCACCCGATCGGGCGTCCGCCGGACACGATTGAGGGCGTGTCAAGTCTTGACACGCCGTTCGGGCCGAAGGTTACGCCGCCCGGCCCCCTCTTGACAAGGGTACTTGTCAATACCCTCTGGGGGTATCCGACCGGGCCATTCCCCGGGATCCCAGGGCCCGTTCGGGCCCTAGTCCTCCATGTAGGCGCGGAGCTTCCGGCTGCGGGACGGGTGGCGCATCTTGCGGAGCGCAAGCGCCTCGATCTGGCGGATCCGCTCGCGGGTCACGCCGAGCTCCCGCCCGACCTCCTCGAGCGTCCGGGCGCGCCCATCGGACAGGCCGAACCGAAGCTCCAGCACGTGCCGCTCCCGGCCCGTGAGGGACTCGAGAACGGTGTCGATCTGCTCGCGGAGGAGCTGGCTGGCCGCGGCGTCGAGCGGCGCAATGGCGTCCTTGTCCTCGATGAAGTCGCCCAGGCGGGCGTCTTCCTCTTCGCCGATCGGGGTCTCGAGCGACACCGGCTCGCGCCGGATCTTGATCATGTCGCGGACCTTCTCCGGCGTGACGAGAATCTCCTGCCCGACGGACATCCCCTCGGCGATCTCCTCCTCCGTCGGCTGACGGCCGAGGCTGGCCTGGAGCTCCCGCGTGATGCGGAGCATCCGGTTGATCGACTCGATCATGTGGACCGGGATGCGGATCGTCCGCGCCTGGTCCGCGATCGCACGGGTGACGGCCTGGCGGATCCACCACGTCGCGTACGTGGAGAACTTGAAGCCGCGCTCGTATTCGAACTTCTCGACGGCCCGGATGAGGCCGGCGTTGCCCTCCTGGATGAGGTCGAGGATGTTCATGCCCCGGTTGGGGTACTTCTTCGCGACCGACACGACGAGCCGCAGGTTCGCGCTCGTCAGGTGGTCGCGCGACTCGCGCCCGATTCGCACGAGCTCACCATCGCGATTGGCAAGCTTCGTGTTCGCCGGCACGTCCGGGTCGTAGCCCATGACCTTCAGCAGGGCGGCGTCGTTGCCGGCGTCGATCCAGCGCTGCAGCGCAGGAAACGCGACTTCCTCGCGCGTCCACGCGTAGAGCGCCCGCAGCGCCACGTCGTCGCGCACCTCGAGGTCACCGCTGTGGATGATCCCGTACATGCGGTCGAGGAGATCGACGAACGATTCGGCGTCGAGCCGCTCGTTGTAGATCGCGCGGACGGTGCGCGCCTCGCTGATGCGCTCCTTGACGCGGTCACTCGGGGCGTCCTTGGCGGCCCCCGCAAGACCGAAGGCCGGCGCGGTCACGAGCAGGTCGGCGGCTCCCTTGTGGGCGAGCGCGGCATGGACCATGCGGTGCGCCTCGTCGCCGAAGGGCAGCCGGTAGCCGGGCTTGGCGGTGCGCGTCTTGGCCTCGGTGTCGTGGAGCGTCCACTCGTGGAGCGAGACCATCGCCTTCCACGGCTCGATTGCGGTCTCCTCGCCGAGCTCGATTCCCTTCGCGAGGATGACCTCCTCCTGCGCGGTGAGGAGCGGCACGCGAGCAATCTCGCGGAGGTACATCCGAACCGGGTCGTCGATGTCGACAGCGTCGGCCTCGGCCGCGGCCTTCTCGAGCTCATCGCGGGTGGGCTCGTCAACCTCCGCGGGGTCGAGGCGCAGAGGGGCCTCGATCGGCAGATTGGCCGCGATTTCATCCTCGACCGGGACGTCCAGGGCAACGCCGGTCACGCCAGGCGTGCCGACCGTCGTTGGGTCGAGGGCGGCATCGTCTCGCGATCCGCGCTTGCCGGTCTTCGTCTTGTCGTTGAGTTGCTTGTCGAGCAGGAAGGTCATCGTTCTCCGGGTGTGTCGTGTTGTGTGTGGTGGCTGTCGGACGCGTGGGGTCTGGGCGCGATGATTGCGGGAGGGTCCTGGTGGCCCGGAACGGCCCGCCATGCCGGCCCGGACATGACAGGAGGCGTGTCAAGTCTTGACACGCCGTTTCGGTCCACATTTTAGCCGATCAGACCCCACTTGACAACCCCCCAAGGCCATACTCGGCGGGAGTATTTGTCCCGAGCGGCAGGAGCGGCCGTCCCGTAGGCTACGGCTCCCATGGAGATCGGCGTCTACACCTTCGGCGAGTTGGCGCTCGACTCAGCGGGCGGGCGCACCAGCCACGCCGAGAGGACGCGCCAGCTGGTCGAGGAAGCGACCCTCGCGGACCAGGTTGGACTCGATGTCTTCGGCGTCGGCGAGCACCACCGGCCCGACTTCATCGTGTCGGCGCCGGCGGTCGTGCTGGCCGCGGCGGCGGAGCGCACGAAGCGGATCCGCCTGACGAGCGCGGTCTCGGTCATCAGCTCCGACGATCCCGTCCGCGTCTTCCAGGACTTCGCGACGCTCGACCTCGTGTCCGGCGGCCGGGCCGAGATCATGGCCGGCCGCGGTTCCTTCATCGAGTCGTTCCCGCTGTTCGGCCACGACCTGCGCGACTACGACACGCTCTTCGCGGAGAACCTCGAGCTCCTCCTCCGGATCCGTGCGTCGGAGCGGGTCACGTGGTCCGGCACGCACCGGCCGCCGATTGACAACCTGGGGATCTACCCGCGCCCAATCCAGGATCCCCTGCCGGTCTGGGTCGCCGTCGGCGGGACACCCGAGTCGGCCGTCCGGACCGGCACCCTGGGCCTGCCGATGGCTCTCGCGATCATCGGCGGCATGCCGGAGCGGTTCGCGCCATTCGCCGAGATCTTCCGAAGTGCGGCGCGGGCGGCCGGCCACGATCCGGTCCCGCCGATGAGCATCAACTCGCACGGCTACGTGGCCGACACCTCGCAACAGGCGGCCGAGGAGGCGTGGCCTCCGCTGCAGGCCGTGATGAACCGGATCGCTCGGGAGCGCGGCTTCGCGCCGATGGACCGTGCTTCGTTCGACGCCTCACGGACGCTGCGCGGCGCCGATTTTGTCGGCAGCCCCCAGGAGGTGGTGGACAAGATCCTCTTCCAGCACGAGATTTTCGGCCACGACCGGTTCCTGCTCCAGATGATCGGCGGCGGGATGCCCCACGCGAAGCTCATGCGCTCGATCGAGCTCCTCGGCACGAAGGTCGCGCCGGCCGTCCGCAAGGCGCTGGAGCCGACCGCCTCGCCCGCCTGACGGAGACGCGGGTCCCGCACGGGGAATGGACCGAACGTACCGGCCCAGGCGGTGCGGTCGTGGGCTTCACTCCGGGGAAGCAGGTGCCTCTTGCTGCGGGCTGTCAGCCCTCGCGGGCGATCGGCTCCAGGTCGATGGTCCGGACCTGGCGGGTCCGTCCTGCCTCGGTGCGGACGAGCGCCGCGGGGATGACCCCCGACGCAAACTTTTCGATGACCGCGGCCTCCCCGGAGTACAGGCCGGTGCCGATGATCCGGACCCGGTCCCCGACAGCGAGGCCTCCTCGGCCGCTGCCTGCCGTCAGGTCAATCGCGACGAGCGACTGGCGGACGTAGGCGGGATCCGGGCCGGGGGCCGGGGGTTGCTTCGTGGCTGTTCGGGCGGGCGGATAGTTCACCTTGCGCTTGCGGGCTGGCACTGTCGGTCGTGACTCCTCAATTCGGGGGCTGGTCGGCGACAAAGATGCAGCCACGCGACCGATTCGGTCAAGAACCTGCGACGATCAGGGCGTGTCGGCCAGCATCCCCTCACATATGCCCGGCTGGGCCGCCGGCCTCCTGACGTTCGTTGCCGCAGCGGCCGTGCTGGTCCTCGAGATCGCGGCCGGCCGCCTTCTCGCCCCGTTCGTCGGCGTATCGCTGACGACCTACACGGGGATCATCGGGGTGATCCTCGCGGGCATCGCGCTCGGGGCCTGGCTCGGCGGTCGTGCGGCCGACCGGCTCGGGCCGGAGCGGCTGATCGGCCCGACGCTCGCCGCGGGCGGCGTCGCCGCGATCGCGTCCGTTCCGATCGTCGACGCCGTCGGAAGCCTTGGGCTCGGCGGCGAGTTCGGCGGAATCGTCGCGCTCGCGGGGGCCGGCTTCGTCCTGCCGGCGACGATCCTGTCGGCGGTAGGGCCGATGATCGTCCGCGCATCACTCACCGACATCGGGACGAGCGGCACCCTCGTCGGCCGCCTCTCGGCGATCGGCACGGCCGGCGCGATCACCGGCACGTTCCTCACCGGCTTCGTCCTCCTGGGCCTCGTGCCGACGAGGCCGTTGATCGTCGGGGTCGGGGCATTGCTCGTCGGTGTCGGGGCCGTCACGGCGTGGGCCCTGGGGCGGGGCCGCTCCGCCGCGCTGCTCGCGTTCATCGGGTTGTTTGCCGGTGCCGGCCTGGTCGCCGCGGCCGCGCCGTCGCCGTGCCTTCGCGAATCCGCCTACTACTGCGTTGCGATCACCCCGGACGCGGCCTCCCCCGATGGCCGGACACTCGTCCTCGACCGGATCCGGCACGCGTACGTCGACCTGGCCGATCCGTCGGTGCTCGGGTTCCGCTACATCCGCTGGTTCGTCGACGCGTCCGGCCCGCTCATCGACGCCCGAGGAGGCAACTTCGAGGCCCTCTACGTCGGCGGCGGCGGCTTTTCGCTTCCCCGCCACTTCGAGTCCGCGTACCCGGCCAGCCGGCACACGGTCCTCGAGCTCGACCCGGTGGTCCTCGCCACGGCACGATCCGAGCTCGGATTCGCCCCGACCGACCGCACGTCGGTGATCGTCGGCGACGCGCGACTCTCCGTCGACCGTCTGCCGAGCGACGCGTACGACCTCGTGATCGGTGACGCCTTCGGCGGCCTGTCGGTCCCGTGGCATCTCACGACCCTGGAATTCCTCGGCGAGATCGACCGCGTGCTCCGGCCGGACGGCGTCTACCTGATGAATGTCATCGACGGCGGCGAGCTCCGGTTCGCCCGGGCGGAGGCCGCGACCCTGCGCTCGCTCTTCGAGCACGTGGCCGTGATCGCGGGCGGGCAGTCGTCCGCGGGCCTGGCCGGCGGCAATCTCGTGCTCGTCGCGTCGCACGAGCCGATCGACATCGAGGAGATCCTCGGCCGGATCGACGCGCGCGGCGATGGGGGCGCCGTGGTGCTGGCGCTCCCGGCCGAGAGCGATTCGTTCACGGAAGGCCTCGCACTTCTCACCGACGACTACGCCCCGGTGGATCAGCTACTCGGGCGCTGAACTTCGCTACGCTTTTTCGACACGAACGCCTGGATTCGCAGCCACCGATCGACGAGAATGGACGACAAGGAGCGCAACCCGGGCACGTCGTCCCGCGTCTCACGGTGAGCGCCCCACCCAGACCCCCTGTCACGCAACTCCAGGAGCACCGTGTCCCGTTCCGCGCGCCACCTCGCCTCCCCCGCCGGGGTCATCCTCGCGGCCACGGTTCTTGCCGGCAGCCTCCTCGCCGCATGCACCGCCGAACCGGCCCGGCCGCAACCGGTCCCTGTCGCCACTCCCTCCCAGCCCTACGGCCCCTATCCGACTCTGCCCGTTACCGGTGGGCTGCCACCGGTCGGCAACACGGACCGGCAGTTTCCGGAGCTGTCCGTGTCGCACGAACGGGGCTACCTCATCGATCTCGTCGATCCGGAGGCGCGAGCCTGGTGGATCGTCGTCTCCGGGACGGGGACGCTCGAAGGCGACCGGATCGAGATCATCGCCGAGGTCGGCGACATCTGGCCGGGCGCGGTGGTCAACGTGTACAGCGGCGGGGAACTCGTCGATTCCACCGACCTCAATGGCCTCCTCGAAAACCCGACCGCGATCGTCGGGGGCTGCCATCCCACGCTCGAGCTGTGCTTCTCCTCCGCCGGCGTCAGCCTCCGACCCGAGGAGGGTCGGCTGTCCGTCACGCTCGAGGGCGCCGACGCCGGCCGGTTCGAGATCCGCGGGGCGACTGCGGCATGGGACGGCGAGCCCTACATCCTCGGGCCCTGGAACGGCACCGGGATCGTGCCGGCCGGCTGATCGGCCGGCTGATCGGCCGGTCCGCACCCCCGGCCCTGAGGATGGACCAGAACCCGTCTGACTTGGTATGGTGGCGCCGTCACGAGGGGGCAACCGAGGGGACACGACAAGTGACCGAGATGGCAAACGCGCTGAGGGCGGCGTCCGACGCGCTGTTGCGCGACCTGACCGAGCTCCAGATTCTGGAGCAGGAGAAACGACACACCGAACCGGACAGTCCGCGGCTCGTGGACCTGGCCGAGGAGATCGAGGCGCTTGCCGTTCGCGTGATGGACACCTCCATGCGCCAGCGCGAGCGGGCTGAGGCCGTCAGCGCCGATGACGGGCCTGCCGCGCCGGACCAGTCGATCGTCGAGACGCCCCGCGAGATCCATGTGATCCTCGCCGAGTGGCGCGACACGGAGCGCCAGCTGGCCGATTCCACCCCCGGCTCTCACGATGCGAGCATCGCCGAGCGACGGATCGAATTTCTCCGTCAGGAATATCACCGGGCGCACGAGGCGGCAAGCCGGCGCAGCGGCGAGGGCACCCCGCCGAGCTAGGGCGCCTCAGACCGTCGGGCGGATCCTCACGGTTCGGATTTCGCCGGCCCGGAGCGGGGCGCTCGGATCACCTTCGGCAGGCATCTCGTCGAGACGCGCCCGGCTCAACTCCCCGTCGGCCGCGATCGACAGCCCCGTCTGCTCCGGCGCGAACACGCGGAGAATCATCCCTTCACCGTCCTCCGCGCCCTTGAGCGCGGTGACGAGCACGTCGCCCGCGACCGATACGAGGCCGCGCGTCTGCGCGCCGGCCGCGCCGACCGACACGGGAGTGCGGTAATCGGCAGAGGCGCGGAGCATGCCCACGTCGGTCGGGTCCTCGGTCATGCTGATCGTGATCGCGTACTCGAACGTGTGCTGCCCGGGGCACTGGGCCTCCGGCGTCGGTAGCGTCGGCGCGACGCCGCCCGGCCGAGTAGAGAGGTCGTCTCGGGAAAGCCAGCCGACACAGCGCAGGAGGGTGAGCGCGAGGTCCACGCCATCATGCGTCGGCACGGCCTCGTACTCCGGCAGGCCCCGCCCGAGGACCACGAGGTCGCCGGCGGACACGAAACCCGAGGTATGCGACGTGAGCTGTGGCGGCTCGTGCCAGCCGGCGCCGGTCCAGCTTGGCCGGACCGGTCGACGCACGACGCTGAAGTGGCCCTCGGCGCGGACCGTGGACGTGTCGTCCGCACCCGCCGCGGCGAAGCGAACGCGCAGCCGGTGGTCCTCGGCCCGGTTGTCGACCGTCGTCCGGAACTCGATCCTGTCGGAGCCGGCCGTGAGCCGGATCCGGGTCGTGATCGGGACCGCCACCTCGCCCGTGCGCCGCCGACGGTCGGGCGCGAGGCGCGCCGGGAGCTTGAGCTCGAGGGCGATCTCGAGCTCGGCGACGACCGGCCCCGCTGCGACGACCCGCACCGTGCCGGTCGCGTCGGCGAACCGCGGCACGTCGAACTCGACCGGGCAGAAGTTGTACTCGTCGCCGCGGTCGGCGACGTCCTCGATCCGATGGAGACCGTCGAACGTCTCCCCGGTCCGGACGTTCGTCACGGCGATCGAGCCGTCGGGACGGCCGACGACCGTAAGGATCCCGTTCGTGATCGCCTGCGCGTCACTCTCGCTCGACCAGTCGACGCCCCGCCGGTCGTCGGTGGGAGCCGCGAGGTGGACGTCCGTCGCCCCGAAGCCCGGCAGCTCGACGAGGACGAGCGCGGTCGCGTCGCCGTCGGCACGCTCGACCTGGACCGGCAGATTCCGCCCATCGGGGTCCGTCGCGGTGATCGCCGGCTCGTCGAGGAGCTCCGGCGGGACGGGGATCCGCGCCAGCGCGCGGCGGCCATGGCCCAGCGGATTGACAACCGAGACGATCGGGGTCCGCGGCGGGCGGTACGTCCATGGCTCCTCGACCCCGGCGAGCGAGGCGATGGCCTCGCGCCGGATCCGCTCGGCGAGGTGGCCCGCGGTCGCGAACCGCGCCTCCATCGCCCGGTGGGTTTCGTCGACGGAGCAGCCGGAGATCGAGTCGTGCGGCAGGTTGCGGAGGTGCTCCCGCCACGCGCGCCCCAGCTCCGCGACGGGGTAGCGGAACTGCGTCCGGCCGGCAAGAATCGCGAGCGAGGCGAGCGTCTCCGCGACGAGGATCGCCCGCTCGACACGCTCGGCGTCCTGTTTGAGGTGCATCCGCGTGGAATTGATGCCGCGGAGGACGGGCGCGTCACGGCCGCCGACGAGCTCGCCCCGGTGAACGGCCAGCTCGCCGAGGGTCGGGCGGAGCCGGCGCCAGTAGTCCTCGTACGAGCCGATCTCGACCTTCGTCTCGGGGTGGACGGCACGAGCGTGCTCGAGGAGGTCTGGCAGCGCGCGCTGGATCCGCTCGTGGTCGGCGCCGTTGCAGAGGAGCAGCTCGAGGGTCGGGGTCCGCTCCAGCTCCGGGCGGTACGCGGTAACGAAGCGGACGAGCTGGTCCGCGGCCGTGTCGGGGATCCGCTCCGGGCGGTCCGCGAGGTCCACGCCGCCCGATGCCCATCGCCCGATCTCGCCGGCGTTTCCGTACGAGCCCAGCTGGCGGATCGCGGTGACCTGGGTCCCGTCGGGTGCTTCCCAGGAGAATGCGAGCCCGAGCCGGTTCGCCTCGTCGCCGAGGCCGCGCCAGAAGACAAATGAATCGAGCCCGAAGCCGGCGAGGATCTGGGGCAGCTGCTCGACATGGCCGAACGAATCCGGCATGTACCCGACCGCCATCGGCCTGCCGCCGAACCTGCGGACGACGGCCCGACCGGCGAGGAAGTTGCGGACAAGCGATTCGGGGCCCGCGAGGAACTCGTCCGGCAGGACGTAGGCGGGCCCTGTCACGAGGCGGCCCTTCTCGAGGAGCGCACGGAGCCGCGCCTCGAGGTCCGGCCGCAACTCGACGACGTCCTCGAGGATGACCGCCTGGCCGTCGAGGGTGAACGTCCGGAACCGGACATCGCCCTCGAGCACGTCACAGATCTCCTCGACCGTCCGGACGAGGCGCATCCGGAACTGCTCGAACGGCAGATACCACTCGCGGTCCCAGTGCGTGTGCGGGACGACGGTGAAGCGGTAGCCGGCGACCGGGTCGGCGAATGTCAGCGCGGAGCTGAGGGCGGAGTTGAGAGCGGCGGTGAGGGCGGATTCGGCGCCCTCGGTGGCGAAGGTCGTCCGGCCGTGCGGGACACTCACGCCTGCCGGCATCAGGGGGCGGTTCGACGGCATCGCCGGGACGTGGGGCGTCATCACGGGGATGCCGGCCGGGTAGAGCGAAACGTCCTCGGTGATCGCCGGAAGCGCGTCCGGGACCGTGGTTCGCGGGGCCTCCGCCGTCGTCGATTGTGCCTCTGCCGTCGCCGTGCTCGGCGTCGGTGAATCGTTTGGTCGTGAAAGAGGGTCGGTCATTCCACGAGGCGTGCGCGGCGAACGTGACGGCTCAATCGAAGGCGGTCCATGACGGGGCGGGGGTGTACCGGAACGGCCCGTCCATCATAGGGTTCCGAGCCCGTGACCTGCGCGGCCTTTGAGCAAGAATCGCCCCGATTCCGGCCCGATTTTTTCAGGAACCGGCGGGTAGAGCCTCGCGCGCCTGCCCGACGACCTGACGGCGAGCCGGCACGATCGCCCGGGCGACGATCGCGGCGCCCACCACGGTCCCGACTGCGCACACGGCGAACATCCCGCGCAGGGTCAGGACGCCGCCCAGCGATCCGCCGAGCAGCGCACCGAAGATTGCGCCGACGCTCGCGGCGGTGCCGGTGAAGATTCCCTGGGCCGTCGTCTGAAGATGGGCGGGAGTTGTCCGCGCGACGTAGGTCACGGTGCCAACGTAGAACAGCGCGAAACCCGGCCCGCCCGCGACCGCAATTGCGAAGAGCGCCGTGAGATCGGTGGTCATCGCGAAGCCGAACGTCCGGACCGCGAAGATGACGGCGGCCGCGACGATCAGTCGCTCGGCCGACACGCGGCGAGCAATGGCCGGGAACGCGAACATGATGGGCACCTCGATCGCCGCCCCGAGCGCCCAGAGGACACCCACGAGCTGGGCGCTCGCGCCGAGCGAGACGAGATGGAGCGAGAGGAACGTCGAGAAGGCGCTGACGGTCGTCCACACGACGATCGAGCCGCCGAGGAAGAGCGCGACCGACCGCTGGCGAAGGAGCGCCGAGAGCCCCGAGGAGGTGGGGCGGACCATGCGGCTTCGCCCCCGTCCGCCGGTCAGCAGCCCGCCCGCCGCCGCGCTCGTGAGTCCGAGGGCAGGGACGGCGACGAGGAACAGCGCCGCTGGGCCCAGCCGGTCCACGAGGAGTCCCACGAACAGCGCCGCGACGACGAAGGCAACGGATCCCCACGCGCGCGCGCGCCCGAACCGGTCGCGGTCCACCCCGACGATCTCGACGGTTCGAGCGTCGAGCATCGGGATGATGCCCGCCAGGGCGGCCGAGATCGCGACGACGAACGCGGGTACGAGCAGTGGCTCCTGCAGGACGCCGAGGCCGAGCGCCGCGAGCGCCGCCCACACCCCTGCCAGGACGAGCGGGTACCGGACGCTCCCGAGGCGGTCCGCGACCATGCCCCAGGCCGGCGCGGCGACGAGGCCCGCGGCGGCCCACAGCGCCGCCATGAGGCCGACGACTTCGACGCCCATCCCGATCGACCGGTAGAAGACGGCCATGTACGGGACGAAGGCGCCGACGGCCGTGAAAAGGGCCGCGTAGACGATCGCCGGGCGCACGATAGAGGGGTGTCTGGACTGGGGGGAGGACGGCACCTGGACATCACACCATCGCACGAGGCCCGCGGGAATCCCGCCGGAGTCCGGGAGGCGTCCGCCGAACGACCCATCGGTGGCGCGCGGACGCACCGGGCCCGGGCAGTCGATGCCGTGTTCGTCGCTCGCGCGCAACGCGACGGTCGGTCGCTGCAGAGCCCTCGTCGCCTCCGGGCAACGATCCTCACAACATGGCCAAGACCGTGCTGTTCGGACGCTACCGGCTCCTCGAGCCCGCCGGCTCGGGTGGCACCGCCGAGGTCTGGCGCGCCATCGACGAGCGGAGCGGCGACGAGGTCGCCCTCAAGCGGCTCCACCCGATGGTCTTCGCGACCGAATCGGGCCGCCGCCGGCTCGTCCGGGAGTTCCGGGCACTGCGCTCGCTCCGGCACCCCGCGATCGTCCGCGTCCGGGACCTCCAGATCGCCCGCGACGAAGGCGCGATCATCCTCGACTACGTTCGCGGCTCGTCCCTCGCGGATCGCCTCCGCTCTCGACCCGCCCTCACCACGGCCGAGGCCGTCGCGATCGCCTCCGACGTCGCGGCCGGTCTCGGGGCTGCCCATGACGAGGCGCTCGTCCATCGCGACGTCACGCCCGGCAACATCCTCCTCGACGAAGACGGCCGTGCCCGCCTGACCGACTTCGGGATCGCCCATCGGGACGGCGACGAGACCGGCGGCACGGCCACCGGTCAGCTCGTGGGGACGCTCCGGTACATCGCTCCGGAGCAGCTCCGCGGCGAGCCGGCGACGGCGGCCAGTGACCTCTTTGCCCTTGGCGCGGTCACGTACGAGATGCTTGCCGGCCGGCCCGTGTACGCAGCCACGAATCCGGTCGCCCTGGTTGAGGCGCAGCAGGAGCTCCCGCCACCGATTGAGAACGTCCCGGCTGCGCTCGACGCGGCGGTCCGGACGGCACTCTCACCGCAGCCGGCGGAGCGGCAGGCGTCGGTCGAGTCGTTCGCCGAGCAGCTTCGGGCGGCTGTCGAACCGGCCGCATCTGAGGAGCAGACCCAGGTGATCGCCGCGCCGGCACCCGGCATCGCGGCGATGTGGGCCGGCGCCAGCCCGACGGCGGCGGCAGCGGCAGCCGACCGGCCAGCGGTCCGTGCCCGTCGCGCCAGCGCGCCGCGGCGGATCAATCGGGGCCTCGCGCCGCTCGTCGCGCTCGTCGCGCTGGTGTTCGGTGCCCTCGCTGTCGCCGCCCTTGCGCCGGGCGACGGGACGGGGGCAAACGCGGCGGGTCTGGACGCGTCACCGCTCGCGACCGCCGAGCCGGAGCCCGCGCCAGCCGCGCCGAAGGACAAGAAGGACAACGGCAAGGGCAAGGGCAACGACGACAAGGACGACGACTAGCGCAGGTCGCTGACGAATTGAAGGGCGGGGCTGTGAGCGGCCCCGCCCTTCGGTTTGCGCCGGTTGTCGTCAGCTCTTGACGGCCGACTCCGCGAGGACTTCCTTCGCCTTCGCCGGCTGGTCGGTCACGAACGCGACGGTCACGTCCTGGCCCTGCGTGCCGGTTGGGAAGATCGCTTCGACATTGATGCCCGCGTCCGCCAGCCGGCGGGCCGCCTTCGCGAACGTGCCGGGCGCGTGGCGCATGCTCGTCTCGGTCGCTTCCACTTCCTTGAACGATGCCTTCGCCTCGGTCAGCGCGGTTCGCGTCGCGCCTTCGTCGCTCGTGACGATCGCGACGCGGCCGCTCGTGTCACCGGTCGTGCCGCTGATGCCCTCGATATTGATGCCCTTCGCTGCGATCGCCTCGGCGACGCGGGCAAGCGAACCGGGCTTGTTCTCCAGGTCGACCAGGAACGCCTTCATGGCTCCTCCGAAGTGCGTTCCGGCCCGTCCGAGGGGCTGACTGTCCGCTCGAGGGCGGGTCGGGGAGACTCTGAATTCTACTCCTCGAGTCCAGCGTCAGCCCCCGACCACGTACCATGCGGCCGTGTCCGACACCCTCGCTGTCATCGCGGCCACGTGGGGCGTGCTCATGGCGGCTTTGCCGCGCTCCAGATTCGCCGGATGCTCGTGACGCGGTCCTCTGTCCGACCTCTCGTTGTCGTACCTGCTCGTGCTGCTCGTGGGCTTCGGGATCTGGCTCTCGTACGGACTATCGATCGGCAACGCCGCAATCGTTGTTCCGAATAGCGTCGCGCTCGCCGTCGGGTTGGCGACGATCGTCGTGGCGCTACGCTTTCGTTCTACGACGCAGTAGCGCCCCGGGCCTCGGCCGCGGCAACGAAATGCGGCAGGAGCGTCGCCCAGCCGCCGCGGTTGCGATCGCCCCACGACTCGCCCTCGGCGCCGAGTGCCTCCCAGCCGCGGTGCTCAATCTCGACGCGCGTGGTCTCGTCGCCGCGGTCGACGAATCGGATCTCGACCGCGGTCGCATCCGCTCGGTCGCGCCGGAGATGCCACAGGTAGCCGAAGCGGGTCGGCGGCTCCCAGATCGTGACCTCGCCCCAGTCATGCTCCACGCCGGCAGCGGTCCGCTCGAAGATGCGACCGCCGGGGCGTGCCTCGAGCACTACCGTCGTGTCGGATTCGCCGGACGCGGTGTGATCGGCCGGCCACCACGTGCCGATGCGACCCGTCCAGACCTCGAACGCGTGGGCCGCCGGGCAGGCGACGTCGAACTCGATCCGAATCGGCTCGATCACCGGCGCTTGACGTTCTCCGCGGTCAGTCGAAAACGCGCGGCCGCCTCCCCCCAGACGCGCTCGAGGTACGACCGGACGGCCTCGACGCCCTGGTCGTGCAGGCGGTAGATCCGGCGTGTCCCCCGCGGCTCCTCGACGACGAGACCGGCCTCCTTCAGCAGCCGAAGGTGA
>Ga0136633_1001180_pt1 | contig 19487 bp, 10 predicted proteins | sample AntDrymeUQ832206_2_FD_105494 | JGI IMG/M metagenome (GOLD analysis project Ga0136633, IMG submission 105494) | Polar desert sand microbial communities from Dry Valleys, Antarctica - metaG UQ83 (22.06) | ecosystem: Environmental > Terrestrial > Soil > Desert | place: Antarctica: Dry Valley...
CGACAGCGGACTGCGGAAGATGTAGTTGTTGACGGTGTTGTTGAAGTACGTGACTTCGCCCGTCAGCCGCGGCAGCCGGACGCGGTACGAGACATCGAGCCCGTACGAGACTTCCGAGTCGAGTTCGTCGTTGCCGATCTCGAACGAGAAGTTGCCGGCGTGGACGCCGAAGAAGTACAGCTCCTCGAGCGCGGGATTGCGCGCGGCGCGTGCGAAGCTCACGGCCAGCGTGCTCTGCTCGGTCGGGCGGAACAACGACCCCAACGAGAAGGAGACGTTGTTGAACGTGCGCGGGCGCAAGCCCCCTTCGGGCGAGTAGTCGGCCCGGTCGTAGCGAGCGCCGAACTGCATCGTGGCGTGCGACCAGGTCAGTTCCTGGTAACTGAAGGCCGAGAACACGTTCTGGTCCACCGGCGGCGACAGCGCCTCCGCGCCGACGGCCTCGAATGTGCGCGCGTAGCCCGACAGGCCCAGGGTGCCGGTGACGCGCCCAACCGGCTTGTGCGTGGCCCGCAGGTCGAGGTCGACCAGGTCGTTCTTGAACTCGGTGCCGACCTCGTCGCCCTCGAGCTCCTCGTGGCGGTAGCGGTGATACGCGACCGAACCCCGTGCCGAGGTGAACAGTCCGTCCAGATTCCTGAACTCGCCTCGGCCGCTGTACACCTGCCGTCGCGGGGTCAACTGGATCTCGCCACCTTCGATCACGGGCACGCCGTACTTCGTGTCGTCGATTTGCACGCCACCGCCGAAGAAGCTGTGCTGCGTCGTCCGGGCAAGGCCGACGTTGGCGTACCCGCCCCGTGTCTGGGTGTTGTCCACCTCCCCCTCGGGCGTGTCGTAGTTGCCGGAGCGCCGCCCGGACCCGCCGAGGTTCAGCGCCCAGGCACCGTTACCCACGGTGAGGTCGCCAGCCACGCCGGCCTGTACGCCGTTGGTCGCCAGATCCACTTGCGTCGCCCCCATCACGCCCGTGACCGGCTTGGTCGGAATCTGGTTGGAGATCACGTTGACCAGCCCGCCGATCGCGTTCGCGCCATACAGCAGCGTCGCCGGCCCGCGGACGACCTCGACCTGCGTCGCGGCGGCCGGGTTGATGGAGACGCCGTGGTCACCCGACTGGCTCGAGAGGTCGCCCGTGCGCTGGCTGTTCTGGAGGATCAACACGCGGTCGCCGTCCTGCCCCCGGATGATTGGCCGCGAGGGGCCAGGTCCGAGCGACCGCTCGGACACGCCGGGCTCGTTGCGCAGCAGCGCGCCCAGCGAGCCCTCCAGCTTGATGCCGAGTTCCTGCCCGGAGAGGACGGACGTCGGCTGGTAGGACTCGAACGGATCGCGCGGAGACGGGCCCACCGTCACGACCTCGGCGTAGTGCAGATCGTCCCTCAGGACGATCTCGAGGGCCGTTGCGCCGCCCTCCAGGGAGACCTCCTGCCGCACCGGCAGGAACCCGGGCGCGCTTGCACGCACGTGCATGGTGCCAGTGACCGGCACGGCAATCGTGAAGACGCCGTCGTCGTCGGTCACCGCGACGGTGCCGACTTCTTCGAGGGTGACGGTGACGCCCGGCAGTGGCGTCTTCGTCTCGCCGGCCACTACACGACCGCGGACTTCCGCGGCAGGAGGCTGGGCCGCGGCCGGCAGTCCTGCCAGGCCGACGAGAAGAAGGGTAAGCATCGACAGGCGACTCGAGGCGTGCGGACGCCGAGCCGCGGACGGTGATCCGGAAGGCAACATGGATGATGGACTCCACGCAGCACGGGGGCTCGACGCCCCCGAGCGGATCACGATCGCGTGACCCGCCGGTGCCGGCGGCTGCAGCGCGGCACCTCAACGGTGTTCAGAACGTGTGTGAGGAGAGAGACAGTCGGCCGGACGGCCGATCAGGCGCGGGAGGGGGGAGCGCGTGCCGGCAGCGCGGTACGCGAGTCCGAACGCGGGGCCCCGCCTTGCAACTCGACCCAGTCGATCGAGGTCGAGTACGGAGCGCTCAGGTAGCCTAGCCTCTCGATCCAGCCGAAGCGGAGCGAAGAGGCGGTCTGGCAATACAGGCAGTGACGGTCGGGCGTGGTGTCGGCCAACGCCCCGGCGGAGATGCCGTGGTCACTCGCGTCGTGGACCAGCGTGGCGGCGTGCGTCTCCTCGCCGGTCGGGTGACCAGCCAGGATGAAACCCAGCGGGCCTGCCGGCGCGAGCACCAGCAGACACGCCAGCCAGAACGCCCTAAGCCGGGTCGCCAGCGTAACCATCCCCTCACATTGCCATCCGACCGGCCCCAACGTCAACTCGAACGTTGCCGGGGCGCGGCAGATTGGCGATACTGGGGACAAAGTGAGCCTCTCTCCCTTCCCCCGCTGGCTGCTGCCCGTCGCGGCGACAGGCGTCGCCCTTGGCGCCGCGCTGCTGCTGGTCGATGGGCAGACGCTGACCGGTGCGGTCATGCTTGGGGCCGGCCTGGGGGCGGCCGTGGTGCGCCTGCTGGCGCGCGGTCACGCTGGCGGTCCCAGCCGCGAGCCGTCGTCGGACTACGTCCACGCCTCGCTCGTCGAGGCCCTGGCTGGCGCGATCGACGCCAAGAACGACCCCTCGGGCAAGCGGCTGCAGCGTCGGCGCAGGTGGGCGGCCGCTCTTGGTGAGGCCATCGGCCTGCCGGTCGCGGAGATCGAGGCCCTGCGCACGGCCGCGCTGTTGCTCGACATCGGACAACTCGCCGTCCCCGATCACATCATGTCCAAGCCGGGGCCCCTCTCTGTCGAGGAGTTCCACAAGATTCGCATCCATCCCCAGGTCAGCGCCGGCCTCATCGAGGGCGTGCCGCTGCCGCGGTCGGTGGGTGACTTCGTGCGCTCCCATCACGAGCGGTGGGATGGCAAGGGCTACCCCGAAGGTCTGGCCAGGCAAGCCATCCCGGTCGGCGCGCGCGTGCTGGCCGTGGTGGACAACTACGATGCGCTCGTGAGCGAGCGCCCGTATCGTGATCGCCTCACGCGGGAGGCCGCCATTGCGGTGCTTCGTGAGGAGGCCGGCAAGTCGCTCGACCCGACCATGGTCGACCGCTTCATCAGCCTGCTGCCGACCATCGAGAGCGGTCACGCCATGGAGACGGCGGTCGATCGGTCGCTGGTGTCGATCGTCTCGGCACGTCGCGAGGACGTGGCGCTGTTCGAGATCTCGCAGGCGATCAGCGCGGGCCTCGGCGTCGAGGGCACGGCACAGGTGCTGGCGCAGAAGCTGCGCCGGGTGATTCCGTACTCGAGCGCGGCGCTGTACCTCTTCGACACCTCGCGCCGCACTTTCAAGGCCGCCTTCACCGAGGGCATCGAGGCCGACATGCTGGCGGCCGTCGTGATGTCGGCGGACTCGGGCATGTTCGGCCAGTCTCTTCGCGACCAGCGCGCGGTCGCCAACGTCGACCCGCAGGCGTGCCTTGATGCAGGCGCCGCGTCGGCGACCCGACTGCGCTCCTCGATCGTCTGCCCGCTCTACGGCGAGCAGAACGAACTGGTCGGCGCGATGGCGATCTACCACGTCACGCCAGGCTGCTACACCCAGGACGAATGCCGCCTGCTCGACATGGTGGCCAGGCAGGCTGGACCGGTCATCAGTCACGCCTTGCAGTTGTCGCGCGCGCAGGAAGAGGCGTTGACCGACCCGCTGACGGGATTACCCAACACCCGCTTCCTGTGGATGCACCTCACGCAGGAGCTCGCACGCGCGGCGCGCCAGGCGTCTCGCCTCGCGCTGTTGCTCGTGGACGTGGACGACTTCAAGTCGGTCAACGACAGTGAAGGGCATCCGGTCGGCGACCTGGCGCTGCGCGAGCTGGCGACACTGCTGCGTCAGGCCGTCCGCCCCTACGACGTCTGCGCCAGGTACGGCGGCGACGAGTTCGTGATCATGCTCCCCGAGTGCGGCCGCGAGGAGGCCGAGGAGCGGCTGCGCGACCTGCAGTCCACCATCTCGCGTCATGAGGTGCGGCTGGGTGACGGGCGGGCGTTCTCGATCGCGGTGAGCATCGGCGCCGCCGTCTTCCCCCGCGACGGAGATTCAGCCGAAGCGCTGCTGGCCGCCGCCGACGCCCGTATGTACCAGGACAAGCATCGCTGGCGCGATCAGGCCACCGGTCGCGACGGTGATGGGTTTGCTCCCGGGCTGCCGCGGCCGCCGCTCCACAAGATGTGAGAGGCTCTGCGTCGATTCGCCCCGGGCCGTGCTTACGGTGCGGCAGGCAGGTAGATCCCGTTGAACAGGAACTTGAAGGTGCCGTGCGGTTGTGCCCGGAAGGTGATCTCGGGGCCGAAGAGAATCAGCCGCCCCTTGCCGACCGTGGCCGCCGCAATGGCCACGCCGCCCTGCAACTGCGCCTGACCCCACGCCCAGCCGCTGCGCAGCGGGGTCGCAGAGTCGAACCAGGCCACAGGCGTCAGCCCCTGCGCCGCGGCGTCGGCCGGCAGGGTGAAGACCGGACTGTTGTCGAAGTACACATCGGTGTCCTCGCGCAGCCCTTGCGCCAATGGATGCGTCGTGTCCACTTTGACGCGCAGCACCGAGCCCGGCACGTAGTACTGCTCGCTGGTCAGCCGCGAGCCCTTGTCGTCGACCACCTTGTTGCCGACGGGCAGGCCGAGATGCTGCGCCAGCGACGTGGAGCTGCCGATGGTCAGCACGGTGCCGCCCTCTTCCAGAAAGGCCCGCAACTGCGGCAGCGTCGTGGCGTTGGTATAGGTGCCGATCCGGGACCGATACTCGTCGGGAAGGTTCTCTGAGCGCGGGGCGCGCGCGGCGAAACCGCCAGTGCCGACGTCGGTGATCGCGCCATCGGGCAGGATCACCACGTCGTACCTGGCACGGAGCTGTCCGGCATCGAGTTGCGGCGGATAGATCACGTCGTACGGGAACTCGAACTGCTCCAGCACCAGCCGCAGCCATCCCGAGGGCATGGAGCCTCCGTAGCGGTCCCACAGCGCGACACGCATCGTCTTCAGCGCCTGCCCGGGCGGCGCAGCCTCAGCCGACGCTCCGTCGAAGACCACGCCCGTCGCCGTCGCGATCTCGTCGAGGCGTGCCCGGAGCGCGCGCGTCCCCGCCACCCGGAACCGGCCATCTGCCAACCACTCGACGCGCTCTCCGGCCTTGAGCAGGCGGTTGATGGCCCGAAACGCCTGGTTGCTGTCGTGGGAGAAGACAAACGCGGTTGCGCCGGCCGCGCCGGTGACGCGGCCGGCAGGAATGCCCAGTTCGTCCGGCACCCGTTCGAACGGCCCCTCGAACGCTTCGAGAATTCGATCGACCTGCACCCCCATCTGAAACGCCAGCGTCCAGCCGGCGCTGTCGTACGGGGGGATCGGCGGACCGCCGGGGTACTGGAAGTCGTCGGGGTGGTCCTGCGGCTCGAACATGTCGAGCACGTGTGGCCGGAACGCCTGCGCCGTCTTGACCACCAGCGAACCCGAGGGGTAGGTCCGTCCCTGCACGTCGAAGGGCGCGGTGGCGCGATGCACGACGACGCCGGCGCGGATGAGGGCGTTGGCGAAGGCGATGACGGTGGGAAAATCCGGTTGATCGGCTCGCAGCACGTAGCCACGCGGGTCGCGCAGGGCGGGGTCACGCAGGATGGAGTCGAACAGCTCGCGAGACGTTCCGCCGATGCCCCGCGGCCCGCGTGCGACGGCCCCTGCCCCCTGCGCCGCCTGGACTTTCTGCACCCGGCGCGGATACATCGTCCAGGTGTCGCGTTGGCCGCGCTCGATGCCGTTGCGACCCATGCGCCAGATGTTGAAGAGGAACTGCTCTCGATAGCGGGCGGCCAGATCGAGCACCGCCCGATTGGCCGTCAGCGAGTACTCGATGCTCTGCCGCATGTGCCAGGTCTGCGGCTCGATCGGGAACGGCAGGTCGCTGCTGGGCAGCTGACGCTCCGCCCGGAACGGGATCTCGATCGGGGTCGGGTTGCCGATGGTCTCGGTGAGCAGGCCGATCATGTTGTGGAAGTACACGGTGGTCCGCAGCCCGCCGTTCCACCACGTCGAGTAGTTCGCGCCGCGCCGCATCGTCACTCCCGCCTTGCCTTCCGAGACCAGGCGCGTGTGCATCGCCGCGCCGACCAGGTCGAGGCTGGTGGGAATCAGCGGGTCGTAGACGTAGTTGAAGGGATCACGGAACGGCGGGGCGAACATCACCGTGCCTGCCGGACCGGTCTGGTGGTGGTTGTAGACGATCTGCGGGTACCACTCGCGGTACAGCACCCGGTTCATGTTGGCGGTTTCAGCCAGCGCGGCCATGTAGGAGTCGCGGTTGTTGTCGTGGCCGGCGTACTTCTGGTACAGCCTCGGCAGATCGTCGAGCGATCGTTTGCGCGGGTCGGGCTCGCGCAGGTACCAGTTGGCCACCAGGTCGTGCCCATCCGGGTTGGCGTGCACCGCCAGGACCACCACGTTGTCGAGGATGCGCGTCACTTCAGGGTCGGTACCACTCACCAGCTGGTACACCGTCTCGATCAGCTGCTGCCCACCGAGCGTCTCGTTGGCGTGCAGGCCGCCGTCGATCCACACCACCGCCTTGCCCTCGGCCGCGAGCGCACGCGCATCTGCCTCGGCAGGCACGTCCTCGGCAAGGGCGAGCCGGCGCGCGATGGTCTTGAGGCGCTCCAGCTTGCGATGGTTCGCCGGCGAGGTGATGATGGCCATCCACTGCGATCGGCCTTCGGCGGTCTTGCCGATGTCGACCAGTGACATGCGGTCGGACTCGACGTCGAGGCGACGCCAGTAGGCCGTGAGCTGTTCATACGTGGCCAGCTGGTAGTCGTCACCGATGGCAAACCCGAACTGCTCGGTCGGCGACGTGATGCGAGGGACGGCGGCCGCGGCCGGGGCCGGGGCTGGCTGACCGGCAGTGGCCGGCGTCACGATGGCCACGGTCACGGATGTGACCAGGCACAGAATGAGCGATACGCGCCGGCGATGGCGCGCGCAGGACGACCGGAATCCGGACTGTGGCATACGCATGGATGCTTACGTGAATGACAGGGCAGATGATACCAGTCGTGCCATGAGGCGCCTGGCACACGCGGTCGTCGCCACGGGGCTGACGGCGTGGCTCAGCGGGTGCAGCGGCAGCAGCGGGTCGACGCCCACGTCGCCCACCCCGCCTGGGCCGTCCGCGGCAGTCGCGTACACCCCCATCGGCGCCAGCGACGCGGCCGGCGTCGGCGCCAGCATCCCCTGCCTGCCCTTGGCCAGCAGCTGCCGCGACAGCACCGGCTACGTCGGTGTCGTGCAGCGGCGGCTGTCGGAGTCGCGCACCGTCACGCTGGTGAACCTGGCGTTGCCGGGCGGCGTCCTCAGCCCGGATATCGAAGCCCTGGGCGACCAGCTCGGCCGCAACATCCCCGGCAACTTCCTCGCCAACCTGGCGCCCTTCGTGCCGCCCAGCACGACGCTCGTGACGATCTTTGCTGGCGGCAACGACGCCAACACCATCGCGTCGGCGATTGGCGCGGGCCGGGGGGGCAGTGATCCGGCTGGCTACCTGACGCAGCAGGTCCAGGGGTTCGCGCGAGACTACGCGCGCACCATCGACGTCGTGCGCAGCCGCGCGCCTGGCGCCCTGATCGTGGTCATGAACGTCCCCAACTTCGGCGCGTTGCCGTACCTGGCCGGACGTCCGCTGGCCGAACGACGGATCGTCCAGGAGGTTGCCGTGCGACTGACCCGCGAGGCCATCAATCCCCTGTCGTCGCGGTTGCCCGTCGTTGACCTGATGTGTGACGCCCGGTCGTACCAGCCGGCCATCTACTCCGCTGACGGCTTCCACCCGAACGATGCCGGGCACGCCTATCTCGCGGACGTGCTGCTGCAGGCCATCACGATCGGCACGTCGCCCGCGCCCCCCGCCAGCTGCGGGTTCATGACGATGGTGGGATGAGCGGCGCGCCGCTGGTGCGTCCCGCCTGTCCCGATGACGCCGCCGCGATCGCCGGCATCTGCACGCGGGCGGCGCGCGCGGCGTACGCCGATCTCGTCACCGACGACTACCTGACACGGGTGATCGACCACTTCTTTGCAATCGATCGCCTCGTTCAGGAGGTGGCGCCGGGGCCGGGCTGGTTTGGCTTCACGGTGGCTGAGGAGGGCGCGCACGTGCTGGCCGTCGCGGGCACAGGCGCCAGCGCCGAGCACGCTGGCGCCTGCGAGCTGTTCGCGCTCTATGTGGATCCGGCGGCACAGCGCCGCGGCCTCGGCCGCGTGCTCGTTGCCAGCGCGGTGTCGGCGTCCAGTCGCGCCGGTGCCTCGCGCCTGGACGTCGCCGTGATGCCGGGCAACGAGCCGGCCAGGCGGTTCTACCAGGCGTGCGGCTTCATCTTCGCGGGTCAGCGGCCGGTCTACGCGCCCCACGGCCCTGAAGGCGGGCCACAGATGGCGGCGGTCTACGCCCGCCAGCTTTGACCCGTCGCCTCTTCGAGTGCCGGGCTCGCCGCGCCGGCGCCTGGCATCGCGTCGTCGGTCAGTGGGCCGGGCCGAGCAGCACGGCATTCATGAACAGCAGCTCGGTGCCCTCCATGAAGGCCCGGAAGTTGGGGTCCTCGACAAACGCGATGACGTGGCCGCGGCCGCGCGGCTGGACGATGACTGCCGGCTTGTTGCCGAGTTGCGTACGCGCCTCCGGCCACATCAGCCCGGCGGCGACAGCCGTCTCGCCGGTGGCGTACGTGGCGATGTTGCGGCCCTTGTCGAGTGTGATCGGCGTGAACACGCGCGTGCCCTCGACCATGATGTGGAGCACGCTGCCGCTGCCGGCCGACAGCCAGTGCTCCGTGTCGACGTTGGCGCGCATCAGCGCGCCCGACGTCGCGACCGGTGGCTCCTCCTTGGGACGCGTGGCCTTCTCGAGATCGATCGACGTGGGCACGTCGACCGCTGGTGTCGCGGGCGGTGTCGCGGGCGGCGTCGCGGGCGGCGTCGCGCTCGCACCGGCTGCCGGACGTGCGCTCTCGCTGCCGCTACTGCTACTGCTGTTGCCGCCAGCACCAGAGGCACCGTTCTTCTCCGGGCGGCCATCGCGTAGTTCGGGCGTGGTGTCGAGCAGGTCGACGCCGTCGCGGGTGGCCCAGCGGGTCGCCTCGGCGATCGTGATCAGGGTGCCGCCGGCCGACACCCAGTCCTTGAGGCGCTGCAGCACGGGCCCGGCCAGTGCCGGCGTGTAGTTGCCTGACGGCATCACCACCACGTCGAAGCGGGTCAGGTCGGCCATGGCGAACGCGTTGACACGTACCGCGGTGACACGCTGACCGAAGCGCTGCTCGAGCACGTAGCGCGCCCAGCCAGCGCTTTGCGACGACGTGGGAGTGTCCCAGGCCAGGAGCACGCGGGGCGTCTTGAGCGGCACGACTTCGTTGCTGCCGAGCGAGATGCCCGACTCGGTGAATGCCGAGTCGACAGGCACGACCTCGGCCCGATGCTCGCTGGCCAGGCGTGACAGCGTGGCTGCGACGTCGACCGGGTTCTCCGCCGTTCGGATGATGGCGGTGCCCATGGGATAGCTGCGGCCGCCGACCGCGAACCCGTCGTCGGCAAACCGCACGCGCAGCCCTGCCGCCTGGGCCGCCACGACCAGACGTGCCGCGCCAAGCCCCCATGGCATCACGTACCCCACCTTGGCCGGGGGCAGCGTCACCGCGGCAGGGGGTGTCACCGCCTGCGTGCGCACGGTGGTCAGCGGCCGGTCCAGGGCGAGCACCTCCACGTCGTACGCCGACGGCAGGTGCCATCCGGTCACGTCGTACATCTGATCTGGCAGCCTCTTCTTGCGGCGTCGATCCTGCTCCTTGACGAACGCCTCTGGCTGGGCGATCGACGGGTCGAGCAGGTTCTGCAGCAGCCGGCCCGCCGGCTGCGCCGCGGGCACCACGTAGGTGCCGGGCGCGAGCGTGCGCGCGCCGACCGCGATGGCCTCGACCGACTGCAGCACGTCGAAACCCTGATCGCGCAACAGCTGCGCGAAGCGATGGGCGCGCGCCGGATCGGGGCCCACCGGCACCAGCCATCCGCGCGTCTTGCCCTTCTCGCCATCGGCCACCGCGCTGCGCCTGTACGCGACGAAGTCACGAAGCAGTGCCTGCCGGTTGGCTGCCGACGTGGCCAGCGTCGTGATCGCCGCCGTGAAGTGCCGCAGCACGCCATCGCGGTAGGTGAGGACCTCGTCGTCAGTGCGCCGCCAGGCCAGGCCACGCGACGACGCCATCTCGTAGGTCATGCCAATCGAGCCGTGGAAGATCGGCCACGACTCGCCGTAACCGGGATAGAACGAGTCGAACACCTCGCGGTTGAAGTAGGCAAATCCACGCTCGTCGAACGTCACGGCGTTCGCCTTGCCGATGGCGTTGAACCAGTGGACCTGCTGCGGGGTGATGTGCGGGTTCAGCGGGTCGGCAGGCGGCGCGAAGTAGTAGGACGAGTCGCCGCTCATCTCGTGCAGGTCGACGACGACCTGCGGGAACCACTGCAGGAAGAACTTCGTCCGGCCGCGCGTCTCGGCCTGCGACTGCGCGAACCAGTCACGGTTCATGTCAAACAGGTAGTGGTTGGCGCGGCCGCCCGGCCAGGGTTCGTTGTGCTCGGCCGAAAACGGCTCCGCGTCCGGCGTGGGTCCCATCGCCTGGATGTTGGCGGCGATGAATCTCGCCCGCCCATCCGGGTTCTCGAGCGGGTCGATCAGGACCAGCGTCTCGCGGAGGATCTGCGTGACCTGCGGGTCGTCCTGCGCCGCCAGCAGGTGGTACGCCTCCAGCAAGGCGGCATCCACCGACGAGATCTCGTTGCCGTGGACGGCGTGCATCAACCACACCGTGACCGGCAGCGACCCGACCAGCGCCTCTTCCTCGCGCGCCGGGAGCCCGCGCGGGTCGGCGAGACGCTGCAGGCCCTGCTGCACCGTGTCGAGTTGCGCCATGCGGTCGGCCGAGGCGATCGCGAGCACCACCAGTCGGCGCCCTTCCCAGGTGCGTCCGTACTCGATCAATTTCGCGCGCGTCGGCGCAGCCTGCGCGAGTGCCTCGAGGTACGTGACCACGCCGTCAGGGGGCGTGATCACCGCACCTGGGGCGTGCCCGAGCACCTGCTCGAGAGTGGGAATCGCGCTGTTGTACCGGACGCCCGGAGCAAAAGGCGCCGGCGACGGCGCCTGGGCGAAGGCCGACGGCACCGGCAGCCCGAGCAGGACGATGGCGAACGAGGACGCGAGTAGACGTGCAGTCACAGATAACCCTGCAGATGGCGCTCGAGGAGCGTCTTGGTAGCCTTGATGCCTTCGGGTTCGCCGAGCGTCGTGCCCTCGTATTCGATCCCGATGAACCCGCGATACTTCGAGGCGATGACCAGGTCGATCATCCGCTTGTAGTCGGTGTGGGTCTCGTTGCCCTGGGCGTCGAAGTCGTGTGACTTGGCGCTCACGCCCTTGGCATACGGGAGCAGCTCGCCGACGCCCTTGTACCTGTCGTACTCGACGTCGCGGCTGACGCGGAAGTTGCCGAAGTCTGGCAGCGTGCCGACGCCGGGCATGTTCACCAACGTCATCACGCCGGCCAGCCACTCGCCATTGCTCGAGAGCCCGCCGTGGTTCTCGACAATCACACTGATGCCCTGCGCGGCGCCGTATTCGCCCACCCGGCGCAGGCCGTCGGCGGCCAGCTTCTGCTGCTCGGCGTACTCGCCCTGGCTTGCGGCGTTGACGCGAATGGCATGGCAGCCGAGCACCTTGGCTGCGTCCACCCACGGCTTGTGGTTCTCGACCGCCTTGGTGCGTGCGGCCTCCTCCGGGGCACCAAGCATGCCCTCCCCGTCGACCATGATCAGCACGTTCTTCAGGCCCAGGCCCTCGGCGCGGGACTTCAGGTCGGCCAGGTACGCGGTGTCCTTTGCCTTGTCCTTGAAGAACTGGTTGACGTACTCGAGCCCGGTCACGCCGTACTGCTCCTTGGCCAGCCGCGGGAAGTCGAGATTGGTGATCTCCTTCTTGAAAAGAGCCCGGTGCAGCGACCACTCGGCGAGCGAGATGGCGAAGCGACCCTTCTCCGGCGCCCGGAAGGCAAATGACAGGTCGGTGGTGGCGAGTGCGGCGCCCGCCACGGCGGTGGTCTGCAGGAATTGTCGGCGAGTGAACATTGGATAGGCTCCGGAAGTCGTGGTATTTCGCCACGCGGCTCCGTGGCCTGTCAAAGCTATACTGCGCGCCGGGACCCGTTTGCTCCCGGGTCCCCGGCGGGTGGCGACGGCGGCGGGTCGGTTTGGCGGGCGTCAAGGGAGCGGGGATGATCGGGACACGACTGGGGCAGTACCGCATCGATGCCCTCCTCGGCCAGGGGGGAATGGGCGCCGTGTACCTCGCGACCGACGAGATGCTCGGTCGCCAGGTCGCAATCAAGGTCTTGCGCGAGGATGCCGACGTCCAGGGCACCGCCACCGAGCGGTTCCGCAGCGAGGCGCAGATCCTCTCCCGCCTGGATCACCCGCAGATCCTCCGCCTGTACGGCTTCTCGCAGCACGAGGGTGTGCTGTACATGGTGACCGAGTTTGTCAGGGGCGAGGCGCTGCAACGGCGCCTCGAACGCGGCATCATCGTCGACACCCCGCAGGTGGTCGAATGGGCCAGTCAGGTGCTCGACGCCCTGCACTACGCCCACCAGCTCGGCGTGGTTCACCGCGACATCAAGCCGGCCAACATCCTCATCGACGACCGCAATCGCGCCCGGCTGCTCGATTTCGGCATCGCCCGCATCGTCGGCACCGAGGGTCCCACCCAGACTGGCCATGCCGTCGGCACCCTGACGTACATGGCGCCCGAACAGGTCCTGGACGAGACCATCGACGGCAGGGCCGACCTCTACGCCTTTGCCGTGGTGTTGTGTCAGATGTTCGCGGGACGCCGCCCCTATCGCAGCACGACCACGGCCGGACTCATTCGCGAGATCGTGGACGGTCCGTCGCCCGACGTCGCCGCCCTCCTGCCGCCCGAAACCGCCGTGTTCGCGCCGGCGCTGTTGCGCGCGCTCGCACGCCACCCCGCGGACCGCACGCCGACGGCCGGCCGGATGCGCGACGAGCTCGTGGCAGCCGCAAAGGGCCCGCTGCTGCCGCCGCCCATCCTGCCGCCGCTCAACGAGAAGGCAATCCCCACGGCGTCGGCGCCGATGCTGGACGCGACGCGGGCGGCCACCGGCGGTTTCGCCATCGACAGCGGCGCCAACCGTGTCGCCACGGGCCTGTCCGGCGGCGCCACTGACTCGACCCTTGCCGTACCACCGCCGATGTCGCGGGTTCGGCGGGTCGGCGGGCTGGCGCTGGTCGTGCCCGCGGTCCTGCTGTTGACCGCCGCGGCCGTGGGTTGGTACGTATTCGGCCCGAGCCGCCCGGATGCCCCGCCGGTGGCGGTGGCCCCGTCGGAATCGACGCCGCCATCGACAGTCCCGCCGACAGTCCCGCCGAGTCCTGGGACGACCGACCCCGACGCGGTGAACCAGCCCCCCCCGCCATCGGCCGGTCTGGCTGGCGCGTCCCCGACTACCGCACCAGAGACGCCCTCGACAGCGGCGCCAGCCGCGCGCGGTGCCCGCAGTGCGGCGACGGCACGCGCGGCAGCGGCACCGCCGCCTGCCACCGGCGGCAGCGTGGCGCTGCCTGCCCCCGACACCACCACACCGGCCGCGCTACCTGAGCCTGTCGAGGCGCCGCGCGCACCGGTGTCGGTGCCCAGCACCCCCGGCGCCACGCCAGCGACTGCCGTCTTCAAGGGCATGATCCTCATGGATCGCATCGACGACGAAGACGAAGAGCTGGACGTCTCGGTGCGCCTCGACGCCCGCCGCGTGGTGGTCCTGGACGAGGACGGCATTGCCAAGCGCTCGATCGGGTACGACTCGATTGCCCGCGCCACCTACAACAGCCGCAAGCCGGGCCGATTCTCCCTGCGTCGCGGCCCGAGCCACTGGCTGACGCTCGAAGTCGGCACCACGCCTATCGTCCTCCGTCTCAACGGTCGGACCTACGAGCAGGTGCTGACCGCGCTGCAGGGGCATGGCGTGCGGGTCGAGCGACAACCGTAGGAGGCCAGGTCGGGACAGGTCGTGACGATCGACTGCTACGGGGCGACGCGGCCGCGTGAGGGCAGCAGGGCAAACGAGGACGCCTTCTGGATCTGGCGACCATCGTCGGCGGTGGCTGCGCTGTGCGACGGCGCCGGCAATGCCTCGCAGTGTGCCGCCCCCGTGCTGCGGGCGTTCGCGCACCAGATCGAGGGCGGCCTGCTGGACGTGCAGCAGTTTCCGGCGTGGAGCCACTGGCTCGGCGGCACAGACGCGGCCATCGCCGGCGGCAGGCGGACCACCTTTGTCGGAGTCGCCATCGTGCAGCAGCGGCTGCTCGGTGCCTACGCGGGAGACTCCCGCGCGTATCTGGTGAACGAACATGGTTGCCGCCTGCTCAGCGACCATCCGTGCCCGCCCCTCGGGAGCGGAGTAGCCCTTGCTCGCCCCATCCACGAGCCATTGCAGCCGCACGACACCGTACTTCTGCTGAGCGACGGGGCGTGGACGCCGCTGCCGCTCACCATCATCCATCGCGCCGTCGTGGCGGCCCGGCTGACCGACTTCGCGGACCTGCCGGTCACGCTGCTCGACATGGCCGCCAGGCACGGTCGCTCCGACGACGACATGACCGTCGTCGCGATGCGAACACGATAGGCAGGGTGGAGGCGGCCGACTAGCGGACGGGGTCTTTGGGCCGCGTCGGCGCTTTCACAGGGTGTCTGGCAAGCGCGTCCAGCGCTTCCTTGATGGCCCGATCCAACTGCGGGTCCCTGCCGGCGATCACGTCGGCTGGCGTCTGCTCCACTTCGATATCTGGCGCGACGCCTTCGTTCTCCACGACCCAGCCTTCGTCGGTGAAGATCGCCAGGTTGGGCGCGGTGACCGTGCCGCCGTCCATCAGCACGGGGTAGCCGAGAATGCCGACCAGCCCGCCCCACGTGCGCTTGCCGACGATGGGTCCCAACTGGAACTTGCGGAACATCCACGGCAGCAGGTCTCCGCCCGAACCTGCGGTTTCGTCGGTGACCATGACCTTCGGGCCGAGGATCGCCGCGGCCGGGGTGCGGATCGGATCGCCGTGCCGGGTCGCCCAATAGCTGACCAGCGGGCGGCGCAGCAGGTCGATGTAGTAGTCGGCGACCTGGCCGCCGCCGTTGAAGCGCTCGTCGATGATCACCGCCTCCCGCCCGGTCTGGGGGTAGAAGTACCGCTTGAAGTACTCGTGTCCCAGTCCTGCGGTGTTGGGCACATACACGTAGGCGACACGACCCTTGGTGGCCTCGGTGACCTTGCGCAGGTTGCCTTCCACCCAGTCCCGGTTCCGGAGTCCGGCCTCGCTTTCGATCGGCACCACCTTGACCGTCCGCGAGCCGGTGCCGTCGGCGTTGGCGCCCACCGTCAACTCGACCAGCTTGCCGGCGGTGTTCTCGAACGGCGCGTGCAGGTTGGTGGCAGAGGCCCGGAGATCGACGCCATCCACGGCAAGCAGGAACTCCCCGGCCCTCACCTCGACGCCAGGCTCGGTGAGTGGCGCGCGCAGCGACGGCGTCCAGTTGAGCCCGCCGTAGACCTTGACAATGCGATAGCGATCGCTCACGACTTCGTAGTCGGCGCCGAGCAGGCCCCCGGGCACGGCGCCGGCCTTGCGGCGGGCGTCGCCCCCACCGCCGTAGGAGTGGCCTACCGAAAGCTCGCTGCCCATCCACTGGATCAGCCGCGCGAGGTCGGTCCGGTGCGCCAGGTGCGGCAGCAGTTGCGCGTACTTCTTCCTGATCGCCGGCCAGTCGCGGCCGTGGTAGTTGGTGGCGTAGAAGTAGTCGCGATTGATCCGCCAGGCTTCGTCGAAGATCTGTGGCCACTCGGCCTGCGGATCCACGCGTACCTGCACGGCCTCGACGTTGACCTTGCCCTCGGCACCGTCGACCTTCTTGGACGTGACCACCACGTGGTACGACGAGCCGTTGCGATACAGCAGCTTCTTGAGGTCCGCGCTCACGGCGTACGAATCGGCCGCCGCGACCCACGTCTCGGTCTTGCGGGTCTTCAGATCGAACTGTTGCAGCGATGACTTGCCGTCCGACGACCGCAGGAAGAACAGCTTGCCGTTCTCGCCGACCTGCAGATCCGAGTACTCCCCGACCGGCACGGGCAACGCCACGATGCGCGACCCGAGACCGTCGGGGTCAATCGCCGTCGCGGCTACGACGGCCTTGGCGGCACCCGCCTCCTTCCCCGCGTCGGCGACCTCGGCCTTCTCCTCGTCGCTCTCCCTGGCCAGCGGCGACACCTCGCCCTTCTTCAGCACCACCAGGTAGAGGGCGCTGGTCGAGCGCATGTCGGCGTTGGCCTGCGAGAACCAGTCGCGCACCGGGCCCGCATCGGTCGAGCCGAGCAGATACAGATACTTGCCACTGCGGTCGAAGACCGGCTCGCTGACGTCGCTGAGGCCGTCGGTGATGGCCATCGACGTCTTGGTATCCACCGACCAGACGAGGGCCGACTGGATCTGGGCGCGACTGGTCGTGGTGTAGGCGAGCCATTTGCTGTCTGGCGACCAGCTGTACGTGGTGTCCGAGAAGGCCCCGGGGCGGTAGATCGGCTCGGTCGCCACCGTGCTGATCGCGCTGCGCCCGACATCCAGGACGTACAGCGTGCGGCCATTGTCGCGGAAGGCGATGCGACTGCTGTCGGGCGACCAGACGGGCAAGTCGTAGAAGCCGCTGCCGGCAAGCGCGACCACCTTGGCCTCGCCCCTGCCGTCCTGGGCGCGGATGTGCAGTGCGTACTCGCCGCCCGCATCCGACACGTAGGCCAGGCTCTTGCCGTCAGGGGACCATGTCGGCGCCCGCTCGTGGCTGCCCGGCGTGGACGTGATGTTGCGCGGATCGCCCTTCTCGGCCGGCACCGTGACGATCTCGCCGCGATACTCCAGCGCCAGGCGCGCGCCGGACGGCGAGATCGACACCGCGCGGATCCATTCGGCACCTTTCACGAAGCGCGGCCGGAGTTCGACCAGGTCGGTGCCTATGCCGATGGTGAGACGACGCGACCGCTTCGCCCGCACGTCATAGAGGTGCAGGTAGCCTGCCTGCTCGTAGGCAATCCTGCCCGACGCCGCCGACAGGCCGAGCACCGGGAAGTCATCGTGCGAGGTCACGCGAAGGACGGCCTTGGACACCGGGTCGAATCGGTAGATGTTGAATTCGCCCTCGCGATCGGAACGGAAATAGAGCGCCGTGTCCAGCCACTGCGGATCGACGTCGTTGGCTCGCGTCGCAGGCTGGGCGATACGCTCGGTGGCGTGGGTCTTCGGGTCGTAGATGTGGATGGTGCCGACCGAGCCGCCGCGGTAGCGCTTCCACTGCAGGTGCGCCGGGTTCAGCGGGTTGTAGGCGATATGGCTGCCGTCGGCTGAGTAACTGCCGCGCGACGCGTTGGGAATGGGCAGGACGGCTTCCATCCCGCCCCGCCACGGCACCGTGAACAGCTGCGTGTAGCGGGTGGTGAACACCGCGCGCGGCGAGGTGAACAACACCTGCGATCCATCCGGGGTCCATCCCTGCACCAGATCGGCGCCGGGGTGCCAGGTCAGGCGCCGCGGCACGCCGCCGGCCACTGGCACCACGAAGACGTCGACGTTGCCGTCGTACTCGGCACTGAAGGCCAGGTGCGTCCCGTCTGGCGAGAAGGCCGGCGACCGTTCGATGCCCTCGTCGCTGGTGAGGCGCGCGACGTTGCGGCCCTCCAGATCGCACACGAACAGATCGCCCGCGTAGATGAACGCGACCTGACGCGCGCTGAGCGCCGGCTGCGAGAGCATCCTGGTGTCGGTGACGTCGAGCGCGGCAGCCGTCGGTGTCGCCGTCGCCATTGCGGCAACGGCGGCGAGGGCGGCCAGGCCACGGCGGATGGCCGGGCTCGGGGAGGACAGGCTCTGGGTCATGGGCATGGGTGGCGCCGCGCGACAGGCGCGGCACGACCCATTCTCCTACGAGCCATACCAGCGGCTGGTTCACGCCGCGTCGGACCCGTGACGACTACGGCTCCGAGGTGCGGGGCGCCTGCTGCGACTTCAGGCTGGCGGCCAGTTCCATCAACCGCACGAACTCGGCCCGCCAGCCGCCGGTGTCCGGCCCGATGGCGGCTTTGGCGCGGCTGGTGGCCGCAGCCAGTGAGGCCCCGGTCGCCAGCGGGTCGCTCCGCAGGACGAGCGCCGCCTCGGCCACGGCGCCGGCAAAGGCCGTGTCCTGGTCAGCGGCGACGACACCAGCAGGCACCTGGTGCGCCTGCAGCGCGCTCTGGCGGCCGTCGGGGCGCTTGTGACGCACGCTGACCGTCGCCAGTTCGCCGCCACGGTCCGCCGCCGCCGGCGCGGGTGGCGCCTGGTAGCGTAAGGCGGTCGTACCGGGCAGTGGTGCGTCCTGGCCGGCAGGGACGATCTCGTAGAGGGCCGTGACGGTGTGGCCTGCACCGATCTCTCCAGCATCCTGGGCATCGTCGGCGAAGGCCTCGGTCTGCAGGGCCCGGTTCTCGTAGCCAATCAGCCGGTACGCCGCCACGTGGCGGGGATTGAACTCGACCTGCAACTTGACGTCCTTGGCAATGGTGACCAGGGTGGCGCTGACCTGGTCGACAAGGGCGCGCCGGGCCTCCTGGAGTGAATCCAGGTACACGTAGTTGCCGTTTCCGCGGTCGGCGAGCGCCTCGAGGGTCGAGTCCTTGAGATTGCCGCGGCCGACGGCCAGCACCGACAGGAACACGCCGCTCTCACGTTCACGCTCGATCATCCTCGTCAGCTCGCCGACGCTGGTGACTCCGACGTTGAAATCGCCGTCGGTGGCCAGTACCACGCGGTTGACACCGCCCGTGATGAACCCCTGCCGCGCCGCCTGATAGGCCAGCTGAATACCGCCGGACCCGTTGGTCGATCCATGCGCCTCGAGCTTGTCGATGGCCGCGTGGATCTGCTGCCGCTGGTCGCCGGCAGTCGAGGGCAAGACCATCTCGGTGCGGCCGGCGTACACGACCAGGGCGATTCGATCACGCGACGTCATCTGGTCGACGAGCAGGCGCAGGGCGTCGCGCACCAGCGGCAGCTTGTCTCGAGACTCCATCGAGCCCGACACGTCCACGAGGTACACCAGGTTGCGACCTGCGGGACGGTCGGTCGGCACGTGGCGCCCACGCAGGGCCACCCGGAGCAATCGGTGCTGGGCGTTCCATGGGCAGGCGCTCACGCTGGTCGACACCGCGAGGGCGTCGTCGCCGGCGGGCGGCGGGTACGCGTAGGTGAAGTAGTTGATCCACTCCTCGACACGCACGGCATCGGTAGGCGGCAGCTCGCCTTCGACGAGGTATCTCCGTGCGTTGCTGTACGACGCGGAGTCGACGTCGACGCTGAACGTGGAGAGCG
>Ga0136633_1001182_pt1 | contig 19467 bp, 15 predicted proteins | sample AntDrymeUQ832206_2_FD_105494 | JGI IMG/M metagenome (GOLD analysis project Ga0136633, IMG submission 105494) | Polar desert sand microbial communities from Dry Valleys, Antarctica - metaG UQ83 (22.06) | ecosystem: Environmental > Terrestrial > Soil > Desert | place: Antarctica: Dry Valley...
CGGCCACTACCTGACGTTCGGTTATGCGCCCACGTCTGCCATTTCGCGACCTTCTCCCGTAATTCTAAAGCAGACGTTGGCGCCAACAGGCTGTTGAGGTCAATTCTGGCGATAGCGCAGCTCGTTGCGGGCAAGGCGAAGAATACCTTCGACAAAATCGAACTCGCTCGCCGGAAACCAGATCGGCGTGATGCCGAGCTGGAGCAGATAGCTGTTGCGATCGTGCAAGGTATAGGGAGCGAACACGCCATTGGGCAGGAGCACGACAGTGTGCAGGTTGCACTCCTCGATCAGCGATTGCTTGAGGGTGTAGAAAATGGTGGGCGTGACTTGACCGTCGGCTCTGCTGCTGGCCTGACGTAGTCCTGACCATTGATCTCGATCAAAACGCATCGCGGCAATTTCGAGAAATGATAGGCAACGTTAAACCGGATGGAGTGACTGGTTTTGCAAACACGCGGTGAACAGATGCTGGCCCTGAGGCGTGCTCGGTTGGCAGCGGCACCTGCTTTCCTTCGCGGCGGCTATCGGCCGTTCTTCTTTCTTGGCGCGCTCTGGGCGATCATCGCTCTGAGCTTGTGGCTAGCGACCCTTGTCGGATGGCTGACTCTCCCAAGTGCCCTTGATGCCCTGGCCTGGCATCGGCACGAGATGCTGTTCGGATTCGTCGGTGCGATCGTCGCCGGGTTCCTGCTCACCGCGATCCCCAATTGGACCGGCCGGCTACCCATTGCTGGCGCGCCGCTCGCCGCGCTCGTTACGTTGTGGGCAGCCGGGCGGCTATTGCTGCTTTCCTCGGCGACGGTCGGCCTCGCCGTGGCGGCTTTATTCGACGTCGGTTTCTATGTCGTGCTGGCATGGGTTGCCGCGCGCGAGGTCATTGCCGCCAAGAACCGCAACAAGCCGATCGTCCTGATTGTTCTGTTGTTCGGTATCGCCAATGCCATCGATTATGCCGGTGCGGCCGGCCTGATCACTGACGATTCGTTAGGCATCCGCGGCGCGATCAGTTTGGTCACGCTGTTGATCTCGCTCATCGGCGGCCGGATCATCCCCTCGTTTACGCGCAACTGGCTCGCCAAGCAGGGCATTCGGCACGGTCTGCCAGGGCAGCCGGGCCGGTTCGACATTCTGACGATCGCGCTTACGGCTGCAGCATTGCTATCGTGGGTGGCGGCTCCTTCCAGTGCCGCCTCGGGGACAGCATTAATCGTCGCCGCGGCCTTCCAGATGGTACGGCTTGCCCGCTGGGCTGGGTTCAGGACCTTTCGCGATCCCCTCGTCGTCATTCTCCACATCGGTTATCTCTGGGTTCCCGTCGGACTGGCATTACTCGGAGCGTCGCTGATTGTCGGGACGATACCGGCGAGCGCGGCAATCCATGCGCTCACCGCCGGTGCGATGGCGACGATGATCCTGGCGGTGATGACTCGGGCGACCCTTGGCCATACCGGACGGGATTTGAAGGCCAATCCCGCCACCACGGGGATCTATGTCCTGGTCACCCTTGGCGCGCTGTTGCGGGTCGCTGCCGGGCTCGGGTTCGTCGATTACCAGATTGGCCTGCACGTTGCCGGATGCGCTTGGCTCGGCGCATTCTTGCTGTTCCTGATTGTGTATGGACCGATGCTCTTTCGCCCGCGGGTGGATGGCAGCCTGTAGGTAGAACGCCGGGCCGTTTTGGTGTCGAAGCGCACCTCGCCTTCCGGCCGGGCAATCCCTTGCATGGGTCGTATGGACGCCTTTCGCTAGCTGCTTTTGAGATGGATCAATTCCCACATCTTGGGCTGCGCTAACAATCCTCCCACAACATGAAGGAACGGACGACGGCATTCGACGTGGGGCTGGCTGAAGAGATTTGGACGAGCAAATATCGCTTCAATCCCGATAGCGGTGAACCCGACGAGGATTATGAAGCGACTGCGGCGCGGGTCGCCCGGGCAATAGCTGAAGCCGAACCGCCCGATGTGAGAGACCATTGGCGCGCCCGTTTTTACGATGCGATGCGCGACTTCCGGTTCATCCCGGCAGGACGGGTGATTGCCGGTGCCGGCACGGGACGCGCGGTGACCTTGTTCAACTGTTTCGTGATGGGCACCATCCCCGACAGTCTCGAGGGAATTTTTGCGCATCTGAGCGAAGCTGCGGTCACCATGCAGCAGGGTGGTGGTGTCGGCATGGATTTTTCCACCATCCGTCCCAACGGCAGCCGTGTCCATGGCGTCGGTGCTGAAGCCTCCGGTCCTTTATCGTTCATGGACTGCTGGGATGCGATGTGCCGCACGGTTCATTCCGCCGGCCAGCGGCGTGGAGCGATGATGGGGTGCTTGCGGATCGATCATCCCGACATCGAATCGTTCATCGATGCCAAACGGGATCCTGCGCGCCTGCGCAATTTCAACCTCTCGGTGCTGGTCACCGACGCCTTCATGGAGGCGCTTGGTGCCGATGAGGATTGGCCGTTAAAGTTCAACGGGGAAGTGGTTCGCACCCTTCGCGCGCGGGACCTGTGGGAACGGCTGATGCGCGCCACCTATGACTGCGCCGAACCAGGGGTGATTTTTGTCGATCGGGTCAACCAGTGCAACAATCTCGCTTATTGTGAGACGATTGCTGCCAGCAACCCCTGCGGTGAGCAGATGCTCCCGCCCTATGGCGCCTGTCTGCTCGGTTCGATCAACCTTGCCCAGATGATTGAGCGGCCGTTCGAGCCCGAGGCCCGCATCGATGACGAAGCGCTGGCCGACATCACTCGAACTGCCGTGCGCCTTCTCGATAATGTCATCGACATCTCCCGCTATCCGCTCAGCCAGCAGGAGGCCGAGGCCAAAGCCAAACGGCGTATCGGACTTGGCATCACCGGCCTTGCCGATGCGCTTCTCTTCTGTGGCAAGGCCTATGGCAGCGGTCCGGCGGTCGAGCAGACTCGGCACTGGCTCAGCATCATCAAGCGCGAAGCCTATCGCGCGTCGGCCAGCCTCGCAGCGGAAAAAGGCGCCTTTCCGCTTTACGATGAGAAGATTCTCGATGCGCCCAACCTTCATAGCCTGGACACGGAGACAAGAGTCCAGATTGCCGAGCAAGGCCTTCGCAATGGCTGTCTGACTTCGATCGCACCGACGGGCACGACGTCGCTCCTGGCGGGGAATGTCTCATCGGGCATCGAGCCGGTCTTCGCTTATGCCTATGAGCGGCGCATCCTCCAGCCTGACGGAAGTGCGCGACACGAACCGGTTGAGGATTATGCAATGCGCGTGTGGCGGCGCCTTAAGGGCGACGAGCCGCCGCCCGAGACGCTGTTCGTCAGCGCCCAGACGTTGAAGCCATCGGATCATCTTACCATGCAAGCTGCCGCCCAGGCGCTAATCGACAGCTCGATTTCAAAGACCGTCAATTGTCCCCAGGGCATTAGCTTTGAAGCCTTCGCCGACATTTATGTCGAGGGCTATCATCTCGGCTGCAAGGGCCTCACCACCTACCGTCCTAATGCCGTCACGGGATCGGTCTTGACGGTTGCAGACCAGCCGAAGCGAGGCGTCGAGCAGGATGTGCAGCTGATGCCGCGAGGACAAGCGCTCCAAGGGACAACCTACAAGCTCAAATGGCCCGAAAGTGCGCATGCGGTCTATGTCACCATCAACGATGTCGGGGACGAGAACGAGCGGCGACCGTTCGAAATCTTCGTCAACTCGAAGAATATGGAGCATTACGCCTGGACGCTAGGACTGACGAGGATGATTTCGGCGGTGTTTCGCCGCGGCGGCGACGTCAGTTTCGTACCCGAGGAGCTTAAGGCCGTATTTGATCCACGCGGCGGAGCCTGGATGGGGGGCAAATATGTCCCGTCGCTGCTGGCCGCGATCGGCGGCATCATCGAGGACCATCTCGCCGCCAACGTGTATCAGTCACTGCCCCAGCATGACCCGACCGAGCCCGCTCCCGCCACACGCGGTATCTGCCCGCAGTGCGGTGCTGCCGGACTGGTCAAACTCGAAGGCTGCAACAATTGCCTGGAGTGCGGCTATTCCAAGTGCGGTTGAGGCACTTCTGCGCTTCAGATCGCCCGGCTATGATGATCGCCGGCGGTTGAAAGGTGCGCATCGAACGCAGCCGCTATCGAGCGCACCAGCGGGAAAGCATGGGGCTTGACCGCGATCGATGTCCCCTGCCGTTCGAGCAGACCGTCGGCAATGAACGGCTCGAGCTTGGCATGTGCGAGAAGCGAGGCCGCGTCGACGCTGAAGGTCCGGCATAGCGCCCCGACGTCGACGCGGCGGTCGCACATCAGCCGCTCGATGAGAGCAGCGCGCAGGCAATCCTCGCCGTTGAACCGGTAGCCGCGGGCAATGGGCAGCCTCCCATTCTCAACGCGCCGCTGATATTCGGGTATCGCCACCACGTTCTGCACATAACCCATCGGCATCCGGCCGATGGCGGAGGCGCCAAGACCGATCAACAGTTCGGCCTGATCGGTAGTGTACCCTTGGAAGTTACGGCGCAGCGTACCGCGCGCGGCGGCAAGGGCAAGCGGGTCATCGGGGAGCGCGAAATGGTCGAGTCCGATCTCGACATAGCTGGCGGCGACGAGCGCATCGGCAATCGCCCGCGCCTGCGCCCAGCGCTCTTCGCCGTCGGCAAGGCTCGACGCCTCGATCCGGCGCTGATGTTTTTTGAAGAATGGCACATGCGCATAGCCGAACACGGCAATACGATCGGGCATCAGGCGCAGCGCCATTTGAACCGTGTCGATACAGGACTCGATCGACTGAAGCGGCAGACCGTAGATCAGATCAAAGTTGATCCGGGCGATGCCGCTGGCGCGCAGCCGGTCCACCGCGCTCTTCGTCTCCTCGAAACTCTGAACGCGATTGATGGCGCGCTGCACGGCCCGATCGAAACTTTGGACACCAAGGCTGGCGCGATTAAAGCCGCTGGTTCCGAGTGCCGCTGCCATGCCAGGTGACAGGGTACGCGGATCAATCTCGATCGCGACCTCGGCTGAATCTCGGAACACGAACCGCGCCCGCAGTTCAGCCATCAGCGCGCGCATCTGGTCCGGCCGCATCATAGTCGGAGTGCCGCCTCCGAAATGCAGATGACTGACGCTAATCGGCCGGGACGCGTGGCTGGCGACGAGCCTGATCTCGTCGAGAAGACTTGCAACGTAGCGCGTCACCGGTGCCTCGCGCGCCGCAACGGTCGTGTGACAGCCGCAATACCAGCACATCGCGCGGCAGAAGGGGACGTGGACATAGAGGGAAGCGTCGGCGCCCTCGGGCAATACGGCGAGCCAGGAGCGATAATCGGCCTCGTTGATTTCGGCAGAGAAATGGGGCGCTGTCGGATAGCTTGTGTAGCGCGGCACACATGCACTGCCGTAGCGCTCAATGAGGCTGGCGGTGAGGCGGTCAGTCATATGATCCCCGCGCTACACGTCTTGCCAATTGAATAATTGATTCAGATCATCTTGCGGCGCAGTACAAGACTCTAGCTGGTACGCGTCGAAGTAACTTCGCCGGAGGTCAGGAACATGACCGAATCAGCATCTGTCAAAGAGCGGGGCCTCATCGATAGTTTCGGTCGACGCATCGACTATGTCCGCCTGTCCGTTACCGATCGTTGCGATCTTCGCTGCCGCTACTGCATGGCCGAGCGCATGCAATTCCTTCCCAAGCGTGAGATTCTCACGCTTGAGGAACTTGTCGCGCTGGCGGACATCCTCATTGCCCGCGGTGTGAGAAAAATCCGTCTTACCGGCGGCGAGCCATTGGTCCGGCGCGGCGTGCTCGATCTGGTTCGCGCGCTTGGGCAGAAGCTGGGCGAGGGCCTTCAGGAACTGACGCTCACCACCAACGCCACCCGCATGGAACGGTTCGCGGCGGAGTTGCACGAAGCGGGGGTTCGCCGCATCAATATCAGCCTTGACAGTCGGCAGCCTGAGCGGTTCGCGCACATCACGCGCGGCGGCGATGTCCACCAGGTGCTGCGCGGCGTGGATGCGGCGCTTTGCGTGGGTCTTGCGGTCAAGATCAACATGGTCGCGCTGGCTGGCGTCAATGAGGATGAGGTCGAGGACATGCTGCGCTGGTGCGCCGCGATGGGCTTGGGCCTTACGCTCATCGAGACGATGCCGCTCGGCGAGATCGAGGAAGACCGGACCAGTCATTATCTGCCGTTGGATGTCGTCAAGCGGCGGCTGGAACAGCGCCTAACGCTTGTGCCCTCGCTTATTCGCAGCAGCGGGCCGGCGCGCTATTTCGACGTGCTCGAAACCTCTTCCCGACTTGGTCTTATCACCCCGCTGACCAACAATTTCTGCGCCGGCTGCGACCGCATCCGCATCGCTGCGACGGGGACGGTCTATGGCTGCCTTGGCCATGATCAGAAGGTTGAATTGCGCGATGCGCTGCGTGGCGGTGGCCGCGAGGCGGTCGGTGCGCTGCTTGACCGCCTACTTGCCGGAAAACCCGAGCGACACGACTTCCGTATCGCCGGGAGCCCCGCGGTAGCGCGCCACATGAGCGTCACCGGAGGCTGACGGTGGGGCGAGTATGCATATCCCTGCTTGAAATGATTTTGATCAATTGCCGCCTGGTGGATTGGTCCACAAAGCCAGCCACAGCGAACCGGATTTCGCGGGGGACCAACGATGGCGGATAAGATAATCGAGCAGCCGGCTGAAGGCGCTCGCCAGGTTCTGTGGACCAGCACCATTGCCTTTACCGTCTGCTTTGCTGTGTGGACGATTTTCTCGATCATCGGGCTGGGCGTCAAGGACGAGCTTGGCCTTTCCGAGACCGAGTTCGGGCTTCTCATCGGAACGCCAATCCTCACTGGCTCGCTCAGCCGGGTGATGCTGGGTGTGTGGGCCGACCAGATCGGTGGCCGGCGGGTATTCGCCGGTGTTATGGTGCTGGCCGCGATTGCGACCTTCCTGACGTCCTATGCCGACACCTATGGCGAATTGCTGATTGCAGCATTGGGCGTCGGCATTGCCGGCGGCTCCTTTTCGGTCGGCGTCACCTATGTCTCCAAATTCTACCCCAGGAATCGCCAGGGCACGGCGCTCGGTATTTTCGGCGCCGGCAATGTCGGCGCCGCGGTCACCAAATTCCTCGCGCCGTTCGTAATGGTAGCGATGGGCTGGCAAGCGGTCGCGCAGATCTGGGCTGCCGGCCTGCTCGCCATGACGATCATTTTCCTCGCCCTGACGCGCGAGGATCCCGACCAGCTGGCGCGCAAGCGCGAGGGCCGCAAGGGAGTGTCGATGCGCGAGCAGCTCGTCGTCCTCAAGAATGTTCAGGTGTGGCGCTTCGCACTCTATTATTTCTTCGTGTTCGGGGCCTTTGTCGCGCTCGCCCTGTGGCTGCCGCGCTACCTCATCGGCGTCTACCACCTCGACGTGAAGTCGGCCGGCATGCTCGCGGCTTTCTATTCGGTTCCGGCCAGTATCTTTCGGATTTATGGCGGCAAGCTTTCCGATCGGTATGGCGCGCGCTCGATCCTCTATGTGACCTTCGGCGTCTCGGTGCTGTGCACCTTCATGCTTTCCTATCCGCCAACCACCTACATCATCGAGGGTGTGCGCGGGCCAATCAGCTTCAGGACCGAGATGGGCCTTGTTCCCTTCCTGGTAACGATCTTCGTGCTCGGTTTCTTCATGAGCCTCGGCAAAGCCGCAGTGTTCAAGCACATCCCGGTCTATTACCCCAACCATGTCGGCGCGGTCGGCGGGCTGGTCGGAATGATCGGCGGCCTCGGCGGCTTTGTCCTGCCACTTGCCTTTGGCGCGCTGAATGATCTGACCGGGGTGTGGACGAGCTGCTTTGTCCTGTTGTTCGTACTGGTCGGTGTGGCCACGGTCTGGATGCATGTCACCATCCGCCAGATGGAGGCGAGCGCCAAGCGCAAGGGCACGTCCGAAAAAGTCCCCGAACTTCCCGAAATGCAGGGCTTTGGCGAGCCGGGGATCATCGCTCCACCGCGGCGCGTGGCCGGGCCGATTGCCGATTGGCGGCCCGAGGATCCAGGCTTCTGGAAATCCGGCGGCCGGGCGGTGGCCCATCGCAACCTATGGATTTCGACCTATTGCCTTCTCCTCTCCTTTGCCGTCTGGATGGTGTGGAGCGTGGTGGTGGCGCGATTGCCGGCGATCGGGTTTGCCTTCACCACCGGCCAGTTGTTCTGGCTGGCAGCGCTGCCGGGCCTGTCGGGCGCGACTCTGCGCATCTTCTATGCGTTTCTGGTGCCGGTATTTGGCGGGCGACTGTGGACGACGTTGTCGACCGCCTCCCTGCTTATCCCGGCGTTCGGCATCGGCTATGCCATCCAGGATCCCAATACGCCCTATCTCATCTTCCTGGTCCTGGCGCTGCTGTGCGGGCTCGGCGGCGGCAATTTTGCCTCGTCGATGGCCAATATCAGCTACTTCTTCCCCAAGGCCGAAAAGGGCAATGCGTTGGCGATCAATGCCGGGCTCGGAAACCTTGGCGTCAGCGTGATGCAATTCCTGGTGCCGGTGGTGGTGACGATGAGCCTGTTCGGCGCGCTTGGCGGGCAGTCCCAAAGCGCCGCCGACGGCGCCCAGTTGTGGATGCAGAACGCCGGTTTCATCTGGATCCCCCTGATCATTCTTGGCAGCGTCGCCGCCTGGTTCGGGATGAACGACATATTGAGCGCCAAATCCTCCTTTGCCGACCAGGCGACCATCTTCGGTCGGCTGCACACTTGGCTGATGTGCTGGCTTTATACCGGCACGTTTGGGACGTTCATCGGTATGTCGGCGGGTTTTCCCTTGCTCGCCAAGCTGGTGTTCCCGGACGTGAATGCGCTGCGCTATGCCTTTATCGGGCCGCTGCTTGGAGCGCTCTCGCGGGCCGCCACGGGGTGGGTTTCCGATCGTTATGGCGGAGCCAGGATCAGCTTCGTGGTTTTCCTCGTCCAGATTGCTGCCGTCCTCGGCATGATCTGGTTCCTCGATGCGCGCAGCTTCCCTGGTTTCTTCGCGATGGTGCTGTTGCTGTTCGTTGCCAGCGGCATCGGCAATGCGTCGACCTTTCAAATGGTCCCCGGCATCCTCCGGCGCGAGATCGACCGCACGGAGCCGAACCTCCCCGAACCGCAGCGGCGCCAGCAGGCCGAACGTGAATCTGCGGCCGTTATTGGCTTCACCTCGGCGATTGCCGCATATGGCGCCTTCTACATCCCCAAGGCCTATGGCTCGTCGATCGAGCTCACTGGCACCGCCAACGCGGCGCTGTGGGGCTTTCTCATCTTTTACATCAGCTGCGCTGCACTGACCTGGTTCGCCTACAGCGGACCGCACGGACTACTGTTTGATCTTGAGCGAAAGTCGGCGCGTCGACCGGCCACTACCGTACCGGCATAGAAGGATACATCGGATGAGCCATTTCCTCGACCGCCTGACCTTTTTTCGCCGGGCGCGGGACAAATTCTCCGACGGACACGGGATCACCACCAACGAGTCGCGCGAGTGGGAGGACGCCTACCGAAAGCGCTGGGCGGCCGACAAGATCGTGCGCTCGACACACGGCGTCAATTGCACCGGATCCTGCTCGTGGAAAATCTACGTTAAGGGCGGCATCGTCACGTGGGAGACGCAGCAGACCGACTATCCGCGCACCCGCCCGGATCTTCCTAACCACGAGCCGCGTGGCTGTCCGCGCGGCGCAAGCTACAGCTGGTATCTCTATTCGGGGACGCGCATCAAATACCCGTTGGTTCGAGCGCGTCTGATCCGCCACTGGCGCGAGGCCCGGAAGACGATGACCCCGGTCGCCGCCTGGAAATCGATTGTCCAGAATACCGACAAACGCCGAGACTGGGTTTCAAAGCGCGGACGTGGCGGGTTCGTGCGTGTCGGCTGGGACGAGGTCACCGAGGTCATCGCTGCGGCCAACGCCTACACCATCAAGGAATATGGCCCCGACCGCATCGCCGGCTTCTCGCCCATCCCGGCCATGTCGATGATCTCCTACGCGGCCGGCAGCCGCTATTTGTCGCTGATAGGCGGGACGCTGTTGAGCTTTTATGATTGGTATTGCGACCTGCCGCCTTCGAGCCCGCAGACCTGGGGCGAGCAGACCGACGTGCCCGAGAGCGCTGACTGGTACAATGCCGGCTTCCTGCTCGTCTGGGGCTCCAACATTCCGATGACGCGCGCGCCCGATGCGCATTTCTACTCGGAAGTGCGCTACCGGGGCGCCAAGAGCGTCGTGATCTCGCCCGATTATAACGAGGCGGCCAAATTCTCGGACCTGTGGTTGCATCCCAAGCAGGGCACCGACGCTGCGCTCGCGCTCGCGCTTGGTCACGTCGTGCTGCGCGAATTCCACGTCGATCGGCAAGCGGAGTATTTCGCCGATTATACTCGCAAATATTCCGATTTTCCGCTGCTCGTCAAATTGGTCGAGCGCGACGACCGGCTGGTGCCGGACCGACTGCTGCGCGCCGCCGACATGGCCGGCGCACTGGGCGAGACCAACCATCCCGACTGGAAGGCGGTCGCCTATGACGAGCTCAGCGGTGAACTGGTTGCCCCGCTCGGCGCTGCGGGCCACCGCTGGGGCGATCCAGGCAAGTGGAATCTCGAGGAGAAGGACGGACAAGAGCGCCAAGTGAGGCTGCGGACCTCCCTGGCGGATGCCCACGATGCCATCGTGCCCGCCGCCTTCCCGTATTTCGGCTCGACCGCACCGCATGATTTCGTGGCCACCGACCATGACGAAATCCTCATGCGCAACGTGCCGGTCAAAGAGCTCAAGATGGCCGACGGCAGCAAAGGCTATGTCGCTACCGTCTTCGACTTGTTCTGCGCCAATTATGGCCTCGACCGCGGCTTCGGCGGCGGCAATGTCGCCAAGAGCTACGACGAAGACCTACCGTTCACCCCCGCTTGGGCGGAGAAGGTAACCGGCGTACCGCGCGCGGCAATCATCCAGGTCGCACGAGAGTTCGCCGCCAATGCCGAAACGACCAAGGGTCGATCGATGGTCATCCTAGGGGCGGGGCTGAACCATTGGTATCACATGGACATGAGCTACCGCGGCATCATCTCGCTGCTGGTGATGTGCGGCTGCGTCGGCCAGTCGGGGGGCGGCTGGTCGCACTATGTCGGCCAGGAGAAGCTGCGGCCGCAAGCGGGATGGTTGCCGCTCGCGTTTGCGACCGACTGGACGCGTCCGGTTCGCCAGATGAACGGCACCAGCTTCTTTTACGCTCATACCGACCAGTGGCGTTACGAATCGCTGAAGGTCTCGGAGATCCTGTCTCCGGTGGCGCCAGCGGGCGATTGGTCGGGCTCGATCATCGACTTCAACGTGAAGGCGGAGCGGATGGGCTGGCTTCCGTCGGCACCGCAGCTACAGGCGAATCCGATCGAACTTGGCCGAAAGATCGCTGAGGCCGGCGCCGACCCTGCAACTGTGGTCACCGACGGGCTGAAAGCCGGCGATATCAAGCTCGCCTGTCATGATCCGGACAACCCCTTGAACTGGCCGCGCAACATGTTCTTCTGGCGCTCGAACGTGCTGGGCGCGAGCGGAAAAGGTCACGAATATTTCCTGAAACATCTTGTGGGATCGATGCACGGTGTCGTTGGAACCGACGAGGAAGCGGCCGGCATCGATCGACCTCAGGAGATCGTGTGGCATGACGACGCTCCGGTCGGAAAGCTCGACCTGATGGTCAATATCGACTTCCGCATGTCGACGACCAGCCTCTATTCGGACATCGTGCTGCCCACCGCCACCTGGTACGAGAAGCACGATCTAAACACGTCGGATATGCATCCCTTCATCCATCCGCTCTCGGCAGCAGTGGACCCGGCGTGGGAGACGAAGAGCGACTGGAATATTTTCCGCGCGATCGCGAAGAAGTTTTCCGACATTGCGCCTGAAGTGCTCGGCGTCGAGCAGGATCTCGTGCTGAGCCCGATCCTCCATGACACGCCGGCGGAACTCGCCCAGCCCTACGAACCAAGGGACTGGACCCGGGGCGAATGCGATCCGATACCCGGCAAGACCATGCCGGGGGTAAGCCTCGTCGAGCGCAATTATCCCGAAACCTACGCCCGCTTCACATCGATGGGTCCGGCCCTCGAAGCGCTCGGCAACGGCGCCAAGGGTCTCAACTGGGATACGAAGCGCGAGGTCGAGCTGCTCGGCGATCTCAACGGACGGGTGCTTGATGGAGTTACCGCAGGCCGGCCGAAGATCGATACCGACATCGATGCTTGCGAGACCATCCTGATGCTCGCCCCCGAGACCAATGGCGAGGTTGCCGTCAAGGCTTGGGAAGCATTGGGCAAGGTCACCGGCCGCGATCATGGTCATCTCGCCCAAGGCAAGGAGGAGGAAAAGATCCGCTTCCGCGATGTCACTGCCCAGCCAAGGAAGATCATCTCCTCACCGATCTGGTCAGGGCTCGAAAGCGAGCACGTCTGCTACAATGCCGGCTACACCAACGTCCACGAACTCATCCCGTGGCGCACGCTGACCGGACGTCAGCAACTTTACCAGGATCATCACTGGATGCGGGCTTTTGGCGAGGGGTTCGTCACCTGGCGGCCGCCAATTGACACCAAGACTGTCCGGCAGGTGTTGGGTAAACTGCCCAACGGCAACACCGAGATCCTGCTCAATATCCTCACGCCGCACCAGAAATGGGGCATCCATTCGACCTACACTGAAAATCTCATCATGCTCAGCCTTAGTCGCGGCGGGCCGACGGTATGGATCAGCGAGGATGACGCCAAAGCCGCCGGGATCGTCGATAATGACTGGATTGAGGTATTCAACGTAAATGGGGCGCTGACAGCAAGGGCGATCGTGTCGCAGCGGATCATGCCGGGTTCGGCGCTCATGTATCATGCGCAAGAGAAGCTGGTGAACACCGTCGGCTCGGAGATCACCGGTCAGCGCGGCGGCATTCATAACAGTGTGACGCGAATCAACATGAAGCCGACGCACATGATCGGCGGCTATGTCCAACTCGCCTATGGCTTCAACTATTACGGCACGGTTGGGGCGAACCGCGACGAGTTCGTAATTGTCAGGAAGATGAGCAAGGTAAACTGGTTCGACAAGGCGGCGGACGACAGCGCCAATGTCGAGGGCGGCACGGCCGACTGGGGAACCGGCGTCGAGGCGGCCCGAATGGCCGGAAAGGAGGCCGCGTCATGAAGGTCCGCGCACAGATTGCGATGGTGCTCAACCTCGACAAGTGCATCGGCTGCCATACCTGCTCGATCACCTGCAAAAACGTCTGGACCAACCGCGAAGGCCTTGAATATGCCTGGTTCAACAATGTCGAGACCAAGCCCGGCATCGGCTATCCCAAGGACTGGGAGAATCAGGACCGCTGGAAGGGCGGCTGGGTTCGCAAGAAGAATGGCAAGATCGTGCCGCGCCAGGGTTCCAAATGGCGTATTCTCTCGAAGATTTTCGCCAACCCCCATCTCCCGGAGATCGACGATTTCTACGAGCCCTACACGTTCGATTATGAGTGGCTCCAGGCGGCGCCGGAGCTGCAGGCCCAGCCGACGGCACGGCCCCGCTCACTGGTGACGGGCGAGCTGCTCGACAAGATCGAATGGAGCGGCAATTGGGAGGACATGCTCGGCGGCGAGTTCGAAAAGCGCAGCCACGACTATAACTTCGAGGGTGTTCAGAAAGAGATTTACGGGCAATTCGAGAAGACGTTCATGATGTATCTGCCGAGGCTGTGCGAGCATTGTCTCAATCCGTCCTGCCTCGCTTCCTGCCCGTCGGGCGCGATCTACAAGAGGGCGGAAGATGGTATCGTCCTTATCGACCAGGAGAAGTGCCGCGGCTGGCGGATGTGCGTCTCAGGCTGCCCCTACAAGAAGATCTATTACAACTGGTCGACGGGCAAATCGGAGAAATGCATCTTCTGTTATCCTCGCATAGAGGCCGGTCAACCGACTGTCTGCTCGGAAACCTGCGTCGGGCGTATTCGCTATCTGGGCGTCGTCCTTTACGATGCCGACCGGATCGAAGCAGCAGCCTCGGTCGAGGACCCCAAGGATCTCTATCCCGCACAACTTGGCGTGTTCCTCGATCCCAATGACGTCGCCGTTCAGGAGGCGGCACGCGCGGAAGGCATCACCGACCAGTGGCTCGAGGCGGCGACCTGTTCGCCCGTCTACAAGATGGCGATGGAGTGGAAGATCGCCTTCCCGCTTCACCCGGAATATCGCACGCTGCCGATGGTCTGGTACGTGCCACCCTTGTCGCCGATCCAGTCGGCGGCCGAGGCCGGTAAGATGTCGGTTCAGGATGGCATGCCGGACGTGCGCAGCTTGCGCATTCCGCTGCGTTATCTCGCCAATCTTCTGACCGCGGGCGACGAGGAGCCGATCGCCGCGGCGCTCGAGCGCATGCTGGCGATGCGCGCCTACATGCGCGCCAAGAGCATCGAAGGCCGGATCGATGAGTCGATCCCCGAGCGCGTCGGCCTGACCCGTGAGATTATCGAGGACATGTACAAGATCATGGCGCTCGCTGCTTACGAGGACCGCTATGTCATCCCGACCGCGCGGCGTGAGTTCGAGGAGGACGCGTTTGTACTGCGCGGCTCGTCGGGCTTCGGCTTCCGCGAAAACACGCAAGGCTCGAGCAAGATCAATCTGTTTGGCGGCGCCAAGACACATCGCAAAACCAGGATGGATGTCCCAACATGAAGTTGACCTTAAGAGCTTTCGCCGCCTTGCTTGGTTATCCGTCCGCCGAGCTCAAGGAGCATGCGACCGACATCCGCGAGGCGATCGCCAAGGAGGCGGCGCTTGGTGCCGCAAGCAGGCGTCTGGAAGCGTTGCTTCGGGCCTTCGAAAGAGACGATCTGCTTGAGCTTCAGGCGGCCTATAGCGAGCTGTTCGATCGCTCGCGCTCGCTGTCTTTACATCTGTTCGAGCATATCCACGGCGACAACCGCGAGCGCGGTCAGGCCATGATCGACCTTGGCCAGCAATATCTGGAGAGCGGCTTCTTTCTCGAAACCAACGAGCTTCCCGATTTCGTGCCGATATACCTTGAATATGCGTCGTGCCTTGAGCCTGGCGAGGCGCGGGAAATGCTGGCGCAGCCAGCGCATGTTTTCGCGGCGCTGGCTGAGAGACTGGACAAGAGACAATCCACCTATGCGGGCATCTTTCATGCCCTTGTCAGCTTGGCAGGCGTACGGCCCGATTCCGCCGCCGTAGCCGAGATCGATGTGAACACGCCCAGGGAGGAACCGGCCGATATCGATGTGGACTGGGAAGAGGCTCCGGTCACCTTCAACTCGGCTGGAGCGCATGAAATGGGTGGCCCGACAGGTGTCGTCGCGAAAATCCGGGCTTCAAACCGCCCAGTCAATCAGGAGGCCGGACGATGAATGACTTCATCAATCAGCTCGCGTTCGGCTGGTATCCCTATCTTGCCGTCACGGTGCTCGTAGTCGGCAGCATCCTGCGCTTCGACAGCAATCAATACAGCTGGCGTTCGCAATCGAGCCAGTTTCTGAGACGCAAGCAAATGGTGCTTGGCTCCAACCTTTTCCACATGGGCATCCTCGTGCTGCTCGCGGGCCATTTCGTCGGACTGCTGACCCCGATCAACGTCTTTGATGCACTGGGGATCAGCCATGGCTTCAAGCAGACATCCGCGCTGGTAGTGGGCGGCATTGCCGGGCTCGCCGCCTTTGTCGGATGCTCGCTTCTTCTCCACCGTCGGCTATTCGACCCGCGTATCCGGAGGAGTTCATCGTTTGGCGACATCCTCGTGCTGGTGCTGATCTGGGCGCAGCTGGTGCTCGGGATCCTCACAACCTGGTGGACCCTTGAACATCTCGACGGCAGCGAGATGGTGCGGTTCATGAGCTGGGCGCATGGTGTGCTGACGCTCGATCCGGCCGCACCTCAGAACATCAAGGAGGTAGCACTGGTCTACAAGCTTCACATCATCCTTGGTCTGACCTTGTTCCTGATCACTCCGTTCACCCGACTGGTGCACATCTGGAGTGCGCCGATCTGGTTCCTGCTCCGCCCCGGCTACCAAATCGTCCGGTCGCGGCGGATGAAGGGCCAGCAAACCTCACCCACCCATGGACCAGCGGGCGTCGCGCCAAGCTACGGCGGCGACGCCGTCCTTCGCCAAGCTGCACAGGAAAGCCAGACAACATGAGCCGCCGACTTGACGTCATCAATGTCGAGAATCCAGAACGCCGGAGAGCGCCGGTCATACCGAGCGCCTGCGAAAGCGGCGGCTGCGGCGGACCGGAACCGGCGATCCCGCCGCCTCCCACCTTTGGCGATGTCTGCGTCAACGGCGTCGAAATCACGCCGGAGGCGATCGCCGAAGAAATGCAGCATCACCCGGCGCCCGACGCTGAAACGGCGTGGATCGAAGCAGCCCGCGCGCTTGCCGTGCGCGAGCTGCTGCTTCAGGAAGCACGACGGTTGGGGCTCGAGCCCGATCCGGAAACCGACGAGGCCGGGCGGACCGAGGCCGAAGATGACGCGCTGGTGCGGCTGGTCCTTGAACACGAAGTTCAACCGGCGGGCGCCGGCGAGGACGAATGCCGCCGTTTCTATGAAGGCCGCCGCGAGCGCTTTCGCACCCCGGATCTGTTCGAGGCCTCCCACATCCTGATCGAGCCGGAGGACAAGGACGAGACCGCATGGAGTGCCGCCGAGGCAAGCGCCCGCAGCGTCATTGAGGAAGTGGGTGATGATGCCGCGGCCTTCGCGCAGGCAGCGCGCGCTTTTTCCGGTTGCGCGTCGGCCAAGCAGGACGGGTCTTTGGGCCAGATCCGGCGCGGCGAGCTGGTCGCATCGATCCAGGCCGGCATCGAGGCACTCGCTGATGGCACCACCGCGCGAGACCCGGTCCGGTCGCGATTTGGCTGGCACGTGCTGCGGCTTCAACGCCGGATCGAGGGGCGCGTCATCCCGTTCGAGATTGCCCGCGACAAGATCGCCGACATGCTCGATGCGCGCAGCTGGTCGGTTGAGGCGGCACGCTACGTCGCCGGCCTTGCTGCCGCCGGCGAGATCGAAGGCGTCCTGATCGAAGGCGCTGGCGGCTGATGGCGATGCTCGGCGATTTGCTCGCCGCCGCGAAAGCGTCGGCGGGGGCGTTTGAAGGCTGGCTCAAAGCGTGCGAGCCGGTTCTCGCCGAGCAGGTCGCTGAAGCTGCGGAAGAGCAGCAGTTGAGCATTCCTGGCTATGTGCGCGCGGCGATTGCCGATTTTTCGCGGTTTGCCTCCGAGGAGGACTGGGCAACGCTGACTTCGAGCCTGCGCGACAGCGATGATCCGGGCACGGTTTGCCTTGTCGCCATGGTACATTGGCGCTTGACGGCGAATGGCTGTGAGGGGCACTCGCACCAACATCATCTTTGAGTCGGAGGCATGTCACATGAGCCAGCAATCGAGGGACCGGCCGAAAGATGCGCCACTGAACCCGGCCCTCAAGAGCGGAACCGAAAAGGTCTATCCGACCGAGACGTCGACGCCGGCGCCGTTCGACTCCGCATCTACCAAGGGCCGTGGCGGCGAAGGTTGGCCGATCATCTGGCTGGTCGTGACCGTGGCCTGCGTTGCGCTGGCTATCTATTTTCTGCTTTGAGCAGGACGAGCGGACGGCGGCAGTTCCTTGACAAAACTGACGGTCTCCAGCGTCAGGCCCAGTTGCTCCAGCCCGGTGCGGGCGGGCGAGGCCGGATCGCCATAGGCCTTTGCCGCCATCGTCAGGTTGACGCTTCGACAGCCTTGATTGATGGCAATCTCATCGAGAGCGGCACGAAGCGAATCACGCACCCGCGCACCGCAGCGCAGCTCAAAGGCAACGATGATATCCACTTCCAGGCTTCGCAAATGACGAAGGTTGCCGGATGGCCGGAAGGCGGCAACCCCGTGGACGCAGCCATCCTCGGCGGTGGCGATGAGCACGCCGCCACCGTGCGCGATCAGTTCCTCGCCGAATTCCTGCCACCTCTCGGGCGTAACGCGCGCCGCCGAGCGGATTAACGGATAGGCCTGGGCCAACCGCTCTCGCCCAATCGATAGCACGCTTAAATTGGGCATGATCCTCGCTTTGTAAGACATTGCCGAGGTTGAAGCCTAGCGAAGACAGGCTATAGCGCGTTGAGCCAGATCATTCGTTCCGGTGTCAGAGCTCGAGAGGGTTTTTGCAGTGCCTCATCTGCCGGTCGGCAAGCTAACGGAACTTCCCCACGGTCATCCGTGCGAAACCTGCCCGGTGCGGCCGATCACGATCTGCCGGGGACTGGAAGCAAAAACCCTGGCCGCGATGAGGGCCTTGGGGACCATGCAGCGCCTAGCACCCGAGCAGCCGATCTTTCACGAAGGGGATCCGGCCAAACGGGTGTTTATGCTCACGCTTGGCGCGTTGAAGATCTACACACTGCTTGCAGACGGCCGCCGCCAAGTGACCGGATTTATGTTCCCTGGCGACTTCCTCGGCATCACCGTCAATGAGGAATATGCCTTCACCGTTGAGGCGCTGCTGCCTTCTGAATTGTGGTGGTTTTCCCGCGAGGCGTTTGATCGCTTTTTATCGGAGCACCCCCAGGTCGAGCGCGCGCTCTACCGCCTCGCCGTACACGAGCTTGCCGCCGCGCACGAACAGATGGTGCTGCTTGGCCGCAAATCGGCTGCGGAACGGCTGGCGAGCTTCTTTCTCGCACTTCTCGAACGCGCCGAGCTGGCGAGTGGGTCAGCGCTGACCAGCCTCGGTTTACCGATGAGCCGCCTCGATATCGCCGATTATCTCGGGCTCACCAAGGAAACGGTGAGCCGGATGCTGGCGCATTTGCGCAGCCGGCGGTTGATCCGGCTTGAGGCGCAGGACCGCGTCGAGGTGCTGGATCGCGCTGGTCTGCGGGCCATGGCAGAGGGTGAGACTGCCAATTAGAATCGGAAGGTCGCGCTTCCCATCAAGAAATCAATCGATTGGCCGCCGGCCTGCCTGATCGCCCTACCGTCGCTGTGGTGGAGACCGTAAGCACGAAGCGTCAGATTGCGATTGAGCTGAAAAGTCGCATCGAGCGAATAGACTTGCCCAATCTCGCGCTTCTCGTTGCCCGTGGTTGCCGCGAGCGAGGTCATCGGACCAAGATATACGGCATCGTCCCGGCTCTCGCGCCATTTGAACTGTACGGCGCCTTCCACGGTCAGTCGCCTTGCGGGCTCCAGCTTGAGGCTGGTCCGAATCGCTAGGAGATTGGTCCAGCTCGTGACGTTGGCCTCATTGAAATAAGGCCCTTTGGGAAACAAAGGATGGAAGCTGCCATAGTGATGATCGCTGCGGGAAGAATCCCCGGATCCGGCATCCAAGCGCAGTCCCAGGCGCGACTTGACGGGCGAGGAGAATGTGTAGCCTAGGTCGGCGGACCCCGCCCATGCACCAATCTCGCGGCCGACCGA
>Ga0136633_1001183_pt1 | contig 19456 bp, 16 predicted proteins | sample AntDrymeUQ832206_2_FD_105494 | JGI IMG/M metagenome (GOLD analysis project Ga0136633, IMG submission 105494) | Polar desert sand microbial communities from Dry Valleys, Antarctica - metaG UQ83 (22.06) | ecosystem: Environmental > Terrestrial > Soil > Desert | place: Antarctica: Dry Valley...
CCACGTCAAACTAAGCACGGGCTCGTAAGCACCATTGAGCTCCGACGTTGGCCAGGCGACACCCCATTTTCATACGTCCGGGGTGGCGCCGCAGGCGCCATGTGGAACTAAGCTGCATTGGGGCGGATTCCGCCCCTTACGCGGCACAAAGCCGCGTTTAGGGGCGGGCAGGGCGGCCCCGGTGGTCGGCTGGTCGGCCGGTCGGGCGGTCGGGCGGTCGGTGCGAGCGTGAAGTTGGCCGGCGCGGGTAGAAGGAGAAGTGAACCCGGAACACCACCCCAACAATTTGGAGGGATGCCGAATGCGCACGCGCGCGATCGCCGGCCACAAGGTAAGCGCCATCGGACTGGGCGGCATGCCCATGTCGCTCGAGGGCCGGCCCGACGAGGATCAGTCGATACGAACAATTCACGCCGCTCTCGACGGTGGCGTCACGTTCATCGACACCGCCGACGCCTACTGCATCAACGCCAAGGAGATCGGGCACAACGAACGTCTCATCGCCAAGGCCATCTCCTCATGGCCTGGGTCTGAGACCGTTCATGTCGCCACCAAAGGGGGGCACACGCGGCCCGGCGACGGCTCGTGGCAGCAGGACGGTCGGCCCGAGTACCTGAAGAGTGCCTGCGCGGCGAGTCTAAGAGCACTGGGTGTGGAGTCGATCTGGCTCTACCAGTTCCACCGCCCGGACCCCAAGGTGCCCTTCGCCGAATCGGTCGGCGCCCTCAAGGAGCTTCAGGACGAGGGCAAGATCCGGCTGGCCGGGCTCTCCAACGTAAGCATCGAGCAGATCGATGAGGCGGCTGCGATCATCGACGTCGCCAGTGTCCAGAACGAATTCTCCGCTGCGTTCACAGACTCGGAGCCGGAGCTTCGCCACTGCGCCAAGCGCGGCATTGCGTTTCTTCCGTGGAGCCCACTGGGCGGCATCGGGAGCGCAGGCGAGCTCGGCGACCGGCATCGCGCCTTCTCGGAGGTAGCCGATGAGTGTCGGGTCTCGCCACAGCAAGTGGCGCTGGCGTGGGAGCTCGCCCTGGCGGGCAATGTCGTTCCGATTCCGGGCGCAAGCCGCCCCGAAACGATCCGCGACAGCTTGGGGGCCGCGGAGCTTCGGCTATCCGACGACCAGCTCCGTCGCCTCGAGAGCTAGTGCTCTGCCCTAGAAGACCAGAGCCTTGTCCGCTTCCTCCATGAGCCGGGCCGCCTCAGGTGGACCCACCCAGGTTCCGTTTAGAGTGGACAGGTCGTCGTCGGTCGCCCCCCGGGCGACCGCGCACCCCTTTCAGACGTATACGGGGATCTGGTGTTCTTTCAGCTTGGACAAGAGCTCGGCCATGGGTGGCAGCCCCACCCCGGTTATGTCTCCCCCCTTGTCCCCGATCACGATCTCGACGCCGTCGCCCACGAGCAGAACCTGTGTGTCGTGGCCCACCTCGGCCGAGCCGTTTACCGCGAGGTGAATAGGGACCGAGGCCAGGGTGGGGTCGTCTGCACCCTTGCTGACCAGGTAGAGGAATCTCACGAAAGCCTCCTTTCGAGCCGGATCCAATTGTGCTGCTGACTATAGAGCAGCGACTACAGCATCTCGAGGCGCGCCTGAAGGAGCTCGCGCTGTGGCGGGTGCGGGAGCATGCCGAGCTCACCGAGTGGACCTTCGACGGCAACCCGCTGTCTCAGGGAGCTTCCTGGCCCACGCTCGAGGGCGTACGCAGGCTAACGCACCCCCTCTGTCGCGTTCCCCCCGAGTGGCCGCTCGAGGAGGCGCGCCTTGATCTTGCTCTGGGCGGCGAGGGGCTGCTGCGCATCCGCTACCAGGACGGCCGCGACGAGCGCTGTGGCCTCGACCCGTTCCACCGGCTCTTCAAGCTCTCCGGGCGCGCCTTCGAGCTGGAGGTCGAGGCGGTTGCGCGCCTGCCTCTCGGAGTGCCCAATCGCAGCGCTCGGATAGAAAGGGCCCGGCTCGTGTGGCTCGACGAGGCGCTCGAGGTTCTCGAGCGCCGGCTGACGCTGGTGGCGGAGACGCTGCAAGCCGTCGGCGCCGCCGACGTGGTGGAACCGCTTCTGGCGATTGCAGAGGATGCACTGATCGGGCTCGAGTGGCCTTCTCATAGCGAGTCCTACGTGTCGCGCACGGCCCCCGCCGAGTTCATGCAGGAGATCTGGGAGCTGCCCGAGGGGATCGAACAGCACCCGCCGGGACTCGACGACGCGGCGCGCGCCTCGATTCGCTCGGCGGCCGAGCGCCTCGAGGCGGACCTCGCCTCGCTGCGTGAGCTCCATCCGCCGCGTGGAGCCGTGCACATGAGTGGCCACGCCCACCTCGATCTGGCGTGGTTGTGGCCGCTGGAGGAGACTCGCCGCAAGGCTCGGCGCACGTTTCACACCGTGTCCCGGCTGCTGGAGCACTACCCCGAGCTGACCTTCAACCAGTCCTCGGCGCAATTCTACGCTTTCATCGAGGAGGATGACCCCGAGCTCTTCGAGGCCATCAGGCATCGAGTGCGTGAGGGGCGTTGGGAGGTTTTGGGGGGCATGTGGGTCGAGCCGGACCTAAACATGCCTTGCGGAGAGTCGATCGCCCGCCAGCTTCTCTATGGGCAGCGCTATTTTCGATCGACATTCGGGCAGACCTCCCCGGTGTGCTGGCTCCCGGACTGTTTCGGGTTCAGCCCCGCGCTCCCGCAGCTGCTGTCGCTGGCGCGCATCGACTCGTTCTTCACCCACAAGATGAACTGGTCGGAGTCGAATCCGTTTCCCTACGACCTCTTCTGGTGGGAGGGGCTGGATGGCACCAAGGTGCTGGCGCACGGTTTCAACAACCCCGACGGCGGCTACAACGGCAGGCTGGGGCCGCTTGCCCTGGCCGGCACATGGCGCAACTTTCGGGGCAAGCAATTCCACCCCGAGACGCTTCTCACGGTCGGCTACGGCGACGGGGCGGGGGGGCCGACTGCCGAGATGCTCGAGCGCCACCGGGGGCTGCAGTCGTTCCCCGCGCTGCCGAGCGCCCACTTCGGGCGGGTGGACGACTACTACGAGGAGATTCGCTCCGGGCTCGGCGACACGCGGCTGCCGGAGTGGAGCGGCGAGCTCTATCTCGAGTTCCATCGCGGGACGCTGACGTCACAGGGCCGCATCAAACGCCTGCACCGGCTCGCCGAGCGAAATCTTGTTGCGGCCGAGACCGTCTCGGCTCTGAGGGCGCTCGTTGGAGGGCCCCCTCCGGAGAATCTTGAAGACCAGTGGCGGATATTCCTTCGCAACGAGTTCCACGACATTCTTCCGGGGAGCAGTGTACGGGAGGTCAACGAGACCGCCGAAACAGAGCTGCTCGAGGTAGCGAGCGACGCGGCCGAGCGGCTCGACGCGCAGCTCCACGCGCTGGCCCGCGAGAAGGTCGTCGGCGGAGCGAACGTCGGGGTGCTGGCCGTAAATCCAGACGCCTCCAGCAGGCCGCTTCGGCTCGAGCTTCCATCCGGAGTGGCGGGGGCTCAGGAGGTCGAGGGGGGCAGTGTTGTCGCAACGAAGGATTCGATCGCGCCGCTGTCGATCGCCGTGGCCGTCAACCTACGGCCTCAAACGGGACTGGAGGCGGGTGAGGACAGGCTCGAGAACGAGCTTGTGAGCGTGGGCTTCGGGGACGATGGGACCATCGCCTCCGTGTTCGACAAGGGGGCCGGCCGGGAGACCCTCGCAGGCCGGGGCAACCAGCTGTGGGCGTTCGTCGACAAGCCGCGTGCCTGGGACGCCTGGGACCTGGACGCTGCCTACGCCCTGGACGGCGAGGAGATCACGGCGCGGGAATCGATCGAGCTCATCGAGCGCGGCCCCCATCGCGCCGCTCTGCGCATCGTCCGTCCGTTTCGCAACAGCCGCATCACCCAAGAAGTCCGGCTGTGGGCCAATTCCAAGCGCCTCGATTTCAAGACGACGCTCGAGTGGAACGACCGTCACTTCCTGCTGAAATGCCGCTGGCCGCTCGGCGTGCGCGCCCGAGTAGCGTCCTTCGAGACTGCGTTTGGGATCGTTCAGCGGCCCACGCATCGCAACACATCGTGGGACCAGGCTCAGTTCGAAGTGGCCGGACATCGCTTCGCGGACCTCTCCGAGCCGGGTTACGGCGTCGCCTTGCTCAACGACGGGCGCTACGGACACAACGCGCTCAACAATGAGCTAGGACTCAGTCTCCTGCGCTCTCCGGCCTACCCCGACCCCCTCGCCGATGAGGGTACCCACGGATTCACTTACTCGTTGTTTCCGCACGAGGGCGGACTTATCGACGGCGGGGTGCTGGCGGAGGCGGAGGACCTCAACAGACCACTGCCGGCCATCCCGGTGCAGGCGTCGGGCGCGGCAACGTGGCAACCGGTGCGGCTGGAAGGAGTCGCCCTCGGCCTCGGCGCACTCAAGCGCCGGGAGGACGGCGACGGTCTCGTGTTGCGTGTCTACGAGCCCCAGGGCGCCCGCGGCCCCCTCACAGTCCAACTGCCGGAGCCGTGGACGGTGACCGCCGAGGTCGATCTGCTCGAGGAACCCATTGGGCAACCTCCCGATTCGATGGGCCCCTTCCAGGTCCGCACGCTATTGCTCGAGCAAGACCCGCCGAGTGGTGGTCAAGTGACCATCTAGAGCATCCGACCACCACTCGGCACGAAAGGGGCATGATTAGGACATGGAGTCGGGCGTCATCGAGGTCGTCGTCGAGATACCAAAGGGCAGTCGCAACAAGTACGAGTACGACCATGAACGGAACATCATCAGGCTCGACCGCCGCCTGCTCTCGGCGACCACCTATCCGGCCGACTACGGCTTCGTTCCCGACACGCTCGCCGGCGACGGGGACCCACTGGATGCAATGATTCTGTGCGAGGACGCCACCTTCCCCGGCTGCTGGGTGCGGGCCCGGCCCCTGGGCATCTTCTGGATGGAGGACGAGGGGCGGCCCGACGCCAAGATCGTCTGCGTCCCGGCTCACGATCCTTTCTGGGACCCGGTCGAGAACCTGGAGGGTCTTCCCAACCCACTCCTCGACGAGATCCAGCACTTCTTCGACATCTACAAGACCCTCGAGAAGAAGAAGACCGCGACGCACGGCTACGAAGGGGTGGAGGCGGCGTGGAAGGAGATCGAGGACGCGCACAAGAGGGCCGCGGAGGGACACTCAGAGAGCTGAACTGACTTGGTCTAAGAAAGGGACTGGGAGTAAACCTCCCATCCTTGCGGAGTGCGGCCGACCAAGACGCCAATGTGGACGAGGCCGGCGCTGCGAGGATTCCCTCGATCCCCCGATCTAGCCATTAAAGGTACGCGACCCAGGTGTGTTGCCACGTCTGTTTCTGTGGGGGATCCTGCGCGACTGACACCCCCACTGAGGAGAACCCGCGGCGGGCTCGACTCGAACCCCGAAACTCGTCCCCTGAAGGTTTTGCTCTTGAGTCCTCGCCCACCGTCGAGCCGCCGTTTTGGCTTGGCGGCGAGCATGCGGACCCGGGCGCAGCAGTATTGGGACTCGTCTGTATTCGTATCTTCTCGTAGGTAGACCGGGACGCCGTCCCTGCATTCGTAATAGCGCTCGATGCGCTCGATGCGCTCGCACGCACCGGGCGAGCGGATGCCAATCGATCCTTCCTTCGGGAGTCCGCGCCACAACACCTCGGCGCCTTCCGAGAGCTCAGGAAGTCTGAGGTCGTGTGGGTGGTTTTCGGTCACCCTCATCCTGCTAGTGGTGGGAAGATAAATGACGTGCCGCGCGGTGGAGGCGGCTCCTGAAAGCGGGAGAACAGGCGAACCAAAGCGTCCTGGACGATGTCCTCTGCGGCGTGGTGGTCACCCGTGAGCAGAAAAGCAACGCGTACCGCGTCGCCCGCGTACCCCCCGTAGAGATCGGCCAGCCTCCCCTTGCCCCGCATGGTTACCGACCTTCCCAGGCTTGTGCTGCTCACTCTCTTGTCACGCCTAGAACCTAGACGTGCGAGGAGGCGATAAGTAGCGTTGCCGAGTGGTCATTAGTGGTTGCTATGTAGCCTTTATCCACCACTCTGCCATCAGGTCGGCGGCGATTCCCGTTGGATCATCTCCGCGGCCAGCCTTACGAGTGACGCGTTGTCCGGCGCGAGTTGCCCGTCCGGCAGCCTTATCGTGTCCTCGAGGCCCGCCCGGGTGCCGTATCCGCGCCGGAGGGCTCGAGCCATGACGTGCCAGGTGGCGATGCCGTCGCCATGATGAACCTGTTCCAAGCTCACGCCTGCGTCCGCCAGAGCTCTCTCCATCGCCTCTGCGTGTGCGACTGCCGCGGCAGGCTCCGCATCCAACGGCTCGATGAGAACGCGCACGCAACGATCGACGAGCCCCGAGCTCACGAAGCGGCGGGCGTCGTCGAGGTGCAGAAGTCTCGCCTCGATCCCGACGTCGCGCGCAATCAGCAATTCGCACAGTTCGACGATGCCCGCCTCTCCTTGGTTCGCGGTGACGAATTCGGGAAGCTCGGTCCATCGGGCGATCGTCTCCAGCCGCCCAGGATGCGGCTCGATCGCCTCGGATGTGCTCAAGGAGATCGGGACTCCGGGACACGCGGCTCGAACCGCCCTCAGAGTCGCCGTGCACGGACCTGCAGCGAATGTCTCAGCACCGCTCTCGTCATACGGATGAAGATGCAGCACTTGGGCCCCTGCCTCGACTGCCGCACGTCCTTCAGCTGCAAGTTCGGCCGGCGTGCGCGGAATCGCCGGGTGTTCCTCGCTGGTTCGGGAGCCGTTCAGGCAAGCCTGCAGAAGCATCAGCCGGCGCCGGGACTCAGGCTGCGGCTACCCGAAGGTCCCGGTAGAGCAGGGCCGCATCGCCGAGGCGCCGGCGCAGCTCGCGTTCGAGACCGGCTATCGGGTAGAGGTTCTGCGGCGCGCGTGGGTCCTTGTGGGGTTGGGAGGAGAAGCGGGGTAGCGCGGCGGCGACGGCGTCGGCCAGCGCGATCACGTTTGAGGTCTCGTGATCGGCCGATGCCTCACAGCGCACCACGCCGGCCCAGGGATGACCGATCGAGCCGGGAAGGCGCAGATACCAGGAGAAGCGGCTCCACGAGCTCATCATGAGGAACACCGGGGTCCGCTGTCCGGCTCCCAGGGCGGCGATGACTTGTTCCTGGGCTCCCTGGAGGTAGGAGACGTGATGAGTCTTGATGTAGCCGACCGCACCGGGCACGCTCTGGCGTCCCCGCAAGGGCCCGTCCACGATCACGAGCGGAGCATCGTGGGCTGCGGCGAGCGTGATCTCGAGCTCGCCCATGCGCTGCTGCAGCGCCAGGCTGAGCACCTCGGGGTCGCCCGACGGGGCGCTCCGCACAGGGTAGGAGACGTGCCGGCACATGATCCCCTTTGCCTGAGGAGCCGCCGTGAACAGGCCGCGCCGCACCTCTGCGGAAACGACCTCCGCTCGTCCATCGCACAGGACGGCGCCCGCCGCATAGGTGGCACAGATGCCCGGACAACTGGCCGCCCCGTCCTCGATCCATACCTGGGCGTCGACCCTGCGGACCCCATCGGTGAACAGGATGCGCTCGGGAGCCGGGCTGAGCGATGGCGGAGTGATCGGGGACCAGCTCTCCAGGTCCCTTTCGATCTCGGCGTCGACGGTGGCGCCGGTCTCGGGGAGCTCGTGATCGGTGGCGGCGCCGTACTCGGGGGCCCAGGTTTCGATCGCGAACCTCATGCCGGCTGTGCCTCCAGGTCCGAAATCCTTTCAACAGTGGAGGTGGTCTGGTTCTTTCGCACCCGAAACTGCAGAGGGACGCGCTCGGCCAGCTCGCGCACATGAGTGACTATGCCCACCATGCGCCCGGTGGCGGCGAGGTTCTCGACCGTAGCCGCCACCGTCTCGAGTGTGTCCGCATCAAGGGTGCCAAAGCCCTCGTCCAGGAAGATCGCGTCGAGGCGGGCGGCGCCCTTTGTGGCGAGCTCGGACAGCTGATCCGAAAGCGACAACGCCAGCGACAGCGATGCCAGAAAGGTCTCGCCTCCCGAGAGCGTCTTCGCGGACCGCGTCTCGTCCGCGTTGTGATGGTCGATCACCAAGAACTCACCGGTGTCACTCAGGGTCATCGAGTACTGGCCTGTAGAGAGCTCGTTGAGGGTCTGAGTGGCGCCCTCGACCAGCCGCCGCAACGCTTCTTCCACGATCCAGCTCTCGAACCGACCCCGCTTGGCCGAGAGTTCCAGGGCGAGCCCGGACGCTAGCTTGGCTTCCTTTCGCCGCTGCGCGACGACGGTCCGAAGTGCTTCTGCCGTGGCGATGCCCTGCTCGATTCCTCTTACCGCGGTTGCAGTGACGGCGACGGCACCCGCGACCGTTTCGAGGATGCCCCCCCCCAGCACTTCGAGCTCGCAGTCGCGACAGGAGCGCTCGAGGTCCTCGATCAGGACCGTCTGCTCCTTGGCGGCTTCGGCTGCGCTCGCTTCACACGCGGCGGCCTCCTCGACGAGCTCTGGTGCCCTCCTCGCCGCCCACCGTGCAAGGCTGCCCCAGTCCCCGGCAAGGTCCGACCCCTCGGTGGGAGGTGGGCGAAGTCCGGCCACGCGGTCGCGTCGTTCGTCGAACAGCCGGCGGAGTTTTCGCTCGGCAGCCTGTAGGCCTTCCCACTCTTTGCGAGCCGCGCGAGCGTTGCGGATCGCCTTGGCCTCGGCGGCCCGCGCCGCCTCGACCCCCTGTTCGGCTGCCTTGATCGAGGCGAGCACCTCGGCGAGCGTCACTTCATCGCGCTCCTCGGCCAGCGCCGCATCCAGAAGGTCCCTCTGGTGTTCCAGCACGCTCATGCCGGCTTGAGCGGCGGCCACCTCTTTGGCTGCGGCGCCGAGCTCGGCGGCGGCCTTGACCCCGTCTGCGCGCGCGCTCATGAACTCGGCGCGCGCCACCTGGAGGTCGGGTGCGACCTCGTGCGTGGGAAGCTCCGCGACCGGTTGCAGGCACACCGGGCAGGCGTTGCCTACGGTTAGATCGGAGGCAAGGTCGTGCGCGGCGTGCTCGCTGCGCGCCGCCTCCTCAGAAGCGGCCGCGGTTTCAACTCGGGCGGTCGCCTCGTCGTGCGCCGACTGAGCCCCATCGAGCTTGCCGGTGGCGGCCCCTACTTCCGCAGCTTTCCCGGCGACTGCTTGGGCCAGCTCCCGGCGGCCGCGGTGGGCCGCGATGGCGTTGACCACCGGCTCTCTTGGGCCACGCTCGGCGAGCGCCGCCGTTTGCACTGCCAGCTCATCCCCTGTGCTCGCGATCTGTGCCTCCGCGTCTGCCAGGTCGGATGTGGCCAGGCTGAGTCGCGCCCCCAAAGCCGTCACCTCGGGGGGAACCTCGAGCGAGTCCAACAGAGAGATCGCCTTGAGCGCCTCCTCGGCCGCGGCCTGAGCCGTCCTCTTTTTCTCCGCCAGCTCCGCCAGGCGCGGGGTTGCTTCTCTCACCGTCCGTTCCAGGGCTTGAAGGCGCTCGAGTCCGGCACGGGCACGACGGAGGGCTTCGGGAGTGGCGCCGGCGAAGTCCTCTTCGAGGCGCCGCTCGTTGACCTCGCAATCTATCCGGGCATCGTTTGAGAGAGCCTGAGCCCGATGGCTCATGCGCTCGTAGACGCCGAGGTTCAGGAGCTTCACGATCAAACCCTGGCGGTCCTTGGGCCCGTCGTGCAGAAAGCGAGAGAACTCGCCCTGAGGGAGGACCACGCAGCGCGTGAAGTGGTCGAAGGACAGCCCGAGGAGCTCGCTGATCGCGGCCGTGAGCTCGACGGCTCCCCGCGCGAGCACCTCCCCCCCGCACTCCAGCACCGCTTCCTTGGTCGTCGCGTTCCCCTTGCTTATCTGCCTGACCACCCGAACGGCGCTGTACTCACGCTCGCCGAGGGCGAAATCGAGCCGGACCTTGGCCTCGAGCTTTCCGTGGCTGATCACGGGCGCAACCAGGCCCTTGTGGTCGTAGCGCGGCACCGAGCCATAGAGGACGAAGCAGATCGCGTCGATCACGGTGGACTTTCCGGATCCAGTAGGCCCCACCAGCGCGAAGAGCTCGCAGTCCGAGAAATCGATCTCGGCCCTGTCGCGAAAGCTGGTGAACCCTTGCAGCTCGAGCCGCAGTGGCCTCATGCGCACTCCTCGTAGAGGGTGCCGAACAGTCGCACCAGCTCGGGGTCATGGGAGTCTCGTTCGCTGAGATATTGGGTGAACAGCTCGTGGGGCGAGTTGTGGGAGCGCTCGGCCCGGGTCGGCGCGGCCGCCTCCAACTCGGGCCGAACCAGGACCTTGACGGCGTGCGGGAACAGAGCGCGTACTTCATCCGCCAGCCCGACGCGGATCTTTTCCTTCACGATGACGCGCAGGAGGTCGTCTCCGGTCTTGTCGCGCAGCGACTCGAGCGACTCGAGCGTCCCTTCCAGCGTGCGAAGGCGGCGCCCGGAGCGCAGCGGCACTTCCGTTACCGTCGCCGGGTTGGTCTCGCTCGCCTCGATGACGAGCACCTGCTTGGACTCGGAACCGTCGTCGGAGAAGTCGAGCTGAAGAGGAGATCCACAGTAGTGGACCGGGCACAGCCCCGGCATGCGCTGGGGCTTGTGAAGATGTCCGAGCGCGACGTAGTGCGCGGCGGCCGGAAAAGCGCCTGCGTCGATTGAATAATCCCAGATCGTTTGTGCCGTGCGCTCGCCGCCTCCGATGGTGCCTCCAACGATCGTCAGGTGAGCGAGAACGAGGTTCACGGCGGATTGATCGAAGCCCGCGGTAAGGGCCTCGACGATGCGGTGCAGACGGGCGCGATAGATGCCGCCGTGCTCGACCGCTTGCAGGCCCATGAGCTGGTCCGCCTTGACGATGTGGCGCTGCGACAGCCACGGGATCGTGGCAATCCGTGCCCGCTCGCCCGAGGAGGTTGTGATCTCGAGCGGGGCCACGTTGTTTACGAACGCCCTGATCCTCACTCCGGCACTCTCGAACAGAGGTGCCACGGCGTCGAGGCGCCGCTCGTTGTCGTGATTGCCGGGCACCACCACCACGGGGGCCAGACGCCCGAGATCGACCAGAGCCCGGTAGACGATGCGTTCGGCCTCGGGAGACGGCGACGCCGTGTCGAAGAGGTCACCGGCCACGAGGATGAGATCGACGGCCCGCTCTTCGGCAACTCTCGCTATCTCGGCAAGGACCGCGCGGTGCTCGTAGGTGCGAGGTGTTCCGGCGATCCCCTTGCCGACGTGCCAGTCCCCCGTGTGAAGGATCCTCACCCGGGGAGTCCCTCGAACGGATCTTCAGGTTCGTCGAAGGCGGCCGGGTTGGCACCGGCCTCCGAGGGACGGCTGGCCCAGGCGGGGAAGGGAAACTCGACCAGCAGGGGCACGGGGATCTCGGGCTGGGACACCATCATCGAGCCCGGCTTGAGGATCGTGGCGCGGTCGCGCACCGCCCCCTTGAGGAAGCCGTACTGGCCGCGCTCGGCCTCGGCGGAGTCGAGCCGGCCGACCACGCGGATCGAGCTCTGTCCGACGATGCGATCCTCGACCTGGCTCGCGGTCTGCTGGGCCCCCACCAGGATGATCCCCAGCGAGCGACCCCTCTCGGCGACGTCGAGCAGGATCTCCTTGATGGGGCTGCTGCCCTCCTTGGGGGCGTACTTGTTGAGCTCGTCGAGGACCAGGAACAGCAGTGGACGAGCCCGGCCCGAGCGCTCCTTCTCCTCGAAGGTCTTCCTTATGACCACGCCCACGACGAAGCGCTTGGCGCGGTCGGGGAGGTTGTGGAGGTCGACGACCGTGACCTGCTTCTCGAGCCGCACGCCGTGGGCCTTGGCGTCCGGGATGTCGCCGCGGATGAGCCGTTCCAGAGGCCGGATCGTGCCGTAGAGACGGCGAATGAAGGCGTTGATAGTCCCGAGACCGATGGCGGGGCCCGCCCACTCGTTGCCTTCCTGCACCTTCGAGGTGATGACCTCCACGAGCTCACGAAAGGTGCGCACCTCGGTGCCCTCGATGTTGACGCCGCCCTCGCCGAGGGGCGCGGCGTGGCGCAGTTGGGCCGCGACGTTGAACACCACCATCGTGTAGTGCTGGCGGTCGTCCTCGGCGTCGGCGAACAGAAACGGCAGCAGCTCGTCGCGGCAGAACTCCTCGATGGTCCAGAAGAACGAGGTGACTCCCTGGGACCGGCTCGACACATCGGGGGCCGCGTTGCGGTCGCCGGCGCGCGGCGGCGCGTAGAAAGCGGCGCTCGTAAAGGGGCCGGGCGGCATGCCCAGGGACCGGTAGCGGTCCTCATCCTGCTCGGTGAGCTGAATGTTCGCATGATCCAGGAACAGCAGGTCTTCGCCCTTGACGTTGAAGATCAGTGCTTTGGTGTTTAGCGCCTCGGCTCCCAGGACTCCGGAGTTGAAGAGGCTGTAGAGCAGGAAGGTCGCGTAGGTGGTCTTCGTGGCCACGCCCGAGATGCCCGAGATGTTGACGTGCGCCCCCCGGGTCCCGTCGAGGAACTCGAGGTTCAAGAACACGGGCTCGCCGCTCCTCGAAACTCCCGCGGGCAGGCGCTTGTCCATGCCGTCGAAGAACAGGGCCTGGTCCCGGTCCTTGCCCTCGGCTCGCATGACGGCGGCGCCGGGCAACGGAGGGATGAATACCTCGGGCTCGACTCTGGTCGTGCTGATCTGTGCCGCTTCGCAGACCTCGCCGGGCAGCACCCCGTCCTCGATAAGGAACACGTCGGAGTCGAAGCGAGCACCCTCGTAGCGGGCCCTGACCTGGGACACGATTCCGTAGAGGCTGACCGGTTCGCCCCCGGGGGGCCGCCGCACGGTGGCGACGACATCGTCGAGCTGCAGCGAGCGCCCGGGCTCGAGCGCGACCCAGAACTCGAGGGGGGTCGAGTCGACAGTTCCGAGTACCCGGCCCACGAGACGTGCCTGGTCTTCGTTCATCTCATCCCTTTCATCGCCACTTTCGGCCGGCCCTGTTCGCATGCCTTGCGGCCCTCTTTTCAGCTATCGACAGCGTACGCGCGGGGTGTGACAGATTGGCTGATATCCGAGGGTCCACTCGCCCATTGCACCGGCCCCGGGGCATGGGAGAGCCCCCGGCACGAGCTACTTTGGTACGAAACGCGGGCTAGGGGCGCGTTTCGTACAAAACCTCCGGACGGCCACGACTTTTGGGTCTCGAGGGTCGGGCAGTTGGGGGTGTCTCACTCAATCCCCCAGCCTTTAGTAACCTCGCCCAATGAAGGCGAACCTCTTCAACTCCAGGGCCGACAGGCTGAGAGATGCGACAGTCATCGCCGTGCTGCGGATGAGATCGGCGAGCGATGCCGTCGAGGGTATGGCCGTGGCCGTTCGCGGCGGCTTCGAGGCCGTTGAGGTCACGATGAACACGCCGGGGGCCGCCGATGCCCTCTCCGAGGTGGCGGGGCGGATGGATGCGATCGTCGGGGCCGGGACCGTTCTCGAGCCCCAGCAGGTCAAGGAGGCCTACGACGCCGGCGCCGAGTTCATCGTCACTCCGGTGGTCGTGCCCGAGGTCGTCGACGCCGCCCACTCCCTGTCGCTGCCGGTGACGCTGGGCGCATCGACGCCCACCGAGATCCACAGCGCACGCAGGGCGGGGGCCGACTGGGTCAAGGTGTTCCCCGCCGAGAGCCTCGGAGGGCCCGACTACATCGAGCAAGTCCTCGGCCCCCTCCACGACGTCCCCCTACTCGTTTCGGGCGGCATCACTCCGGAGAACTACCTCGGCTACCTCGATGCGGGGGTCGAGCTGGTGGGATTCGGCGAATCGGTGTTCAGCTCCCAGCTGGCCGCCCAGGGGCGGTACGACGAGATCGAACGGCGCGCCGTCGACGTGTGCCGCCGGCTCGATATGTACATCACCGATCACGCCGAAGGCTGAGCAGCTCGCCGAGGGACGCTCCGATGCGAGAGAGCCGAGTATAGAGGGTGCCCCTGAGCCAGGAAGGGCTCGCCCGACTCGTTGCCCGGGAGGGCGTAACTGACTGGGTGGTGGACGCGTTCAGGGCGGTCGATAGGGCCGCCTTCACTCCGGAGGGAACCGGGGCCGCAGCCTACGCCGATCGTCCCGTGGCCCTGCCCGAAGGGCAGACCACGAGCCAACCCTCGCTGATCGCCAGGATGATCGACGAGCTTTCCCCACCGGAAGGGGGCCGCGTCCTGGAGGTGGGAACGGGCTACGGTTTCCAGACCGCGCTCTTGGCGCAGCGGGCTTCTGTGGTGGTGTCGGTCGAACGGCACGCTCGTCTTGCCGCGCGCGCCCGGGCCAACCTCGCGCGCGCGGGGGTGGTCAATTGCCTGGTGATGGTTTCGGATGGTTGGAAAGGCGAGCCGGGTCACGCCCCCTACGACGGCATCGTTGTCTCGGCGACCGCGTCGGAGGTTCCGCCCGCACTCGCTGCGCAACTTACCGAGGGGGCCCGTCTGGTAATTCCTGTAAAGGATGGTTACGATGAACGGGTCGTGTTGCTGGAGAAGCGCGCGGGAGCCTTGGAATCGATCAAGAGGCTGGTTTCGGCGCGCTTCGTTCCTCTCGTGCAGGAGTGACCGTGAACAGAGTTCTTGTCCTGGCCGTGGCAGTACTCACATCTCTATCTACGTGGGTTGCAGGTGTCGCCGAGGCGCGGCTGCCGGCCGTCGAGGCTGCGCCCGGCGTTGCCGCGACCGCAGAGCCCGGCTACTTCAACTTCGCCGTGATCGGGGACTTCGGCACCGGTGGCGACGAGCAGGCAGCGGTCGCGCGGCGCATGTGTAAGTGGCGCGCCAATCATCCCTTCGAGCATGTCTTCACCACGGGTGACAATATCTACGACTCGGGCGAAAAACAGCGCTTCGATGGAAGGTTCTGGAAACCCTATGGCTGTCTGTTCGACGCCGGGGTCAAGTGGCACGCGATTCTCGGCAACCACGACATCATCGCCAACGGCGGTCTCTATGAGCTCAACGAATCGACCTTCGGGATGAAGGCTCGCAACTTCGTGGTGCGGCGCAATGGCGTGCGCTTCGTGATGGTGGACTCGAACGCCCTTCGGATGGGCTGGATCGCCCGCCATCTGCGCAGCAAGCCCGACGATCGCTGGACCATCGTCGTGTTCCATCATCCCGTCTATTCACCGGGCACGACACACGGGTCGACGCAGGGGTTCAGGAAGCTTCTGAATCCCCTGTTCCGCCGCCGCAGTGTGGACTTGGTGCTCAACGGCCACGACCACCTCTACTCGGTCACCAAGCCGATCAAAAAGATTCGCTACCTTGTTACGGGGGGTGGGGGCAGGGGGCTGTACCCGTGCGGCCAGGCGAACTTCAGCGCAGTGTGTGTGGAAAGAAATCACTTCGTCTACATTCACGCCGGGCGGATACGGCTGCGAGTCCGGGCCGTGCCGGCAGAGGGCCGGGTGTTCCACAGCTTCCGTACCCGAGGGCGAGCCTAGCCCGCACGCCTTGTTTGTCGGCAGCGTAGATGATCGGCGGTGGCCGACGTGCGACAGTCGCATCTCAACCACCCGGATCGTCCACGACTCGGGCGATGATCTTGCGGGCTTGAGGCGGAACGTCCGACAGCTCCACCTCGAACCCCCCCTCCCGCGCATCGTCCATCAAGCCTCTCAGTACGAGGGCTCCGGTGAGGTCGACGCGCCCCAGGCCCCCGAGGTGCACGTTCAGGACGTTGGCCGACGGATTCTCTGCCAGGAGTTTGCCGAAGGCATCCTCGAGCCCGGGTGCGGAGGCGAAATAGAGCACACCCTTCGGCGCCAGATGCAGGACATCGCCGTCTCTCCATGCGGGGATCGATAGACGCAGCTCTCGCCACAGGTGAGCCAGGATCGCCAACAGGATCCCGATGATCACGGCTCGCTCGACGTGTGGAGCAAGAATGACGGTCAACAGGAAAGTGGCGAGCGCTACCGTGAACTGGAGTCGAGCGTAGCGGTAGTAGTCGCGAAAGCGATGCACCTGCACGAGATCGCTCACAGTGACGATGATCGCGGCGGCGAGCACGGCGACCGGTAGCGTCTCCAAGATGGCCACGAAGGGGAGAAAGAGGAGCACGATCAACCCGGTGATGGCACCGCTGATTCGGGTGCGGGCACCGGCGGTGCGCGCCAAGGCGGTGCGCGACAGCGAGCCACCGACGGGAAAGCCACCTCCCAATCCCGAGACGAGGTTGGCGGTACCCTGTCCGATTAGCTCCCGGTTGGGGTCCCAGCGCAGGCGATCGAGTATCGAGTAGCGGCGCGCGATCGACGCAGGTTCGGCAAAGCCGACCAGCGCAATCACCAGAGCGGGAGCAAGCAACTCGCTGAGAGAGCTCCACGGGAGGGCGAGCGAGATCGGCGGCAGCCCCGATTCGATATCCCCGAGCACGATGCCCTCGTAGCCCACCGCCGCATTGAAGCCGAGCGCCAGCACCACCGCCGCGAGGATCCCCGGAAAGAGTCGGTGCACGCGTTTCCCGCCGGCTATCAACAATGCGGTCGCGAGGGCGACCGGGATCGCTTCTATCTGCCACGATCCAGGGTCTCGAAGCACCCGCAGCGCGGCGAGCAATGAGTTTCCTCGGGGCGCGGAGGTGCCCACAGCCGCGGGGATCTGCGAGGCAACGATCACAACCGCCGCTCCCGCGGTGAAGCCGAGCATGACCGGCTGAGACATGAGATAGGCGATGGGGCCTGCACGTAACAGACCCATGACGATGCGCATCACCCCCACGAGAAGTGCAAGCAACGCCGCCAGCAGCACATACTCGGAGCTTCCGGGCACCACGATTGCCGAGAGCGCGCCGAAGGTCAGCAGAGATGTGAGGGCCGTGGGACCCGTCGCAAGGTAGGGGGAGGAGGCGAACAGAGCCGCCGCGAGGGGTGCCAGGGCGGCCGCGAACAGACCCCGGCCTGCGGGCACTCCGGCAAGGGTCGCATAGGCAAGGGCCTGAGGGATCAACACCAGGGCCACGGTCACACCTGCAAGGACATCGCCCGGATGGAACCGGACCTTCTTCAGTCGATTTACCACCTTCGCCATTACACCCGCTGAGTGCTCATGGATGGCTGCCATATGGGACCCTCTTGCACCGCTCGGCTATAAATCAGCAGATGAGCGGCTTGCTCGCCGGCTTCAGGGTCGGTCACTTTACGGACGAGAACGCGGCTACCGGCTGCACGGTCGTCCTGCCTCCGCCGGGCAACGTGACCTCTTGTGACGTGCGGGGTTCCTCGCCCAGCTCGCGCGAGCTTGAGTTACTGCATCTCGATCGCCGGCTCGAGGAGGTCCATGCCGTGCTGTTGACCGGGGGCAGTGCCTTCGGGTTGGCGGCCGCAGACGGCGTGATGAATTGGCTGGCGGAGAGGGGGGTTGGTTATCGCACCGCCGCGGCCGTGGTCCCGATCGTTCCGGCGGCGGTCATCTTCGACCTCCTGCCGGGGAAAGCCTCGCCTCCGCGAGCGGCCGCCGGGAGGGCGGCTTGTGAGGCGGCGACCGAGGAGGACGTCGCGACCGGGCTTGTGGGGGCAGGGCGCGGGGCGACGGTGGGCAAGTGGGCGGGCCGGCAGCATGCGAGCGAGGGAGGGCTTGGTCTAGGGCACGCTGCCAGTGGCGGTTATCAGGTGGGAGCCGTGGCCGTCGTCAATCCGGTCGGAGACGTCATCTCCTCCCAGGGTGCGGTGATCGCCGGTACTACTGCAGCTCGGCCTCGCGTCACCGGACCGGGCGCGGACGAGGAGCTCCCCGCCAACACGGTGCTGGCAATGCTCGCCACGACCGCGTCTCTCGACAAGCGTGCCGTGCGCTGGCTGGCGGCGCGCGGCTCCGACGGGGTAACGGTGTCGGTGCGACCGGCTCACACGCGCTACGACGGCGACGTCACCTTTGCCTGCGCGGCCCCCTCACGTGCCGACTCCCCCGCAGATCTGGACGTGCTGGGACGTCTCGCCACAGAGGCGGTGGCGAACGCCATCCGGCAAGCCGTCACCCGCTGACAGCACACCTTTGAGTACCGGTGAGTACCGGCCGCGAGAAAGGTTGGGCGCGGTCAAACGCGGACTGAGAACACTTGACCCCCAAAACGGTGGTGAAAAGCGGACCGAGGACGTTTGTCCACCTTTTGGGGACGTCAGGGGCGGGGCTGGGGCCGGCTCAGGGGCTCACCTCGACTACCAGCTTGCCGAAGTGCTCCTGCCGCTCGAGCTCGACGAGGGCCGCGGCCCCCTCTTCGAACGGGTAGGTGGCGTGTATCAGGGGCCGGAGCCCGCTTCCGGACACGAGCCGGAGCATGTCTGCGACGTCGGAATCGGATCCCATCGTCGAGCCCACGATCGAGAGCTGGTTCCAGAACAACCGGTTGACGTTGATCTCGGCCTTCGGCCCCGCAGTGGCACCGGCCACCACCACCCGGCCGCCCTTGCGCAGCGCGCTGAGGGCCTGGTCGATCGAGGGTCCTCCGGCGGAATCCACCACCAGGTCCACACCGCGCTTGCCGGTCTTCTGCCGGATCGCCTTGCCGACGTCTTCCTCGGCGTAGTTCACGCCTGCGGTGGCTCCCATCTCGAGCGCCTTGTCCAGCTTTTCTTGGGACGAGGAGGTCACGAACAGTCGGCCGGCGACCGGCTTGGCGAGTTGGAACAAGGACTGGGCCAGCCCCCCGCCTATGCCGGTGATCAGCAGCCACTCACCGGGCCGCATCTGCCCGCGCGTGAACAGCATGCGATAGGCGGTGATGAACGTGACTCCGAGTGCGGCCGCCTCCGCGAACGAGAGGTCTTCGGGGAAGGGGTAGATGTTGGTCTGGGGCACGACCACCTTCTCCGCGAGGGTCCCGGGCAGGTGCTCGCCGAGCATCCGAAACCGGGGGCACTCGGACTGCTCGCCTGCGCGGCAAAGCTCGCACTGCCGGCACGAATGGGCCGGGTTGATCATCACTCGGGTCCCAGCTTTGAGCCCCTTGACCCCCTCTCCTGTGGACTCGATCTCCCCGGCCCCGTCAGCGCCGAGAGTATGCGGCCAGTGGTGCTCTATGCCGAGGACTCCCGAGAGGGTGAACAGGTCGAGGTGATTCAGGGCTGCGGCCTTGATCCGCACCACAACCTCGCCGGGCCCGGCCTCGGGCTCGGCTACCTCCTGCAGCGATACGTTCTCGTGCCCGTATCCGCTGAGCGCTATGGCTTTCATGGCTGCCTCCAGGTCATGTCGAGGGTGGCTGTCACAGGCATGTCATACCCTGCCGGCAGGGCCGCACCCCGGGACCGTGGAGGTGACCGCTGATGTCTCCCCGCAAGCCCATTCCCACCGGCGCGCCCGCGCGCAAGCGCCCCCGCTGCACGCGGTGTAATCGGTCGATCTACGTCCCGCCCGAGTGGAGCAAGGGGGCCGCGGTCAGGCGCCATTACTGGGCCAAGCATCGCGAGGTCATGATGCGGCCTCGACAGAGCTCGTCATGAGCGCCGCCCCATCCCCCGCCGAGCTCGGG
>Ga0136633_1001184_pt1 | contig 19440 bp, 22 predicted proteins | sample AntDrymeUQ832206_2_FD_105494 | JGI IMG/M metagenome (GOLD analysis project Ga0136633, IMG submission 105494) | Polar desert sand microbial communities from Dry Valleys, Antarctica - metaG UQ83 (22.06) | ecosystem: Environmental > Terrestrial > Soil > Desert | place: Antarctica: Dry Valley...
GCGGCCGTCGACGTAGGGAGAGTTCGCGCTGATCGCCAGCAGCGTGGGCAGCACGGGGCGCAGGCGGTCGCAGACCCTCACGGCCCGCTCGGCGCCCTGGACGCCGACGTGCACGTGCAGGGAGAACGTGTTGTTGCGCCAGGCGACGTAGCGCAGGCCTTCTTCGACCCGTCGGTAGTGCTCCGTGTCGATGATCTGCTGGTCCTGATAGCTCGAGAGCGCGTGCGTCCCCGTGGCGCCCAGCTTCACGCCGTGGAGCTCGGCGAGCGCGAACAGGCGGCGGCGGCAGTCGTCCTGGCGCTCGCGTGCCTGACGGACGTCGTCGCCCTTGCCGGAGCGGATCTCGATCTCCGAGGAGATCAGCTCGCCGGCGATCGACTCGCGCAGCACGGGATCGTCTTCGGCGGCGTCGCGCAGGACGTCGAACATCGGGGAGAGTTGCAGCGTCGCGGGGTCCACGAGCTGGAACTCCTCCTCGATGCCGACGGTGAGGTCGGCTGAGGCCTCGAAGGTCTCACGCGCTGCGTCCAGGTCGATCATGGGGCTGAGACGCTAGGTGAGATAGAAGTACAGCGCGTAGAGCAGGTCCACCGCCGGGCTCGAGGTGTGGACGGTGACCTCGGGCGGGACCTGGAGCAGGGCTTCGGAGTAGTTGAAGATGATCTTCACGCCGGCGTCGACGAGCGCGTCGGCCAGTGGCTGGGCGGAGACGGTGGGGACGGCGAGCACGCCGACGACGATGTCTTCCTCGTCGACCACCGATTTGAGGTCTTCCGTGTGACGCACGGACGTCGTCCCGATCTTCTCCCCGACCTTGCTGCGGTCGTTGTCGAAGATCGCCACGACCTTGAAGCCGTGATCGCCGAAGATGTCGCTCGACGCGATCGCGCGGCCCAGGTGCCCGGCGCCGAAGAGGGCGATGTTGTGCTGCCCGGAGGTGCGCAGGATCTTGCGGATCTGCGAGACCAGGGAGTCGACGTTGTACCCCACCCCCCGCTTGCCGAATTTGCCGAACCCCGACAAGTCGCGGCGGATCTGCGTGGAGTTGACGTGCGTGTACTCCGAGAGCTCCTGGGAGGAGATCGTCTCCTTGCCCATCTTGCGGGCCTGCGTGAGGACCTGCAGGTAGCGCGAGAGCCTCGCGGCGACGCCGAGTGAGAGCCGCTCCGTCGCGGGCCCCTCCCCCTGCGCCCCGCCGGCGCCCGATCGGGTCGCGACGTCACCGAAGCTCATTCGGGCGCCATGGTACGCAGCAGGCGCGTTTCGAGGTCGGCTGCATCGACGTGGAAGTCGTAGAGCTCCTCACCGTCGAGCGCCACGACCGGGATCCGCTCCAGATAGCGCTTGAAGACCTCGTCGTCGGCCTCGATGTCGATCTCGTGCAGCGTGAAGGGCGCCCGCAGGGCCACGTCGGCCAGCACGGCGCGCGCCTGCTCGCAGAGATGGCAGCCGGGCCGGCCGTAGAGGGTCACCGTGCTCATCGGCGGAAGGCCGGCGAGGTGCGCCGGGTCGGCCGGCCCTGTCCCGGGGCTCGGGCAACGACCCGGAAGACGTAGGACCCGGCGGGGAGCGAGCGCAGCTCGGCCGCGGGCAGCGAGTAGGCGTACTCGCCCGGCAGGAGCTCGAGGGCGCCCCCGGGAGCGGTGAGCCGGCGCACGGGCGCTCCGGCGGCGGTGCGCACGGTCAGCTCGACGCTCGCCGCAGGCTCGATCCTCGTGCCGGTCGCGCCGAGCGGGTCACCGCGCTCGAACGCGCCGACGGTGAAGCGCACGCCCGTCACGCGTCCGCGCTCGCGGGTCAGCTCCAGCCGTCCGACCGGTAGCCGGGGCGGCCGGCCGACGTCGGTGGCCGAGGTACGGGCGCCCACGAGCCGCCGGCGGGCGTTGGCCGGCGCGAGCCGCGGGAACGCCTTCAGGAGATCGGCGGCCTCGGCGGCGACGACCGCGGCGGCGACCGCCGATCCCGCCACGAGCTGCCCGTCCGCCGTCATGACGCCTCCGGGGCGGACGGCGTCGGGCTTGACGATGCCGTCGAGCGTGGGCCCACGAGAGGACGCTGCGGCCAGGCGCTTGGTGGACGTGCCCACGCGCGTGTCCGACGGGCGTGCGACGACGATCCGCGTGCCCGCCGGGACCGCGAGCGCGCTGCGGGCCGCCGGGCCGGTGAGGCCGAGGACCGGCACGGTGATCGCCCCGGCCGGGAGCGAGGCGAGCGCGCGGTCGTCCCGGCGCTCGGCGAGGACGACCAGCTTCGCGCCGGCGGCAACGGCCTTGGCGACGGCCGTGAGCGGCGTCGGCTTCGGCTCCACGACGGCCGCGTTTCCCTCTCCGGGGCCCGTGCGCAGGTCACCGCCGGGGGCCGGGGCACCGGCCAGCAACGCGGCGAAGCCGAGGAACTCCTCGCCCGCGGTCAGCCCGGAGCGCGCCGGTGCGACGCCGAACGCGCCGACGGTCACCGCCGCGGGCGACCCGCCGGGCGAGCCGATCGTGCCGAGCGGGCCCGAGGCCGCCCCTTCCTGCCCTGCCGGGGCGGCGACGAAGGTGCCGAGCCGGACTGCAGCGCGGACCGCTGCGGCTTCGGGCGCGCGGCTGAAGCCCGCATAGGGGGCCGACACTCCGATCAGTGCGACCGGCACGCGGTCCTCGGTGTCCCCGTCGCCATCGGGGTCCACGGTGCGCTCGAGTCCGGTCATCAGCTCGTCGGTGAGCGCGAACTCCTCCGCACCGACGCCTTCGGCGAGCCGGATCGCGCTCACCCGGATGGCTTGGACGGGCGCGGCGACGATCGCGCCGAGCAGTTCGCCGCTGCGCTCGGAGCGGGCGGGATCGCGGGGATCGGGTCCGGGCTCCGGGCGGTCGTCGCGCTCGACCGCGTCGTAGCCCTTGGCGCCGGCGATCCCTCCGGCCAGGACGGCGACCGTGGCGCCCTCCGGTGCCGGAGCGGACGGGCAGGGCTCCAGTGGCTCGGCGCCTTTGCCGCGTGTGGATGGGGCCGCTCGGCACGGGCGTCCCGGGACGGGTTCGGAGAGCGCCGGGAAGAACCGGCGGACCGGTGCCGAGCGCAGGCCCTTTTCCCCCAGCCGGGCGATGTCGCGCGCGCGCACCGTGGCGGCGAAGCCGTTCCAGGTCCGCTCGAAGGTCACCACGTCCTCGAAGCGCAGGCCCTGGGCTTCGAGGCCCGAGCGCAGCGCCTCGCCCTCCATCCGCAACGAGCGCACGTACTTGCGCTGGTCGCGGGGCGAGAGCGGGCCGCGGCGCCCGAGTGAGGGACGCGGGAGCTCGACGAGCACACGCTGGGACCCGCCCGCATCGGCCCTCGGGGAGCGCCCGTCGTAGGGGACTGCGTCGGCCACCGCCACCGCGACGTCTTCATCGGCGACCGTGGGGGCGGGGGCGTCCTCGCGCCCGACCAGGGCGGCGGCGGCCAATGCGAGCAGCGCCGCGAGCGCCGCGAGCTTCACCGGCAGGGAGGTCCGCCATGCCCGGCCGGCGAGGATCCGCAGCCTGCCCGTCATGGCGTCACGCCGCGCGCCTGCGCGTCGCGTAGGCGTCGAGGGCGAGGTAGTGCGGGAATTCGAGGCGCGGCGCCCAGCGGGCCGCCGAGCCGATCATCGCGGCGTTGTCCGTGCACAGCGCCGGCGGGGGGATCTTGATCTGCGGCACGCCGAGGGCGCTGACACGCTCGCGCAGGAGCCGGTTCGCCGCCACACCCCCGCCGATCGCCAGCTTCTCGGCACCCGTCGCGTCGAGCGCACGCTCGATCCGGTCGATCAGGGCCCGCACGATGGCGTCCTCGTAGGAGGCCGCGAGGTCGGCGGCGCGGCGCGAGGTCTCGTCCGGGCCGAGGTCACGAGTGGTGTAGAGCAGCGCGGTCTTGAGGCCGGCGAAGGAGAAGTCCAGTCCGGCGACGCGCGCGCCGGTCGGGAACGTGAAGGCCGACGCATCCCCCTCGGCGGCCAGCGCACTCAGGCGCGCCCCGCCCGGATAGCCGAGCCCCAGCAGCCGGGCGCCCTTGTCGAACGCCTCGCCGGAGGCGTCGTCGAGCGTGCGGCCGATCACCTGGTGACCCGCGTGGTCGTCGACCTGGCACAGCAACGTGTGCCCGCCTGAGGCGATCAGGCACAGGAACGGCGGCTCGAGCGGGTCCGGCGCGAGGAAGTTCGCCGCGACATGGCCCTGGAGGTGGTCGACCGGCGCGAGCGCCAGGCGCCGCGCGGCGGCGATCCCCTTGGCCGTGGCCACGCCGATCAACAGCGCGCCGACCAGGCCGGGGCCCTGGGTGACGGCGACGAGGTCGATGCCGTCGAGGTCGGTTCCCGCATCGGCGAGCGCTCGGTCGACCACCACGTTGACGAGCTCGAGGTGGTGGCGGCCGGCGATCTCGGGCACGACACCGCCGAAGCGGTCGTGCTGGTGCTGGGAGGAGACGACGTTCGACCGGATCTCGCCCGTATGAGTGACGACGGCCGCGCAGGTGTCGTCGCAGCTGGTCTCGAGGGCGAGGATCACCGCAGGGCGGCGCGGGGATCGGCGTTCGGGACGTCGTCGAGGCTGCCGCGCAGGGTTCCCGGGGTCCGCCACATGATCAGGGCGTCCTCCCCGTTGTCCTGGTAGTAGCGCTTGCGCCGTCCGGCGGCGAGGAACCCGTGATGCTCGTAGAGGGCGATCGCCGGGATGTTGGTCGGGCGGACTTCGAGCGTGACGGAGGCCTCGGCGTCCAGGCGCTCGCCGAGCAGCGTGGCCAGGAGCGCGGTCGCGACGCCGGTGCGCCGGCGTTCCGGGGCCACCGCGATGTTCATCAGGTGCCAGACGTCCTCGAAGCGAGAGCAGATGGCGTAGCCCGCGAGCTCGTCTCCCACGCGGGCGGCGAGGCAGATCCCCTGCGGCTTGGAGAGCTCGAGCACGAACATGGCCAGCGACCAGGGGGCCGGGAAGGCGCGCCGCTCGATCGCCACGACGTGCGGCAGGTCGGCGTAGGTGAGGCGGCGGACGTCGGTCACGAGGGGCGCGCGGGCGGGACGGCGTCGGGCTCCCGACGATAGTCAGGCAGCACCGCGTCTCCCCCGGTCGCGGGTTCCGGCGCGGCCGCCGCGAGGCGGCAGAGCGCGCCGCCCCGGACGTGGTGGACCGGATCACCGGCGGGCGCCACCTGGATACCCGCGGCTTCCAGCGCGTCGCGGTAGAGCAGCGCCCCATCGCCCACCGCGTGCACCGGGCCGGGCAGCGCCCCGGCGGCCGCCGCGAGGGTGTGCGGCGAGTAGGCGGCGGGAGCGAGCAGGGGCTTCGCCGCGGGGTCGGCAGCCGCGGCGGGGTCCCACGCAGCGGCGAACACCTCCTTGCGGCGCGCGTCGATCACCGCCACCACCGACCGGGCCGCCGTTTTCTCGGCCCGTTCGGGGTGGCTGGCTCCGAGGGCGAGCGCCTGGAGGGAGCTGATCGCGACGAGCGGGATGCCGCGGGCCTGCGCGAGCGCCCGGGCGCTGGCGACGCCGATCCGGAGGCCGGTGAAGCCGCCGGGGCCGACGCCGACGGCGATCCTGTTCACGTCCTCCCAGGCAGCACCGGTGCCCACCAGGACGTCCTCGGCGAGGGCGAGCAGCCGGCTGGCGTGGTTCGGGCGCTCGCCGGCCGGCGGGTCGTCGCGGGCCTCGACGACGGTGCCGTCGGCCGCCAGACAGGCGGCGACGGTGGACCGGGTCGCGGTGTCGAGGGCGAGGATCACCACGCGAGTGTCCTGCGGTCGCCGCCGGCGTGCTCGAGCCGGACGTGACGCGCGACGGGCCGGCCGCCGGCCGCGAGCTCTGCGTCGCCGGCCTGCTCGGGCCACTCGACGAAGGTGATCGTCGCCGGCCCGAAATACGGGTCCAGCAGACCGGGGTCCTCGCCGGACAGGCCGGCCAGGCGATAGAGATCCAGATGGGCGACCGGCCCCGCGGCGCCCTCGTAGAGCTGCCCGATGACGAACGTCGGGCTCGTCACCTCGCCGGTGACGCCGAGCGCCCGCAGCGCCCCGCGCACGAAGGTCGTCTTGCCGGCCCCGAGATCCCCCGAGACGAGGACGACGTCGCCGGGCCGCAGTCCGCCCGCGAGGCGCGCTCCGGCGCGCTCGGTTCCCTCGGCGGACGCCGTCGTCAGATCAGACGGCGAACCGGCCACCGGGGGCCAGGGTCAATCTCAGGCCGAAGCCCGCCAGCAGGAATCCGATACCGGCCAGCGCCACGACCGCCGGCTCGGCGCCCGTGTCGGCCAGCCGTGCCCCCGCGGGAGATCCACTCGACGGACCGCCCGACCCAGAGCCGCTCGAGCCGCTCGAGCCCGAGGACCCGCTCGACCCGGATTCACCCGAGCCCGAACCGCTGCCCGGGAAGTCGTTGCTGAGCGGGGGCTCCGCAGAGGGCGAGGGCGATGGCGACTGCGCCGATGCAGGAGACGCCACCGCCGCGAGGACGACGAGGACGAGCAGCGGGACGAGCAGGCGCAGAGGAGACATCGAGGCCGCAAACATAGTCGGTCCGCGCGGGGGTGCAAGCGGGGTATCGTGACGCGCCCGATGGACTCGCCGCCCACGCAGGAGGCCGCGGCGGCAGGGGGCCTTCGACCCCGTCTCGGCGCGCTGCGCGCCTCCGAGACCGCGAAAGCCGCTTTCCTCGCCGCGGCCACGATGGTCCAGCAACTGCTGGCCGTCGTCTTCACGATCGTCTTCACGCGCCTGCTCGGCACCGACGGCTACGGATCGCTGGCCGCGCTGCTGAACCTGACGGTGATCCTGCTGGTCCCCGGGGCCGCACTCCAGGTCGCAGCCGCCCGCGAGGGGACGCTCGGGCGGCTCGGGCGCGGCGGCGAACTGCGGGCGACGCTGGATCGCTGGATGCGCCACCTCCTGATCGGACTCGCCGCCGTGACCGTGCTCTCCGTCCTGGCCCGCGAGCCGCTGGCCGCCCTCATCAACGTCGACGAGGCGTGGGCCGCCGCCGCCGTCCCCCCGACCGCCGCGCTCTGGCTCGTGCTGTCGGTCCAGCGGGGGCTGCTCCAGGCCGCGCGGGCCTACTCGCCGGTGGCGGCCTCGATCGTGCTCGAGGGAATCGGCCGCGTGGTCGTCGCGCTCGGATTCGTGGCCGTGGGCCTGGAGGTGACGGGCGCCTACCTCGGGACGTTCGCGGCGTTCGCCTGCGCCGTGATCGCGCTCTGGGTGGTCCTGCGCCGCCGACTCGGGCCCGCGACGCATGACGAGGCCCGTCACCCGCTCCGGCGCCTGGCCCGCGACGCGGCGATCCCGATCACCGGCCTCGTGCTCGTCGCCGCGCTCCAGAACGTCGACGTGATCATGGCCCGCCACGCGCTCGATGAGGATTCCGCCGGCGTGTACGCGGCGGCCACCGTCGCCGCCAAGGCGGTGGTGTGGCTCGCGGTCGGCGTGGGCCTGTGGCTGCTGCCGGAAGCCACCCGCCGCGCCGCGGGCGGCCAGGACCCACGTCCGGTCCTCGCTCGCGCGCTCGGACTGATCGCGCTGATCGCCGGCCCGGCGCTCGTCGCCTTCGCCACATTCCCCGGGCCGCTGCTGAAAGCGGCCTTCGGGGCGGAGTTCGAGCGCGGCGACGCGGTGCTGTTCACCCTCGGCGCCGCGTTCGCCCTGCTGGCCGCCGTCTACCTCTGCGTGCAGTACCTGCTCGGCCTGCACCGGCGCGGCTTCGTCCTCGCCCTCGCGATCGCCGCGGCTGCCGAGCCCATCCTGCTGCTGGACGCCGACACGCTCGAGTCCTTCGCGGGCACGGTGCTCGCGGTGCAGGGCGCCGCGGCGCTCGCGATGCTGGCGCTCGTGCTGCGAGCCGGTCGCGGGCCGTTCCCGAACGTGAAGAACTCCACTGACGAGACTTCCGCGGTCCTTTAGGTTCGCTCTCGAGTTTCATGGGAGACATGCGCACACGGTTCCGATCGCTGGACCGGCGGCTCGCCCTCGGCGCGCCGGCGCTTCTCGTGGCCCTCGCCCTCGGTGTCCCCGCGCTGGCGCAGACCCCGGCCGAGTACTCGGTGCCGCCGTCCTCGGGCGCTGCTCAGCCCTCACCGCCGGCGACGACCGGACCACAAGCCCGCCGGCGCGCGCTGATCGCCCGCGTCAGCGGACGTGTCCTCTACAAGCCGCAGGGGACCCGCCGTTACCGCCCGCTGCGCGAACCGGTCGACCTCGCGTTCGGGGCCTCGGTGGACGCGCGAGCGGGTCGCGTCCGCATCACGATCGAGCGCTCGAGCAGTGGTGCGCGGAACTCCGCGGTCTTCTATTCGGGCAAGTTCACGCTCGAATCGCAGGCGGGCTCCCCGCTCGTGACGACCCTGCGGCTGACCGGTTCCTCGTTCAAGGAGGCGTGCGAACCAACCGCCAGAGCGGCCCGGGTCCCCGCCGACGGGGGCTCCCGAGGGCGCGTCCGACGGCTGTGGGGCGACGGGAGGGGACGCTTCCGCACCCGCGGGCGCTACTCGGCGGCGACCGTGCGTGGGACGAAGTGGCTGACCGAGGACCGCTGCGAGGGGACGCTCACCCGCGTCGATCGCGGCGAGGTCGAGGTGGAGGACTTCACGGTCGACGAGGCGCCCGCGCCGGTGCGCGAGCCCACGAGCCCGCAGGACGGCGGGGCCGGCGAAGACGGGGCCGGCGGTGGCCAGGCACCCGCGGCGGCGCCAGCTCCGGCCTCCGGCGGCACCGGCCGGTCGCGCCGCGTGCGCGTGCAGCGCGGCGCCTCCTACGTGGCCGGGCCTCGCTGAGCCATCCCACGGGGAGTACCGTTGCTTCGGTGAAGCACCGGTTCGCCGTCCCCATCGACGATCTCCGCGAGGGCGCCGAAGAGGTGTGCCTGCTTCCCGAGGCCAGCGCCCAGGACTGGGCGGCGATCTTCCGCCAGGCCGATCCGCTGCGCCTCGACGCGGGGCAGACGCTGGTCAAGGCCGGCCAGCAGGACACCGCGCTCTACCTGCTGACCGAAGGCGACATCTCGGCGATCGCCGGGTCTTCCGGGGTTCCCTTCAAGACGATCGAGGCGCCGTCGGTGCTCGGGGAGATCGCCTTCCTGGACGGCGCGCCGCGCACCGTCACCCTGGTCGCGGCAACCGACTGCATCGTCGCCCGCATCGATCGCGCCGCCTACGAGGATCTCGCGATCGAGGAGCCCGAACTCGCCCGCCAGCTCGCGCTGGACCTCGGGCGCATCGCCGCCGTGCGGCTGCGCCTGGTCAGTGAGCGGATCGTCACGCTGGGCGGCTAGGTGACCCTCGCTCCGGATCGCTCCGCCCCCGCGGTCGTGCTGCGGGAGATCGACTATGGAGACCGCGAGGCGTTCCTGCGCATGATCTCCGAGAGCCGGTCGCTCCACCGCCCCTGGGCCTACCCGCCCGAGCGACCCGACCAGTTCGACGACCTCGTCGCCCGCTCGCGCCGGGACGACGTCGTCACCGTGCTGGCCTGCCGGGAGCGCGACGGCGCGATCGCCGGCGTCTTCACGATCTCCCAGATCGTCCGCGGCGCCTTTCAGAGCGCCTTCCTCGGTTACTACGGGGCCGCGCGCTTCGCCCGCCAGGGCTACATGCGCGGAGGGCTCGAGCTCGTGCTGGACCTCGCGTTCGGCCCCGTCGCCCTGCACCGGCTCGAGGCCAACATCCAGCCCGACAACGTGCCGTCGCTCGCCCTCGCCCGCGGCGCCGGGTTCCGCCTCGAGGGCTTTTCGCCGCGCTACCTGCTGATCGGCGGCCGCTGGCGCGACCACGAGCGTTGGGCGATGACGTCCGAGGACCACGAGGCGCGGCGGGTCTGAGGGGGCTTGATCCTCCTGCGGTCAACAAGATCTCCACGAACGGAGGGCCGGTCAGGAGGCGGGTCCGATTGGATCGCTCGCGCGCGAGGCGTCCGCCAAAACGGGTCAACCGTCCGCCGCCCGAGCGCCATTGACCAGTTTTGTACCGCTGCGGTACAAAACGGGCAAAGCTCCGACCCGGGGCGGACGGTTGACCGGTTATTGCGCCCGCTCGCCTCGCGAACCGCCACGACCGCCGAACCCGCCACACCATGACCAGCCGCCGTTCGTGGAGATCTCGAGCCCTCAGAACAGCCCGAGCTGCGGCGGATCCTCCGGCGGCGCATCGGGCCCCGGCGCGGCGGGCGGCTCCGGCTGGGACTCCTCCTCCGCCGCGGGCTGCTCGAGCACCGCCTCGGCCAGCAGCTCCGGGATCCGCTGGAAGTCCTCGCGCAGGAGCGCCATCAGGGCCGGCGTGTAGAGCGCCGCAGCCGGGTGGATGAGCGGATACAGGCAGACCGTCCGGAGCCCGATCGCCCGCAGCTCCGGGCGTCCGTGCAGCTTCGTGACGCCCGTCGGATCCCCACGCAGCAGCCGCGTGGCGAAGTTGCCCAGCGGGCAGACCACGCGTGGCTCGACATGCGCGACCTGCTCGTGCAGCCAGCTGCGGCAGTTCGCGATCTCCTGGGGCAGCGGGTCGCGGTTGCCCGGTGGCCGGCACAGCAGCGTGCTGGTCAGGAACACCTGCGTCCGGTCCAACCCGATTCCGGCCAGGAGCTGATCGAGCAGCCGCCCGGCCTGGCCGACGAACGGCCGTCCCTCACGATCCTCGGTGGCACCCGGCGCCTCGCCGACGAACATGAGGTCGGCGGCCGGATTCCCTTCGCCGAAGACCACGGTCGAGCGCGATGCCACCAGCTGCGGGCAGCGGGTGCATCCCTGCGCCGCCGCGCGATCGGCTTGCAGTGCCCCGTGGCGCTCGGCGGGTGTGCCCACGACGGCAACGTAGCGTTACCTCCAAGGGTCACGTGGGTATCATTCGTGACGCGGCCGTCACCTTTGCGGGACGGACCGCGAGCACCATCTCCCGTCCCTTCTACCGACCGGTATCTCATGAGAGAACTGGAACGGATCGCCATCATCGGCGCCGGCCGCCTGGGCATCGCCCTTTCCCGCGAGTTGGACTCCGCGCACCCGCTCGGCCGAGAAGCCGATCCGGGGGACGCCGACGTCGTGCTGCTGTGCGTCCCGGACGCCGAGATCGCCCACGCGGCGGCCGCGCTCCCGGTCGGAACAGGGCTCGTCGGCCATTGCTCGGGGGCGACCACGCTCGACCCGCTGACCCGAGCCGGCCACGAGGCGTTCTCCATGCACCCTCTGATGACCGTGCCTGCCTCGGGAGTCCCCGTCTTCAGCGGTGCCGCGGGCGCCGTTGCGGGATCGACGCCACGAGCGCTCGCGCTGGCGACCACTCTGGCCGAGCGCCTCGGCCTGCGCCCGATCGAGATCGCCGAAGCCGACCGCACCGCCTACCACGCCGCGGCGGCGTTCGCGTCGAACTTCCTGACCACCGTCGAAGGCGCCGCCGAGCGGCTCGGGGCGACCGTCGGCATCGACCGTGCAGCGCTCGCACCACTCGTGCGCGCAAGCGTCGAGGCGTGGGTGGCGCTAGGAGCGCGCGACGCCATGACCGGACCCATCGTCCGCGGCGACCAACCGACGCTTGACGGCCATCGTGCGGCGATCGGCGAGCGGACGCCGGACCTCCTGGCGCTCTATGACCTGCTGGTCGACGCCTCGCGCGACATCCTCGCCGCACCTGGAGCAGCGTCATGAGGACCGTCCGCAGCGTCGCCGACCTCCGTGGCGCCGTGCGCGAGGCCCGGTCCGCCGGCCTGAGCATCGGCCTCGTGCCGACGATGGGCGCGCTGCACGACGGCCACCTCTCGCTGATCCGCGCCGCCCGCGCGCAGACCGGCTTCGTCGTCGCCTCGCTGTTCGTGAACCCGACCCAGTTCAACGAGGCCGCCGACCTCGGCGCCTACCCGCGCCAGGAGGACCGCGACGCTCGTCTGGCTGCTCAGGCGGGCCTGGACCTCCTGTTCGCCCCGCCGGCCGACGAGGTGTATCCCGCCGGCTTCGCCACCACCGTGACCGTGGCCGGGATCGGCGACACGCTCGAGGGCGCGCACCGCCCCGGCCACTTTGCCGGCGTGGCCACCGTCGTCGCCAAGCTGCTCAACATGGCCACGCCGGACGTCGCCTTCTTCGGCCAGAAGGACGCCCAGCAGGCCGCGGTGATCCGCCGCATGGCGCTCGATCTCGACTTCCCGGTCCGCATCGAGGTGCTGCCGACGGTCCGCGAGCCCGACGGGCTGGCGCTGTCGAGCCGCAACGTCCGCCTGGACGCCGGTGACCGCCCGCGCGCGGTGGCGCTGCACGACGGACTCCAAGCAGCGGCCCGGGCCGCCGCCGCCGGCGAGCGCGACGCCGCGACCGTCCGCGCCGCCGCCCTCGCGGCCATGCGCTCCCACGGGGTCGAACCCGACTACTTCGAGTTCGTCGACCCCGACACGTTCTCTGCGCTTCTGGTTCTGAACGGCCGGACGCTCGCCGTCGTGGCCGCCCGCATCGGCAGCACACGCCTCATCGACAACGCGCTCATCGACACAAGGGACACGCCGTGAACCGCACCATGCTCAAGTCCAAGATCCATCGCGCGACGGTGACCGACTGCGACCTGCACTACGTCGGCTCGATCACCGTCGATCCCGATCTGCTCGACGCCGCCGACATCTTCGAGTTCGAGCAGGTCGCCGTCGTGGACGTCGACAACGGCGCGCGCTTCGAGACCTACACGATCGCCGGCGAGCGCGGGTCGGGCGAGATCAAGGTCAACGGCGCGGCCGCGCGGCTCGTGCACCGCGGCGACACCGTGATCGTCATCTCCTACGCGTCCTACTCGCGCGAGGACCTCATTGCCTACGAACCGACGGTCGTGCACGTCGACCGCGAGAACTCCATCATCGACGGGCAGGCGAAGCCGGTGGCGAGCCCCCTGGGGCGAGACCAAGCCGCCGTCGGAACCCTCCTCACCGCGATCTAGGAGCTCCCCGCCATGTCCAGCGCACCCCGCGAAAACCGCAAGAAGGTCACGCTCACCAAGCTCGCCGAGATGTACGCGCTCGGCGAGCCGATCGTGATGGTCACCGCCTACGACCACCCGAGCGCCCTGGTCGCCGAGGAAGCCGGCGTCGACATGGTGCTGGTGGGCGACTCGGCCGCCAACTGCGTCCTCGGCTACGACGGGACCGTGCCCGTGTCCATGGAGGAGATGCTGATGCTCTCCAAGGCGGTCCGGCGCGGGCTGCGCGCGCCGCTGATGGTCGGCGACCTCCCGTTCGGGTCCTACGAGGCCTCAGACGAGATCGCGATAACGACCGCGCAGCGCTTCGTCAAGGAGGCCGGCTGCGACGCGGTCAAGCTCGAGGGGGGCGGGAACTCCGTGTCGCGGGCCCGCGCGATCGCCGCCGCGGGCATCCCCGTCATGGGCCATGTCGGCCTGACCCCGCAGACCGCCGTATCGCTCGGCGGCTACCGCGCCCAGGGCCGCACCGCCGAGCGCGCCGCGGCCGTCATGCAGGACGCGATCGACCTGCAGGAGGCCGGCTGCTTCTCGATCGTCTTCGAGGCGATCCCGACCGAGGTGACCGACCACCTGATGGCCCACATGAAGGTTCCGGTCATCGGCATCGGCGCCGGACCCTCCACGGACGGCCAGGTGCTCGTCTTCCACGACCTGTTGGGCATCCACGACGGCCACGTGGCGAAGTTCGTCAAGTCCTTCGCCGACGTGCGCTCGGAGATGGTCCGCGGGGTCCGGGCCTACGCCGACGAGGTTCGCGGCCGGACGTTCCCCGCCCCCGAGCACGGCTACTCGATCCCCCCGGAGGAGATGGACCGCCTGCGCGACCTGGCGCCGGCCGGACGCACGCCGTCGGCGCGCTACGACTGGTAGCCCATAAGCTGCGCGGCGTGTCCCGGCTGCGCCAGCTCTTCACCCCGAAGGAACGCGAGTTCTACGACCTCTTCGAGGAGGCGGCCGCGAACGCCGTGAGCGCCGCAGCCCTGCTGGAGGACATGCTCGAGCACTGGCCCGAGAAGCGTGACCTGCTGCGCGAGATCGTCGTCGCCGAGCAGGAGGGCGACCGGATCACGCACGACATCATCCACCGCCTCAACGCGACCTTCGTCACGCCGATCGACCGCGAGGACATCCTGGACCTGGCGTCCGCGCTCGACGACATCGTGGATTTCACCGAGGAGGTCGCCGACTACATCGGCCTCTACAAGATCGAGGCGCCCATGGAGCAGGCCCAGCAGATGGCCAGCGTGCTCCACAAGGCCTGCCGTCAGATCGCCGAGGCCCTGCCGCACCTGCGCAACCTCGGGGACATCACGCACTACGTCGTGGAGATCCACCGGCTCGAGAACGAGAGCGACCAGCTCGAGCGCTCGGCGCTGTCCTCGCTGTTCGAGCAGGGGATCGATCCGATGATCGTCATCCGCTGGAAGGACATCTTCGACCGGCTCGAGCAGGCGGTGGACTCGACCGAACGGGTCGCGAACACCCTGCAGGGCATCGTCATCAAGAACGCCTGACGCTCCTCAGACCGTGGAGAACGACATCGTCCTGATCATCGTGGTCGCCACGGCGCTCGCGTTCGACTTCACCAACGGCTTCCACGACACCGCCAACGCCGTGGCGACGTCGATCTCCACGCGCGCCATGAGCCCGCGCGCCGCCGTGACGCTGGCCGCGGCGCTGAACTTCGTCGGCGCGTTCCTGTCGCTCGCGGTGGCGGCGACGGTGGCCAAAGGGATCGTGGAAGCCGACCTGGTCACCCCGACGATCGTCTTCGCCGGGCTCGTCGGGGCCATCTTCTGGAACCTCCTCACGTGGTATTTCGGACTGCCGTCATCGTCCTCGCACGCCCTGATCGGCGGGGTGGTGGGCGCCGCCTTCGCAGCCGAGGGGCCGAACGCCGTCAAGGGCAACGGCATCATCGAGAAGGTGGCCGTGCCGGCGCTGGTGGCGCCGCTGCTGGCCTTCGTCGTCGCCGGGCTGGCGATCCTCGTCTGTTACCGCATCATCGGCCGGCGGCGGCCCGGGCCCGTGACGCGTGGATTCCGCCTGGGGCAGATCGTCACGGCCTCGCTGTTCTCGCTCGCCCACGGCACCAACGACGCCCAGAAGACGATGGGCATCATCCTGCTCGCCCTGATCGCCAACGGCTCGGTCTCGCCCGACGCCGACGTGCCGACCTGGGTGGTGCTCTCCGCGGCCACCGCGATCGCCGCGGGAACCTACGCCGGCGGCTGGCGAATCATCAAGACGATGGGCAGCCGCATCATCAAGATGGACCCCGCGCAGGGCTTCGCGGCGCAGGGCGCAGGCGCCGCGGTGATCCTCTCGGCCTCACACGCCGGCTTCCCGCTCTCGACCACGCACGTGATCTCCGGCGCGGTCATGGGGGCAGGAGCGGCCAAGCGCGTCTCCGCGGTGCGCTGGGGCGTCGCGGGCAACATCATCATCGCGTGGATCCTCACGCTCCCGGCCTCCGCGACGGTGGGCGCGCTCACCTACGGGGTCACGCGGATCTTCGGGACAGGCTCGACCGGCCCCGTGATCGTCGCCACGGCGCTCGCGCTCGCCCTCGCCGCGCTGTTCGCCCAACGCGTGTCGGCCGGCCGGACCCTGACGGCGGAGTCCTGATCGTGGTCGCCGCGATCGAGTGGGGCAAGCTCCTCCAGGTCATGTGGGTTTCGCTCGTCGCCGGCGTCGGGGTGACGGCGGTCTTCTCGACGGTGATCTACGGGACCACCCGGGCGGCCGAGTCCCGTCGCGACGGTCAGGCCGTCGCGGCAGCCCTCTTCGGCGCGCTCGCGAGCTTCGCGATGCTCTGCTTCATCAGCGGCGTCATCTTCGGCGTCTCGGTCATCCTGCAGAAGTAGCGCCGTAGGAGATCGTCTTGACGGCGCGGGCGGGCGCGCCGACAGCGATCGAGTGAGCCGGCAGGTCCTGGGTGACGACGCTGTTGGCGCCGATCACGCAGCGCTCCCCGATCGTCACGCCGCCCGTGATGACGACGTTCGCGCCGCACCAGACGTTGTCTCCCACGCGCGTCGGGCCCTTGCTCGTGAAGCCCTGCCACGGGACGGGCTTCTCCGGATCGTCGAAGCGGTGGTCGGCGTCGGTGACGAAGCAGCCGTTGGCGAACATGCAGTGCTCGCCGATCTCGACCAGCTCCATGGCGGCGACCTGCACGCCGAGGTTCAGGAACGTCCCGCCGCCGATCCGGATCCGCGCGGGCGCGGCGGCGGTCAGCCACACGCCGGGCTCGAAAAGCACGTGCTCGCCCAGCTCCAGCCGGCCCTCGGTGAGCATCTCGAGCACGTTTCCGTGCAGCGGCCAGCGCGCGAAGGACTTCCGGCGGGCCAGCTCGTAATGAAGTCTTGCGCGGTTCCACGGCAGGGACGAGCGCTCGTACCAGCGCCACTTCGTCAGCCACAGCCGCAGGTCCTCGGACGTCGATGTCATCGCGGTCGGATCCTTGCAGGTCGACGTAATGCCGCCTGCGTGGGCCTCGAAACCTCCGGCCTCGGCTACCACTGCGACGGTGCGCTCGCTCAAGACCATCCCCGCTGCCGGCCTCGCGCTGGCCCTGCTCGCGGCGCCCGCCCAGGCCGCCGCTCCCCACACCGTCATGCCCGGCGAGACGCTGTGGACCATCGCTTCGGCGAACAACCTGACCAACCGCGCCCTGGCGGCGTTCAACGGCCTCGCCGCGGAGGGCAACGTGATCCTCGGCTCCACCGTGATGGTGCCGACGCCCGCCGAAGCCGCCGGCGCGATGGCCAAAGCCGGGATGACGCCGACCAACCCGGCGGTCTCCGGCTCAGCCGCTCCCGCGACCGCCACCGCCACCGCCTCGCCCGTCATCGCCCCCGCCCCCGCCCCCGCCCCCGCCGTCGCCGTCGCCGGAGCTCCGAAGCCGATGGGCGGCTACACCGTCCGCTGGGGCGACTCACTGAGCGCGATCGCTGCGTCGGCCCGCGTTCCCGTCTCCCACGTCGCCACGATGAACGGCCTCGACCCGGCGAACGTCCTGCTTGCCGGGACCGTGTTGAAACTGCCGACCGGCGCAACGACTCCCGCGGCCACCGCCTCATCCCCCGCTCCCGCTGTGAGAGTCGTCCCGGCCGCCGCGCCGAACCCATCGGCGGTCCGTGTCGACGCCTCCACGATCCAGCAGATCTCCGCCGCGCACGGCGTTCCCGGCTCACTCGCGGCCGCGATCGCCTGGCAGGAGAGCGGCTTCAACAACGGCATGGTCTCCTCGGCCAACGCGCGCGGCGTGATGCAGATCATGCCCGGCACGTGGGACTGGATCCAGCAGCACCTGACGTCCGAGCGCCTCGATCCCAACTCGGCGACCGACAACGTCCACGCCGGCGTGCACTACATCGGCGCGCTGCTCAAGCAGACCGGCGGCGACACCTCGACCACGATCGCGGGCTACTACCAGGGCCTCGGCTCGGTCCGCTCACGCGGCCTCTACGACGACACCAAGCAGTACGTCGCCAACGTGCAGGCCCTTCGCTCGCGCTTCGGCGGCCAGTAGCGCAGCAAGGGGTCAGACACTTTCCTGCGCCTGTGTCGCAGGAAAGTGTGTGACCCCGATCTGCGCTACTTGCAGGAAAGTGTGTGACCCCGATCTGCGCTACTTGACGAGGGTGAAGGTGGCGATGCCCTTCGCTCCCAGCTTCTCGGGCGAGAGCGTGGAGAGGGCGACGGAGACCTTGACCCTCTTGAGCTTGCGCACGAGCGCGTAGGTCTTCTTGGAGAGCACGAGCGTGAGCCTGGCCTTGCCGTCGTCGCCGGCGACGAACTTGAGCGTCCCCAGCTTGAGCACGACCCTCTTCCTGCCGCTCCTGACCTTGCCCGAGCTCTTGAGTACCAGGCTGCCCGTGCAGCGCGCGCACGTGACGACGGCGAGCTTGACGCGGCGCTTCCTGTCGGCCCGCTTCTTCTTGCCGGCCTCAGCGAGCGTGATCGTCGGGGCGACCGGCGGCGGGGGCGGCGGCGGGGCGGTGACCGGGAGGGCGAGCGTGGCCTCGCCCGTGTCGCCGTCGTCGTCGACGGCCCGCACCTTGACCGTGCGCGTGCCCGCCGTCGGGTAGGACGTCGAGGTCGACGCGGTCGTCGTGGTCTGGTCGGTCGTGCCGTCGCCGTCGAAGTCCCACTCATAGCGGGCGATCGTGCCGTCGAGATCCTGCGTCGCACCGGCGTCGAAGACGACCGGCTGCACCGTCTGCGCCGAGGGCGTGGAGGCCGTCAGCGCCGCCTTCGGCGCCACGCGGCACAGGCCACCGACGCCCTGGGCACGCAGCGGCAGCGTGAGGCGTGCCGTGTACGAGCCGCCCGTGACCACCGAAGTGAACGAGACGATGCCCGAGCAGACCGCGGCCCGGTCCAGACGGACCCGGAACGGGGAGTCGGCGACGGCGGTGGCGCCCGGGGCGACGGCCGGGAAGGCCGCCTCGCCGTCGAGGATCTGGGCCTGTCCGATCGTCGTCAGCGTCGCCGACGAGGGCTGGGCCTCGGCCGCACCGGCGTTGCGGAGCGTGGGCAACACGTCGACCGTCTCCCCCGGCTCGGGCGAGCCGTCACCGTCGGAGAGCCCCACGACCTCGGTCGCCTGGGTGGCGGCCAGCACGAGGCACGGGACGGGGCCGCCGTCCTGACGCTGGACGAACGCCTCGCCGTCCAAGCCGTTGGTCCCGGACTTGTCCGACCAGATCGGGAAGGCCGCGCCGCACGTGGCGTCCACGCCGGTGTAGTCGCCGTAGTCGTTGCGGAAATTGCAGCACTGATTTTGGGGAGTGATCTCCGAGTAGTCCGACGGGGCCGTGGAGACCTGCTCGAGTGGGCCGACGCCGCCGGCCGTCACGGTGCGCAGATAGAAGTGCGTCGTCTTGCGCGTGGCGTCCAGGCGCGTGGAGTAGAACGCCGCGTAGGCGACGCCGGTCGTCTGATCGACGGCGAGCCAGGGGAACCAGTCGTCCGAGGACGCCTGCCCGCCACCTTCACCGTCGGTGAGCAGTCGCGTCCCGACCGTCGCAGAGGCGGCGACCGATCCCGGCAGCGCGTTCGCGGCCGAGGCGACGAAGGAGTCCCACGAGTCGTGGGTCGCCAACGGCGTCGTGGCGGTCCCGTTCTGATTCTGAGCACATCGAGTGCTGCCGCTGTTGGCCCGCAGGTCACTCCAGGTGACGTAGACGCGGCCGCGTGAATCCGTGGCGCTGATGTCGGTCTCCACCTGGGGATCCGGACCCGCGCGCCCGCCCGGCTGGGCGACGATCGGGCAGGCGAACGGGATCGGAGCGTTGTTTTCGCGGTCGAGCACCGCGATCGTCTTCGCGGCGGACCATCCGCCCGCGGTCGAACAGGAGACGACGGCGGGATTGCAGGTGGCGCCGCGAATCGAGTTCTCACTCGAGTAGTCCCACCAGACGGCGTACACCACGCCGTCCGGGCCGACCGCCACGTCGGCGTAGATGTAGCCACCTTCGGACTTCGTGATGTCGGCCGGCGGGGA